>Ga0209039_10002419_pt1 | contig 15878 bp, 14 predicted proteins | sample BogFormECP12_OM1_FD_188238 | JGI IMG/M metagenome (GOLD analysis project Ga0209039, IMG submission 188238) | Bog forest soil microbial communities from Calvert Island, British Columbia, Canada - ECP12_OM1 (SPAdes) (version 2) | ecosystem: Environmental > Aquatic > Freshwater > Wetlands > Bog ... | reverse complement strand
GCACAAACCATGAGGGACGAAGAACCAGAAAAACAAAACGCAAAAAGGGGACACTTCTAACCGGGTAAGCATGGGGACATTTCTAAATGGGCTTGACAAGGCATATCCACCACCATTGACAACACGGAAGCGCAGACCTATACTCTGTTCTGAAGAAATTGCGCAAATTGCCGGAACTCGATAGCTGCGCCGAGCCGGTGGGGTGGTGTATTTTCTAGGTATTGTTAACGCCGTGTAAACCGTATAATTCGTCTTGCCCAGCAGCGGAGTTCGAAGTTCGCGCGCCGTGGTTTGAAAACCCTTTCCCGACTTTCCCGCTAAAGGGCAATTGCCTCGGAGGCCGTGAAGAAACAGATCAAGCGGGCGAGACTTCTGGAAACCAGGCGGTTCAGTCGCCAGCCAGAGGTGCCTTTCGATTCGCCATAGGGCACTCCAGGGAACATGAGGTTGAGTATCGTAGTGAGGTGGGGCCAATGGTAGGGAAACGGGAAAAGGCTCAGGAAACTCGAACAGTTGCGAAGGTAAGTGGGTTGGGGCTCGCCGTTTTCCTTCTGACTAGCTTGGCCTCGGCTTGGGCACAGCAAGGGACGGTTGCTCCTGCCTTGCCGGCAGAGGCAGCATCGAAGGAGCCAACCACCCCCGTCGCGTCCCCCGACGCACAAAAGACGCCGCTCAACGATTATACTGTAAGCCCAGAAGACTTATTGGACGTCTCAGTTATGGACGTGCCGGAAGTCACCCGTACCTATCGGGTTAGTTCCAATGGATTTCTGAGCTTGCCCCTGCTGCCCGAACCGATCCCCGCCGCCGGCGAAAGTCTGGATCAACTCGGCCATCTGATTGCCACCAAATTTCACGACGCCGGCATGATCAATAACGCGCAAGTGACCGTTACCCTTCGCGAAACAAGGTTGCATACGGTGCTGGTATCCGGGGAAGTGAAACGTCCACAGTCGTACCCGATTTTTGGCCCGACACGGTTGCTGGACGTGCTCATTCAGGCAGGGGGACTAGCCGAAACTGCTGGCAATAATGTGATCATTACGCGGGGAGATATCGGCGCGCGCGCTGAGCTGGAAGAAAGCGCCCGCTCGAGTGCGGTGAACACCCCAGCCCCGGGGCAGTCATTCACTTTGAACATTCGAAAGCTGGTGACGACAGGCGACGACAAGACCAATGTCCTCCTTTATCCGGGCGATCGAGTCACGGTTCAGCGAGCCCCGCTCATTTACGTTATGGGAGCAGTGGCACGCCCAGGTGGATACGTGCTGAACGAAGCCAATCAGCAGGTTACGGTGCTCAAAGCATTGGCCATGGCCGGCGATTTGACCAACGTTGCCAAGAAGAGCCATATTACGCTTCTGCGCAGGGACCCGGCAGGCCCGGGACAACAGCGCGATGAAATTCCCTGCAATTACAACGCGATGATGAAGGGGCAGGTTGCCGACGTGCGATTGCAGGCAGAAGACATTCTTTATGTGCCCGAAAGCGCCTCGCTGAAGGCATGGCGTACTACAGTTAATTCCGCTGTTTCGGTGGCGTCGAGCGGCGCCACGGGTCTAATGATTTACCGCTGAGGGTTGCGGTGGATGAGGGTATTGCTCAATTAGATTTTTCGGGGGAGTTTGCAGGTGCCTGACAACGATTCTTTGTCGCCCATTGAACGCCAATTGCCACAGCGAATCAGCAGCTTCACGCCGACGACGCTGGAACTAGAAGCGCAAGGGAGTGAGCCCCACTTCACTCTTGCTTCCTTCTGGCACATTGTTGTGAAGCGCCTTCCAACCATCATCACCGCCACCCTTGTGGTGTTAGTGTTGACGGCAATTTACACCTTCAAAATGCATCCCGTATATCGGGCGACGGCAAGCATTGAGGTGGAGCCCAACTACCCCCAACTCCAAACCCTCAGCGAGGTCTACCGTCAATCTCCCGTTGAAGATAACTCCTTTCTGACCACCCAAATCCAGGTCCTGCAAAGTGACAGCCTGGCATGGAGAACGATGGCGCAACTCGGGCTTGACCGGGGAATCACCTCCCAGGGCGTGCCGAAGATTCCCGGGCAATCCGTAGTGCAAGTCGCCGGAGCACGCAAGACGGGTTTGATCGAGGATTTCAAAGAGGGGCTCACGGTTGAGATTCTAAAGGACAGCCGCCTTCTCGCGGTCAGTTACGAAAGCGGGAATCCCGAAGTGGCGGCACGGGTTGTCAATCAACTAATCAACAACTACAGCGAATCCAATTTTCAGGAGCGCAACGAATTTACCAAACGGGCTTCGGGCGGAATGGAGGGGCAATTAGAGGACCTCAGGGCGAAGATGGAGAAATCTTCGGAGAAATTGGTCGACTATGAGCGCCAAAATCTGATTTTCAACACCGGAGACAAGCAGAGTATCAACGATCAAAGGCTGGAGGAACTGAACAAGGAATACTCGGCCGCCGAGAATGACGAAATCTTGAAGCAATCTCTTTACGAGTTTGCCCAGGCCCATGAAGGGCAGGTGGGAATTATCGTGCAGAGCGAGGTTCTGCAACGTCTGGAGGAGAAGTATAACGATCTCAAAGCGGCGTATGCTGATGCCCTGAGCCAATATGGACCTAATTTCCCCAAAGTTGCTCGATTGCGCGATCAACTTACGCAACTGCAATCCCTGATGGAGAGTGAGCGCAAGCTAGCCGTCGAGAAGGTTCACAATGATTATTTGGCGGCGCTCAGCCGGGAGAAGCTTCTGGGTGCTGCCCTGACGAAAGAGAAGGGGGAAGTCAGCGCTCTCAATCAGCGCATGATCGACTACAACATCTTGAAGCGGGAATTCGAAATCAACCAGACGCTCTATGAGAAACTGTTGCAACAATTGAAGGATGCTACTCTCTCCGCCAGTCTGCAAGTCACCAACGTTCGCGTGATTGATCCCGCGACGCCCCCCGTCCATCCGATCCGCCCGAACAAGGGGCGCAATATAGCCGCGGGCCTGATGGTGGGTTTAATCCTGGCGATCACGCTGGCCTTCGTGCAGGAGGCTCTCGACAGCTCGGTCCGGACTACCGAAGAAGCGGAAAGACTCGTCAACGCTCCAGCTTTGGCAGTGATCCCTTCCGAAGCCGATGGGTACAGACGAAAGCAAGGAGTGGCGGACCGAGCTCTAAGCACGGCAGGACCGAATGGGGTTGGATTGGCGGTTCTTAAGCGGCCGTCCTCGCCGCTGGCGGAGGCGTTCCGAAGCCTCCGGACTTCGGTCTTGCTCTCTACCGCTCCGCGTCCGCCGCAAACCTTGCTCGTCACCAGCGCGCAGGTGGGCGAAGGGAAAACTTCTACGGCCTGCAACCTGGCGATGTCTTTTGCCCAGAGGGGAGGCCCCGTCTTGATCGTGGATGCTGATTTACGCCGCCCTTCCGTCGCAAAAACGCTGGGAGTTTCCAATGAGAAGGGTTTGAGCAGTTTCTTGACCGGCGCCCACTCTCTGGATGATGTTTTGATCCAATATGAGCGCGTCCCGAATCTCTGGGTCTTACCGGCGGGCCCACGGCCTCCCGACCCCGCGGAACTGCTCTCATCGCACATGATGGAGGCGACGCTCAAGGATTTCATGAAACGCTTTACGCAGATTGTCATCGACTCTCCCCCGCTGCTCTTGGTTACGGATGCCGTGGTCCTCTCCGCCATGGTGGACGGAGTTATTCTGGTGGTGGCCAGTGGAACGACCGCGCGGGGGGCGCTGGCCCGCGCTCATCGCATCCTCGAAAACGCCGGCTCGCGGGTCCTGGGAATGGTGCTCAATAAGGTTGACATGCGTTTCGACACTTACTACGGGTCCTATTATGGTCCCTACCATCAGACCTATTATGATGAGGTCGCTGTATCGAATCCCTCGCATTCGTCAGGAGGCGGCCGCTCAAGGTCCAAGGATTCACCCCGCCAGGCATGAGCACTGAGAGTTGTCGGAGTTGTCGGGCGGACGAAAGCGGAGTTCCCCCGAGGCGCGGCTGGAGGGGCACTAAATCCTTCGCTCATCATTGCTTCCAGGATCATTCACGAAATGAGTCAATTTCCCAACCCTGATCTTGCTGGTGAGAGGGCGCCGTTCCGGCGTAATTCCATGCACACCTTTGAATGGTCCTTGCGCCCGCGATGGCGAGCAGCCCTCTTATTGATACCCATCATTGCCGTTAGCGTATGGTTGTCCCGTGAAGCGATTCGTGTGGCGCGGGTTACAGCTCAGGTCGATACCGGTTCCATCCCCAACATTGAGAAGGCGCTCAGGCAGGATCCGGACAATCCCGACTTGATCCATCGCCTGGGATTGGTCTACTCCGCTAATTCAACGGATACAAATTTGTCAGAGGCGGTGAAAAACCTCCGGAAAGCCGTCGCCCTCAACCCTCGTCGTTGGGATTATTGGTCGGACTTGGGGACGACCTGTGATTTCGTCGGGGACACGGCGTGTTCGGATGAGGCCTTTGAGCGTGCTGGGGTCCTCAACCCCATGACCCCGGCTTTGCAGTGGGCGATGGGGAATCATTACCTCTTGACGAATCGCGAGGAGAAGGCATTCCCTTACTTTCGCAGACTTCTGGACATTGACCCGGAGTATCTCGATGCAACATTTCGATTGTGCCTGCGAGCAACCCGGGACCCGCAAGCGATCTATACGGAGGTTGTCCCCCATGGAAAAGATGCCTCGGGAAGGTTTGCTTTCCTTATGTTCTTAAGCTCCACCGCCGATTACGAAAGCGCCATGCGGATTTGGGGGCAGATGATCTCCGGGCCAGATCGTTCCCCCAACTTATCAATAGTGAAGCCCTTCTTGGATTTCCTCGTCGACCATAATCAGATTCAGGACGCGAGCACGGTGTGGAACGACCTTGAGCACTCTGGAGTTATCCCGCCCAGACCCAAATCACAAACCGCCAGCCTTCTCTATGATGGGAGTTTTGAGGAACCGCCCCTTAACACCGGGTTTGACTGGCGCAATAATGATTCCCCGGATTTGGTTTTTGATTTCTCTGATCCTTCTGCCTACAAGGGCGCAAAGTGCCTGCGGATTTATTTCGTGGTGGGGCGAAATGCGGATTATGACTTGCTGAATCAAGTCGTGCCCGTTAAACCGAACACGCGGTACGAATTGACGGCTTACGTGCGGTCGGAAAATCTTACCTCCGCCAGCGGACCGCGATTGCGAGTGGTCGAGATGGGTTGTGAGAATTGCGCTGCCCGGACAAGTGATCCGACGGTGGGAACCACTTCATGGCATCCCATCGAGGTAGCTCTGTTGACCCAACCGCAGACTCAGGCCGTGAGAGTTTCTTTTTGGCGGCCGCAAGATCAAACGTACAATAGCGAAATAACCGGCATGGTCTGGCTGGACAGTGTTACTCTTCGCGCCGTGGAAAGTCCCGAACCCGATGTGAACCGAGCGAGGACCCCGTGACCATCCCATCTCTGTCGCGGTCTTCCGTTCATCCCGGCGGATCCTTCCCGCATGACGACCGCCGAATCTCCTCATCGCCGTTTTACACGATCGCCCGAGTTCTTCTCATTGCCACCATCTGCGGCGCCCCGTGGGCTTTCGGTGCCGTACAGTCATGGGCATGGGGAACATTGATGGTTCTGTCCCTCCTCACACTGGTTCTATGGGCAGGGGGTTGCGCCCATCGTGGTGTTCTCAAGATTAGCTGGTCCCCGCTTTACTGGCCCTTCCTGGCATTCCTGATCCTGGCCGTGGTGCAGTTACTCTCGGGTTTGACTGCCGATCATGTCGCTACGCGTGAGGCGGTCCTGAAGATTGTCACCAATTTGGTTTTTTTCTTTCTGGCGGGCCAACTTCTGAACGCCCAACCGGAAAATGGCAGGGCATTGGAATGGTTCGGCCTGGTCGCCACCCTTTTGGCTTTTGCTTTGTGCGTCCTGGGCCTGGCGCAAATGTTCTGGGGTGAGAGTCCGCGGGTTATTTACTGGACTTTTGCCGTAAGGGGCGAACCTTTCGGACCTTACGTCAACCACAATAACTACGCCGGCTTGATGGAAATGCTTATTCCCATTTCCGTAGCTTATATTCTTCCCCGGTTCTGGAATTCGATCCTCCTCCTCTTGCTCTGGTGCGGGGTGGGGCTTGCCATTACCTCCATCTGGATTAGTGGCTCGAGGGGCGCCACCATCGTCCTGTTAATTGAGGGGCTGCTTTGGGCAGGCATCATGGTATGGCATCGGCCGCGCGGCGTTTCCCCACGTTTATTCGCGGTGTTGTTAGGAGTTGTGCTGGTTTCTGCCGTGGTCTTTTCCTGGCTGGTGAGCAAAGGGCATGTGTCCAGCCATGCCTGGTCAGTTTTTGAAACCAATCGATCCTTGGAAGCAAAACTCGGCGACCGGTTGCGGGTGGATATTGACACGCTCCATATGGCTGGAAGCCATCCTTGGATGGGCGTGGGAGTGGGATGCTTTGAGTACGTCTTTCCAAATTACTTGACGTTCCCCATGAGCCTGCATTGGACCCACGCCCATGACGACGTCTTGGAGGCTGCGGCTGAAACAGGGTTGCCAGGGATCGTAATGATTTTGGTGGCGCTTGTGCTCTTCTTTCGTATGGCATTTCGTCACATCGAGGGACGCCTGCGACATGGGTGGGGTTGGATTCAAATGGGCGCGACGGTAGGAGCGGTAGGATTGCTCTGCCATAGTTTTGTCGATTTCAACTTGCGCGTTCCCGCCAACGCCGCATGGTTTGTGGTATGTCTGGCTATTGCCACCCACGCCCGTCCTTCTCAGAAAAGTACCCGGAAGATTGTTCGAGATTTGAGCGCCGACCGAAGGAGCGAATTCCTTACTTAGTGGCCCCCAGTATGAACACATCGCCTCGCGACACCTGGCATGATTTCGCTTCCCGGGGGAGTTTGCGGGGAACGCATAAGACGGAAGGGGCCGGCAGGACGGTGGGACGTTCATCGACAAGGAGGGATGCCACTTGAAGGGTGTAATCCTGGCAGGCGGAACAGGTTCTCGGCTGTATCCCTTGACGAAAGTCACCAATAAGCATTTGCTGCCCGTTTACAAAGCGCCGATGATTTACTATCCTCTCTGGACGCTCGTGAACGCCGGAATCCAGCAGATCCTCATTGTTACCGGCGGGCGGAATGCCGGGGACTTCCTGCGATTGCTGGCGAATGGGAAAGAATTCGGCCTGAAGCGTTTGAACTACGCCTATCAAGAAGGTGAAGGCGGGATCGCCGATGCTCTCCGGCTGGCAGAGGACTTCGCGGAAGGCGAGAAGATTTGCGTGATTCTTGGTGACAACATTTTGCAAGGAAGCATCAAGCAATCTGCCGTCAGCTTTGAACAGCAAGCCCGGGGCGCCCATATCCTCCTCAAGGGCGTCACCAACCCTGAACGGTTTGGAGTTCCGGTTATTGAGGGGGACCGGATTATCCGTATTGAAGAAAAACCCGCTCATCCTGCGAGTCAATTTGCGGTCACCGGTGTTTATTTCTACGATGCTTCGGTCTTCGAAAAAGCCAAACAGCTTAAGCCTTCCAGCCGTGGAGAGTTGGAAATTACGGACGTGAATAATGCTTACTTGCAGGAAGGGACTTTGACTTACAGCCTCCTGGAAGGCTGGTGGACCGATGCCGGGACTTTCGAGTCGCTGCGTTTGGCGACCAATCTTGTGGCGGAATCCTGGGCAAAAGACTAATCGGCAAAGCCTCCCGCGGTCGCGGTAGCGCTGGTAAAGAGAGGTTTATCTACAGGGAGGCATAGGGTTCGACATGAAGCTTATGGTAACCGGTGGTGCGGGATTCATCGGGTCAAACTTTATTCGTTACGTTCTGGCCCAGCACCCGCAGGACTCGATCCTGAATTTGGATAAGCTAACCTACTCCGGCAACCTCCAGACGTTGCGGGATTTGGAGAAGGACGAACGCTATACCTTTGTTCGCGGCGACATCGGTGATCGCCGCAAAGTTCAGGAAATTCTTTCCAGCGGGTTCGAAGCGATTGTTCATTTCGCCGCGGAAACGCATGTCGACCGCAGCATCCTCGAGGGTTCGGCCTTTGTGAAGACCAACGTTCTGGGAACGCAGTGCCTTTTGGACGCCGCCCGGCACGCCGGAATCAAGCGCTTCGTCTTGGTCAGCACGGATGAGGTTTATGGAAGTGCTCCGTCAGGCGAAAAGTTTACGGAGAATTCCCCCCTGGCCCCCAACAGCCCCTATGCCGCGAGCAAGGCGGGCGCAGACCTTCTGGCAAGAGCCCACTTTCGTACTTTTCGATTCCCGGTTATTATTACCAGATGCACCAACAATTACGGTCCTTACCAGTACCCGGAAAAGTTTATTCCCCTCATGCTTACTCGCGCCGTGAAAGGGCAGAGTATTCCTGTGTACGGGGACGGGTTGCAGGTGCGGGATTGGATTTGGGTCATGGATCATTGCGCGGGTTTGGATGCGGCTCTGCGTAAAGGCCGCGAGGGAGAGGTTTACAACTTTGGCGCCGGGAACGAATGGCCCAATCTGGAGATCGCCCGGCGACTTCTGCGTCTCGTGGGAAAGCCGGAATCCCTGCTAACCTTTGTTCAAGACCGGCCTGGTCATGACCGCCGGTATGCTCTGGACTGCGAAAAGGCCAACCGGGAACTAGGCTGGGCGCCCCAAACGACGCTGGAAGAGGGATTGAAGCAAACCGTCGCTTGGTACTCGTCCAACTCGGATTGGGTGCGGCACGTCGCGGCACGGGGTTACCGTGCCTACTACCGCAAGCACTATGATCGCCGGGAAGCGACGCTGGCAGAAGTTCTCGACCGGGGAGGAAAGAATTAGTGCGCGTTCTCGTTACTGGCGCACAAGGGATGCTTGGGTCCGTACTACTGCCGCGCCTCCAGGCAGAACATCAAGTCTGCGGAGTCGATCAAAAGGATTTCGACATCCGAGAGGAAGCCGCGGTCGGGCGCGCCTTTCGCGAACTGCGGCCGGAATTTGTTTTTCATCTCGCTGCCTTTACTGACGTCGACGGCTGTGAAGCGAACCCGCAGATGGCCGAGCAGGTCAATGCCCTGGGGACGCGGAATGTGGCGGGAGCTTGTGCAGAAATCGGCGCCGGCATGCTCTATGTCAGCACCGACTACGTCTTTGACGGGCGTGGAAAAAGGCCCTATCGGGAAGATGATTGCCCTAACCCCCTCAGCGTATATGGGCTCACAAAGTTGCAAGGGGAAAGACACGTTCAAGCCCTCGTCGCGCGGCACGTGATTGTAAGGTCATCCTGGCTTTACGGACCGGGCGGCAAGAATTTTGTTGCCACTATCCTGAGGTTGGCAAGGGAGGGTCGAGACCTGCGCGTGGTTTCCGACCAGCGGGGGTCACCCACTTACACACGCCACTTGGCCATAAAGTTTGCAGAACTCTTGGCCACCCGCGTGTGTGGAGTCTTTCACGTGACAGGAGGCGGGGACTGTAGTTGGTTTGAGTTTGCCGAGGCGATCGTGCAGTCGGGGGGATATCCGCAAGTCCACGTCACCTCGATCACAACCCAGGAATGTGGACGTTTAGCCCGGCGACCGGCCTTTTCGTTGATGGAAAACCACTGCTTGGCGGAGAGCAAGCTGGGTGCGCTTCCGCATTGGACAGAAGGTCTCGCACAGTACCTCGAGGAAGGTTCGTGCGGGGGCGAGTTCGGGACGCAGGCCCCGAATCCCCAGGAGGCGCCGCTGGCGCACGAGGGCACAAAACCATGACCATGCAGAGTACCAGGCTGGTTGCCGAACGTGCAGGCACGCGCCTTATTATCGCGAGCCGAACCCAGCTTGGCTGTGGCGACGTCATCGCAAGCCCCCAAGCCCCGCCATTGATTCATGGGGTTGAGGTGGAAGTGATTGCGCAATTCCCCGACGATCGCGGATGTTTTGCTGAGCTTTTTCGGTTTGGTGAGCCCGGGCTGGCCAGGGATTTTGGTCCGGCAAACGGTAACCGCATCCAGGTTTCATATACGATTTCGTATCCCGGAGTTATTAAGGCGCTTCATTACCACTTTGAGCAGACGGACCTCTGGGCTCCCATCTGCGGTATGTTGCAAGTCATCTTGTACGACCTTCGGGAATCTTCGCCGACTTGCGGCAGGCTCAATACGATGTTTGTGGGCGCCTCGCGACCGTGGAAACTGCGAATCCCTCCCGGCATTGCTCATGGCTACAAGGTTTTGGGAACGGAATCGAGCATATTGGTATATGCCATGGACAGGCTCTACAACCCCCAAGATGAGGGACGGATTCCCTATGATGATCCGGGAATAAATTATGATTGGGTGACCCGGCCTAGGTGAGTGTTTTCACCTTGATTGGACACGTACGGATGTTCACAGAAGAATCAAAGCGGGAGGCAGTTTGAAGGACGTCGCCATCGTCGGAGCAGGTCCGGCAGGCATACATGCCGCGTTTTTATTGGCTCAGGCGGGGCTGGATGTCGTCCTTTTCGAGGCCCAAAGTCGGGTTGGCGAAAGGGCAATCTGCTCTGGCGTCGTCGGTGACGAAGCTTTCGCCCGATTTGATCTTCCCACTCAGCCCATTTTGTCAGACATCCGATGCATTCAAGCCATTTCCCCGGGGGGAAGGAAGCTGGAGCACCGGACGGAAGGCCCTCTCGCACAAGTAATTGATAAGGGTGAGTTCAATCGCGCGTTAGCGCAGCGCGCCCTCAACGCTGGGGTAGAATTGCAACTCGGCTGCTGGGTGAATTCCCTGGAAATTGCAAAGCATTCAGTGGGAATCCAATACAGCTCGACGGAGGCGAGAGCGGCAAGTCACCGGGCGCAGGTGGCCATTATCACCACCGGCGTTAACGGTTCCCTGAATCAAGCTTTGGGGTTGGCGCATCCCCGCCAATTCCTACGCGCCCTCCAGGCGGAATTGACCCTGCCACCGAATGGCCATGGCAATGCCACCCGGGTATTTGTCGGCCAAGGGGTTGCTCCTGGGGCCTTCGGGTGGGAAATCCCTCTGGGTAACAACCGGTGGAGGGTGGGGCTCATGACGGAGCGCAACCCCGAGCCTTATTTCGCGAAGCTCCTCCGCAGAGTTGCACCAAGCATCGACATATCAACACTGCGGATCGATCGAAAAGGGATAGCGCAAGCCGCGGTGGGCCGCTGCGTGGTCGAGCGCGTTATCGCCGCGGGTGAAGCTGCCGGGCACATCAAGACAACAACGGGTGGAGGAATCTACTACGGGTTGCTTTCCGCCGAGCTGGTGGCCGATGTGGTGATTCGCGCTTTCCGGAGCAAGAACTTCAGCGTCCAGACCTTGGGTGAGTTCGAACGTTATTGGCGGTCGACTTTCGGTAATGAGTTAATGGTGGGATACTTCGCGCGGAAGCTCGCCAGCCATTTCACGGATGGACAAATTGACGGTTTCTTCGATGCGGCGAATGCCACCGATCTCCTCGTTCGATTGAATGGCAGGTTGAAGTTTGATTGGCACCATCGTGCCCTGCTGGCAACCTTACGAGCCTTGCTGACCCTGCCCGGGGGCTTAGGGACAGGTTATAGGGGACAGGGGACAGGTTATACGTGACAGGGGACAAACCTAGCCATGCTCAAACGCCTTTTTGACATTTCGATCTCGGGGCTCGGTTTGATTATTTCCTCGCCGCTTTGGGCCACGATTGCCGTGGCCATCAAGATCGAGGATGGAGGCCCCATTTTCTATGCCCAACCTCGCGTGGGGAAGGACTGCAAGGATTTCCAAAGCGTAAAGTTCCGCTCCATGGTGCCGGACTCGGATGCCAAGTGGGGAGCCATTCCCGCGAAAGAACGAGATCCCCGGATTACGCGCGTGGGTCGAATCCTGCGCGCCACGGCCATGGATGAACTCCCTCAGCTCTGGAATATCTTCCGCGGTGACATGAGTTTTGTCGGACCAAGACCGGAGTGGTCGGAACTCGTGAAGAAATTCCGGATGGAAATACCCGGATTCGACCGCAGGCACGCGGTCACGCCCGGGCTTACCGGAATCGCTCAAATTTATGGCCATAGCGAGTTACCCCGCCGACAGAAGCTGCGGTACGACCTTCTGTACATCAAGAAGCAGAGCTTTTGGTTGGATCTTCGCTTGGTCTTCATTTCCTTCCTCGTAACCTTTACCGGAAAATGGGAAGAGCGTTCAGCAAAACTGCCGCGGCTGCTGGGTGGGCGGCGGGCCGCAAGAAGGCGAATCGCGCCGGTGGCCAAGCCCTCTTGCGAGGCGCCAGCCGCGCGGAGTTAACCTAAGAGTTCATAGGTCTTTCAGCAGATAAGTCAGTGCCGTCCAACATCAATATGGAAGTGCAACCTTTGACCCAGCAGGCAGGGCACCCTCCCTGCACCCAGGTTCTCGGAGCGCCCGTTCATATTGTTGACATCGAGACTGTCTTACGCTTGATGGAGCAATGGATCCGGGAGCATGACCGGCCCCATTGGATCGCGGTGACGGGTTCGCACGGTGCGCTCGAGGCGCACAGGCATCCGGATTTCCGTGCCGTTCTCCATACCGCCGACCTTTCTGTGCCCGATGGGCGGTGGGCCGCCCGGTTTGCCGCCAAGAAGATGTCCTGTAGCACCCATCAGGTTCGCGGGGCGGATTTGTTATCGGCATTTTGTGATCTTTCCCGCCAGAAGGGATTCACAAATTACTTCTACGGCGACACGGATGAAACCCTGGCGCTGGCCAGCGACCGGCTCAGGCAAAAGTATCCGGGGGTGAGAATCATCGGTGCTTACTCGCCGCCTTTTCGCAACCTTACACCCGACGAAGACGCGCAAGTTATTGCAATGATTAATCAGGCTAACCCCGATGTGCTTTGGGTGGCGCTGGGCCTGCCCAAGCAGGAGCGATGGATTGTCGCCCACCGCGACCGGCTCAAAACACCGGTGATCGTGGCGGTGGGGGCGGCGCTCAAGTTTCATAGCGGAAAAGTTGTTCCGGCGCCGCGCTGGGCTAGTCAGGCAGGCTTGGAATGGCTCTGGCGTTTGTGGCACGAGCCCCGCACCGTCTGGCGCAGGGCCATGATCTACGGCCCCCAGTTTATGGCTCTTTCGTGGCTTGACGTAATGCGGCACAAGATGCGGCGGCATGAAGCCAAGGTCTCGAAGTAGCCGGTCGTTTATGACTGCTCTGAAAATGAATGTGCCGAAGGCACCTTGGACTGCGCGCATTTTCATTAATAGTGGTGAGAAACTGGGGTTTGAGGCGCACAACAGAATGCCCGAGGGACAAACGATGTCGGATCGCCCAACCCGAATCTCGGTGGTCATGCCCGTCTACAACGAGATGGCGACGATCGAAGAGATTCTGGTGCGAGTACAAGCCGTCGACCTGGATAAGGAAATCGTGATCGTCGACGATGGATCGACCGATGGAACTCGGGATTTCTTGAAGGATATTGTCCGGTGCGCTGTGGCGGGGAAGCCGGAGATGACTTTGCCGCGAAGCGGAGCCGTCCTGCGCACCGATAACATCCGCGTGTTCTTCCAGGACAAGAATCGGGGAAAAGGAGCGGCCCTGCGCCGGGGATTCCAGGAGGCGTGCAGTGACATCATCATCATTCAGGATGCCGACCTGGAATACGATCCGGCGGAGTACGCGAACCTGATTGCTCCCATTGAGTCGGAAAGGGCCGACGTCGTCTATGGTTCGCGTTTTCTCGGGGGACCTCACCGGGTCTTGTTGTTTTGGCATTATGTTGGCAATAGGTTCTTGACCGCCCTTTCGGACATGGTCACGAACATGAATCTTTCCGACGTTTGGACATGTTACAAGGCCTTCCGGCGAGAGGTTCTCGAGGGAATCGAGCTGCGCGAGGACCGCTTTGGGTTTGAGCAGGAAATCACCATCAAGATTGCGCGCGCCGGGTGGCGGGTTTACGAGGCGCCCATCTCATACTATGGGCGCACATACTCGGAAGGAAAGAAGATTACATGGAAGGATGGAGTTCGGGCTCTCTGGTGCCTCCTGCGCTATGGTTTCCTGACACGCTCGACGGGATCAGCGCAACCCCCGCGTATTTCGAGGTCAACGAATCGGGAAAGCAGAGAAATCTGATGGGCGGAATCGCCGCAATCAGATATACTTGGCCCTTCGTTTTATCTCTTCTCGGCGAGTCCCGAGGTATGTTCCGGCCAGAATCCCTTCATTCTATTCAACTCAAAGGGCTATGGGCTCCAGGGTTATTCACCGGAAGAGGTGTGAGGGGCCCGAGGGGGCGAAAATGAAAGTCGTTATTCTGTGCGGAGGGATGGGAACCCGGCTGAGGGAAGAGACCGAGTTCCGGCCGAAACCGCTGGTGGAAATCGGCGGAAAGCCGATTCTCTGGCACATCATGAAGATCTATTCCCATTACGGCTTTAAAGAATTCGTGCTCTGCCTGGGTTATAAGGGCCATCTGATCAAGGAATACTTCCTTGATTACCGCGTGATGCAGAGTGACTTTACCCTCCGGCTCGATTCTCCTGAGCATCCCCATTTCCATCATCGGAGCGACCCGATCGATTGGACGATAACCTTTGCGGAAACGGGCGCCGATGCCATGACAGGCGCGCGCGTGAAGCGGGTGGAGAAGTATATTCAAGAAGACAGCTTTCTTTTGACCTACGGAGACGGTCTCGCCGATATCGATGTCGGTAAGCTGCTGGAATTTCATCGCGGACATGGAAGAATCGCCACCGTGACGGGGGTACGCAGCAATTCGCGCTACGGTGAGCTCTCGGTGCTGGAGGGGCGAGTGAAGCGCTTCAGCGAGAAGCCCCAGGTGGAAGAGGGATTCATCAGTGGTGGTTTCTTTGTTTTCCAGCGCCGGCTCTTTGACTATCTTTCGGATGACGATGGCTGTGTGCTGGAACTTGCTCCGCTCGAAACCCTGGCCCAAGAAGGCCAATTGATGAGTTACCTGCACCCCGGTTACTGGCGTTGCATGGACACCTATCGCGATTTCATCACTCTCAATGATGCATGGAGGCAGGGCGCGCCTTGGAAAGTATGGAAATAGGCTGTCGCCATTGTGGATCTCCCATGGAAATCAAACCCCTTAAGTTGCCCGGAACCTATGAGATCCTCTTACAGCCTCACCGGGATGAACGCGGCCATTTCCTGCGGGCGTACGACGTTGATATCTTTCGAAACGCCGGCTTGGTAACCGCATGGGTTCAGGACAACGAGGCATACTCATCTCAAAAGGGAGTCATAAGAGGCCTGCATTTTCAAGCTCCGCCTCATGCTGAGACGAAGTTCGTGCGGGTGGCCCTGGGTAAGGTGTTTGACGTTTTCGTCGATTTGCGCCGGGGTTCAGAATCCTACGGTCAATGGGATGCTCTCGAATTATCCAGCGATAGTCAGAAGGCTCTTTACCTTCCCAAAGGATTCGCGCACGGCTATTGTACCTTGAGTGAGCAGTCCATCATTCTCTACAAGGTTGATTCGCGCTATGTGGCCAAAGCCGAGGGGGGCGTTCGTTGGAATGATCCTGACCTGGCCATCCCTTGGCCCATTCAACACCCCATCATCTCAACCAAAGACGCCGCCTGGGGACCCCTTCGTCATTTCGTGACCCCCTTCGAATAGGAGCCGCAACCGCATCTATGCCGCCATGCGCTGGAAGGCCGAAAACTTGAAGTTTTTCACGCCGCCACCTGGCAACTGAACACTTGCCCCCCAAGGGGGCGCGGGGAAAGGTGAAAAAGCGGAGGTAGCGCGGGCATCCTGCCCATAAGCGCTAACTTAAGCCACAATTCCATCCGGCAGGGCCGTCACCCGACTCGGTCGCGTCGATAAACACTAGCGGTAGTTTACTGCGAAAGTGGTTCTGCCGAGGGCATCTAATTCCGTAATTCTCTGCAAACAAAGTCTTTACGTTCGAATCGCTTTCGA
>Ga0209039_10002417_pt1 | contig 15900 bp, 15 predicted proteins | sample BogFormECP12_OM1_FD_188238 | JGI IMG/M metagenome (GOLD analysis project Ga0209039, IMG submission 188238) | Bog forest soil microbial communities from Calvert Island, British Columbia, Canada - ECP12_OM1 (SPAdes) (version 2) | ecosystem: Environmental > Aquatic > Freshwater > Wetlands > Bog ... | reverse complement strand
ACAGCTATCCCGGCTATGTCGTCTACAACCAACCGCTGATGGAAGCCTACAACCGCGTTCTCTGGAACACCGAATCCGACATTATTGCGTACTGCCATGATGACCTGATGATCTTCGAGAAAGACTGGGACGTGCGGGTGCTGAAAGAGTTTGAAGATCCAATGGTCGGAATGGTCGGGTTCGCAGGCGCAGTCGGTCACGGTGATCCCGAGATGTACCAGAAGCCTTACGAACTCACTCAATTCGCTCGTCGCGGTTTCATGTCGAACATGCGAACAGCCGAGGCGCACGGCGCAAGATTCACCGGAGAACGAGACGTGGCTGTATTCGACGGCTTGGCGTTATTTATCCGGCGCAAGATTCTCAACTTTGCTCATGGATGGCCGCGAGGAACTCCGGTCAATTACTGGGTGTATGATTATTGGGCTTCTTTGGAAGTTCGCCGCCAAGGATTCCGCAATCGCCTAGTCGGAGTGGACTGTGAGCATCTAGGAGGAAGAAGTCCGTCGATCATCCCCGAGGACATCGAAGCGGCTCATCGCTGGCTCTACGACCGCTACAAAGACGTTCTACCCTATGAGGCGAAATGAAGCATCCAGTCTTAACGCTCACACATAATGGACTCAATCTTACGAAACTTGCCTTGGCCTCGATCTATCAGCAGGGTATTGAAGCAAAGGCTTACATCATCGACAACGGCTCAACCGATGGCACCGTAGAGTGGGCAGACGAGCGCAAGGTGCTGCTCTGCCGGTATCTCGACAATCACGGTGTCAGCGCGGGCTGGAATGTTGGACTCAATATTCTTTTGGCTGAGTATGAGCACTGCCTTGTAATTGGCAACGACACGATACTCCCTTGGTGGCTCTACAAAGAACTACTTTCCTACGAACTGCCATTTGTCACTGGACTTGCGGTGAACAACATGGAGTTGATTAAGGATCGAGCACCGCGAGAACCTTTGCAGCCAGCGCCTGATTTCTCCTGCTTCCTGATTCGCCGCGAGGCGTGGTCCAAAATTGGACAGTTTGACGAAGGGATGAAATTTTACGCCTCCGATGTGGACTACCACATTCGCGGAGCGAAGCTGGGCATCTCGATGATGAAAGCGAACGTGCCGTATTTTCACGAAGGCAGTTCAACAATCAAGAATGCTTCTCAGCAAGAACGCCACGAGATTGAGCATCAGGCCGATCTCGACCGGGAATTCTTTCAGAAGAAATGGGGCTTCAAAGTAGGTTCACTAGAGCATCACACGGCGGTTGGATTCCACAGTGAAATAAAATCGGCGTGACACTGCAAACACTTTCGCTTATGATGCAACCGTATGGAGAAGCTCCAAGACTGGCAAGTAAAACCTTTTGAGTCTGATGCGGCAGAATGTCAGTCTTGGGTCGAGGAGCAAATTCAGGACGGTGACAACTGGTGGCAGAGCCAAGCCGTCGCTAAGAACGCCGAAGCCAATCTTCAACTTCTAAGTGCTGACGGTCCCCAGAAACTGAAATCTAACAATCTGAAAAGCGACATCCGAAAGTTTGTCGAGACCATTGCCGACATCCGAGAGATTGCCACTCTTGGTTCTGGGTCAGAGCAATTCAAGTCGATGGTCGAGACCTACAACAAGACTTTCAAACATATCTATCAGGACTCCCAATTCGCTCGCCAGTCACGACAAGCTCTCCAGTACGCCATCCCTCTAGCACGCGGATACCTCTGGCCGCGATACATCCGAAAAGATTTCGGGTGGGGAACGGGGAAAATTGAGTTTCGTCCTCTTGGCCCGAGAGAGGTTTTGCCAAGCCAACTTCCTGCCGACAACGACATCCAGGGCAGCTACGCCGTCACGATCATGGACTGCTTGGGAATTGCGGAGGCTCATGCTCGTTTCCCACACGCACAGGACGACCTCTTCCCTGTGTCCCTCACCAAGCCTTCCTCAAACGGTCATGTACGCCGTCTGGAATTCTGGGACCGCTGGAAGTACGGGCAAGAGAACATAAACTGGGACCAACGCTACTGCGAGATTCGCTACACCTTCGTCCGCGACCTGCGGATCAATAAGACAGGGAACATGCTCCCAATGGGAGATAAAGGGACTTCGTGGTATTACGAAGTCCCTTCTCTGAATAGTCTGGTCGTCACAACCAATCCCAACAACAAGCTACCGGAGTCGAGAAAAGCGAAAGAAGAGGACTGCCTGATCTATCCGCAGTTGCGTCTCATCATCTCGAATCCCGGCATGAACAAGCCGCTCTACGACGGTCCTGCTTTCGACTGGCACGGCATGATGCCTCCGGTTGCTTACGAAGTGGATGACTGGCCTTGGATGGCAGTAGGGTTCTCTCTGTTGCAGGATGTGGCAGGGATTGAGCGAGCGGAGCGTGGATTTATCGACCTGATGTATCGCGTGCTCAGGGCGAAGATGAATCCGCCAAAGGGCTACGATCTAAACGCAGGCATCCCGCGAGAGGATCTGAAGAAATTCGACTGGCTTGAGGAGTCAGGGACAACGGTAGGGATCGACGGCAAAGTACAAGACGCTCTACGGTCTCTGTTACCGGACAGCGTGAGAGTCGAGAGTACCGACTTCCAGATGGTCGAGATGATGGAAAAGATGCGGCAAAAGGCTCTCGGCCTAAACGATATTGCGAGCCTCGCGCAACTGAAGTTCAATCTCTCGGGCGAAGCGATGGACAAGTTCCTTGAGACCATCGGCCCTATCGCCAAAGGGATTGCCGCGAATATGCAGGTGGCGCAGTCGAAGATCGCGCACATGCTCAAGTTTATGGTTGGGCAGTATTTCACCACCAGCCAACTACTCTCCATGATCGGGCCAGATGGCGTCTCGATTCAGACGTTCGACTTTCATCCTGATTCCATTATTCCTTCTCACCTTCCCTCGGAAGAACACTTGCAAAAAGACAAGAAGGAAAGCGAAGTCCCGCAGATGGAACGGGCAAAGTGGTTTGCGAAGAACCTCCAGGTTGTCTCGGTTCCCAGCCAGTTGCTGAATGTGACGCAGATGCAGGATCAGTTGAAGTGGCTGAATTTCCTGCAACGCGGCTTGCCAATTTCTTTTAGCACGGCATTCAAGAAACTAGGCGTTGAGAATTGGGGAGACACGCCGGGAGCGACAGAATTTGAGAAGTACAAGCACGAGCAGTTTGAACTGTTGGAGATGAAAATAAAGGCCGCACAGGTCGCACAGGCAGAAGGTATGGGTGAACCGGGCGGAGACAAAGGCAAGCAAGGTAAGGGTGGCGGCAGACCTCCGACAGCGAGGCAGGCTCCAAAGCAGGAGACTCGTGGAACCAAGAGCGGCAACTTGCGCGTAGTGACAGCGCAGAGCAAGTGAGATGAATTTTCCTACGGTCAAAGCAGTCAAAACATACGCAGTGGTTGAATCGGTTCTCGAAGTTCCTAAGACGTTCAGCATCGCAGAAGTGTTTGAGTATTTGCGGACGAACAAGTTCAAAGGCGAGACGCATGTGAATTGCAGCCAAGGCGGGATCACGAACGTTGTCACCCGAGAGAGAATCAATCTGACGATGACGGAGCTTGACCAACTTCTAGCGGAAAGAAAAAAATGAGTGCCGTGGAAGAATTAAGCAAAAGAGAGATTCAAGTTCTGCAATTCCTCGCTGACGGTAACAAGCTGCGCGAGGTTGCAAAGCGTCTCAAACTTGCCGAAGACACTCTAAAACATCACACGACAAACATCCGAGAAAAGTTGAATACTCCTACGACTGGCAACGCCATTGCCACGGCTCTCCGCCGAGGCTTGATTGACTGAATAGCACGAAAGTGGTTTGACACCAATCCCCGTTAGGCATTATCTCTCGCAATAGAGATTCGCCGTCAACCTCCGTTGGAACTGATGGTGGCTCAAGTCAAAAAGTGGCTTGAGCCACTTTCTTTTGAGGAGAAAACAATGGCAAAGCGCAAGGGTCACAAGCTGATGATTAAGGGCAGCGCGGTCGGCGGGAAGCACAAGGGCAAGAAAAAGGGCGGAAAGCGCGGTCGCAAAAAGGGCGGAAAGAAACGCCGGTAGGAGCGCCCAATGGCGAAACCCAAGGGCAAGAAAAAGGTTGTGATTAAGAATCACGCTACCGGCTGGCAGAAATCGCGGGCTAAGGGGCGTATCACTCACAACTTCAACGGCTACAAAACTCTCGGCAAACGCCGAAGTCGGAAACGATAATGGCCGCTGCTCCCACACCACAACCACAAGAAGGCGCAGCCCCAGGTGGAGGACAGCCTGGGGTTGCTCCTGCTCAACAGCAGGCGAATCCCCTTCAGACCATGCTCGCGCAGATCGCAAAAGGTCTGGAGCAACTTGCACAGCAGAACCCAGTCGTTCAGGGTGAACTCATGGAAGCCCGCACTGCACTCGTGAAAGCTCTCCAGAAGACCATGATGGCTTCACGCCCGCAGGAAGCACAACCCGCAGCCCCTCCGCAGGGGTAGAGAGGAAATTATGACCGTCGCTGAAATTTTGAAAGCCGCGAATTTGAAAGACGAAGTAATCGCTGGTTTGCCGCCAGAAGTTGTTACCGCTCTCACCGGATATGTCTCTCAAGCTGATACGACCCTCCAGACGGCATCGCAGAAGGAAACAGCCGCAGCCGAAGCGCTACGTCAAGCTGGCCTCGAAAAAGCAGACGTTCAGAAGTACGTCGAAGAGTACGGAACGTCTCTGAGCAAGAACGCTAGTGTCGAAGCTGAGAACAAGGCGCTGAAAACCTACTTGGAGACTTTGAAGGCTCAAGGCTTTGAGATCGAGCTTCCAAAAGTAACTCCAGAAGTGAAGCCGGTGGTGCCGGGAAGTCCGGCGATAGGAGCGAACGCCGTGGATGAAGGCAAGATTCTTGGAAAAGTCGGAAGCGTGATGAGCCAGTGGCTCGATGCGAACAACGAGCACATCCGGCTCTATGGCACGCCGATCCCGGATGCTTCGACCGACATTGCCGCTCAAGCAGCCAGCGCTCGGAAGCCTATCGGAGAATTCTTGGCCGAGAAGTACAAGTTCGTTGAGACCAGAAAAAGAAAAGAAGCGGCAGCCTACGAAGCTCGGGTCGCAGCCGATGCCAAGAAGATTGTGGACGAGCACGACCGGAAAGCGGCGGAAGCTCGCGGTTCGAATCCCAACCTTCGGTCCGGGGAAATTTCGCGCAACAGTGTGGTTCCAATCAAGCACGAAGACTTTGAGAAGGCAGGCGGCAACGTACCTCGTCGGGAACGCATGACGAGGATGTTGGACGCCGTTCACAAAGATATTGCAGCGGCACGTAGCGCTTAAAAGGAAGGTAAACATGCTTACCCGATTCTTGCTTCTGTTCCTCAAGCGGTTATTCTTGCTGGCGTGTCCTTGCTTGACTGATCCCCTGTACAACGAGCTTGACACCAACACGAGAGAGAGCATTCGCAAGAATGTCATCAACGAGTGCTTCTTCGTGGATACTCCACTCCAGGACATCCTTCGGCGTTTCGGTGTCGTAGAGGACTTCTTGGGCGGCTCAGGCATGGTGGAAGCGTTCACCTACGCTCGGCTGCAAGGTAAGGCGGTCCAGCCGGGTCAAACCATCACGGTGACTCGTCCTCAAATTGCGAGCGCGGCGAAGTATTACGAAAAAGCCTACGCCTGCTACGCGCAGATTGAGGATTTCGAGTTGGACGTGCTGAACCGTCCGGGTGACACGCAGATCATCGACCAACGAGCGTTGCTTGAGGCGGGCCTTGTGTCGCAGATGAACACGATGCTCGAAATGGATGGCTACCGTCACGGCCAGCCATCTTCGGCCAACGGTGGAACCTCGGGTGTTTCGGATGACAGGTCGCTTTCCTCGAACGGATTCTTCGAGGGCTTCTCGAATGGCGTAGATCCATCGCCGGATGGGAACGTGTTTACCACGACAGGCGGCACAACGAGAAACGGAAACATTGGGCAGGCTTACAACTCCACTCCGTTCTACTGCGGAGACACCAGCGGCAACGCAGGACCGATCACCTATCCGGTCCTAACGAACGTCATTGCCCAACTCTTGACGCTGAACTGCAAGGCCCGAGTCGGAATCACCAGTCCCTTTGGCTGGTCGGCATTGGTGAACATGCTGCGAGCCATCGCTCGCGTCGATCAACAGTCAGTCAAAGAAGGCACGGATTTTGGCTGGCCGAGCGTGGATTTCTTCGGCGTCAAGATTTTTGCCGATCCTCTGGCTCCATCGGCTAAGACCTGGCAGTATCTGCCGGGAGGCAACACTGCCGCGTTTGGGACTGCGGCCCCCAACACCTCGTTCGTGGACGGTTCCGGGAACACGACCAAGCTGGCCGCGTTCACTTCTCCGACCTACACCTCGTCTGGAGTAGCAGTCTCGGCAGGAGCACGAGCGCCCACGGGCAGCAACTTCCCCTCAGCCACTTCGATTGCGGCTGCGGAGATCATTGTGATGTTCGATCCCGAAGCAATCAAGATGCGGCCCACGGCAGAAAAGTCTTGGTTCTTTGCCACTAAGATCAAGGAAATTCCCGACAACGTGAGCGCGGCGAATATGTTCATGCGTTTGGGAACCAACATCTACGTGATGAATCCCCGTCACGGACTGATTATCAGCGGCTTCACCGCGTAAAAGGAGACGGAAAATGCCACTCATTCGCAATGAATTTGTACCAGGCGCACTCACTACGGTCTACACGTCGCCTAGCGGCATGACCGATCTCCGAACTGGGCAGCCGTATTATGCTGGCGGCTTGGTGGTTGGCGGATACGCCGCTCTGACTGAAGCCGAAGCGCAGGCGGTTGGTCCCAGCCTTCACTATGGCCAGTATCGCTTCGTGCAGATTGATTCTGGGGCGACCTACTCGTACATCGTCACTGGCGCGATTGGTCTCATGGCATCAGTAGCCAAAGGGCCAAACGTGATTACCAGCTACGATAAGGGCTTGGGTCTCCAATCAAACATCAGCCCAATCCGGCAGGTTGTGTTCTTGTGCGGTCTCACTGCCGCGCAGGTATCAGCCGGTGCCTACGTCTTCGTTCAGGAAGCTGGCGATGCCACAGTGAACGGAAAAACAAGCGGCGTGACGAATGCCACGCCTCTGATTGGGGATGTCATCAACTCCATTGCCAATGGCTTTGCGGACGATGCGGCCTCACCAGGAACGTTGGTTCCTCAAACACTGGGCTATGCTTTGACACCAGCGAACCACGGTGCCAGTAGCGGAACGTTCCGTGTCTTGCTGGATTTGCCAGCGATTCAGGGCTAAGGGAGGAATACTGTGCAGGTAAAAATTGTTCCTGGCTACGAAGGTGGAATCTCTACCGGACAGAGACAGCGCTGGGTGTTTTACGGCACAGGTCCGGCGATTTACAGTACGTCCACCTTCGACCCAATCCTTTTGCCGAATGGAATCTACATCGACTCCATTAAGCCTTGCATGGACACGACTCACACGTACATCGCTTTCCCGTTCCCAAGCGCTGTGGGGACGACAAGAGCAACGTGGACTTTCCGGTGGTTCACCGCAGCGAGCATGGCGGAAGTTACAAACAGCAGCACTGCGCTGGCAGCGATTGTGGTTCAGTTTGAAGTCTGCGGCGGTGAGTTTTAAGGAAGATTGTTCGGCAACAGCGACAGGGCGGCGGCTTGCGGGAGCCGTCGCCCTTTTTTACTTAGAGGCGAGAGATGAGTTTGATAACCATGTCGAAGTCGCTGGCTCTCGAAATACCGGGGGTTGCTCAGACCTTTGCCGGAACGAAGCTGAACGAAGGTCTGCAAAAAATCTACAACGAAACGGATTGGTCCTTCCAGACTCAGCAGGCAGGATGGAATTGCCCAGGGCTGGTTGCCAGTCTCGGCACGGTCACGGCTACTCCCTATTCTGCAACGATTATCGGAGACGCGGTAGCGACGGCAGCGTGGGCAGCACTCGCAGGAAGGCCGCTGTTGACCGAATTGCAGTTTCGCAACCCTTCCTATGCCCTGTACAACATCATCGGGTACGAGACAACGAGCCATGCTCCGTTTGCCACTCTAACACTGGACCGGCCTTGGATGGAGCCGATCACCGGAGCAGGACAGCCGTACTGGATTTACCAAGCCTATTTTCCTGTGCCAGTGTCAGACTTTACAAAATTCATCGAGATTCGAGACACAACGAACAATGCGCCGGTGGATTTCACGAGCATCTCGCAGGACGATCTCTCGGTGATGGACGCGCAGAGGCTAATCTTCGGGCCAGCAGTTCCTACCTACGCGGTTCCTTGGGGAACGGATATGCGCGTGGGAAGCGCAACGCTTGGCTACATTATGTACGAGATTTGGCCGCACAATCTCTCGCACATGCCCTACAGCTTCAGCTACAAGCGTAGCGGACCTTTGATGGTGAAAACTTCGGACACTGTTCCTTACCCATTGTCGGAAGAACTTGTCATGCACCGTGCGAAGGAACTGCTGTACCTCTATAAAGAAGCGCAAAAAGGCGAGCAAGTGGAACGCGGATCGGGAGCGGATTACAAGTTTCTCGCGCAGGCCGAGCAGAAGGAATATCAAATTATCTTGAAACAAATTCGCGCCAAAGATGCGAACCTCCATCGAGATTTTTTGACACATTCTCGTTCGGGTTTGCGGCAGAATGCAACCAACGATGGATACAGCACAGAACGACTCGGACTCTTGAATGTGGGTCGAGCGAATTGGTAGGAGGATGAAATGATCGCCACGATTACAGTTGCGGATTACACAAAGCCAGCACAGAACCTGTTCAATTTACTCTCGCAAGGTAATCTGACTGGCTACACGGTCGTTCCTTCCGGTGGGGTCATGCCTGCCTTGACCGCGATTGCGAGCGTGAGTTATCTCTCCATTCAGGCATCGTACAAAAACGGTTCCGTCGTGATCTACAAGGGAGACGAGAACACGGCGAATGACGGAACTAGACAGGGGAAAGAGATGCTGGCCGGGGATACCGACGTGGGCCAAGCCTATCCCTACACGGTGAACCTGAACGAAATCTTTATCAGGGCAAGTGCGAACGGAGGTATCGTCAATGTCGAAATCCACTTTGCGTAATGCCGTCCAAAATTGGACGCTGGTTGTCTGTTTGCTCTCCGGCACCGCATTCGCTCAATTCGGTTCCACAGTTGCTCGGCGTGTAGTGAGTGGCACGGGCGTTCCTCCAGCGACGTGTATCAACTCCCCGGCTGATATTTACGTGCGAACCGGAGCGACTCTTCCAGGCTTCTATGTTTGCCTGACAACGAACACTTGGACAGGGCCACTGGGTACGGGATCGACTCCAGGAGCGGGTGGTTCAAACACTCAAATTCAGTTCAATAGTTCCGCCACTCTAGGCGGAATTACGGGATGGACGACAAGCAACGGGACAACGAACATCACGGGTGCGGCGAGTGCTGTTCTTGATCTAAGCGCGATTACGCTGAGCAACTTCAAACTGCCTGCGATTGCAGCGAACAGCGTCTATGGGAACTGTACAGGCGGCAGCGCAGCGCCAGCGGCATGTTCTCTGGTCAACGCGATGTTGCCGACAACGATGACGGGGATCACGATTGATACGGCAACTCCGACAGAGGTCGGTTATCTCTCGGGTGTCACATCCGCAATTCAGACGCAATTTACCGGAAAGGCTGCGGCGACTGCGGCCACGACCGTAAACAGCCAAACTTGTACTCTCAGTTCGACTTGCACAATCCCGTTTCAAACCAACAGCGGAAATAACACGTCTCAGGCCGGAATTAACCTGCTGACCAGTACAGCGAATACGGTAGGTTTGACCGTGACTCCAACAAACTCAGCGACCAACGCAGAAAAGTTTGAGATCACGGGAGCGTCCTACACGGGCAACGCGGCCACGGCTACTGACTTGGCGGCTGGTTCGACGCTCGCAGTCGGGAAAGGTGGAACTGGAACCACGACGTTCACAGCGCATGGTGTTTTGCTGGGACAAACGGCAAGCGCTATTACCGCGACCGCTGCGGGAACGCAATACCAATTTCTACAAGCCGGAGCAACTGATCCGGGTTGGTCTTCGTGGAAACTGCCTGCGACCGGGGGAACGAATGCGCAGTGTTTAACCTCGAATGGGACGGATGCAGTCTGGGGTGCCTGTAGTACCGGAACGATCAGCGGCTCCATGACCACCGGAACAATCCCAGTAGCAACGGGTGCGTCAGCGGTGGGGGATTCATTACTGACTACAGCCAGCGTAGGCCAAGCGCTTCTATTTTCGGGGACCGGGGGATTTTCTCTGACTGGCGCTGGAACGTTCCTCAAGGCTTTGGAGGGAACGGCACCGACAGGAGCGGCGGGAAGCGATTGGCTCTATGGTGACTCGTCCGCTCACCGCTGGAAAGTGAAGAACAACTCGAATACAGCGGACACCGTAGCGCTGTTCTCGGATAATCTCTCGGTATTTGCCGCAACCACTTCCGCGCAGTTGGCTGGAGTGCTCTCGGATGAAACTGGTAGTGGAGGCGGTGGATTAGCGGTTTTTAATAACGGTCCAACCTTGATTGCTCCAGCTTTGGGCGCAGCGACGGCAACCTCGATCAATGGGCTGACAATTACTTCTTCGACCGGAACGTTGACGATTACGAATGCGAAGACGGTTTCGTTTCCGCACACGATCACTCTGACTTCCTCTGGGGATTCTTCGGTCATCACTTTCCCGAACGCTACGACAACGGCGCTGACGACCAACGCTGCGGTCACTGCGGCTCAAGGTGGAACTGGGGCTGATCTGTCTGGAGCAGCTTCGGGGGGCTATCCGAAGGCCAACGGTGCAGGAGCATTTGCAACTTCGACAGGAGCTGCGGCAGGAACTGGTTCGTGTACGAATCAGGTGGTCACGGCAGAAAACGGAGATGCAGCACCGACCTGTACGACAATAACTTCGGCCTATGTGAGCAACACCATTGCTTTGACTGGAACGGACATCAATACGTCCAATCAGGTCACGGTCACCCATCTAGCCTCCGCGCTCCCTGTCAATCAAGGTGGCAGCGGATTTACTACGGCCACGATTCACGGCGTCCTGATTGGCGAGACCACGGCTGCATTCAACGTAACCTCCGCAGGAACGACCGGCATTCCGCTTGTAGGCGTCACTGGCGCAGACCCAGCCTTCGGGACAGCGGTAGTGGCTGGTGGAGGCACCGGCCTCACCACGGCCCTTATTCATGGCCTGCTGGTGGGAGAAGGTACAAGCGCCTTGGCCTCCGTTGTGGCAGGGACGCAGTATCAGTTCCTGATCTCCAACGGTGCGGCTGATCCCGGATGGTCGAGTTGGCAATTACCGGCCACTGGTGGCTCGAACGCGCAGTGCCTTACGTCCAACGGAACGAACGCGGTTTGGGGAGCGTGTTCGACGGGATCGGTCACTGGCTCAGGCTTAGTATCTGGGCAAGTCGCGGTTGCAACCTCATCTTCGGCACTTACCAGCTACTCCACTTTCCTGTCCGACTCTTCAGGGAACGTCACGGCTGCGTCCATTACGATCTCGAATGCCAACCCTGGTATCGCCTACCTCGGCCAAGGCACGACCCCGTGGGGGATAGGGACGACTTCGGTTGGCCTTACGGCCCCAACCAGCGTTACCTCTTACAATCTGGTCGTCCCCAGCGCGGCCTCGGCAGGAACCGACAGCACGACCGGAGCGTTCTATCTTAAATTCGGCAATTCCCAGAACCAGACCGGATGCACCGCGTCTCCGACTGAACTCTGCGGTTATCTCCAGAGCACGATCGGTTTGGCGGCAGCTTCCGGCGATGTCAGCGGCGTTCTTCCGTCTGCTAATGGCGGCAGCGGTGTAGCGTCTCCAACCGCGCACACAGTCCTGCTTGGCGAAGGTTCGAGCGCGTTCGGGACCGTTAGCGTCGGGACTACAGGATCAATTATGATTGGTAACAGTGCCGCCGATCCGACATGGGCCACGACTATCCCTCTGGGTAATTCCGGTAACAGCGGAATTCTCAGCATCAATGGCTCCAGCAGTGGAGTGATTACCATCCAGCCCCAAGCCGCAGCGGGCACCTACAACTGGAACTGGCCGATTACGGCAGGTTCTGCCGCACAATGCCTGGTTTCCCAAGGCGGCGGTTCCACGGCGATGACTTGGGGAGCATGTGGCGGGGCCGTGGCATGGTCCGGCCTGACCAATCCCAGCGGCGCGTTGGCTCTGACGATGGCTACGGGTGACAATACTCAGTTCACCTATACGGGTAACACATCGACCGCAAACCTGTTCTCGCTGATCGACGCCACTGGGAATACCGGAACGGGAGCGATTTTCGAAGTTCATTCGGTAGGAAGCTCAACGGCCCTGCCCGTCCAGTTCACCGCACAAGGTACAACGGCTGGCGTCAAGATGGACACGGCTGGATTGTTGCAGGCCATCGGCTCGGGCGGCATCAGGGCTACCACGCTGGGTGGAGCGACTTTCGCGTCTCCCGGAGCGATTGGCGGAGGAACGCCGGGATCGGCGGCATTTACGACCATCACGGGGACCAGCAGCATTACCCTGGGTGTTAACGGCGGCACGGGCGGCACCGTGGTGGTAAACGGATCCGGCACCGGGTCTCTGACGATCGCCGTACAGAGCACTGCGGGATCGCCAACCTGGACGGCCGGCACCAGCTCGGGAACTCCGGCGGTTACGGCATCGCTTCCTCTTGCTATTGTGGCTGCGACCGGTAACGAGACTTGTACGACGTGCGTAACCAGCGCGTCTTCACTGGGAGCGAATGCCCTGGTCGTAGGATCCGGCGGCGCTCAGGGAACGGCAACGGGAAGTGCCGACTTTACCTATGTCACCCACACGCTGAGCAGTGGAGCAGCAGGCATCTTCGATCTGAGTTCGGCTACGGGAACTGCGGCCTTTAAGGTTCCGACCGCATCCACTGCCAGTGCGGCAGGAGTGATCGACTACGATTCCACGGCTACCTATCTCAATTACCATTTCTACCCGAACGGCGCGGATGCGATGATCCTTGGAATCGCCGCGCTACCCACGACCGGGCATCTGCTCGATACAGTCGTAACCGGTTCCCATAACATTATGGCGCATGATTCCGGCATCGCCACTTCTACGGTTACAACGAATGCTTCGGCTTTGACGAGCACCGCGCTAATGACGGGCGGCGGAAGCAATGCCGCACAGACTCCCTCGACGACCAGTACCCTCAGTAGCGCCGGAGTCTTACAGCTTGCCGCGGGCGGTTCCATAGGCAGTGCGGACACCGGCTCGCCAACTTTTACCTTCGCCGCCAACAAAGCAACCTTCAACAGCGGAACGCCTGCATCGGCGCTACTTGATCTCTCGGGCATCACCAATACAGCCGGTTTCAAAGTGCCTACGAATACGACCAACACGGCAACCGCTGCTGGCGTGATCGACTTCGATACCACGAACAAAGACTACCATGCTTACGTTAACGCTGCCGATTCCAAGCTGGCTGTCTATGCCACGGTTTTGACACCTACGGCCAGTCAGTGCGCGACATGGACGGCAGCCGGAAGCGCGTGGACTTTGGGGAGCACAGCCTGTGCCACGACCCTGGACGCTCTGGGTAATCTGGCGGCATCCAAGACTTTCGCGGACAGTACCTATACACTGGCGTTCACTTCCACCTTGGGAGCGACGGGATCGCAAAATGCCTTCAGCTTCAGCGAGGCTGCCGCAACCACGGGCGCGAGTGACGTAGAGGTTCAGATCTCTACGGCCACTACCACAACCGCCATTCCGCTGCAGATTACGCAAGGCGCAGCGGCGCCAAACGGGGCTAATGCCCCTGCTGTCCTGAACATCTCGGCTGCGGCCTCCGGTGGAGTGGCATCGGGTCACGCCGGGTATGTCGGAGCGCCGATTGGGCTGTTAACCGGTGCGGGTTCTGGTGGCAATGGAGCGTCCAACAACGGTGGCGCTGGCGGGGCGTTTACGATCACGACCGGAGCCGGCGGGCTGTCTGGTGGCGCGAGCGGAACGGGCGGCGCAGGCGGGAATATCGTCCTGAATCCCGGAGCCGGTGGCGGAGCGAACGGCGGTACCGCAGGTTCATCCGGGTATGTCAGCGTTGGCGGTAACTTGATCGCCAGCGGAATCGTTGACGGTACGGCTCCGGTCACGCTCACTGCCGGAACGTCGGCGTCTCTCGGAGGCACCTACAGTTCCGGCTACACTTTCAATCAGGAAACGGTATCGCAAAGCGCCGAGGTCACCTATACCCTTCCCACGGCAGCGATTGGGAAGCAGTATTGCGTGGCCAACGATGAATACAGCGGAACGGCCATTACGGGTATTCTTCGTGTGAACACCTCAGCAGCCGGTCAGCATCTCCGGTACAAGGGAACCGTTGGATCCACTGGAGGGTATATCCGTTCCGGCGGCGCGGCGGGAGATGCGGCGTGCTTCGTCGGCGTCTCGACTACGGATTGGGTCGTCTATGTACAACTTGGCACATGGACGCAGGATTCGGGAGGCTAACGTGAGGAAACTTCTATTACTCATCGTTCTCGGAGCTATCCCAATTCTGATGGCTCCTGTCATCCAGGTGATCGGGACAAAAGCTCCATCTCCTGGAGTGGTTAAAACATGGGGTTCTACGCCAGTTCAGAGTGTATATAGCAATGGTCTTACAGGAGCAACATTTAATATCACAGTACCTGCAACTGGATTAGGAAATCTCTTGTTTATACAACTAACTGATACATCAGGATCTGCTGCCTACGTGTCGGCTGTTAGCGGAGGTGGAACTTGGGTAGTACCTACGGCTGGATCATCGACTTGTCAGTTTGTAGATAATTCTGCCGGAAGTGTTGGATGTGCTTATGTTCTGTCCAGCACTTCCGGAACAACAACGATTACAATTACACCAACTATCACAACTGATTATTACAGTGTCGAATATTGGGAAGAGTCCTGGACAGGAGGAGGATCAGCTTCTCTTGACATAGCTGGTTCAGTAAGTCACAATAGCGCACTGACTTCAATTCCCGGTGTCACTCTGAGCTTAGGCGGAAATGATGTGTGTTTTCAAGATATTGTTCTTAATGGAGGTACTCCAGTACTCTCTATTTCTTCACCTTATAATACGAACGCCGTATACCAAGGTTTTTATGGATATGCAAATGCTGCTAATATAACGACTAGTACAAGTCCATCGTGGACGAGTACGAGTCTAGATACAGCAGCCGTAGTAGGAGCAGCATGCTTCGAATAAAACTTATAAAACTTCTTACCAAATTTGCATTCATCGTTGTTGTTTTATGTTGTGCCGTTATTTCCTCGGCGCAGACTTGCACTGGCTCCTCGCCAACGTGGACACCAGTTTCCACGTCGCAGGCCGATGTGCAAGCGTGTTCAAATAAGGCCGGATTCACGGATGGCGATACTATCAACATTCCCGCTGGAACGAGCACCTGGACGGCAGCTGTTTGCCCCATCAACGTGGGTGCGGGCACTTGCCCGTCACCTTCAGGTTCTCCAGTTGGGCATTCTACAAACTGGATCGGCGCAGGATCATCCAACACGCACATCATCGTTAATATCACTTCTGGCTTTGGTAACAATGCCTTCTTTATCGGCAACCGCGAAAGCGACGGCAAACAGTTCCGCATCAGCGGGATTGATTTCCAGTATGAGAGTGCAGACTCAAGCGGTCTGATCGTCTTCACACAGAGCACGGGCTATTCCATGCGGGTTGATAACAATACTGCCGAACCTTACCCAACAACTCCAGGCTATGGTCGCTTCCTGTCTTTCTCGGTTCCTTGTGTCAGTCCAGGGTGTGTCATTGATCATAACACGATCACCGATTTGGGCGTTATTGTTGAGGCCATCACTCCAGGAGAAGCTCTTCCTGGCAATACGGTGTGGACGCAGGCAATG
>Ga0209039_10002416_pt1 | contig 15907 bp, 10 predicted proteins | sample BogFormECP12_OM1_FD_188238 | JGI IMG/M metagenome (GOLD analysis project Ga0209039, IMG submission 188238) | Bog forest soil microbial communities from Calvert Island, British Columbia, Canada - ECP12_OM1 (SPAdes) (version 2) | ecosystem: Environmental > Aquatic > Freshwater > Wetlands > Bog ... | reverse complement strand
GCGTTTTTCTGAATTTTCGGAACCTAACTGCAATGGCTGCAACGACGGAGATTCTAAAATGGTCGAACTACTACATCTGTTTGCGGAAAACCGGTTAACTTGCCGCCATAGCCAAGGAGTGAGACCGCGGTGACCTTCGCGCCGGACAACTGCGGCGACGCGGCAGCCAGGCTCTTGATCCTTGCAATGCGCGACGCGGGCCAGGCGCCGACGAACGCGTAGAGCGCGCCGCCCTACTTCGCCTTCTCGAGAACTTCCAGGAACTTCTTTTCCCAGTCCGCGTCGGAGTTGTTGTAGCCAATCTGCTCCCAACGGAAGGCGCCCTTGGCGTCGAATATCCAGTTGCGCGGAATGCCCACCTCCGGCAGCACGGTGTTCACCAGCGACTGCGCGGGGATGACAGGGAACGTGTAGCCGTTCTTCTTCATGTAAGGCTCGATTTCCGCCACCGATTCATCTACGTTGAAGGTGAGCAGCACCACGTCCGGGCGGTCTTTGAGTTTGTCGTACAGCTTCTGGAAGGCGGGATGCTCCGCCACGCAGAAGCCGCACCACGTCGCCCAAACGTTGATTGCCACCGTCTTGCCCTCGAGCGATTTCAGCCGCCACAGTTTCCCGGCCGAGTCTTCCAGTTCAAAGGCCGTCAGAGTGCCCTCGGGTTTGCCCCACTCGGTTTCGGATGTAACTTCCACCACAGCCGGCTTGCGCCCTGCCCACAATTGGCGGGTCTCCGGTGTTCCGCCGAGCTCTTTCCATAGGCGCTCGATATCGGCGCTCGCGTCGGCCTTGTCTTTGGCTTGCCCCTTCCAGCGGTCCACGGCGGTTTCGAAGTAAACCAGGGCGTCGAGCTTGTGGCCGTTCAACTCGGCCACGCGCGCGGCCTGGCGGTAGAACGCGCTGTCGAATCCATCCTTGGGCGGATGCACGCGCACCTCTTCGAGAGCCGCCGCGGCCTTCGCCGGCTCGCCCGTTCTGGTGTAGAGGTCTACCAGAATGCGCAGGCCGTCCACGCGGTAACGCTCGATCGATTTGCGGTCGTTTTCCAACTGCTTGGGGTCGGTGCCGTCGTCCTTGGCATGTTCCGCCAACCGCCGCTCCATGGCGCCGAGACCCTTTTGCACGAATTCGGGAACGCGTTCCAGGCCGATCCCGCGCCTCACGTAGGTTTCGGCCGCGAGGTATTCGAAGGGAGGGTAACCAAACGCATCGCGGTTATTCCAGATATGTTCGAGGAATGCTTCAGCGACCTGGCGGACCCGGGCCTGCGGGGCGTCGTCCAGATCCAGAATCGCGTCGAACTGCGCGACCTTCTGCCCGATATCGTCGGGCCACTTCTTCAGCATCTCTTCGGCAAATGCCAAACTGGCGGCGGCGTGTTCCTGCTTTTGTGACGGCGTGAAGTCGGACTTATAGGGGTGCGATTCGCGGAAGCGGGCGCTCAGAATGCCAAGGGCAGCGCTGTTGTTCGGAAAGCGCTTCAGGATCTCGTCTTCCGCGGCCTTGACGCCCTCCGCATCTCCGGCGGCCTTGGCGCCGTCCTTGAGCAGTTGATACCAACCGACGCGCGCCGGCGGCGTCACCGCGCGCAGCTTTGCCAGGTCGGCGGCGACACGCGTACGTGCGTCCTTCAGGCGGCTGGGCGGCGTGGCCTTCAATTCCAGATCCCAAAGATCGGAGTACCGCTCAAGCAGCCTGGGGTCCTCGACCTTGGCGAGCCGCGTGCGAACCCCGGCAGCGATCCTCCCCGCGGTCTCCGGGCTGGTTCGCTCGATGGCCGCATCCAGCGCGCCCGAATCGAGCGACCCCGGACAGATCTCCCAGAACCTGGTCACCTGCTCCGCGGACTTCTGCTTGTCCACCAACCGCCCGTACTGGTAGATCTCCGAGAGCGCCAGGTGCGGCCAGGGGTTGGCGGGGTCGGTTTCGAGCGAGCGGTTGAGCAGCTTCACCGCCTCATCGGTGTTGCGGCCATCGAGCATGAGACCGTAGAGATATAGGTAGAGCGAATCGTCGGGATGCTCATCCACGAGCTTGCGGTATTTCTCGGCCGCGGCGGCGATTTCGGCGTCGCCTAGCGTCTTCACGAATCGCTGGTACTGGCGGTGAAGAAAGAGGTCGTCCGGGTGATCGCGAAGGGCGGCGTCGAGGAGCTTGCGGCGGAATTCGCGCTTTTCGTCGGCGGTGCCTTTGGGCGGGTTGCGGTACCGCTCCTGAATCTGGAGAGAAGGGCCACTGGCTTCGCACGGCCAGGTTCTCGGGGCCGCGGAAAGAGCGCCGGCCGCGACTGCCAGCAACGCTATCAGGCGCATGAAGGCCTCCGGCCCCATGATACCGCCTCACATTTCGCGACGGTCGGCGGTGGGAATCTGCGTGTCGGGCAAGGGCGTACAACCACGGGCCGTGAAGTTCTCCACGTTCTTCATGACGATGGTCGAAACGCCCGCGGCTTTCTGCGCTTTCACGTGCTGGAAGTCAACGCCGTTCACGTGGTCCAGGACGAAAGCCGGGCGCTTGTCTTCCTGCATGAATCCAACCTGCACGTTGGTCAGCTCGATGCCTTTGGCATGGCGAATGAAGAAACCGTAGGCGGGCAACATGCCGAACATGGAGGGTTCGGGATATTCTTTCTCGCGTTCCGGCGTATCGAAGGCTTCGCGCGGCGGCACGCCTCCGGAGGCGCGGAAGAAGAACGTGTTCACCAGGTCGGCCGGTTGCTTGGCCACTTGATCCAATGTCAAGCCGCCGCGATACAAGATGCGGATGTCGTTGAGCTTGATATCTTCCACGTCGTGGTCGGGAATGCCGGTGATGATGGAGCCGTAGCGCGGGTCGGCGTCGTACGCCACCACGTTGCCGATGCTCACGCGGCGTATGGAGCCGATGGGCGTGCCTTCCGGCGCCCGCATCCGGTTGCCCAAGCGGATGAAAATGGGGGCGTTCGAGACATCGCGCATGGTGATGTTGGAAATGGCGACGTCTTCGATGTGGGCGCCGTCCACGGCTTCGAGGGCCAGGCCGCGCGAACGGTCGAAGACCACGTTGGTAATCGTGATGTTCTTGAAATCGCCTTCGGTCTCGGTGCCGATCTTGATGCGGCCGGTGGGGCCGTCGCGGTCCGGCGCCTGTTTGACGGTCCGCTTGTATGTGCCATCCAGCAGCGAGCCGATTTCGTAGCCGCTGACCAGGCAATTGGCGATGGTCATGTTCTCGGTGGCGCGCGCAAAGCCGAGGCCGTGGCTGCCCTTCAGGACGATGGCGTCGTCGTTGGGCGCGTTGACGCTGGTGTTGGAGATCCGGACGTTGCGGCAGGAGTCGATATCCATTCCGTCGCGGTTGGTATCGACCATGAGGTTGTCGATGGTGAGGTTATCGACGCCCGTGACGAGGATCCCGAAATGCCCGCCAGTGAGGACGGAGAAATCGCGCAGGGTCACGTTGTGGCAGAGTTTGAGGGCGATGGCTTTGTCGCCGCCGCCGCCGCGCTCCCTGCCGAGCGCCTTGCCGGTGATCAGACCGGGGCCGACAATGGAGACATTCTCGAGCCCATCACCCCAAATCAGACTGTTGTGCCAGTGGCTGTGGCCGAAATCCTGGAACTTGTCCCACTGGTTTGGCTCGGCGGCATCGTAGGCGGTGACATCGGTGGAGGCTTCAATGACGGTGCCATGCTCGAGCTGCAAGGTGACATTGCTGCGCAAGCGAATGGAACCCGTGACGTAGGTTCCGGCGGGGAGGTAGACGGTGCCGCCGCCCGCCGCCGCGGCCGCGTCGATAGCCTTATTAATAGCGTCCCGATCGAGCGTCTTGCCATCGGCCTTGGCGCCGAACGTCTTGACGTCGAAAGTGGCGGCACGCGCGCCCAGTGAAAGCGCCAGAGCGGCACAGCAAATCAAAAAGACCTTCGACATTCCGTCTCCTTTGGTAGAACGACTGCTTTTTTTATAACACCATTGCGGATGCGCTCACATCTCGCGGCGGTCGGCCTTCGAGACCTGCGTGTCGGGCAGCGGCGAGCAACCGCGGGCGGTGAAGTTCTCAACGGTTTTCAGCACGATGGTCGGGACGGCCGCGGCCTTCTGTGACTTCACATGCTGGAAATCGACGCCGTTGACTTGGTCCAGGACGAAGGCCGGGCGGCGGTCTTCCTCGATGAATCCGACCTGCACGTTGGTCAGTTCGATGCCTTTGGCGTGGCGGATGAAGAACCCATAGGCGGGCAACATGCCGAACATCGAGGGTTCAGGATAATGCTTCTCCTGCTCCGGGGTATCGAACGGTTCGCGCGGCGGCACTGCCCCTGACGGGTCCTTGAAGAAGAAGTTATTCACCAGGTCCTTCGGCTGCTTGGCTACTTGATCCAATGTGAGGCCGCCGTGATACAAGATGCGGATGTCAGTCAGTTTGATATCTTCCACATCGTGGCCGGGAATGCCGCTGATGATGGAACCAAAACGGGGCTCGGCGTCATACGCCACGAGGTTGCTGATGCTCACGCGGCGCAAAGAGCCGATGGGAGGGTTCTCCGGGGCGCGCATCCGGGCGCCCAGCCGGATGAAAATCGGGGCGGTCGAAACATCCCGCATGGTGATGTTGGAGATGACGATGTCCTCCACGTGCGCGCCGTCCACGCTCTCGATGGCCAGGCCGCGGCAGTGGTCGAACACCACGTTGGAAATGGCGATGTTCTTGAAATCGCCTTCGCTTTCCGTGCCGATCTTGATGCGGCCGGTGGGGCGATCGCGGTCCTGAGCCTGCTTGAAGTTGCGCGTGTATGTGCCATCCAGCACCGAGCCGACATCGTAGCCACTCACGAACACATTGGTGATGGTCACATTTTCGGTGGAGCGTTTAAACCCGAGGGCGTGGCTGGTTTTCAGGACCATGGCATCGTCGTTCGGCGAGTTGACGCTGGTGTTGGAGATCCTGACGTTGTGGCAGGCGTCGACATCCATTCCGTCGTAGTTGGAGTCGATCTTCAGGTTGTCAACCGTCAGGTTATCGACTCCCGTTAGCAGGATCCCAAAGTGCCCGCCGGCGAGGATGGAGAAGTCGCGCAGGGTCACGTTGCGGCACAGCTTCAGGGCGAGGGTCTTGTTGCCGCCGGGGCCGGACTGTCTTCCGTGAAGCGCCTTGCCGGTGATCAAGCCGCCTCCGACGATGGATACATTCTCGATCCCCTCGCCCCAGATCAGGCTGTTGTGCCAGTGATTGTGCCCGAACTCATCGAACTGCTCCCACTGATTTGGCTCGGCGGCATCGTAGGAGGCCATATCGGGCGAGGCTTCGATGACGGTCCCATGCTCGAGCTGCAAGGTGATGTTACTGCGCAGGTGAATGGAACCGCTGACGTAGGTTCCGGCGGGGAAGTACACGGTCCCGCCGCCGGCGGCCGCGGCCGCGTCGATGGCCTTGTTAATGGCGGCGCGATCCTGCGTCTTGCCATCGGCCTTGGCGCCGAACGTCTTGACATCGAACGTGGCGGCGCGCGCGCCCAGGGAAAGCGCCAGGGCGGCGCAGCAAACAATCGCCGGCGTCATAATCAGTGCTTGGGCCATAGGACACCTTGGTCTTTGCTGGTGACCGGGGCCAGACCCTTGTAAAGGAACTTCTGCACGCGCTGGCCGCGGTAGGTTTCGGTGGTGTAGATGTTGCCCTTGGAATCGGTGGCGATGCTGTGCACTCCGTAGAATTGGCCAGGCTGGCGTCCGCCGTCGCCGAAGCTGGTCAGGACTTCGAGCGACTGGCGGTCCAGAATGTGGACCTGGTTGTTCTCGCCGTCGGCAACGTACATATATTTCTGCTGCGGATCCTGCGAGAACGCAATGTCGAACACCGACCCGGAGCCCAAGGTCTCCTTTTCGATGAAGACTTCCTTTACGTAAGTGCCGTCCGGTTTGAATACCTGAATCCGGTCGTTCCCGCGGTCGCAGACATACAACAAGCCGTCGTGAGACAGCATGACGCAGTGCACCGGGTTGCGGAATTGCTGGGGCGGCGGATCGCTGGGCTTATAGGGGACGATGGTGTCGTCGGGCTTGTGGCCGTAGGCGCCCCAGTGCCGTTTGTACTTGCCGGTATCGGCGTCGAACACGATCACACGATGGTTGCCGTAGCCGTCGGCGACGTAGACTTCATTCGTCTTGGGGTCGATAAAAGTCTTGGCCGGCAGGCGCAGATTCTCGGTGTCGTCGCTGCCCTTGCTCTGAAGGGGCTTGCCGATCTGCATCAGGAATTTCCCCTCGTGGGTGAATTTGAGCAGCATGTCGTCGTGGGGCGGAGTGAGCTGGTCGGCGCCGCCAATCCAGACGTTGCCCTTGTAATCGACGGTGATTCCGTGATTCCGCTCCGGCCAATCGTAGCCGGGGCCCGGGCCGCCCCAGTGACCCACCAGGTTGCCGGCCTGATCGAATTCGAGAACCGGCGGCGCCGGCGTGCAGCACTTCGCCCAGGGCGGGGTCTTGGCGGCGTGCACTTCGTTGTCCTCGAGGGCGTTCGGACGATGGATGATCCAGATATGGCTCTGGGCGTCCACCGATACGCCGACGGTGGCGCCCATGACCCAGTGGTTGGGCAGCGGCTTGGGCCACATCGGGTCGACTTCAAACCTGGGCGCCACCACCGTGGCGGCGTGCACCACGGCCGGGCCGGCCAGTGGAACGAGAAGAACTGCGCTTAACAAAAGATTGCGCCTCATGCAGCGATCCTCCTAGGTAAAAGCTCATGCTATCAGAGCCGCGAACGTCGGAGAGCGGTTGCCGGGGCTATGCCGAATAATTCCGCTTCCACTTATCCAGCTCGGCCGCCAGCGCCGTGCGGACCGTCAGAAACTGCGGGTTCTCGTACTGGTTGACCCTTTCACGCGGGTCCACGGAGACGTCGTACAGCTCGCCGGGCCCAGGGGGCACCCCTTTGCCCTGGTCGCGCACAACCAGCTTGTACCGCTTGTCCCGGGCCATATCGGTGTTCTGGTAGTGGCTGAAGACGGTGGTGCGCCAAGGCTGCTTCTTGGGCAGCGGTTTCCCGGTGGCGAGCGGCAGATAGCTGCGGCCGCACAGATTGCGGGCGGGCAAATCGGCGCCGGTCAGACCGCAGAGGGTGGGCAGCAAGTCGTAGGCGCTCACCAGCTCCGGCCGCGTCAATTGCGGGGGCACGCGGCCCTGCCAACTCCACACCAGCGGCGTAGAGACTACTTCCTCATACATGTTGGCGGGGTCGGAAGCCGGCGCGGAATCCCATAGGCCGTGGCGGCCCAGCAGCGCGCCACAAGTGGAAGTGAAGACCACCAGGGTTTGGTCGAGCAGGTGCTTTTCGGAAAGCTTGGCGAGCAGCGCCGCCACATCGTCATCGAGCGCCGTGACGGCGGCCGCCGCCAGCCGCTGGTTGGCGGCCAAGTCGCCCAGCATTTCCTTATCGCTGGCGGCGTTCTTGGCGGGCGCCTCCTGGCTGAAGGTGGCGAACTTCACCTGGGCATAGAGGTCGCGATACTTGCGCGGTACGCCATCGTAGGGCGGGCGCAGATGGGCACAGTCGACCGTCAGGAAGAAGGGCTTGCCGGGGGTCTGCGCGTCCAGGGACTGGGCGGCGGCGGCGCTATCGGCGGCGGCGCACGCATAGCCCACATCCTCGAGCGCCTTGGAGAGCGCGGAGTCGCCGGGAGAGCCGGCATCCGCGTCGCCAAGCTGCATGGGGGTGCGCCCGGTGAGCAGGGTGGTGCGGCCTGGGGCGGGGGCCGGGGCGCAGGCGAAGTGGTTGAGGAAGCGCAGGCCGGTTTGGGCGAGCCGGTCGAGGTTGGGGGTGTGAACCTCGTTGTTGCCGTAACAGCCCAGCATCCAGGAGGGCAGACGATCCGCCAGGATGAACAGGATATGGGGCCGCTCGGCAGGCGTCTTGGTGGCGGCGAGGGCCGGCAGGGCGAGGCTGCCGAAGAAGAAATGGCGGCGGGAGAGGGGCATGATGAATTACAAGTATAAGCCGTGGTGGGCGGGACCGGTTTCCTACAGCATTAAAGGAATCCTCAGATCCGCCGATAGTGATGACAACGGCCGCGATTGCCGCAACTCTTATGACCAGCCGGATTCATGCCGGACGCCCGACCTGGAGACCCGTTCTGGCCATCATAGCCGTCGCGGTGGTGGTGGCCGGAGCATGGGCCGGCTTTCGTCACGACGCGTGGGCGGGAACACTCGCCGCCGCCCTGTTTATTCTGGCGCTGGCTGGCTGGTTCTTCGCCTACCACCGCTACGTTTGGGCCGAGCGGTACGAGGAGCAGTTCCGCGCCATATTCAACAACAGCAACGACGCATTGTTTGTGTTTGGGCTGGGGAAAGACGAGGCCGGCAACTTCACCCAGGTGAACGACGTAGCCTGTCAACGCCTGGGCTACAGCCGGGAGGAACTGCTGCAGCGGTCGATGCGCGATCTGCACGCGCCCGGGACGCTGGATTTTGCCTCGATCATGAAACGTTTACTCGCCGGGCAGCAGTGGCTGTTTGAGACGGAGCACCTGACGCGGGACGGACGCAGGATACCGACCGAGATCAACGCCAGGGCATTCCTGCTGGGCGGCCAGTGGACGGTGCTGGCCGTGGCCCGCGACATCACCGCGCGCAAGCGCATGGAGAAGGATCTCCGGATGATCGCTTCGGTGGTGGAAAGCAGCACCGACTATATCGGCTTCGCTTCGATGGAAGGATCGGTATTGTTTCTCAACCCCGCCGCGCGGCAGATGGCGGGCTTCGATCAAGACGAGCCGGTGACCGGCTCCAGTGTGCTCGACTACGTCATGGATGACGACCGGGAGCGGTTCCGCGAGCGGGTCTTGCCAGCCGTCGCGCGAGAGGGTCGCTGGGAGGGGGAAACGCGATTCAAGCACCCGAAGACCGGCGCGCCGGTCTCTATGTGGCAATTCATATTCTTCATTACAGAGCAGGGGACCAACCGCCGCATCGCCATGGCGACGATTTGCCGGGACATCACCGAGCGCAAGCGCGCGGAGCGTTATCAGGAGCTTTCCGCTGAAATCCTGGGTACCCTGAATGAACCCCTTGGCGTGCGCGATGCGGTCGGACGCATTCTCGCGGCCATCAAGCGGGAAACGGGCTTCGACGCGGTGGGGATTCGATTACGCAGCGGCGACGACTTCCCCTACTTTGTCCAGAACGGTTTTTCGCCCGATTTTCTGGCTACCGAGAATTCGCTGGTTGCCCGGGATAAGAACGGCGGTTCATTGAGAGATGAAGACGGCGACATCAGCCTGGAGTGCGCCTGCGGCCTGGTGCTTTCCGGGCACACGGATCCGGCGAACCCGCTGTTTAGCAAAGACGGAAGTTTTTGGACCAACAACTCGCTGCCGTTGCTGGACGTTCCGGCCGACCAGGACCCGAGGCTCAATCCGCGTAGCCACTGTATTCACCAAGGGTATCGATCGGTGGCGCTCATCCCCATTCGCGTCAATGGCGACATCGTGGGCCTGTTGCAGCTCAACGACCGGAAGCAGGACCGTTTCACACTGGAGCAGATCCACTTCTTCGAGGGGATCAGCGCCAGCATCGGCGTGGCGCTGGTGCGCAAACAGCAGGAGGATGCCCTGCTGGAGAGCGAAGCGCGGCACCGGCTGCTGTTCGATGGCTCGCGCGACGCCATGATGACCATGGCCGCGCCTTCGTGGAAGTTCGCCTCGGGCAACCCGGCGGCGCTGGAGATGTTCGGGGCCAGGGACGTGGCGGAGTTCATCGCGCTGGGGCCGTGGGATGTATCGCCGGAACGGCAGCCCGACGGCCGCCTTTCGGCGGACAAGGCCCGGGAAGCTATCGAGACGGCTCTGCGCGAGGGTTCGCTATTCTTCGAATGGACGCACCGGCGGCTGGACGGCGCGGATTTCCCGGCCACCGTGCTGATTACCAGGATGGAGATGGCGGGCCAGGCATTTCTGGAGGCCACCGTGCGCGACATCACGGCCCAGAAGCAGGCTGAGGAGCGCATCGATAAGACGCTCATGCGGCAGCGGGGCCTCGGCAGGCTTCGGCAGTCGCTCCTGACCCCGGCCCCGATGGAAGATCAACTCCGGAAGGTCACCGACGCCATCGTCCGCGAGTTCGACGCCGATTTCTGCCGCATCTGGTTGATCCGGCCCGGAGACCTGTGCGACCGGGGCTGCATACATGCCGAGGTGCACGAGGGGCCGCACGTCTGCCGGCGCCGCGACCGGTGCCTGCATTTGGTGACCAGCTCCGGCCGCTACACCCACATCGACGGCCCAGGCCACCGGCGTGTTCCATTCGGGTGTTACAAGATCGGACTCATCGCGTCGGACGAAGAAGCCAAGTTCCTCAGCAACGACGTCCAGAACGATCTGCGTGTTCACAATCATGCCTGGGCCCGCGAGCTGGGACTGGTGTCGTTCGCGGGATACCAGTTGCGAACGCCGGGGGAAGAAACGCTGGGCGTTCTGGCCCTGTTCGCCAAACATCCGATCCTGGCCGATGAAGATGCCATGCTGGACGGACTCGGGACTACCGTGGCTCTGCTGGTCAAGCGAGCCGTCACCGAGGAGGCGCTGCTCCGGCGGACCGAGGAGCTGGCAGGTTCCAACACGAAACTGGAGCAGGAGCTGGCTGGCCGCCGAAGGGTGGAAGAGGAGTTGCGAGCAAGAGAATACGCTTTGTCCGAATCACAGGCCATTGCCCATGTCGGCAGTTGGAGCGTGGAACTGCCCATTGACACAGGCGTGTGCGTGTGGACGCCCGAGACGTATCGTCTTTATGGAGTCTCGCCGGAGACCTTTGTTCCATCCGGCGAGATGTTTCTGAGTCTGATTCACCCGGACGATCAGGCTGCCATGCAGGCGTGGATGGGCGACTGTCTGGCAGGAAAAGAACCGCCCGACCTGGAGTTCCGCGTCAACTTGCGAGACGGCAGCGTCCGCTATGTCCTCGGCCGCGGGCATTTAGTACAGGACGTGGAGAACAAACCGATCCGCATGGTGGGCATTGTTCAGGACATCACCGAGCGCAAGCAGGCGGAGGAGCGCATCGCGCGCATGGTGGAAGAACTGGGATTGGAGAAAGATCGCGCCAATGCCGCCAGCCAGGCCAAGAGCGAGTTTCTGGCCAACATGAGCCACGAGATCCGGACTCCCATGAACGGCATCCTGGGCATGACCGCGCTGGCGCTCGGCACCGAACTCAGCCCCGAGCAGCGCGAGTACCTCGGCATGGTCAAGAGTTCCGGCGATTCTCTGTTGGAACTCATCAACTCCATCCTCGACTTCTCCAAGATCGAGGCGGGAAAAGTGGATCTCGAGTCGATCGAATTCAACCTGCGAAACACCCTGGCGCCTATCTTGAAGACGCTGGCATTGCGGGCGCATGAAAAGGGCCTCGAACTCAACTACCACGTGAGACCGGAGGTGCCGGAGACTCTGGTGGGCGACCCGGGCGTTCTGCGCCAGATCATCGTGAACCTGGTGGGCAATGCCATAAAGTTCACCGAGCGCGGCGAGGTCGGCGTGCTGGTGGAGCGCGAGTCGGAAGAGGACGAGCGGACGTGCCTTCGCTTCCGGGTTCGGGACACGGGAATCGGCATCCCGGTGGAGAGCCAGGCAGGGATCTTCGACGCCTTTGTCCAGGCGGACAGCTCGACCACGCGCCGTTATGGCGGTACCGGCTTGGGGCTGACGATTTCCCGCCGGTTAGTGGAAATGATGGGCGGCCGGATCTGGCTTGAGAGCACCCCCGGGAAAGGCACGGCCTTTCACTTCACGGTGTGGATGGGGAAAGGAGATCAAACCCAACGGTCTGTGCCGGAGCCGCCGGACGTGGAGGGCCTGGCGGTATTGGTGGTGGACGACAACCTCACGAACCGGCGCATTCTGGAAGAGATGCTCACTGCCTGGCGATTCAAGCCGGTACTCGCCGAGAGCGCCCCGCAAGCCATGAACTGCCTCCAGAAGGCGCTCGACGCAGGCCATCCATTTCCTCTGGTCCTGTTGGATGCCAACATGCCTGAGATGGACGGGTTTGCCCTGGTGGAGCAGGTCCGGCGGGATCCCCGGCTGGCGGGAGCCATCATCATGATGCTGACTTCGGCGAGCCAACGCGGCGATGCCGCCCGATGCCGGGAACTTGGCGTGGCGGCCCACATTGCCAAGCCGATTGGACAGTCGGAGTTGCTGGACGCAATCCTACAGGCCCTGGGAAGCAAACTACAGGTCGCAGCCCCGCCATCGCGGCCCGGCGCCCATGCCCCCCTGCCCGGGCCACAAAGGGTGTTTCGCATCCTGCTGGCCGAGGATAACCACGTGAACCAGATGCTGGCCGGCCGACTGCTGGAAAAGCGAGGGCACAGTGTGCAGGTTGTTGAAAACGGGCGCGAGGCGCTGGAGAAACTCAAGACAGCGGACTTCGACCTGGTCCTGATGGATGTACAGATGCCGGTCATGGGGGGATTCGATGCCACCGCCGCGGTGCGCGAGATGGAGAAAGGCACAGGCCGGCACATTCCGATTGTTGCCCTGACGGCCCGCGCCATGAAAGGCGATCGGGAGCGTTGCCTGGCCGCGGGGATGGATGGCTACATCGGAAAACCGATTCGCGCCGAGGAACTATTCGAGCAAATCGAGGCCCTCATTCCATCCGTTCCACTGGCCCGTGTGGGGACGTAGCGTACGGCTCGTCTCAGCCCTTCCTGAACAGCCCGTGGTACGCGGCCGACCAGAAGGGATACGAGCCGCCAATCGCACAGGCCAGCGCCGCGGTGCCTATCGAGGCCGCTCCGGAGCGCACGAAGTAGCTGTACCCGAAAACAGCCAAGGGCACGTAGATCGCCACTCCGGTGACTACACCTGGAGAATACGTGCGTGACCTATAGCTGGCCCAGGCATGCCAGATTCCGTTCGAGCACAGCAGCGCCGAAATGGCGAGCCAGTAGGCGATCCCCACAGGTCGACGTCCCAGCAGCGCAATGTTGCAGCATACCACCAGCAAGGCGGCATTGACGATCGCCAGGAAACGGCGGCTGATTCTGGAAGGATCGGGCCTGTACCCCCGGTACCACGCGAGAAATCCTCCCGGAACCAGGAACTCCTCGGACATATGAAGGCTTGCCGCCACCAGCGGCGCCCACATCAGCCAGTCCATGGCAGTCATTATAAGGGGGGAACCCGCGAGTTGAGGAACTCGGCCAGCGCGGCCTTCCACGGGCGCAGGGGCGGCAGCTTGGTATTGAGAAGAATCGCCCGCGGCGGGCGCGTGGCCTTGCGCCGGAAATGGGACGAGGGGACGGGAAGTACGGTCGTGTTTTTTCCGGCGATGCGAAAGATCTCCTGGGCGAAGTCGAACCAGCTTGCGCCACCGCTGTTGGCGAGGTGATAGATGCCCGGCGGCGGCAGCGCACCGAGCAAACCGTGCGTGCCGGCCGCCAGGTCGGACGCATATGTCAGGCTGTTGATCTCGTCGGAAACCACCTGAAGGGCATCCCTTTTTGCGGCGAGATCCAGCATGAGATCGACGAAGCTTTTCTTGGAAAGGTCGCTCGCGCCCTTGGGGCCGAAGATCACCGCCGTGCGCACGATGTAACACCATGAGCCGCTGGCCGCGGCCAGTTGCTCTCCTCGCAATTTGGAGCGTCCGTAGACCGAGAGCGGCGCCGGCGGGTCGGCTTCCGTGTATTCGCCCCGGACGCCGTCGAACACGTAGTTGGTGCTGTAGTGGACCAGCGGGACGCCGATGTCTTTGGCGTACCCCGCCAACTCGCCGACGAAATCGGCATTCAGGGCGAAGGCCCGATCGGGGTGGTCTTCGGCGCCATCCACGTCGTTGAACGCCACGCAATTGACGATGGCGTCGGGGGTGAAACCGAGCGAGCCGATTTTGGCGCGGAGGGACGGATAATCCAAGACGTCGATGTCTTCGCGGTCCCAGCCGGTGGCTTCGGGATACAACTTCATGAGCTGGCCGCCGAGAGTACCGTGGCATCCGAGAATGAGAACTCGCCGCATGGGCATCCCCAATTATAGGGGCCAGGGGCCGGGTGGGCGGGGGCCGGGGGCCGGGGGCCAGGGGCCAGGGGCCGGGGGCCAGGGGCCGGGGGCCAGGGGCCGGGGAAGGAGCGGCCGCGGGTGGGGCGATGGGTACCGCGGCGGCGCGGCGCCCGGCGCGGGTCCGCCCCCGTGCGAAGCGGGCTTGATATCATGGAGCGTTGCATTATGGCAGAGCTGAAATCGGATCTGGCTCCGATGTCCGAAGCGGTTACAAGAAACGTGCGCGTGGAGGTGATGTCGCGGCACTCGCCGGAGAACTCGCGGCCCAGCCAGGGCGACTGGGTTTTTCAGTACACGGTGCGGATCACCAACCTGGGAACGGAGACGGTTCAGCTTCTCAGCCGGCACTGGATCATCACGGACGCCTTGGACCATACGCAGGAGGTCAAGGGCCCGGGCGTAGTGGGCGAGCAGCCAGTGCTGGCGCCCGGGGGATCGTTCCAATACTCGTCCTGGTGCCCGCTGAAGACGCCCACCGGGATGATGCACGGCACCTATCGGATGGCGCTCGCGGGCGGCGAACAATTCGATGTCGAGATCGCGCCGTTCGCGCTGAAGGCCCGGTACACGGTTCACTGACACAGAGAGGGACTGGATGCAGCCGCGGCGGCCGGAAGATTTCGACACGTTCTATGCGGCCAATCCGCCTTGGGACATCGGGCGGCCCCAGCCGGTATTTGTGGCCCTGGCGGAATCGGGCGCCATTCGGGGGCGGGTGCTGGATGTGGGCTGCGGGACCGGCGAGCACGTACTCATGGCCGCGCGCCTGGGACTGGATGCGACGGGCATCGACACGGCGGCGGCAGCTATCGCGCAGGCGGAAGAGAAGGCCAGAGAGCGCGGCGTCGAGGCGCGCTTCCTGGTGTGGAACGCGCTCGATCTGGCGTCGCTCGGCGAGACATTCGACACCGTGCTCGATTGCGGATTCTTCCATGTGCTGGGGGACGAGGATCGCACGGCCTTCGCCGCCAGCCTCGAGGCCGCCATGCCGCCGGGCGGGCGCTATTTCATGTTATGCTTCAGCGACCGGCAACCGGGCGAATTTGGCCCGCGCCGGGTAAGCCAGAACGAGATCCGGGCGAGCTTCACGGATGGGTGGCGGGTGGAGAAGATCGAGCCCGCCAAAATGGACGCCCGCGTCAGGCCCGAGGGGATTCTGGCCTGGCTGGCGCATATCACGAGGGTTTGAGCGCAAGGCTGGGAGAGTGAGCGGTTCGGCGGAATCGGTAAGGGAGAAGTTCACCGCGGCGCTGGAGGGGCTGGTGGCTCAGGTGAAAGAGGACCGGTCTATCCTGGCGGCCCTCCTCTGCGGCAGCCTCTCGCACGATACGGTCTGCGAGAAGTCCGACATCGATTTGCTGCTGGTGACCATCGACGATAAGAAGGTGGAGTCGGCGGGCCTGGCGCTCAATGCGGGCGGCGTGAACGTCCACGCGATGCTGATGCCGCGCGCGGATTTCCGCAGGACCGCGGAAGGCGCTCTCCGCAACTCGTTCATGCACTCGCTGCTGGCCAAGGGGCGGCTGCTCTACACGCATGACGAGACCATCGCGGCCCTCTGCGCCAGGCTCGCCGAGATCGGTGAGCGGGACAGCGAGATGCAGCTCTTGGCCGCCGCGATGCACGCTCTGGCGCCCCTATACAAGGCCCGTAAATGGTTCCTCACGCGCGGCGACCTGGACTACACCGCCCTCTGGGTTCTCTATGCGGCCACGCCCCTGGCGCGAATCGAGGTGATCGGGGCGCGCCTGCTGGCCGATCGGGAAGTGATCCCGCAGGCCTTGAAACTGAATCCGGCATTCTTCACAACCATCTACACCTGCATGCTCAACGTGAAGAAGACGCGCAAGAACGTGCAGGCCGCGCTGG
>Ga0209039_10002415_pt1 | contig 15908 bp, 9 predicted proteins | sample BogFormECP12_OM1_FD_188238 | JGI IMG/M metagenome (GOLD analysis project Ga0209039, IMG submission 188238) | Bog forest soil microbial communities from Calvert Island, British Columbia, Canada - ECP12_OM1 (SPAdes) (version 2) | ecosystem: Environmental > Aquatic > Freshwater > Wetlands > Bog ... | reverse complement strand
CCGCTCGCGCCAAGAGACGCGCGCCGCAATGCTACCGACCATGCCCTCCCGCGCCGCCGCGCGCGAGGCTGCAAGGCCGCGACCTTCGAGCAGATCCTTGAGCGCGCGGTGAACCACCAGATCGGCGTAGCGACGAATAGGCGAAGTGAAATGTGTGTAGCTGTCGAATGCGAGCGCGAAATGACCGCGGTTCGTATCGTCGTAGCGTGCCTGCCGCATCGAACGCAGGGCTACAAGGTTCACGAGTCTCTCCTCTGGCCGCCCGGCCACACGCTGCACAGCGCGGGCGATTTCGCGCGCGGAGAGCGACCTCGCGTCTCTGCTCTCGAGCAGACCGAAGGCGGCCAAGAGTTCGCACAGGAGCTCGATCTTCTCCGGCTCCGGCGGATCGTGGATCCGATAGATCGCGGGAATCTTCGCCGCGGAGAGCGCGTCGGCCACGGCGCGGTTCGCGACCAGCATGCACTCCTCGATGGCGCGGTGGGCGATGGTGCGAGGTGCCTCGACGATATCCACGGGGTGTCCGTCGTCCCCGAGCACAATCTCCGCGGTCGGAAGATCAAAGTCGATAGATCCAGCGGCATAGCGCCGCTCGGTGAGCGTACCCGCGAGGGCCGCAAGCCCGCGCAGCTGGTCCCGGAGCTCGGGCTCCCCGATGCTACCGTCTCGGGATCCTTCCATCACCGTAGCGGCCTGTTCGTAGGTGAGGCGGGCACGGCTTCGGATCACCCCCGGGTAGAAGCTCCTGTGCTCGACCTCACCCGTCGCTGAAAGATCGAGCTCGACGATCATCGCGAGACGATCGACTTGCGGATAAAGCGAGCAGATCTCGCCGGAGAGACGGTGGGGCAGCATGGGAATCGCGCGGTCGGGAAAATATACGCTGTTGCCGCGCCGGAGCGCTTCGAGGTCCAGAGCCGATCCCTCACGGACGTAGTGTGCGACGTCGGCAATCGCGACCCAAAGACGTGTCGCCCCAGCCCGCAGAGACTCAATGCAGACCGCGTCGTCATGGTCGCGGGCGGTTGCGGGGTCAATCGTGACGAAAGGACGCGACCGCAGATCGACGCGACGGGCGAGCTCCTCGGGCGACGGCTCGACCTCGATCCCCTCGGCTTCCGTCAATACCCTGGGTGGAAAGTCCACAGGCAGTCGCCTACGCCAGGTAACGGCTGCGAAGTCGGCTTCCGGGTGGCCGGGGGGGCCAAACACCGAGACGATCCGCCCTGTCGCTTGAGCGGCCCTCTTCCCTCCACCCCGTCGTGCAGGGACGACTTCTACGACGTCTCCGTCCCGCGCGCCTCCAAGGTCCGCTGCCGCGACCGAGATACCCCAGTGCCCGTCGTCTCGATAGGGTGTCACGAGGCCGCCGTGGCGCTCTCGCGCGAGAATCCCGATCCAGTTGCGGCGTTCCCCGCCGCCGAGCACATGCACGACCTCGCCGCGGCGAGCCCGCGGATCACCCACGGGCCGAAGCAGGACGCGGTCACCGGGCTCGGCCCCTGCCCCGCCCCCCACACTCCAAGCCATCCCTGCATCGTCACGCACGAGGTCCGCCGAACCCCGAACCGCGCTGGCAGCGGTCCCCCCGCCTCGAACGCGTCCCGGAGTGGGCTCACCGGCGCCCTGATAGACGCCCTCCACCAGGCCGTCCTTGCGCGGGAGTCGGTAGCCGCCCCCCACGCGCTCGAGCTTACCCTCGCGCAAGAGCGCCTGGAGAATGGACCTCAGGGATCCCGGCTTGGCGCCGCGCCCAGCGAGCTCCCGCAAGAGCGTTTTTTCACTAAGCGTGGGACGCGTGCGGCCCCCGAGCGCCTCAAGAACCGCTTCGCGTGTGAGGGCCATGCGCCCTGAGTCTACGCCACGCGCCTTGACCACGCGCTAAGCCCGACCTGAGCCCTGTTGTGCCGCCTCCCGCTTTGGATGCCATCACGGGCTGCGACCCGGGCAAGGGTGGCGGTGTGTGCGCGGGAGGTCAGGCGCCCTCGCAGAGATCTCGTCCAAGGCATGCGCAGGGACTTGGGTGGGGACACCGCGACGCGGGGTCCTTCGCCCGATCGCTGCGGGAGGGAAGAGAATCCATGCCTCCTGCTCGCTGCTGCAATCGGGGCTGCGCCTATTCCGCGGCCGGCTCTTGCGGCAAGCGCCGCGTTGATCGCCGCAGTGTCAGCAAAGCCTTGAAGATTCTCTACCAAGAATGCAACCGCGAAGTCGCTCGGTGCAAAGGCAAAAAAGGGGTACTCGTCTTCCCCAGCATCGTGAAGGAGGCTTTGTCGTGGGCGGGTAATATGGCGAGGGTGCGCTGCGCGAAGGCATCCGTACGGTCCGCGGGCGTCACTGAACCGCTTGGTACGCCTGTTCGTGTTCGAACTGCGCCGCATGCTCGAGCAGAATCCGGCGGATCTCCTCAATTGTATCAGGCTCGCCCTGCGTCGAATGTCCGGATCGGACAATCTTCTCCGACTCGACGCCCTCGATATGCGCGCTCTCGTAATCCACGACACCGTCGCTTCCCCCCGCGACAGGTCCCGCGCCCTTTACGGCGATGATCGAGTTTACCGCGATCCCGTCCGCGACCGGAATGCCACCTAAGACACCAAGAAAGCGGTTTCCTGGCGTCATGTTCGTGATGCTGGTGGGTGCCCCCGCGAGTTCGTCGAAGGTGAGCGCGGCCTGATTCTGGCTTACCAGGTCGAAGAACCGCCGTCCCAGGTCCGTGGGGAGCTTCACGAACTTCGAGATCAGCTGCGCGATCCCGAAGCCCGCGAGGTAGCTACCCCGATGCGGGGTAGCCACGAACACCACTCGCTTAACAAACGGAAGCGGCTCGAAGAAGAGCGAGCTGTGCAGGAGCTCGCGCGTCTGCTCATCCGCCTCGACTTGATCAAACGGGACCTTGGCAATTGCGTCCCAGAAGCGGGTCCCACTGTCGATCGCAGTGAGCTTCGTGAGCAGACCTCCTTGGCTGTGACCGATCACCACCATCCGATGGAGCGCTGCGTCCTGTCCGTTTGGATCGAGCGTGCTCACGGCAGCGGTAAGCGCCTTGCACAGCAGCCCTCCCGAGTACCCGATGGGGTTTCCCGTGTTGTAGATGAAAAGCCAGATCTGGTAGCGCGCCCAGATCCGCGGATCGTTCTCGAGCTCGTTCACGAGCTGAGCCCAGCGCGCAGGGCTCGATACTGTGCCATGCACCAGCACGAGCGGAATCTTACCGGGTCGATAGGGCTCGAGCATGATCAGACCGTCGGGGAGGCTCTGCATTCCCCCTGGCCGGAACATCCCTGAGAAGAAGCCCGCGAGCTCGAAGTCCCAGATCGGGGCTCCTTCCAGTGTGTAGGCGAGCGCAGCCGTCGGCTCGAACGCGAGGGGAAGCTCTTGGCCCGCAAGCGCCACGCGCTCGGCGTCACCCCGCACGTAGAGCTCAACGGTCGCGTGCAGCTCGCCCTCTCCCAGGACGGAGCGTGGGGGGTCGATCCGCAAAAGAGCGCTCACCGGAATGCGCAATCGCGCTGGGATGTAGGCGGCTGCGGGCGAGAGTGGCTGCGACCCGTCCCTCGAAACTGCTGCAAGGAGCGGCGCGCCGATTCCGGGTGTGCGGTAGCGGTTGCGCAGGCCTCGCACTTCGAAGTCGGCACCTGATGCGAAGTGCTCCAGGCGGTAGCCCACCCAGGTGAAGCCTTCGGGCGGAACCGTGACTTCGAGCGTCCCGAAGGGCAACGCAAACGAACCACTTTCGAGCACCACTTCAGGACGGTCCGGCGCGAAGAAGGTGCGGACTAGACCCCTTTCATACAGATCGAACGCCAGTCGGTAGCGGGGATCGACGGGCGCGAGGGACTGACTGTGGTTATCGGAAAAGAGCGCCGCATACGCGTAGAGAGCCGAGGCGAGGAAGTAGCGCTTGTCTCCCGACCGGAGGCCGTGCTCGAACGAGAGCTCTGCCAGCGCGAAGAGCAGATCCTCGTCGCCCCCGCGCATCTCCTCCTCACGAAGCTCGGCCAGGGTCTCGTCCGGTTGTTTCTGGTATCGATCGTAGAGCCCCCTCCGCAAGAGCTGCGCAAGGGTCTCCGGGCTGGGCCGCCCATCGTCCAGGATGTTGCTCTCAAGGGTTCGCTCAGTTTGCGCAGGTCGGAGAGGGCGGACGCCGATGGGAGTCGCACATCCAACCAGAACCCCGAGAGCCGCAAGAGCCGCGAGCGTGGAGAGGGCGCGGTGCATTCTTCTCGAGTTCCCCCAAGCGACTCCCGCGATCGGGTGGGCCGCGACGCTCTCTTCGATCAGTTTCGCACGGGTCGACTACGACAACTTGGGCGGCGAAGGGGTAGCGCTCCCTTGCATGGCAGAGAAGGGGCGTCCTGAGTACCGCCCGAATCCGGGCTCGAGCTAGACCGCTACGTGCGGATCTTCGATCTCGCCTTCGAAGCAGCTCATTTCAACCCAGAGCTGCGCGCAACCCGATGCGTTTCCTGCGCACTCCCCGGGCGAATCGGGTACCTTGGTCTTCCTCAAGCCCGCGGCGTTGTCCGGCGGGAACTTGGTCCGAAGACCCGTCGTCTACAGACGGGCGTCAGCGCGCAGGGAAGCATCAGGTCTTCACACTCTCCTTACACGACCCCTCTTCCAACCGAATTGAGAAGCGCCGCGGTTCGTGGTCCACTGACTTTTCGAACCCGGGAACCGTACTGGTGTTGCCGTCTCGCAGTGACGTGAAGTGGGGCGACATGATCTCGACCCCGGCCTCATTGAAGGCGTCTTGAATATTTTGATGCAGCGCTCCGTAGATCTGGAGCATTGTGTTCGCCGAACGCGTGTACGCGTTGATCTCGTAGGTAATGTAGAAGTCGTTGAGCGCGGTCTGCAGCACAAACGGCGCCGGTTGCGGAACGATTCCAGGGGTTCGAAGCGCCGCCTGGATCAGCAGCTCATGGACCTTCCGCCAAGGCGCATCGTATCCGATCGTCACCGACGTATGGAGGATGAGACCCTCCCCGCGTGCCTTCGCACTGTAGTTCACGAGATGCCCGCTGAGCAGCAGGGCGTTGGGGTAGGTCACCACCTCGTTCTTCGGCGTCCGGATCCGGGTGAGGGACATGCTCGTTTCCAGCACATCGCCCGTCGTCTCGCCCACTCTCACGCGGTCGCCGATGCGGAAGGTGTCACTGAATACGAGCATGAGGCCAGCGATAAAGTTACCGGCAGCGCCCGAAGCGCCCACCGTAAGGAGAGCGCCGCCCAGAATACCGAGACCCTTGAACGCGGCCGTGTTTGAGCCCGGAATGTAAGGGTAGATCATGACGCCCGTGGTCCCGATGATGAAGATCCGAACGATCCGGTAAAGATGCGGAGCCCAACTCGGCTCAACGCCCGGCAACTTGACGAGGTCGGCGGAAGCGGCCATGAGGACGCTGCGGAGCCCTTTCAAGAAGTATCGCGCGAGGATCAGGATCACGAGGATTGAAAAGAAATTGCCCACATTGGCCAGGAAGCCTTGCCAGAGGTTCGCGAGAGGATCGAGCAGATAATCCAGGAGAGCGAGCGCATAGCCGCGGGTCAGGGGCACGAACCAGAACACCGTCTGCAGGTAGAGGATCACGACCACAGCGGCTGTGGCCGCGCTGCCTAGCCTTACCCCCCGCTGCTCCAATCTCGCGAGACGATCGGGGTCGATCACGACCTGCTCTTGGAGGCGCAGCGCGACTCCCGCTCTGCGTCGGCGCTCGACAAGCTCGAAGAGCCGCCGACGAACGATCCGCAGAGCGAGCAGCAAGCCGATGAACGCGACCGTTGCCACTCCGATGCCAATCTCCGCACGCTTCCACTCGACTGGAGTTCGCCTCTCGCGGTAGCGGGCGACAGCCTGCTTCACGGTCTCGATCTTTTCGGAAGCCAGCTCCTCTTGTGACTGATGAAGGCTCGCGGCGTCCTGCGCGGTGATCATGCCGAGGAGATCGTCCCTGTAGAAAACCAGCGTCCCCGTATCGGTTTTCTGAATGCTGAAGAGGTCCTCGCTGTAGAAAGGGTCGTCCGCAATGCGGATCAGCGTACGCCGCGCGTTCTTCGCCCGCTCCTGAGGGCTAAAGGGCCCGAGGAAGTTGTGAACGTAGAAGACCACTTCCCCATCCAAGGTCACCGGTACACCCGCCTCGCTGGGCACAGGCGCAGAGGCGGGCGGGCGGGCAGCCGCTTCCGGAGGGGTCTGTGCACTCGCTTCCGCAACGAGCAGGATCGAAAGACACAGTCCGATAACGCCCAAGGTTGTCGGCCGCCGCTTCGTCTTGGGATGATGCGTCCTCACCAGGACCTCCGATGGCAGCGTTGCTTTCAAAACACGCCTGCAATCGCAGCCATCATGGCATGCTTCCGCGCGGAAGCGCTTTTTTTGCCGCCGCGCACCGCGGCCTCGACCCTGCGAGGCGGTGAGCTTCGTCGCCCTGAGCCTCCCCAGAAAGATCGTCCCCGGCGTGGCGCGCAGCAGGGCGCGAGGGCGCGCTGGCCTGGCTACCGGAATCAGCGGGACCGGTCTTCTGGCTCTTTAACAGGAGGTTCATCGAGTTCCCGCGCCAGTTCCTCTGCACCCGGGTCATCGGGTACGAGAACCAGGAGATCATCCGCTGCCTGTCTCGCCCTCCTCGGCTGACCCGCTTCGTGCGCGATCGTGGCGAGGGCAAACAGCGGCTCACGTTCGCCGGGGCGGCGGTGGTGCAGGGCCTCGAGGAGAGCGAGCGCCTCGCTCGCTCTCCCAGCGGCCTGAAGGGCCATCGCATAAACCACTGTCAGATGGGCGTCGTCTGGCGCGAGTTCGGCGGCGATTCGCAGCTCTTGCTCCGCGTCTTGGAGTCGTCTCTCCCGCACGCGGAGGAGCCCGATCGCGAGGTGAACATCAGCGTTTTTGGGCGCCAGGGCGAGCGCCTTTTCCAACCACTCTCCCGCCGCGCCGTCGCGGCCTTCGGAGCGCTCAAGGTCGGCCAGATTCAAATACGCGGGCACGAACCACGGACCAACGCGTAGCGCGGTCTCGTACTCCCGCCGCGCAGCCTCGCCCTCCCCCCGCTGGGCATGCAGCGCCCCAAGGTTGACGTGCGCCTCAGGGCGGTCGTCGTTCGCGAGCTGCGACGCACCCCACTCGGCGAGTGCATCGGCAAGGGGAAGCTGGTCGGAGGCGGCCAGCAAGGTGGGCGGGACCGCGGCCAGGGCGCGCGCGGCAGTGATTCGCACGGCGCGCACCGGATCGCGCAGGAGCGGGGCGGCCAGCGCCACCCCACGCTCCGGAGTCACCGCCTGCGCGGTTTCGGCCGCGGCAAGACGCAGCAAGGGCTCCGCGTCCCGGGCAGCCCGCTCCACGCTCGGGAGCGAGCGGCTGGTGAGCCACGGTGCGAGCTCGCGAACCGCAGTCGCCCGTGCGATCGGAGGCTGGGAGGCGTCGTCCGCGAGGGCTGCAAGGCGCTCCTCGCCGTCGGCCCTCCCCTGTCGTCCCGCGTCGAGAGCCTCGGCGAAGTGAACGCGCGGCGCCGCGGCGTTTCCACGCCAGCGGGCGATGGTCTCCGCAGCCCATTTCGGCGTGCGCTCCGCGTGGCAGCTCTGGCATGCGTTTGGCGTGCCGAGTCGCGCGGAGAGATCGGGACGTGGGACGCGGAGCGAGTGGTCGTGGCGTGCATGGACCCCCATATAGACCCGCGTCGGCATATGACACGAAACGCAGCTCGCACCCGCGGATCCCACCGCGTGGTGGTGATGGGAAACGCTGTCGTAGTGCGCGAGCTCGTGGCACTGGCCACAGGTCGCATTGCCCTTTGCGCGGAGCTCGCCGCTGTGGGGCTCGTGGCAGTCGCTGCACGTGACCCCAGCAGCATACATGCGACTTTGCAAGAAGGAGCCCCATTCATACACCTCATCGCGTATCTGGCCGTCGCTAAAGTAGAGATCAGGCTCGAGGAGAGAGGGGAGATGCGTGTCGAGAAGCGGTCGCCCATAAGTGTAGGGCTCTGCGATGACGCCGCGGCGGCTGTGGCAACGCCCGCAGGCCTCGAGTTCGGCATGGGACTCGGTCTCGCCCCTGCGTTTTGCAATCGGTGCCTGGCCGTCGAAGACCCATGTGGCGGCCTGCTTCGGTCTAAGCGCGACCACGAGTCCATTGCCCGTGCTGTCGGGCGGCGTATCGGCACGACTCCGACCCGTCCTGCCCTCGGCCCACCGCAGGTGGGCGGATCCGGGGCCGTGGCAGGCTTCGCAGCCGACGGAGACCTCGGCCCAGGTGGTTTCGTAGCGTGACTCGGCTGCACGCCAGCCCTTTTGAATATCCGTCGAGTGGCACTCCGCACACTGGAAGTTCCAGGCTCCCGCCGGTCCCGTCCAGTGGAGCGGATCGCTCGGCGGGATCTTCTCGCCCGGATGGAGGTCGAACCAGCGCTGACCCCCTTCGGCCTTTCGGCGGGTGTCCCATGCGAAGCTCGTGGCCTGCATGCGTCCGCCGGGGAAAGGGACGAGATATTGCTGCAGGGGATCGACACCAAACGTGTATGCGATCTCAAAGTCGTGGAGCGCGCCGTCCGCTCCTTCTGCCGAAAACGCAAAGCGCCTGTCGTGCCGGAAAACGTGTGCGTTTATGCCGGAATGCGTGAGCGCACTGTCCGCAAAGTCGCCGAGCACCGTCGTCTCCGAAGCCGGTTCCATGGCCCGTGCGTGATGTGAAGTGCGCCAGCGCGCGAGTTGCTCCGGATGGCAGGTGCCGCAACTCTCCGAACCGACAAATGTGGCGGGCTTGGGCGCGGGCGAGAGACTGGGTTCGGTCTTCTCGCTGGAACGGGTACACGCCATCCCTACAGCGAGCGCCACGACTACGAGGGTCCATCCGCGCATCTCGCGAACGTTACCCCACGTCGCGAGTGACCCGAAGGGTGAGTCACACCAAGAGGAGCGTCCTACCGAGGATCTCGGTGGCCTCGGAGCGAAGGCCGACCAGGCTTGCGAACGCGCGTACGGAAAGGGCCGACGCGATCCGCGCAGGAGATGGATCGAACGGCTACCAGCCAAGGGCAAAGGTTCCTTTGCGAGGGAAGGAGTCTCGAAAAACGAGCGTCGCGTCAAGACGCACCCGACGCCGCGGAGCCAGTGATAGGTGGGATCACGAGGGGAAGAAGCGGTCGTGCGCCGGGTGATCGAGGATGCGGGTTTCTGGCAGAGCCGGCAAAATGCAGCGGCCTTTGATCGAACATGAGCCGAGCGGGAACCCGCGCCCTAAGCCGCAAGAGCACTCCTTCGGACGAGCCGAGAAGCAGATGATCGAGAGAAGCGCCCAAAGACCCGGTGAAGAGTCCATCGTCTTCGACCGCGCGGCCGATATCTATGACGCGACGCGTGGCTTCCCTCCCGGCGTCGCGGAACGGGTCGCCGCGCTCGTGGATGAAGCAGCGGGGCTCAAGCGAGGCGCCCGCCTTCTCGAGGTCGGCGTTGGCACTGGGCGCCTCGCGCTGCCGCTCGCGGCACGCGGCCTGCGCGTCACGGGCGTGGATCTCTCCCGACGCATGATGGAGCGCCTTCTGGCCAAGCGCGGCACTCTCTCGGTCGACGTGGTGCATGGCGACGCCGCGCAGCTGCCCTTCGCTCGCGCGAGCTTCGACGCTGTCCTCGGCGTGCATGTCTTCCATCTCATTCCATGCTGGCGCGACGTGCTGCGAGAGATTGCGCGCGTTCTCCATCCCCGCGGTGTATTCGTTCATGGGGCGGATGACCGGGCCTCGGACTGGGCGCAGTGGCGCGACTGTTTTGGACAAGATCACCGAGTCGGGAACGTGGGCGTACCGTACGAGCAGATCGAGAGCTTCCCGGAACAGGAGGGCTGGCAGCTCGTGGGAGCACCGCGCCGCCTCGCGTTCTCCCGCCAGCTAGAGCCGCGCCAGCTCGTGGAACAACTTGTGCGACGGGATTGGTCGTGGACGTGGCGCTTGAGCGATGCACAGATCGCCGAGGCAGCGGAGAGTCTGCGGGCGATGCTCACCCAACGTTTCGGGCGTCTCGACTCGAGTACAGTGGTACAAAGTGGCTTTTGGGTGCGAGCCTACCAGCCCTCCAGGGTCTAAGGGCTCGGCGAAGTCCTGGTGTGCCGCTTCTGCGGGAGGCCGAGGGGACTCGCGCGCCCACTTCGTCTCGGCGCGGCTGATCCTCCGGCGTGCGCCTCCCGGGCGGGGAGGATTCCCGTCGAATTCCGAGAGCCCTGGGGACGCCTCCTGCTCAAGAAGTTCCTCTCTGTTGCCGATTCTGGCCTCCGCTTTGTCGGAGAGGTGGATCGGCGAGGGGCTGATTGGCCCCGGGCTAGGTGCCGTTCCCTCCCAACGGCGTCGTACGCGCAGGGGTACCCACCCGACCGGTCTTTGCACAGGAGCTTCGCTTGAAGAACGCACACCTCTGGACACCCACGAAGTTCGTCCTGACCGCTTCGGGATTGGAGGCCTCGCGGGACCCTCGCGAAGTAGGCGCCCGCTCGCGACTCATGACAAGCATCTTGGCAGGAGCGAAGCGGCCATTCGGCAGGACGCTCGAGGTGTGCTCGTGGATCTCGGCTGCGCGCGAGCCCCGCTCTATCAGGCCTATCGAGATCAAGTTTCCGAGGTGTTGTGTATCGATCGACCACAAGCCGATCCTTCCCACTCGCTCCTGGGCTATGAGGTCGATCTCGAAGAAGGCATCCCTTGCCCTGCGAGCGAGCTGATACGCTCCTCGCGACAGATTTCTTAATGTACAACACGAAGCCCGATCGGCTCTGGTTCGAGATGCGCGCGTGCTATGTCCAAGGTGGCAAGCTGACCGTGGGCTCACCATTTCTCTATCGGGTCACCGGACCTGACCATCGCCACCGCTGCAGCGAACCCCAGCTCCGAACACTCTGCAGTGCGAATCGGCTGTCGGTGCTGTCCGTCGAGGCTTATGGAGGAGCGAATGAGGTCTTGCTCGACCTTACGGGGAAGCTTCTCGCCAGCCGGAAACTGGCTTCGAAAATTCACTCAGGATTGGCGTTGGCTCCTGAGCCTCCGCACCGTGCGGCGCATTTCGGCCAGCACTTCTGCGGGCATTTTCTCGGCTATTGCCTGATCGCCCAAAAGCCGGAGGACGCTTCCCAACGGGACCTGAGATGAATCCCTCCTGGCGGCGCTGCAATCCTTCGGAGACCTCGGCGCTACTCGCCTACCCGCCTCCCTATCAGGCCTGGCTGACCCTTAGCAACGACCCCGACAACACCATGATCGATCACTGGAAGCAGGTCCATGAGTTGGTCTGGGAGGAACTGGCGCTCCCGTTTGCGGACAGCTTTTTCGTGTTCAACCACAACGAGGCCCTGCCCGATCAGGTGAATCTCGTAGACCATCCCGAAATCCTTGATGCCCACCCCCACGACTCCATGCACACATGGGGCGACTACATGGGCGCTCCGAAGCGCCGTTTCAATCGCGAAGAGGCCGAGCTCGGCCTCCAGCGGATGGTCGAGTCCGACCGCGCATCTGGACCGATCATGCGGCGTCCTCGTGCAACCTGACTCATCGCGGAGGAACGGGGGCGCTGCCGAGCTTCACGGATGGTTCGGGGCACGAATATCCCAATGTGGACTACAGCTTGGATCTCATTCGGGCCGCCGGCGCCCGCTACCTACGTGTGGACGGCAACCTGACCCAGCACCTGATCGGTCAGGACCGCCCGGTCGGCCGCCGCGTATACCGGTCTGTCCTCGAATCCGCTGATGGCCGTGCCGCGGGCGAGCTTTGATCGAATCCTGAGTCCCGCCCGACGTCTACTCTCCCCCGAGATCTTCTCGTACGAGGAGGATGCCAATTGCCCCAACGTGGCCCACCGCCGCGCCGATCAGTCCTCGCTCCACGCTGCGGCGCTTGGAACCTCGTCGACATCGATGGCTTGGGAGAACTGCTCTCGCCCGCGCTCCTGGAGCGCTTGCAGGGCGTGCGCGGCTCGGCGGTGATCTATACCCACCTCGGAAAGCGTCGAGCCGGCCGCGCCCGCGAGAGTCGACATATTCCGGACAAGACGCGGTGCGCGCTGGAACGCCTCGCCGAGGCTTACGCCGAAGGTCGCATCCTGCTCTCCGCGACATCGAAGTTCCTCGACTACCTAGTACTGCGCGACCACGCGTGTGTGGGTCCCGCCGACATCGACTCGGACACCCTGAGGGTTGAGCACAAGGTCCTCTTGCTGACGAATCCGAGCGCCAACGCGCGCTACGTCGCTCGGAAGGTTCACGAGACGCTGGGACTGGCGGGCATCGTCGTCCAGGACCCTCGGCTTGGCGTCCAGCGCATGCGCGGGGATGCCACCCGCACCCTCTTCGTAGATCGCCTCTACAGCTACCTCTCGGTCAAAGACTTGGCTAGCGGAGAGCGCCTGCGCTCCCGGGTCCAGCTCATCGGGGAGCGGCTCATCCTGGAAGCAAAGCGGGAATTTCTCTGCGATACGGCCTTTACGCCCGGACCCTGGCCGAAGTACTTCCCCGTCCACTCGACTCCGAACATCAATCGCAAGGAAACCTTGGCCTGGTGTCGAGAACGTTCCCCCGATCTGCTCCTGGTCTGCGGCACCTCGATCCTGAGGGAGCCCCTGATCGGCCTTCCGAGGCTCGGTGCACTCAACGCGCACACCAACCTCGAGTCCGCCGGTGTGACGGTTCACTTCATTGACGTCGGAGTGGACAGCGGCGATCTAGTACTTCAGCGCCGAGTCGAGGCGAGTCTCCCCATTTGCCCTGGGCGCCTGTGCAATCGAAACGTGATGCTCACGGGGAAGCTGCCAAGCCGCCGCCGAGGTTCTGGCCGGCGTCGCTGTCCGGAGGGCCCAACCGCAAGGCTCAGGCCAGACCTACCGCGCGCGAGATATCACGCCGGAGAAACAGGTGGAGCTGTTGCGCATTCTCGGCTTCCGGCTCCCGGACGCAGCACGTTTCACGACAGCTTCGGAGAGGATCGCCCGGAAGAACTCCGCGCCCTGGTCTCACGTCGGCCAGGATCGAGGGGCCTCCGGCGGGCCGACGTAGCACTCGAGCGGCCGCGGCTGGCGACCGCGGTGTGACATGGCGCAACCACAGTTCGCACCACAAGACCGTATCGCTCGACGATCGAGACCGTTCTGCTCGGACGCGCCGCCGAGGCCTACACCCGAATGCTTTCGCATGGTGCAGTCACCGGTCCATAGGAAGGAGGCGCCGCGCGGAATGCCCGCGAATGCTATCAAGGCCGCTTGAGAGCTCGGACCTGAGATCCTACAGGAGAACCGACGTCACCCATGATGAGCGTGGTCCGACCGCCCGGTGACGAGACTGTGGTGCGTGCTGCACCCGATACCCCGGGCTGCGCCTCTCACGCGAAGCGATGGGTTCTCATCGCGACGATCCTTGGATCTGGTACCGCGTTTCTAGAGGCGTCGGTCATCAATGTCGCACTGCCCGCGATCCAGGACGCATTTTCCGCATCTGTGCCGCAGCTTCAGGGGATTGGAACCGCCTATACCCTGGCACTGGCGGCGCTTGCGCTTGCCGCCGGATCCGCGGGGGACCGCTTCGGGAGGTTGCGACTCTTCATCTGGGGAGCCGCGGGCCTCGCGCTCACCTCACTTGCGTGTGGATTCGCTGCGAGTGCATCCCAGCTGATTGCCGGCCGGGCGCTCCAAGGACTCGCCGCCGCGCTCCTGGTGCCGAACAGCCTGGCACTTCTGAGCGCATCGTTTCCCAAAGCCGAGCGCGGGCGCGCGATTGGCATCTGGTCCGGCGCTACGGCCCTCTTTGGCGCAGGCGGCCCCGTCGTGGGAGGCTGGCTTGTGGACACCGTGTCGTGGCGTGGTGCATTCCTCCTGGTCGTTCCGATGGCTCTCCTCACTGTGCTCGTGGCGAAGTGGCGTGTCCCTGATCCTCCGACGCTCCGTCGTGCGCCTCCCGTGGACTGGATCGGTGCGGTCCTCTCCACCTTCGGGATCGCAGGCCTCGTCTCCGCCATCATCCTCTCGTCCGCCAACGGCGCAGCGGCGTCCCTCCTGCTCGTGTTCGGAACGCTCGCGGTTGCGAGCTTCGGTTGGCTCGAACTGCGGAATCCGGCTCCCATGGTGCCCCCTCGACTCCTGTTGTCTCGCTCGTTCTTTGGCGTGAACGCCCTCACCCTTCTCCTGTACTTCGCCGTGACGTCGGCTTTCTTTCTCCTTCCCTTTAACTTGATCCAGGTGCAGCACTATTCCGCGATGCGTACAGGCGCTGCCTTCCTGCCGTTTGCGATCATCGTGGGAGTCTTTTCCCGCTTTGCGGGCGGCGTCACGGACCGGTGGGGCGCTAGGCGGTTACTCATCCTGGGCTCTCTCACCACTGCCGCAGGGCTCGCCTTGTTCGCACTTCCCGGGATCGGAGGGTCGTACTGGTCGACGTTCTTCCCGCCGATGGCAACGGTCGGATTGGGGATGGCGATGAGTGTTACCCCGCTTACGACCGTCGTCTTGGACGCCGTCGCCCCAACCGAGGCCGGTATCGCCTCGGGTGTCAACAGCACCTTCGCACGCGTCGCGTCGTTGCTCGCGGTTTCCATCGTTGGGGTGGTGACGCTCGCGCTGTTTACGCGGGCGATCGATGGGCGCGCGGCACTCGCTTCGCTGCCCCCTTCGCTTCGACAGGAACTAGCCGTGGAACGCCACAGCCTGGCCGACACGAACATTCCGGAATCCGTGCAAGGACGCGATCGGATGCTTCTCGAGCGGATCATCGCGGAGGCGTTCGTCGCGAGCTTCCGCTCCGTCGCTGGCCTCAGCGCCGGAGTCGCACTGGCGGCGGCCCTCGCAACCGCGGTAACGGTCCGCAGCGCGGCCGCAGCGAAAGATGAGGGTGGGTCGACAATGATGGTGTGTATGCACCTGGATCAGGTCATCGACGCCACACCGTCCTCGCCGGGCTGCGAGGAGTGTCTGCGGATGGGTGATCATTGGGTTCATCTCCGGCTCTGCCTATCGTGCGGACACGTCGGCTGCTGCGATTCATCCAAGAACCGCCACGCGACGACCCACTTCTGGGCAACGAGCCATCCCATCGTGCGCTCGCTCGAGCCAGGCGAGAACTGGCGATGGTGCTACGTCGATGAAATCGTGGTCTAAGACTGGCCGATAGCTCCCTATATTTTGCGACCCCGGCTTCTTTTGGAGATCCCTCCGCGCGCCAGAAACCTCGGGATGCGCGGGGGCCCTGCAAGACAAACCCTGGCCCAAAGTTTCTCCGCCGGTAGAAGCTCCGCAATCTCGCTCCTGCGGATCTCGGGGATCACCCCCGGCGCGGCAGACTCACTCGGCTCTGCCCGCGCTCAAGGCAACGCTTCGCGAGCGTTCAACAAACCAACGCGAGAAGGCGACCACTGCTCCGAGCGCGGCGATCGCCCTCGGCCACCCTCCGATAGAGCTTACAGATCTCGTCGTCGACGATCCCGCGGCGCTATGGAACCCGCCCGCACTGTACGGGTTGCCCTCGATTAGCGAGTCTTGCCGGTCATAGTGTCCAAGCACGTCCGCATGATCCCCGATTACAAACCCGCCGACCTGAGTCATCGGCGTCGATCACTTGCAGGCCGCCGCTAACGCAAACGGGACAGCTCGCCCACCGGACATCCCAATCACGAGTTCTCGCACCATCGCCGAACCGCTGAAATGTCGTTCAACGTGCGGCGTGATGCTTGCCCCCGTCGGTGGCGGACACCGAATGATTCGAGCTCGGCGGTGAGCAAGGCTGGCTCGGCAGCGCAGAGGCGACCTCTAGCTCTTCTTGGGCACCAGCAGCAGGAGCCCGCCAACCACTATCGCGCCCACGCCAGCCCAGATCGGGACGTTGACCGTCTCCTTGTCCGTCACCGACAACTCGAGCGAGCCGATCTTGGCCCCGTGGGTCTCCT
>Ga0209039_10002414_pt1 | contig 15909 bp, 18 predicted proteins | sample BogFormECP12_OM1_FD_188238 | JGI IMG/M metagenome (GOLD analysis project Ga0209039, IMG submission 188238) | Bog forest soil microbial communities from Calvert Island, British Columbia, Canada - ECP12_OM1 (SPAdes) (version 2) | ecosystem: Environmental > Aquatic > Freshwater > Wetlands > Bog ... | reverse complement strand
TTCAGACCGACTAAAGGCGCTCAGCGCCAATCTCTGCTCGCCGGGTAACATCACTATTTTACAGTAGGCGGCGCAACGATGTCTTTCCCCTGCCTTGGCTGGTTAGCAAGTGAATCGCAATCGGCGGGAGTGCGGCCCAGCGCAATCCTGCTGTTTATTGATGAGCGGACGCCGTTCTGGACGGCATCTTATCTGCATGGCTGGGGTCGTTCCCAGCGCGGACAGACGCTGCGCGGCGCTTTTTGTGACGAGGCACGACGAGGGGATGAATTGCCGCCCGGACTTGACGCTCCGCTTCTGTGGGATCGTTCGCATAGTCCGGGTTAAACATCGCGATCACGGTTACCGCGCGACTGCTGTAGCGCCGGGCCCAGTCACTGTCGATCAGAGTGTGCTGCACCGCTTGCCAGTGCTCGGCTTCCGTTTCGAGGTTCCCCTCAGGCTGAACTGAATCGTGGTAGCTGGGGTCGTGGTTAAGAGCACCGAGAAACTGAACGAATTCCTCCAGATTGACCCCCATCTGAAATACAAGTTGGCTCATTGCCATCTGCTGGGATGCTGTCAGCTGGTCGAACTCGCGGCAATAAGCCCTGGCGTTGTGAATGGCCTGTATGGAGGAGATGCGCAGCAATTTCAAGGCTTGTTCCTGGGTCAATTGCGGTGACAGCGCGCGGGTTTTGATCTTCTTGCGAAAGTTCTTCTTTTTCCAGGCCTTCAGCTCACGGTCGAACTGGGCAAGTATGCTCTGCAGTTGTGCCATATCAAGCCCGGCCGCCTGCCACAGTTGAGCCGTAGAAGGCTCGAGGAATGGGTGAGGGTTGAGAGGATCGCGCTGGATATGCTCGGTCGCCGCAACATCGAGACCGAATCCCGCGCCGATCAGCGGCCGGCTTGTCTTGGGGTCGGGATAGGCTGCCAGCACCCAGCCTTCATGCGTACTATTCCGAAGGACATTCATCAAGCTCTGCAGGCTGAACTTGATATCGGAATCCTGGAAATCAAATAGTGCTTGAGGCGTCGATGAAACCTCGGGCGCCCATAAGAAAAGCGACCGGGTCTGGTTTGCGAGCGGTAAGTTTTCCGGTGTAGGCGACGACGATTGCACATGAGGCGATTGTTCCTGTGCCGCAGCTGGCGGTGCTTGCCCCTCGGCCTTTGGCCGGAGAGCTGTCATCGCTAATATTAGCGTCGTAATGAGAATGAGTTGTCCCGTAAGCGCCATCTTCCGGTGCTGCGGACTCACACGTACTATCGTCATACACGCAATAGTGTCGACCTCACTTTCCGGGGAACATCGCATAGTGGCTGGCTGCACCCATGAAGAACAGCATGGGAAAGGACAGGACGAAGTTCACACGGGCGCACAGCATGGTCAGCCTTGCCGCCTTTGCGGCCTCGGGCGGGATGGCCGTCCCGTGCGTTGCGTTAGCCTCGGTCCACCGAATCATTTTCTTCTGCATACGCCAGACGATGCCCCAAACATTCAGCAGCATGAACCAGCCCAGTCCTCCGCCGATGCCAATGGCCAGCGCGCGACTGCTCTCCCAGCCATTCTGGTTCATGGCCAGAAAGACATAGGACGCGCCAACGACGGCTACGGCCACAATCGCGCCCAAAACCGGCCCTTTGCGGAGTGCCTCCGCGGGCGACATGAGAACACCCATTTCCACCGCGAAGGCCAGCGTCCAAAGGACGAAAAAGCTGATGAACATCCTTCCCGGAGAAGCCGCGTCGCCGGCAACGCTCGCGGAACGGGCGTCGGTGGCGACAATGTGCATCCAGTAGGCGATTCCCACCAGCACGGTTACGACGGCGCTCCAGCGGAACCACCACAGGGCGCGCGGCATCAATTTTGGAACAACAATTCCCCGCGACTGGGCGTCCAGCTCCTGCAAGAACGGCATGTTGACCAGGGTAAGAAAATACAATAGCCCCACCCAGGTGATGCCGGCTACGAGATGGATCCAGCGGAGAAGCATCAGGACAGCGACCTCACCGCCGGGGAAATCGATTTGCGGGGCGGCAAACAGCCCCAGAAGTGGAACAAGGATTTGGTCTCTAAAGTGTGTCATTCCGTGGCCTTCCTGATGCATCTCTCGTTCGTGAACGGTGCGCGAATTTTACATCACAGCCCCGTCTGGTTTGTTTTAGTTGAAATTGTGCCTCCGCCGCCTTATCGTAAAGGTGCTAACACTTTGGTTCCGCGCCCGGCGTTGGCATGTTGGTTAACCGGTTGCGGTCGGCATCGTTACCAGACCCTTAGCGATAGGGGCCGCGATGGTCTTGGGACTGGGATATTTTTGCACGTTTGCCGGGGAGGACCTATGGAACTCAAGCCAGCGCAAAACATACAAGATTCGTTTCTAAATACCGCCCGCAAAGAGAAATGTATCATCACAATTTATCTGCTCAGCGGGGTGAAGTTAGCGGGCCGGATCCGCTCGTTCGACAAATACTCGGTGGTATTGGACGCCAACAACCAGGAGCAGTTGATTTTCAAGCACGCGATCTCCACCATGGTGATGGGGCGCTCCTCTCACCAGGAACGGCACTTTGAACACCGCTCGGCTGCTCAGCCGGCCTCCCCGGAACACGCTGAGGGCCCGAACGCGACTGAGGATTAATCTATCTCTGGCGCAAGTGGAATGATCTCCAAGGCGAAGGGTCGATCCTTGCCGACCGGCCGGAACCAACCGGAGCGGGTGTTCCTCGTAGGAGTGGAACTCCTCGCGCATCCTGAGACAAGGCGCGGGAAAACTCGAACGACAGCCAGCGCGGAAGCGGAGACCGGCACGTTTTGCGGATCTGGCGCACAGCGTCTTTCTTCGCGACAGGTCCCGCCCGTCGCTCGGGCGGCGCGCAACGCCGCGACCGTCCAGCTGCACTCCCATGCTGAGGAACCTCGCGAGTTCTCTCCGCAAGAATCCATGGCCGAACTGTGCGAACTGGCCACCAGCGCAGGCGGCAACGTAATCGCCGAGTTTCTCCAGCGACGGCAGAAACCCAACCCGGCCACGCTCATCGGCAGCGGCAAGCTTGAGGAGCTCAAAGGCGCGGTGGCGTCGAGTGCTCCCGACATCGTGATCTTCGATCATGAACTGACACCGTCGCAGCAGCGCAACCTGGAACGCGAGCTTGATGCGCGCGTCATTGATCGCACGCAGCTTATTCTGGACATCTTCGCGCGCCATGCCCACACGCGCGAAGGCCAGCTCCAGGTCGAGCTTGCCCAACTGCAATATCTGCTGCCGCGCCTCACGGGACGCGGCATCGAGATGTCGCAGCTCGGCGGCGGCATCGGCACGCGTGGTCCGGGCGAGACACAGCTAGAAACCGACCGCCGCAAAATCTATCGGCGCATCCGGCACGTGAAAGAACAACTGGAAAATGTCCGCCGCATCCGCAGCCAGCAGCGGCAGCGGCGGGAATCGGTGCCCATGGCTACGATCGCGCTGGTCGGCTATACCAATGCCGGCAAGTCTACGCTGTTTAACGCGCTTACTAACGCCGGCGTGCTGGAGAGCGCGCGCATGTTTGCCACGCTCGATCCCACGCTGCGCAGTGTGACGCTTCCTTCACGCCGCCAGGTGCTGCTGTCCGACACTGTGGGATTCATCCGCAACCTGCCGCATACGCTGGTTTCGGCCTTCCGCGCGACCCTCGAAGAGGTGCAGCGCGCCTCGCTCCTATTGCATGTGGCTGACGTCACCAGTCCGGCCGCGCGTGAGCAACAGGCGCAGGTGGAAGAAGTGCTGCGAGAGTTAGAGTCGCAGGACAAGCCGAGACTCTATGTTATGAACAAGGTTGATCTGCTCCCGGAGAAGGGGCGGGAAAGCCTGCGCGACACCGACAGTGTGGTTCATGTGTCGGCTGCGAAGGGAATCGGACTGGACAAGCTCCTGGAGCACATCGACGCCCAGATCGCGGAAGATCCCGTCCGACGGGTACAACTGCGCGTGCCGCAATCGGAAGGCAAGGCGCTGGCCACGCTGGAAGCGAAGGCGCGAGTCTATGCTCGCGAATACCGCGACGGCTATGTTGATCTCGATGTGCAGGCGCCGGAATCGCTGCTGCGCAAGATGAGGAGCTTCGTTGCGGGGTAGCCGAACTCCACGACACTCAGTGCGCTCCCGCATCCGCCTGCTCGTGGGCGTGGTAACTGGAGCGCACCAGGGGGCCGGACTCAACGTGGCGGAAGCCCATCTTTAGCGATTCTTCCTTGAGGGAACGGAACTCGTCCGGTGTATAGAGACGGGCGACGGGCAGGTGATCTTTCGACGGCCGGAGGTATTGGCCGATGGTCAGGATGTCTACGTTGCGCGCTGCCACATCGCGAAAGACCTCGAGCAACTCGTCCGTGCTTTCGCCCAGGCCGACCATGACGCCGGTCTTGGTCGGAATCGCGGGATTGATTTCTTTCGCACGCTCCAGCAGTCGCAGTGTGCGCTCGTAACGAGCGCCCGAGCGGGCGACGCGGTACAACCGCGGAACGGTCTCGGTATTGTGGTTCAGGATGTCTGGCCGCGCGTCCATCACGATACGCAATGGCTCTTCCAGCCCCTGAAAATCGGGGATGAGCACTTCAACGCGGCAATCTGGCATGCGCTGGCGAATTTCGGTGATGGTCTCGGCGAAAACGCGTGCGCCGCCTACGTTGTCGTCATCGCGATTGACGCTGGTAACCACGGCAAATTTCAGGCTTAATTTCTCCACCGCTTCGGCCACGCGGCGCGGCTCGTCAAAATCAATCGGCTGCGGCCGTCCCTTCGGCACGGCGCAAAACCCGCAGCGCCGGGTGCACAGATTTCCCAGCAGCATGAACGTCGCGGTGCGATGGTTCCAGCACTCGCCGATGTTAGGGCAGTGCGCCGACTCGCACACGGTGTGTAGATCGAGCTTGCGCGCCAGCGTCTTCAGATTGTGATAGTTCTCGCCCATTGGCGCGCGCGCCTTCAGCCACTCCGGCTTAGGAGCTACGCGGTGCGGGGCGACGTCAATCTGAATCAGTTCTGCAGCCGTGGCCATCGGTTTGCTCTATTGTACAAGCTGTCAGCGGGGGTCGCCCGCACGGGCTTCGCCATTCGCTTTGCGCTCTTCGCCAGAATGGCTCCTCCGGACTTGCGTTAATTCACCGCGAAACGATTTGCCATCGAGCCGGGCGAATAGGAACCGCAAAAGGCGAATAGCGAATAGCGAACAGCGCTACAACGTATGCAGATACGCCATCAGAGCCTCAAGCTGCTGGGGCGTCAGCTTTTGCTGGAAACCGGGCATCTTGGCGCGGCCCAGGAGAATAATGTCGCTGACGCGTTCGTCGTTGGCAGGCATGCCATTCTTCATGAATTGGCGTTTGAACAGGCCGTTCAGGCTTGGTCCTCGCAGGTCACGCGTACTGTAGGCATAGTGACACTCGGCACAGCGCGCATCGTAAACCCGGCGTCCCAAGGCTTGCTCGGGATTGAGCCCCAACTCGGCATCCGTCTTGCGGGGCTCGCTGTCGCATGCCACGAGGAGCGTTATCGCGATCAGAACGACTGCAGATAAGAACGAAAGCCAAGCGCGTTTTGGCGTCAACGTACCTTCCCAGATTTTCTGAACTTTGCTTTACTACTTAAAGCCGATTCGATTGTTACAAACCAGTTGCCGGCCTGAAAGGCCTGCTCCATCCAGCATTTCCGGCCTTTCAGAGTTAGAATACACCTCGCATGACGATTGCTCTCAAACGCGTTTATGTAGAGCCTTCGCCGCAGGATGGCGCCCGCGTGCTGGTCGACCGGCTGTGGCCGCGCGGTCTGACGAAAGAGGACGCGGCGTTGGATGCATGGTTAAGGGACCTCGCTCCTTCCAACGAGTTGCGCAAGTGGTTTCATGCTCACCCGCTGCAGTGGGGTAAGTTCCGCGAACGGTATCTGAAAGAGCTTTCCCACCAGGCGGCCCATGACGCGTTGCAAAAGCTCTATGAGTTGAAGGAACAGCGGCGCAGCTTGACACTGCTGTTCGCCTCCAAGAACGAAGAGCGCAACAACGCCCTCGTCCTGAAGCAATTACTCGAAGGCGATCGCAAGCCGCCTACTGGAACCGGTCCCATTCGCGCTGTTGCCGCTAAGCGTGCCCGCGCTGCCAGGCGAAGGTAGAGCATGGTCCTTCGGCCCGAAAACCTTGCTGGTCGTTCGGCGGGCGATTTCGTCTCTGCATGGGACGCGATTGCCCGCGCCGAGAAGACGATTTCGGCGAGGTACCATCTGGTGCGCCAGCCCGATCACGCGCGGCTGTCGGGACAGATTGCAGAGCAGCTCTCGATTTCGGGTGCGCCCGCCTTGGACGACGACATTGTGCGCGGCATCAGCCTGCACGACGAAGGGTGGTCGGACTTCGACTGTGGCCGCGAGAGACTGCAAGCCACTCCCGCCAGCTATTCAGAAGACAACGTTGCCTTGAACCCGACAGGCAGGCCGCTCTCGTTTCTCGAGATCAAAACGGAAGACTTCCTGCGGGCCTGGCGCGGCTCTATCGAGGCGGCAGAGGCGGTTGCACCCATTGCCGGCCTTATCGTGAGCCTCCACTTCCGCCGGCTTGGGCAGTTCGGCGTGAGTGCGGGCACGTACTCCGAAGACGATGCTCAGCAAGTGCGTGAGTTTCTCGCCCAGGAAGAAGGGCGCCGGCGAAAGCTGCTCTCCCTGCAAAGCCGAGACGACAGCGAAGTGGAGTACTGGACCGATGTGCTTCAGTTCTGCGATCTGCTGTCTCTGTATTGGTGTTGCGGCTCGGAGGAGAGCGTCGAGTTTCCCCAGCGCATCGCGCCAAAGGGCGAAACGTTCAAGTTGCGAGTCCAAGATGGCATGTACGGTTTTTCACCGTCGCCATTTGGGCGGGAAGTTGAGTTTTCGGTCGAAGCGCAGCCATATCCAACCGAAGGCAAGATCTCATCCCATAGGCTGATCTGGCGCGTTCGGTGATGAATTTCTGTCAGCGGGATGAGATTTCCTGCTGCTTCCGCAGCCTGCGGGTCTCTGCCAAGAGGGCCATGCTGTGCATTAAGTTCTGCATGGTGACGATGCCTACCAGCATTTGCTGATCTACAACCGGAATCATGCTGAGTCCGCGGCCACCCAGCTTGCGGAAAGCCGATGCCAGCGAATCCGTGCTCTGCGCAATTTCAAAGGCCCGCACCATGGCTGACTGGACGTATCCGTTGCCTCCGACTCGCAGCGCCTGCACGATTCGCTGCTTGCTGATCACGCCCACCATGTCGCAGCCGCGCACCACGGGGAAATCATCCTGCAGCGTGTGCACGGCTTTGTGAAGCGCGTCTTCCAGAGTGTCGGCGGGCGACAGGGTGGAAAAGCCGGTCAGCATGACGTCTTCCATGCGCACGCTCTCCAGCACCGACTGGAAGACGACCGAGCGGTCTTCAAGCTGCGCGCCGACGAACAGAAAGAAGCCAATCAGCATAAGCCAGGCGTTCCATACCGCGCCCAGAAAGATGAAGAGCATGGCGAATCCCTGCCCGATGGCGACTGCACGGCGCGTGGCATGCACGTAGTCCATGCGTTCGGCGAGGACGGCGCGCAAGATGCGGCCACCGTCCATGGGATAAGCGGGTAGAAGGTTAAAGCCACCGAGAAACAGGTTTCCCCAGAACAACGCACGCGGCAGGTTACCAGCGTGCACGAAGGGCTGGCTCCACAGCTTGACTTGCGGCATGAACGCCAGGATGAACGCACCAGAGAGGGCGGCGATGGCGAGATTTACCAGCGGTCCCGCCGCCGAAATCCGAATGTCACGTGCAGGGTCGGCGTTGCGTTGGCCGGTGTCCTCCATCAGCGTAACGCCCCCGATCGGCAGTAGAATGATGGAGCGCACCGCGACGCCGTTGCTGCGTGCCACCACGGCGTGCCCCAACTCATGCAGCACGACGCAACCGAAGATGATGGCAACCAGCGCCATGCCCCGCACCGCGCCCGTCGTGCCCATAGTCACGGACTGCGTGAACCAGACAAACGCCAGCAGAAACACAAATGTCAGGTGGATACGGATGTCCACTCCGAACAGATGTCCTGCAGGAAACGACCAGCTTCTCATTAATTTCATTCTATAGCGCAGGGGAGAGTAGTTTCGAGTTTCAAGTTTCGAGTTGGGGGACGGCGATCCGTATGTCCCCCAAGACCCGAACCGATGCAGGTTGCCACTGTGGTTACGGCCACAGGCTGGCGAAAGGTGAAGAGCGAAAAGCGAACTGCGAAGAGCGAACTTGAAACTTGAAACTCGAAACCTGAAACTAGCACGATGCGCGTCATCGCCGGACGATACCGCAGCCGTCCTCTACGCTCGTTGCCGGGACTTGACCTCCGCCCCACGAGCGACCGGCTTCGCGAGACGCTGTTTGACATTCTCGCTGCCGCCCGCGATCTGCAGGACAGCGTGTGGCTCGATCTCTACGCGGGTACCGGGGCCGTAGGTATCGAAGCACTCAGCCGGGGCGCACGGCAGGTCTATTTTGTGGAGTCAGTAAAGAAGCACGCGCGCCTGCTGCGCGAGAACCTGGCGTCGCTCGGCATAGCCGATGACTACGAGTTGCACGAGCGCGAAGTAGCGCAAGCCCTACCGCTGCTCGACAGCACCGGGGTGGTCTGCGACTATGTGTTTCTCGACCCGCCTTACCGCATGCGCGGCAACTACGAGCGCACACTCGGCTACCTGTCGCAGTCGCGGCTTCTGCAGCCGTCGGGCATCGTCATCGCAGAGCATGAGAAGAAATTCGATCCCGGCGACCGCTTCGGGGCGCTGGTGCGCTATCGCCGCCTGGACCAGGGGGACGCCTCGCTCAGTTTTTATCGGCTCGGATGAGCGGCGGATGTGCCTCAAATTCGCGCGTTGACCGTTGCAAACGCGAACGGGTAGGATGAAACGGGTTAGTCTCGACCGCCACGAGAGCTCTCGCTTCTGTCTTTTGCTTTCCGGAGAGCCTTGGGCATGGTTTACACGGTTTCATCTCAGCAATTACACTTACGGGTTTGCCCGCCGCGACAAAGGTCCGGCGCGACAGGAGAAATCGATGGCTTCGACTGAAGAACGGGTTAAGCAGATCATAGTGGAGCAGTTGGGGGTGGATGATGCGGAAGTGACGCCTGGTGCGTCCTTCGTAGACGATCTTGGGGCGGATTCGCTCGATACGGTCGAGCTGGTCATGGCTTTCGAAGAAGCCTTCGAGATCGAGATCCCTGACGAAGACGCGGAGAAGATCCGCACCGTGCAGGATGCCGTAACCTACATCGAGCAGCACGCCAAGGCCAAGAAGTAGAGCGCCGGTCCGGCCCGGCATAGCGAGGGCAGGACGGAGCGAAAGGAGATTGCTGACCTTATGGCATCCGTAGAGGAACGGGTAAAGCAGATCATCGTAGAACAACTGGGCGTGGACGAGGGCGAAGTAACGCCCAATGCTTCGTTCGTAGATGACCTCGGCGCCGATTCGCTCGACACAGTCGAATTGGTCATGGCCTTTGAAGAGGCCTTTGAAATCGAGATTCCCGACGAGGATGCGGAGAAGATCCGCACCGTAAAGGACGCGGTGGATTACATCAACACGCACGCGAAAGGAACAAAGTAGTTTGCAGCGTCGCGTGGTTGTAACCGGGATTGGGACCATCTGCGCTGTCGGCAATACTGTGCCCGACGTATGGCAGGCGCTACTCGCCGGAAAGAGCGGCGTGGAACGCATTACCGGCTTCGACGCATCGCAGTTTGCCTGCCGGATTGGGGCCGAGGTGAAAAGCTTCGACCCCCTGCAATTCATCGAGAAGAAAGAGGCGCGCAAGATGGCGCGCTTTATTCATCTGGCCATCGCCGCCGCCGATGAAGCGCTGCAGATGGCCAACTACAAGGTCGAAAACGAAGACCAGGCCGAGCGCACCGGAGTGAACATCGGCTCCGGCATTGGCGGGTTCGACATTATCGAGCGCGAGCACTCCAACCTGCTGAACGGTGGTCCGCGCAAGATCTCGCCCTTTTTTATTCCGGCTGCCATCGTCAATCTCGCCGCCGGACAAGTCAGCATCCGGCACCATGCCAAGGGCCCGAACGAGGCCACCTGTACCGCCTGCACTACGAGCGCGCACTCCATTGGCGACGCGGCACGAGTCATCAAGTATGGCGACGCTGACGTGATGATTGCCGGCGGATCCGAAGCTGCTATCACGCCGATGGGCGTTGGCGGATTTGCCGCCATGCGCGCGCTGTCCACGCGCAACGACGATCCTCACCACGCCAGCCGCCCTTGGGACAAGGACCGCGATGGCTTCATCATCGGTGAAGGTGCGGGCATTCTTATCCTCGAGGAACTTGAGTTCGCGCGCAAGCGTGGCGCGAGGATCATTGCCGAAGTGGTGGGCTATGGCATGAGCGCGGACGCGAACCACATTACTCAGCCTGCGCCCGAAGGTGAAGGCGGCTTCCGCGTGATGCGCAATGCCATGCGCGATGCCGGACTGAAACCGGACCAGGTTGGATACGTCAATGCCCACGGTACGTCAACGCCTTTGGGCGACGAACTGGAAGCCACCGCCATCAAGCGCGCTTTCGGCGACTATGCGTACAAACTTCCGGTCAGCTCCACCAAGTCGATGACTGGACATCTCCTCGGCGGCGCAGGGGGACTGGAAGCTGCGATCACGGTGCTGGCGCTCCGCAATCAGATCGTGCCACCCACGATGAATCTCGACCACCCCGGCGAGGGCTGCGATCTCGATTTCGTGCCCAACGCCCCCCGCAAAGTCACGATGGATTACGCCATGACGAATTCGTTCGGCTTCGGCGGCACCAACGGCTGCCTGGTCTTCAAGCGATGGACGGAGTGAAGAACGGACTGGGGTTTAGGGCTAAAGGTTAGCCCGAGGCGAGGCGCTAACCTCTGGCCCCTAGCCCCTGTCTTTCGGCGGCTCCCACAGCTCAATCCGGTTTCCCTCCGGATCCGTGACCCAGCCGAATTTGCCGTAGTCGTAGTCTTCAACCTTGGGATCCACCTCCACGCCTTCCTCGCGCAACGCCTGCAACAACTCGTTCAGGTTGTCGACACGGAAGTTCAACATGAAGCTGGATTGGCTGGGTGCGAAGTATGTCGTTTCCGCTGGAAATATGGCGAATACATTGCAGCCGGGAATCTCAGGGTGATCGGCGTCTCGCCACATCGCACCGGAGCCGTCGGGTGCGCTCTCGATTCCGAGATGCTTGCGATACCACTCGTACATTGCTTTCGGGTCTTTCGCTTTGAAGAAGATCCCACCCAGTCCGGTCACTCGCTTCATATAGTCTCCTCTGCTATGCGCCTGTTCCCACGCGAAACAAGGCTTCTCCATCCGTCACGCAATACAACGCTCGACTCAGTCCGCCTTCGCGCGACCGCCTATCTGCTTCTTGCTTCCTTTGGCCGCGGACTTCTTCGCTGGCGTCGCGCCCTTCTTGGCCTGCGCTCCCACCATCGGCAGTTCCTTCATTTCGGCGGCGCGCCACATGTACCAACTGGCAACACTGCGATAGGGACGCCAGCGTTCGCCATACGCCAACAGCTCCTTCGGTTTAGGCAGTTCGGCGAGCTTATGCATCTTGGCGAAGCCCTTGCGGATGCCGTAATCGTCCACTGCCAGCACGTCAGGCCGCCCCAGCCGAAAGATGAGCAGCATCTCGACGGTCCAGCGGCCCACCCCGCGCACGCTGTCCAGGCGCTCAATCAGCTCCTCATCGCTCATTCGGTGGGCCTGTTTTACGGTTGGTACGGTGCCGTCTAGAGTTTTGGCCGCAAGATCGCGAATCGCCAGCATCTTGGCGCGCGACAACCCCGCCGAGCGAAGCAGTTCCTCGGGGGCTGCGAGAATCTGCTCCGGTGAAGGAAACCCGTCCACCAGTCCGCGACGCGTGCGGATGCGCTTGGTGTTCTCGGGGAATAGCGCTTTAACACGGTTGGTGATGGTAGCCGCCACCTTTCCGTTGAGCTGCTGATAAATGATGGACTCCAGCAGCGCCTCAAAGATACTTTGCGTTGTTTCCTGTTGCAAATGACAAGGCCCTGAGCGGGCGATGATACGGGCCAACTTGCGGTCAACCCGTGACAGGTGCTCGCATGCCGCGGTGTGGTCAAGTTTTCTAGGCATAATCAGTTGTCAGTAGTCAGTTGCCAGTGGTCAGTGACGCCAATCCGGGCTGCCTCGCATACTGGATGCTGTCTAACAGTCCTGCGCTTCAGGGACTGGCTACCGGCTACTGTCCACTGACTTCACTCTCCAGCGCCGTGAGCGTCTCGTCGTCCACGTCCCACTTCTTCAGAATGGGAAAAATCACTCGGCTGCCGAACCCCGCGCGCACCAGCATGCGAAAGACGCGCGCCGCCTGCTTTTGTCCCACCGGCTTCACGATGCGCTTGCGTTGCAGGAACTGGCGCGCCAGTTGTTCCTCGTTTACGTCGTTGTAGGCCGCACCCACCACGCTGTCAATGATGTCGCCGTGTACACCCTTGATTTTCAGGTCCTGCACCACGCGCATGCGTCCGAACTTTTCATTCTCTTTGCGGAAACGCGCGTAACTCTCCGCGTAATTCGTGTCGTTCAGATAGTGATGCATCTTCAAGCGCGCGACGACCACTTCGACCAACAGCTCGCCGTGAGGTTGATCGCCAACCCGCCTGCGCATCAGGCGCTTGATTTCAGCCACGGTGCGCATCTGCCGCCCCAGTGCCGCAATCGCATATTCATAGAGCGACTCCTCGTCATAAATCTTTTGCGCGCGCTTAAACGGCATGGGGTGATTCTAGCAACTAGCAACATGCGACTAGCAACTGGCGATTAGCAGCTAGTAACGAGCATGTCCGCGAAGTCCCGCACATGACGCGACGTGCCCTTGGATGACCGCCACTGGCTGGCCCTGGTTGCTAGTCGCTAGTTGCCCTTCGTTTCATTTTGGGCTATCACATTCACTTGTGACGGTTGTGCTTCCGCCGGGTGACGGCTGTGCTTGCGCCGATTTCCATGAGGGCTACACTGAGGCCAAGTAAGGTCACCGGACCGCATAGAGGAGGCCATTATGCATGCCACGAAAGTTAAGGCGTTTCTTGATGCGAACGCAGTGAAGTACGTCGTCATCTCCCATTCCAAAGCCTACACAGCACAGGGGATAGCCGCCATCTCGCACATCCGCGGCAAAGAGCTGGCCAAGAGCGTGATCGTTAAACTCGATGGCGCGCTGGCCATGGCCGTGTTGCCCGCGTCGTATCAGGTTGACCTGACGGCGCTGAAGCGGGCCACTGGAGTGCAGGTTGCGGAGCTGGCCAGTGAGCGCGAGTTCAAGCAGCATTTTCCCGACTGCGAGACCGGAGCCATGCCTCCGTTCGGCAACCTATATGGGATTCCCGTGTATGTGGATGAAACCCTGACCGAAGACCGCGAAATCGCCTTCAATGCGGGCTCGCACTATGAGTTGATCAAGATGGCGTACGCGGATTTCGAGCGGCTGGTGGGTCCGGAAGTGATGAGCTTTTCCGCGGGACGAGCAGTCGCGTCTGTGATGGTGTAAGTCGGCTGTGGTCGAACGTCTGGCGGAAACCCAGTGGCTAGAAACTAAGGACCCTATCCCTCGGCGGCCGCCAAGCCGGCTTGCGCTTTGGGCGCAGGACGAACTCAGCCATCAACGGGTGGCGCTCTTTTGTCTGGCTTGGAGCATCAAACTTGATGTAGATTCGATGCAAGAATCTAAAGCAAGACATCCGCCCGCTCAGCAACTTTAAGCGCAACACCAGTTGGGCTGGCAGACAAGAACATCGAGGAATCGTACGACTGGCTGGATGCGGAAGCGCCCGAGGAAACCGTCCGCTCGATTGATGGCCTGCGTGGGGCGATCGAGAGCCCGCGAACTTCCCTCGACGCTGCCCGCTCGCTCCGGAGCGCGCCGATCATGCTGAAGAAACCCGCCAGTTCTTGTAGCGAACCCCTCAGTTGAGGGCATTTCCATGACGAATCGTTTTCGCGCTTTACTGACCTGGCTGACACTTGTGATTCCGTTTGTTCCCGTTGTTCCCGGTTGGGCACAGCAAAATGGGCAAATCCCCACGTATCGCTCGAGGACCGATGTCGTGCTTGTTCCGCTCGTGGTGCGAAGCAAGAGCGGCCCGGTGGAAGGGTTGAAGGCAGAGCAGATCTCCGTAACCGAGGATGGCAAACCGCAAAAGATCGCGTCGGTGGAATTGATCAAGACGGGAGCCAGAGTGACTTGGCGAGCTGTGCCGGGCGAGTTCTCGAATGAACTGGTCGCGCCGGGGCCGGCACGGCTGACGATCATCGGCATTGACATGATTAATACGCCGTTCCTGGACCAGGCATTTGGCCGCCAGCAACTACTTAAGTATCTCGCCGGCTCGATACAGGCAGGTGGGCAAATTGCGCTCTTCGGCATGTACCGCGATGGCTCGGTCCGCCTGCTTCACGACATCTCCACCGATCCCGCGGTGCTTGCCACGGCGATTAAAGGCTTGACAGGTGCGCTACCGAACTCCGCGGCAGAGACGAAACCGGCGCCGGCCTACAGCCAGCAGGAAATAGCGACGCGCTTGACTACGGACACCAGCGCAGACAAACCAGTCGCCACCCTGGACAATCCGGCTTTCAAGCGCGCGGTGGACGAAGAGCAGGCGCTGCTGGAGTTTAAGGAGTCGACGAGTGGAACTCGCGCGTTAGAGTTGGTCCGCAATATGGAAGCGACCTTGTCGAGCATGCGGCAAATCGGAGAAGCATACTCGGGCGCGCCCGGGCGTAAGGCCTTCATCTGGATCACCGGAAGCTTCCCATTTGATCTCAACGGGACGGGCGAATTGCTTTCTCCACAAACCGTTTTCACGGGCAACACCCAGCAAACGGGCACCTACCAGGCGGGCCACAGCGGTGCGCTTCCACCGATGCCGGAGGCTTCGAGCCTGGTTAAAGACATCGATCTCTCTCCTTTGCGTCAGCAGTTCCGCACAATGCTGCAGCAGTTCGCCGCAGGAAACATAGTTCTGTACCCGCTGGATGCGCGTGGTGTGATGACGCAGGACTTCGAAGTGGCCGACGGTCACACCAACGAAATTCTGTTGCAACTGCAGAAAGAGCGCGTGCAGGCATCGCAGTCGACGATGGAGACCATGGCGAAAATGACCGGCGGCAAGGCCTGCTACAACAAGAATGACATCGTGTCCTGCCTTCGCGACGCTGATCGCGATTCGGACGAATACTACCTGCTTACGTATTATCGCGACAAGAACAACAACAAGCCGGGCTGGCGCAAACTCTCAGTGAAGGTAGACCAGCCGGATGCCGAGGTCCGCGCACGTTCGGGATATTTCTTTGGAAGTGATGGCGGAGACAAAAATGCGCGCAACCGTGCATTCAGCGCGGCAATGAACTCCAGCGTGCCTTTCACCTCGGTCCCGTTCTCTGCAAAATTCCTGACCACCACGCCAGGAGGCAGTAAGAAGCTGGTGAAGTTCGAAATCTATATCCCGCCGGCAACAGTTGATTCGGTGGATCAGGGCGATCACAAGTTTCAAATGGAGGTAGTCGCAGTCGCCGGTACTCCGAAAGATCCACGGGTTGACCAAGTCGGGGAAGTACTGGGCGGGAACCTACCGCCGGAAGCGGTTACCGCGATCCATCAACAGGGCCTCGCCTACAACAACGTCTTGAAGCTCCCGCCAGGTGAGTACAGAGTACACTTCATGGTTCGCAATGTGACGACGAATACTGTTGGAAGTGTGATTGCGCCGCTGAAGGTTGAGTGACCTTTGTAGGGCTAATCCGGTTTCACAGTTAGCGTAGACCGGATCGGGTAGTGCGGGCCTTCAGGCCCGCATCAAGCCCATTCATCAGACTCGGCTTCAGCCGCTGAGGTACTTCG
>Ga0209039_10002412_pt1 | contig 15929 bp, 8 predicted proteins | sample BogFormECP12_OM1_FD_188238 | JGI IMG/M metagenome (GOLD analysis project Ga0209039, IMG submission 188238) | Bog forest soil microbial communities from Calvert Island, British Columbia, Canada - ECP12_OM1 (SPAdes) (version 2) | ecosystem: Environmental > Aquatic > Freshwater > Wetlands > Bog ... | reverse complement strand
ACCCAACCGTAGCTTTTAACGTCCAGGGCGTGTTGGCGGCTTATCGAAGCGTCCTAGTTGATCATCCGGAGGAAGAGGCACTGGCGCGGTTATTCAGAGTTCCTATTGAGTTGCCCAGAGCTATTGAGGAGGAATTCAGGTCGTTATCGGCCACCCGGAAACGAGAGATTGTGAAGTACCTCGCGCGAAGTAATGCTACGCCCCTGTTTCGAATTCAACTGGCACGCACGCTGGTGCAGTGGTGCGACGGTCAGCCGTCATTCACGCGGCTTGCCAACGCCGAAATGCACAGGCTTGTCGCTAGCACAGATCTGGAAGTTAAGGCGTACATTACGCTTGCTAGATGGGTGGCTCGGCGGTTGGGCCTGGGGGCAACTGATACCTGGTCGCCAGGGTTCCGCCTTTCCACTTCGTGGCTCTTGGCGGATTGTATTCTCGACGTGTTCATTTCGTCGGGAGTTGACTCGAACTGGATTGTGGACAGGTTCAGCGTGACATCGGTACGCGCCGAGAGTATCTTCGAGGATAAACCCGAATGGCGGAGCGACGTAGCGCATCCCGCGAACGTCGAACCTGAGGCATTTGTTGTTTGCGGGATGGCCTACGCCTTCGATGGCAAATCCTCGCTCATCGAAAGCCGCCTTCGAAAAAGGGTCGGCTCGATAATGCTGATGAACAGCGATGACCATTACTTCCCGACTCTGCCGTTATTGCCGAATCCAAGCATATCGGTCAATAGAACGGACTCGTTCCTCGGCCGAGATCGGCTAACGTCGCTGTACGCGTCGCTTGAGCCGGAATCCGAGTCGAAATTACGAATCGCACTGCAGAGCACCCCTCTGGAGCAGGCTGAGGCTGCGCTCAAGACGCTCGGCGCTCAAGGTTGGCTGACGTTGTCGGTTGTTCTTGGAGGATTCGAACCTCCTGAGGAATTGAAAGCATCGATTACGGAGGCGATGACGAAGACTGAATTCGCCTTGGGCGTCGACGGCGACCTGCGGTTGGGAGCTATGGCCCTGACGGTGGCCACAGGTCTGCTTTCCGTTTCCACCTCGGAGGAGGCGCTCGCCATCAGGTTGAAGGATCAGATATTTGCCCTCGTCCGCAATGCAAAGGCGTCACCCATCGAGCCGGAGGATGTTTCCGCCTCCCTTCTTGGGTGCTTCTTGAACCTCTCTCGGCGGAAACAGACCGTTTGGGAGCGAGTCTTAGAGTTTTCTGCATTAGTGGCTCAGCTTGCTTTGGAATGGCCACGACTCGGTGATTTCGTTCGACACACTATCGAACGAATCTGCGAAGATCTCCCAGGCGGCGAGGCCTCGGAATTGTGGCGTCTGAACCTTCGGCTCCGGAGCCTGAGGGATTCTTGAAGGCCGTGCCCGTGAATTCCCGAGGCGGTGCTGCTCGGCCGCTACTGAGGAGAGAGCGGGATATTTCCGTTGAGCAGGACGGGTGCTGTGGCTGTCCGAATCGTGGACATCAGTCCCGCCAAACGCGCATGGATCTGGCGATTCATGCTGACGTGTCGTCCCCATACCGGACTTTTGGCAGGTCAACGACCCCAAACGGCCACCCGGGAAGCGTCGGGATGCCACCCTTAAGTGAACCGTATGGGGCTAGGAGCACCAGGAGCCGCGTCATTTCAGCCCCCTGCCGCTGACCAGGTAGACCGCGAAGCTGCCCAGCCAGTGGCCCCCCATATAGTGTTCGCCGTGGATGCTGTCCAAACCCGCCTGGCGCAGCCTGCCCGCGAGCTCCACGAACGGCTTGCGCCGCGCGTCGCTCGCAGGCAGCTTCGACACGATGCCCTCCAGCATCCAGGCGCGGCTCAGGTTCAGTCCCGCCAGATGGTACAGCTTGGGGTCCGTCACATCCGGCACGAGGGTCGGCTCCAGTTCCACACGCGGCAGGAACGCGGTGAGCCAGCGTGCGAAGTCGCGGCCGGGCAGGATGCGCCGCACGACATCGGCCTCGGCCAGACACGGCGAGAGAAAGTCCTCGCCCGATGGTTCGTACGAGAGCGGGCAATTGCGGTCCTTCAGGTAGTAGTCGCGCACGCGCGCTTTCACCAGCTTGCCGAATTCCGCGTTTCCGGCGATCCGCGCATAGTCCACCATCAGCCCCATGCCGAAGGCGGTGTTGTTATGCTCGCCGATGCGAATCGGGTGGTCCATCTTCGGCAGCCATGCCGCGATCCGAACCGTTACCGCCTGTTCCAAAGGCCGCAGCGTGGCGGCCCACTGGCGGGCTTGGGGGTCGTCCCACTCCTTCAATTCCGCCGCCAGTTGCAGCAGCCACGCCAAGCCATAGGGCCGCTCGAATGCCGCGCGCCCATCGGCGTTCAGATACTTCACTTCCTGCGCGATGTGGGCCGCCGTGAGGCTCTGCCCCACCGCGCGCCGCGCCTCCGCCGCGAACGGCGCCCGCGGAAAAAGCCGCGCCAACCGGACCAGCAGCCAGTGCCCGTGCACCGACGAATGCCAGTCGTAGCACCCGTAAAACGCCGGCGTCAGCTCCCGCGGCGGTTTCACATCCGCGTCCGAGTTCATCGAGTGCGCAATCTTGTTGGGATATTCCTGGTGCACGCAATCGAGCGCCAGCCGCGCAAACCGCGCCGCCTGCGCCTGGTCGAAATCCGCAGCACGCATGAGCCCTCCGCATACGACGATCCCTCGAATGGCACGCCACAACATGCGTATACCTCCTACCGGGTCCCAGCAACTCGTTCGACGCGCACCAGCGACAGACGATAGCTCGAGGCGCCGCGTGCGATGGTATCGGTCTCGACAGGCGCCACCCGCAATCCCTTGCCACTCCAACAGCGGGTAAGTGTGGATGCTACGAATTCCGCGCCATGCGATGGGTCCGGCCCAATCGCGGCGACGATCGTGAGGGGTGCTTGTTCGTGGTCGCATGGCGCCGTGCCGAAACTCTGGCTCAGCAGGGAGTCGGTCCATGAGTATGTGGAGATCAGCGCGGTAGCGTCGGCAATCGTAGCGCGGTCCTCATGGTCGTACCAGAATCGAACGGGCCGGCCCTGCCGGACGGTCTCGATGCGCTCGCGGGCGCGGCATAGCGCCTGGTACTGATTCCGGTAGCCATGCGCTTCGACCCCACTGTAGCAAGGGGCCACACCCAAGGCTGTGAAGACAAAGAAACCGGCCAGGGCGCAAACGATATTCTCCGGCGACAGGCGCAGCACCTGGGACACAACCAGCGCCACCAGGCCAACCCCGACGGGGTATGGCAGATGAACGGCCAGGATGGCGCCCTGGTCGAGCCAGGCGTAGCCTAAGAATACGGCCGCTGCGCAGCAAAACAAGAAATAGTATTCCGGAGAAGTGGTTTCCAACTCCGGCCAGAACCGAGCGCCGATCGCCAGGAAACTGAAGGGCAGCAGGATACTGGCATGGTACGGCACGCCCAGGAGCGGGTTCCCCCGGATCTGGCAGCAGACCAGCCACGCCAAAGATCCCAGGAAAAGCCATGAGAACAGCGCCGGGGCCGTCGGGCGGCGGAACGCGCTTCGGCCTTCCCCAAACAGAACCGCCGCCGAAACGGCCGCCGCCGCAATCGCGAACAGCAACCAGGGCGATGGCGCCCCGTCCCGCCAGAGACCCTGCCACCATGGCGCCGGCGAACTGTGACGTTGGAGGACCTCCAGAAGCGCAGCGGCGTAGAAAAAAATGCGGCCGTTCATCCCATAGTTGATGGCAGCCAACGCCACGGTTAAAAGGACGCAACCAGGGCCGAACCAGCGGCACAAGACAAAAAAGGAACGCACCGGCGGAGTCCGGTGCCATGCTCGGGTCAGGCCCAGGTAATAGAGCGGCAACAGGGGCGCCAGCATCACCCAGTCGGGATTGGAATACACCGTGGCCGCCAGCGCCATCCCGGCGGCCATGAGGGCCCAGCGGCGCACCGGAACCAGTGCCGCCCACGTCAGCAGGGCCATGGTGAGAAGACCGTAGGCGATGCCGATTCCATCCACATAGTCCCAAGCCGTCGCGAAGGTGAGCCACGGGTTCAGGGAGAACAGCATGGCCGCCGCGAAAGCCCGCCGCGCCCCAACCACCCACTTGAGCGTCAGAAACAGCGAGAGGCTGGCGAGCGTGTGCACGCCCAGGTGCAGGATGCAGTTGGCCGCCAGCGGCGCAAACAGCTTGTGGACCACGGCGCCGGGCAGGAGCCAGGCGAGGTGGCCTCCGAACGAATTCCCGGGGAAGAGGTCTCGTGTAAACTCCACCAGGTTGCGAAAGTATCCGAAGTACACCCACGGATCGATGTAGCCGTAACCGGTGAAAAGGATGTTGTCCTGGCGCCAGAGGACAAGCAACGGAAGCAGGCAGACCGCCGCTACATACCGGATCGTGGCGGCCCGGCTTTCCGCGGGCGTGGGCGCGGGCACGGAACCAGGGAGTGTATCGTCAGTCATTATGGCTGCCCGCGCGGGTGGAGCGGTCGGAGACATTTTAGCACCCGAGAACTGGGGCGCGCCCGCCGGCGCCGCCGGCGCCCCGAAGCGTGGACAGCCCACACGTTTTCCAGTATATTGGGCAAAATGCCTGGACCCGCGGAAGCACCTTGGGCTGTCGATGCGCGTTCGAGCGGAGGAACGCGAGGTTGTGGACCAGCGTCGGTTGTAGCCTTTGCGTGTTTCGTGGCGTTCCTGGTGCTGGTGGCGGCATACTGCTGCGACCGGGGCGGGTGGGTCGACGAACTGGGGCTCCAGAATCCACCCTACATGCTGGCCCACTTCGGCAAGCTGACGTATCCGTCGTTCACGGCCAACTGGTTCTTCGACCTGCCGGTGATCAGCCCCCCGCCGATCCACAGTTATCTGATCGGCTCGCTGTGCCGCCTGGGCCTCGGCATTTATTACGCCGAGGCCACTCCCACCGTGCTCCTGTTCCTGCTGGCGATTGTGTGCATCGTGCGCAGCGCGTTTCCCGATGCCGTCAAGCTGGGATTGCTGTTCTCCGTGGGGTATCTTATGGCGGCGGCCAACGCCATGCCGTGGACCGAGTTGTTCGGGACTCGTCCGGAGGGGCACGTGCATGCCGCGTGGTTTTGCGGATTGGTGCTGCTGGAATCCGGCCGCCTGGCAAACTGGAACCGGCGCAGCCTGGCCGCCGGCGCGTTCCTGCTGACCTGGGCGTCCGGCACGCACTACTACGCCGCGTTGGCCTTCACCGGCGTCGCGGTGTACGCCGTGTGGGCCATCCGCAGCCTGGGTTGGAAACAGGCCCGGCCGCGCGTGGCGGCCTTGTGCCTGGGGGGATGCCTGTTCGGAGTTCCGTATGCCGCGCTGTATCTGCTGCCGTACCGGAAGGAAATCCAGATGGCCCTGGGAACGGTCGAAGTGCAGGGAGGGATCGGCGCCTCCATCCGCCTGCACGCCCGGTGGTACCGGGAGTGGGTTAGCCTCGGCTCTCATATGGCTCTGGTGTTGAAAGCCATGTCCTGGGGAGTTCCGTTGCTGGTATACACCACCGCGATTCTGGGGGCCATACGGTGCACGCGGGGTCTGGCGCTGGCTGCGCTGCCGCTCCAGCTATTTCTATGGCTGTTTGCGTGGCACAAGTTGAGTCCGTACCTGGTGCATGAGGTGGCGTTGTTCGCCGGGGCGGTGGCGATCGCGGTGCTCGTGCTGCTGGATTGGGCGGCGGCGCGGCTGCCGGCGCTGGTCCGGCGGGGCATCCTCCCGGCGGCGGCGCTGCTCCTGGCGGTTTACCTGGCGGCCGGGAGCCCCATGCTGAAAGCGGCCCGTTTCTCCCTGGAGCCGCGGGTTCATGAGGCGGAAGTGGCGCGCGCCGCGGCGCGCGAGATTCTGGGCCCGGAGGCGCGCGTGGGCGGCGACTTTGGCCAATGGTACGCCTCGGGCGGCGCCCACTGGTACAACACCCAGGCCGATATCCAGTGGGGATGGTTAGGGTTCGACCCGCGCACGTACTTCTCCAACCTGGATGCCGCCGTGGAATGCCCCAATTTCTGCGTGGGATCGGGCACACACTCCAATAGCGCCTGGTACGCCGATGGCACGCTGAAGCTGCGCGGTTTCTATTTCGGCGAAACCAACGACCAGCTTCAGTTCGTGCTGCTCAGCGTCACCGAGCCGGCGCAACTTGTGGGATATGCCAGTCGCAACGGCCAGCTTTACCGTTTTCAACAGGAACCCGGCGGAAGCTATGATGCGATCTCCGCGGTGTGTCCGGTCTCGCCGGACGTCGCCCTGACCCCCTATGGCTGGTACCGGAACTGGCCGGGTGTGTTCTGGACGGTTCTGAGGATTCCCGATAGCTCGCCGGACGCCGGGCGCGTGCTGGTGACGCTGCTGGCGCCACGGGCCGCCGCCGAACCGGCCGGATGGATGGGCCGCAACTGCCGTACCATGGCGCGAGTTCCCGGTACGCTCTTGCCGGCGGACCGCAGGGCCATGGTGGCGCAATTGCGGCGCACCGATCCGCCCATGCACTTCTACCGCGACCTCGACGAGTTGCCGGGTTATGTGGGGGTTGGCCTGCCGCCGGAGGAGGCGCCGCCGCAGGGGACAACCCGCCTGGATAACGTGCTCGACCTCTCCCGGATGGAGGCCACCAACGGCGCTCAAATGGATCCCGGGCCGGAGCGGCGATTGACTACGTTGCCCCATATGGGGGGTTTGTACGCATCGATTCCGGTTCTCCATGCGGAGTCTGTGGGCGGCTCGTGCTGGGTGCAACTCCGGCTCCGGGTGTTGAGGGGACACGTGGGCTTTCTCGTTCTCGATGCGCGCAAGGGGGAAGTGCTGGCAAGGACTTTGGGTATTAAGGGCATTGCGCCGGCGCGCGGCCCGCAGACCATCGCTCTGCGGGTGCCCGACTTCCAGCGCGCGACGCATATCTTCATCACCAACCGGAGTTCCACCAGCGCCCAGGTGGAAGTCCTCGACGGGGCCATCCTGGTGGCCCGGTAGCTCGTCGTAACGCCGGCGGTCTTGCCGCCGGTGGGGTTGTCCGAACCCGAACACACCGGCGACACGATCGCCGGCGCTACCAAGCCGTATCACCGGCAGCGATCATTGTAGAATCGGGTTTGTGCTGAGTGTCGGTACAGCTTACCCGCTTGCCATTGGCGCCGCCGCCGCCTGCCTGGGATATGGGTTCGGGCTCGGACGGCTCCTGGGGATCGCCGAGAATATCGGGGACACGGGCATCCTCGGCATCGCCTGCATCGCCATACTCGGTTGCGCCATTCATTTTGTTTCCGCGCTCTCCACCACGGTTCAGATCGTGGTCATCGGCGTGGGCTTGGCGCTTTGCGTGGTCTTCCGGGGAGAACTGATCCGGCAGTGCCGAGGCAACCTGGTATCGATATTGGTTGGTCTCTCCGCCTTTTTCCATAGGTACGCGTTCACGATTTACGACAATGGTTTGTACCACCTCCAGGCGGTCAAATGGAACAGCGAGTTCCCGATCACGCCCGGCCTGGCGAATCTCCACGCCAGGTTGGGGTACAATTCGGCGATCTTCCTCATGGCTCCGTTGGACGACCGGGCCGAGTTCGGGTGGATCTCGGGCCTGCTCCTGTTGCTCTTTGTCTTGATGTCGTGTTATGCGCGTTTCTCTCAGGCGCGCCGCGCCACCACGGAGTTCTGGTTTCTCGGTCTGGCCGTCATCTTGCTGGCGCTGGGCGCCCCGGGAGAGCTGGGTTGGGTGGGCGTCCTGAACGCCGATGGATTGGCGGCGATCCTGACGATTTACTGGTTCTCGGTCGCGCTCTCTCTGCCCTCGCGGCCGCAGACCGGCGTCCCGTTGCTCCTGCTGGCGGGCGCGCTGGCAATGACCGTGAAGCTGAGCGCGGCCCCATTGTTTCTCATGGCGCTTCTGGTTGCCTGGTACTATCGCAAGACCGCGGACGTGGCTCTGCTGAAACCGGCAGCGGCCGCGGCGGTCCTGTTGGGGCTGTGGATGGCACGGGGCGTCGTCTTAACCGGTTGCGCCGTGTATCCGCTGCCCCAGACTTGCTTCTCCGGTCTTCCATGGGCGGTTCCGCGCAGGCAGGTTGCGGTAGAAATGGGGGCCATCAAGGCGTGGGCCGAGGCTCCACACCAGTTCGACCCGGAGAAGGTACTGTCGGATTGGAAATGGCTGGGACCGTGGTGCATCGCTACCTGGCGGAATTGGAACGCCCGGCTCTTCCTCGCCGGCGGCATGGCCGGCTGCTTGTCCGTGCTCGCCGGAGTGCGACTGAAGCGGATGGTGACGGCCGTCTTCCTGGGTCTCTGCTTTTGCCTGGCATACTGGTTCCTGGGCGCGCCCGACGTCCGATTCGGTTACGGATACCTGGCCGCGGCCGGAATCTTAGGGATTGGTATGGCGTGTGCCGCTTTCTTCCCGGACACGGATTTCGCGCGAAGAATCCCCCTGGATGCCATCGTGCTGTCGGTTCTGCTGGGCGCCAGGGGCCTTTTGGACTCGGGAAATACCTGGACCATCAAGGACCGGCCGGCCATCGCGATGCGGACCGCTCCCGGGGGGAAATCGATATGGGTAACGCAGAGCGACCGTGAGGGCGGCGATCAATGTTGGGATCACCCACTCCCCTGCACCCCGTATTTCTCCCCGGAGAATCTGAAGCGCGTCCGCTGGAGGTGACGGGACGAATCCTTACCGGCGCTCCGCGGCCCCTTGCACCAGGACGCCGGCTTCGAAGATATCCACCTCGGCTGTGGTGTAGCCGTCGTTGAACACCACGACATAGGTTGTGCGACCGAGGTCGGGGGTGGGGAGCGCCACCGTCTGAGGTTCGGGCGAAGGGGCGATAAACTTCGTTTTGCTGAGAATCGAGCTGTCCGATGAGCAAGCCCCCAGGCCCACCCGGCCGCGGAGCACGCGGAGACTGACAACCAACCAGCCCGCGTTGGCGGCTGCCGCCTCAGTGTGCTTCACCGGAATGAACGCGGAATAGCCGCCCGGCACCGGGTTGGTGGTGATCCGCACCTGGGGCACGCGTTCCACCCGTGCGTCGCCCGCCGCCACCACGCCGGAAAGGTCCGCAATCGCATTTTCCAGCGGCACGGCGTCGCCCGGCGGAGTGGCGTCCGGGGGCAGCCCGACTCCCGCATAGCCGGGCATGTCTTCCACGTTGCGGTAGAAATGCATGACTGGGTCGTCCCGCCGCGACTGCTCCACCAGCGACCGCCAGTCCTCAGGCAGCAGCGTCCCGCGGATGCGCGAGACTTCGCGGCAGGAGCGGCCGATGGCGCCGGCGGGCGCCAGCTTCGGCCGGGGAGCCAGCACCGTCACCATCCTGCCGCCGGCTTCGGGCCCGTGCGCAATGGCCAGGCTGACCGAGAACACGCCGTTCCACGGCTGGTGCCAATCCTCTCCGCCTGGCCCGCAGACTGCCGCGAGCGCTTCGTAGCCGCCATCGTTCTCCTCCTGGAAGCGGTACAACCGCCCATCCCATGCGGCATATCCGGCCAGCGGCGCGGTGCGATGCGCGCTCAACTCCACACAGCGCAGGGTGGAGTTGGTCTGGGCAAAATAGAAACCGCGCAGCTTGAGCGTGCCATCGGCGTACCAAGTGGGAAAACGGCCGGGATCGTCTATGGAAGGGCACGCCTCAAAAGCATCCACATTGGAGACATACATGGTGGGATCGAAGGTGAGAAACCCGAGAACCACGTCGCGCTCCACATCGTACCAGTGCTCGGCTCCGGACGCGTACCACGACCACCAGCGGCCCCCCATGCGCGCGTGCGGTCCCATCATCCGCCGCCCTGCGGCATGCGCCACTTCCATTTCGTGGACCATGGGCTGAGACGTCACACGAACTCGCCCCAGCAACGGGCTGGTATCGACCAGGTAGATAGAGAGCGCCACCACGGCTACCGGGGCGAACCATCGCTCGAATCCGGTCCATAATCGGGTCAGCAGATGGTGGACCGGCATCAGCAGCCCGATGGACACGGCCGCTGCGAACAGAACCGACTCGTGGACCATGTAGAAGGGCATCTTGTGCCACACCAGCAGGAATATGCCGAGTTGCAGGGGCAGCGCCGCCATGGCGATGCCGCGGGTAGAGCGGATTGCCGCCAGGATGGCCGTGGAGAATACCAGAAGCGGGATTCCCATCGCCATTCCCTCTCGGACCAGCGCCGGACGGTACGGTTCCCGCACCCAATTCCGGTAGAGATCCAGGTGCCTCGCGACCGACAGGCCAACCCCGCCGTGGCCCACCGTGATCCGGATGATATCGCGAATCTCGTGGAAATACGGAATGACGTAGAACGCCAGATAAGGGACTGCGAAGAGGCACATCCCCAGCAACAGAGCGGCCACACGGGGCTTGGCTTCCTTCCAGCCCAGGCTGCGCACCGCCCAGACCATGTAGACCGCTACTCCGGCGGCCGCGGGTCCGGCGTAGTAGTGGGTTCCGGAGGCCCAGGTGAGAAACAAGGCTCCGGCACACAGCCAGCGGCGGTTCCAATCCCCCAGACGGCCGGCCTCCAGCAGAAGCAGGCCGCAGAACCACGTGGCCTGGATCTCGCCCTCGGGGCGCGAGCCGAAGCACCCGGTTATGGTTTCACCGCTGGCCGCCAGAAAACCGATCGAGAACAGCCAACCCAGCTTGACCGGAGTGGGAAACGGACTGCCCAGGATAATCGCAATCGACAACAGCAACAGCAGGACCGTCGGCGTAGCTTCGGCGTAGTAGACGGACAGGCCCATACGCCACAACAGGCCGATCCACATCGTGTGCAGCGGCGGATGGGTGATCACCGGCAAGTCGAAAAACGCGTTGTGCGGGTACGTCGGAAAGGTCAAGTGGCCGTAATGGGCCAGCATGTATGGCGGGTTGAGGAATCCGGGTTCGTCGACCGCCCCATCCCGATCGGTACAGTATGCCGAAATCAGAACCAATACCGCGACCAGACAGGCGAAAACAATTACCGGCGCGGATTCGAGCGATTTCATTGCGTGCTCACCAGTGAAGCCTCCTCGATGACCACCGTCGACTGGACTCCGCCCGCCGCGGTGTTGCGCACCACCAGCATGGCCGCGCGCGCCGGATCGGGCACGGGGAGGTAAACATCCTGCATTCCGGTTGTGGGATCGACCAGCTTCTCCACCTGGAAATCCTGGTTGACCCGGTCCTGCACCCCGAAGCCGATCTGGCCCTGGAGTACGCGGACGCGCAGCCGAATCCACAACGCCCCAGCCTCGCCGGCGGCGGGCCGAAGCGGGAACCGAACCGAGTAGGCCCACTGCTCCGGCCCGGTGGTAATCCGCACGAACCGTTGCGCGTCGACCGTATAGGTGCTGCCTGGATCCGGCACAATCTCGTCGAGAGACAGACCCGTCAATCTGCGCAACGGGCCGCCGGGCGGCGCACAGGCGGTCGGCATTTCGGCGGGCGCCCAAGCCGGAAAGGGCGGCAAGCCCTGTGCGGCCGCGCGAGGCAATCGGTGCGATTCCAGCAAGGCGCGAACGGCGGGAACCAACTGCTGGAAGAAGATCCAGGCTCGCAGCCGGTCTCCCACTTCGGTTGGGTGAATGGCATCCTCCTGTAAATCGGCATCCTTGGGAAAGATGGCGGCCACATCCAGGTAGCCGATCTTGCGCGCCGCCGCGTAGTTGTGGAAGACCCTGTTCTGAAAATCGGCCAGCCTCCGGATGTCGGCATAGCGCAGCGGCCAGAGCGTGGTGTTCAACTGCAGATAGACCAACCGGTGCCGGTCCCCGGACAGACCCTCGCCGGGCGGCGTAAACCAGTCGAAGGAACACAGAAAGAGCGGGGCGCCAACCGAATTCAAGGAGGCGCGAATCGAATCCAGGTCCTTGACGATGGCCGGCAACTGGAGCGGCAGGTCGGGGCTGTCGGGGTCGGGATTTCTCTCGTCCACGCCGTCCGGCCACAGCAGGCGGTAGGCAGGTTTCACCGGCTCGCCCACCACGCGAGAACCCATCAGCGCCCGGTCCACCAGGTTCGCAATCGCCAGATGTCGCCGCCACGCCAACGGCAGCACATGTCCGGCCGCCGGCGCGTGCGGATCGATCTCGGAGCGAGGCGCAATGGCCGGCGATACCAGCCGGTTCGCCGCCGGAAACTGATTGGAGCCTTCGTAGTACACGGCCAGATCCGGATCCAGTGGCAGCAGCTCCTCCCGCGCGATGGCGGCGATGTCGTTGGAGTTGATGCCCTCGCGTCCGCCATTCAACGCCTCGAAACGCACATCGTAGTGGTTGGCCTCGGCCAAGCGATTCAACCAGAACTCGACGTATTCGGGGTACGAATAGGCGAACGGATGGAACCCCACCGTGGTTGAAGCCCCCAGAAATGCGATGCGCACGGTCTTCGCCGGTTTCGCCAGAGCGATGGGATGCCCGCGCAGGCCGAACGCGTTGGTCACCAGACCCGACGGCAGCGTGGCGTTGGGCGGAAACCGGTAGGGCGGGTGAAGCGCCCGCTGGGAAGGGGTGAAGGTCGGGACGGTATCCGGGAAACCGCGGAAAAGACCATGGGGATTACACCGATCGCGTTCCACCACCCATCGGTTCCAGACATATTCGGACTGTGAGGCAAACAGGCCGCGGCGCTCGAATTCCGCGTAACGCGCCGCTATTTCGGCTGTCGGTGCGGTGCGGTTCGGCAGCGCGGAAGGAGACTGCCCGAACCAGGCTCGGTCGGTGCCGTCCGCGGCCGCCAGACGTTGGACGTAGAATTGGGCGCGCGCCATCTCCGAGGACGCCACCGGCAGGGCCGCGGGCGCGGTCAACGCAGCGCTTCCCGGTGCGAAGCGCGTGAACCGCCGAAGGCCTGTTTCCACCAGCGCCAGACCGGCCAGCGTTGCCACCAGAACCACAGCGAGATTCTTCCCATCCCTCATGCCGCAACACTCTGAAACGAAACAGTATTGTATCCCAAGCCGCCAGCCGTCACGTGCCGCGCCGCCACGGTCGAGGTCAAGGTCGGGGGTATGCTCGCGCCGGCTGACGGGCCGTGAATTCGAGGGTGTTATCTTGTATCCATGGGCCGGCGCAACCGCAGTTCCGTGCTGAGTGCCACGCCATCCGCCCGTGAGAAGTGGACTCGGACGATCGGCGCCAGGCTGGCTCCCGGTCCGGAGAAATTGTGGCCGTACACTCTGGCCGTCGCCCTGTTGCCGCTGATTGTGCTGTGGCATAGGGACAATCCCCTTTATCCCCCGCCGTGGTATGCCGATTCCTGGTTCTACCTCGGGTTCTTCCGGAACCTGGTTGAATTCAAGAGGACCCTGTTTCTTAACTACTACTACGGCAGCCGGTTGCCCTGGATTCTGCCGGGATTCGCGATCCACTCCCTGTTTTCGGCGGTAGCCGCGAACTGTGTCCTTCACCTGGCCGTTCACATCGTCGCGACGCTCTCGCTGTTTTCCATTCTTCGACTCACCGCCGGCGTGCGCCGCGCTTTCCTGGCGGCCATGGTCTTTTCCGTACAGCCCTGGCTTTGGGCCGCGACCGGATGGGACTACCCCGATGGAGCCGGCATCGCCTACTGCCTGCTGGCCATGGCGTTGCTCACGCGGAGCGCGCTGCGGCCGGTTGCGAACGGGAGCCTTTTCCTGGCCGGCATGGCGCTCGCCGCGATGGCCTATACGCATCTTTTTTTGGCCTCGCTGACACCCTTGGCCCTCCTGTATTACATCGGCTCCGCTTGGGCGTGGCGCCGGACTCCGCCGATCCACGCGGCCGCGCGGTTGTTCCTTTGGGCCGGGGCGGGGTTCGGGTGCGTCACGGCGGCGTTGTGCTTCATCAACTACCTGTTGGATGGCTCTGTCTGGTTCTATGCGTCCTCGATTTCGCGGGCCCGCGACATGGCATCCAATTTCACCTTCGTCAGGTCCGTATGGACGGAACACCAACTGCTGCCGTGGCTCTGGCCCGCGGTGGCCGGGTGCATGGCCGCACTGCTCCTGCTTCCATCCCGCGCCAGGAGGGAACTGGCCGGCCGGAACGCGGCTGCCCTGCTTTTCTCGGCACAACTGCTGCTGGCGTTCGCCTATATGGCGTACCTGCAGAGCCGCGGCAGCACGGTGATGGGGCATCACCCTTATGTCAGCTACCTTCTTCCGTACACCTTTCTGGCGATCGGCATCTCGTTCTGGCCCGCGGTCGATAGCATGAGCCTCCGCGCCTACGTAATCGTCTGTGCCGCCGCCGCCGCGGTTTTCGCGGTCGTCTGGTTCGAACCGCTGGAGATACTGGCGTCGACCTCGAGCGTTGCCCGGCAGGCGTGCCTGGCGTTCTGCGCGGGCGCCCTGCCGCTGGCCCTCCTGTTGCGCCGGCGCCTGGCTGGGACGTTGCTGGCCATCGCCGGCTTCGCCGTTTTCTGCTCCCTTTCGCTGGCGCAGACTACCAGTCTTTGGATCCTCGGGCAGGGGAGCCGCGAGCAGTATCGACGCGTGATGGATGCCCGCCAGCGCATCGAGGAATGGCGTCGCGGCTCCCCTATATTGTTCTGGTACGACAAGCGGGAGCCCGGGTACTTCGACTATTTCGCGCTGAACGCCACCTACCTTGCGGAGGTCAACCGAATCAGCGAGGGCTTCCCCTCCGGCTGCCCGGAACGCGCCGCCAGGGGAACGGTGGTGGTGGCCCTTTCCGGGCAAGCGGGCGTGGCGGCGATCGCGCGAAGCGCCTTGGACCGCTGCTTGAGCGGCACCGGCCTGAAGGCGGTAAGCGAGGATGCCTTCGCGGGCGGCCAAGGGCCCCACCCATACACCATCGCCCTGCTGGGCATTGAAGCCGACCCCTCCGTGTTGCGGCCGTTGAGCATTACTTTCGATCTCACGTCGAGAAAGGGATCTCTGCAGTTGGTGCCGAACCCCACTCGAGACGAACCGTTACCTCTGAATCTCTGGTATTCCAGCCCGGGCGCGTTGCAGTCCGCCACGTTCGAGGGAATCGAAGTCCAGACACCTGGCGGCCGCGGCGTTTACGCCTTTACGTATCCGGCTTTGGAGGCGCCCGCGACCGGACGTTACCGCTTCGTGTTGCGGTACTCGCCTCGTTCCGGCCGTTTCGGCTTCGGAGCGTTTCCCGCGGATGAATCGGGCTGGCTGGTGATTGTCAAGTCCCAGCGCAACAAGGGGAAGCACAGCGAGGAGGCGGCTTTTAACCTGGATCTCAAACGGGGCGATTCCGTCGTCTTGCGGATTGCCAATGACGACTCTGAGGATCGGCCGTCTACATTCCTGATCGAAGACGTCTTCGTCGATCTGGTCGCCCCCGCCCGGTGACGGTTCCTCGCTTACAATGGACAAGTGACCATCGGGACGCATGAGGACTTCGAGCGAAACGCGCCGGCCGCTCCGCCTTCGGAACGTTCCTTCGCATGGGTGTTCACGGCGTTCTTTGCGGCTCTGGCGCTGTGGCCGGCCTGGCGCGGCAGGCCGCTGCGCTGGTGGGCGCTGGGCATCGCGCTCCTGGTTTCGCTGGCGGGCGTCGTTCGGCCCTCCGTTCTGCGCATCCCGAATCTGATCTGGTTCCGCTTCGGCGGCCTGCTGAACCGCATCGTCGGCCCGATCGCGACCTCCGTGCTGTTTTTCGTCGTATTCACACCCTTCGCGCTGATCCTCAGGATGGCCGGAAAAGACCTGTTGCGGTTGCGGCGCGATCCGGGAGCTGCCAGCTACTGGATTGAGCGGGACCCTCCCGGACCGCCGCCCGAGAGCATGGTGGAGCAGTTCTAAGTGCCACGGCGCTCGAGTCTCAGGCTCACTGGCTATGCGGCCGCCATTTTGCTGCTGCCGCTGGTTGCGTTGTGGCGCCGCGACGATGCGTTATTCAGCCCTCTCAGTCTATCCGATGCATGGTTCTATCTGGGCTATTTCCGCGATGTAGTGAACTTCAAGCGGGACCTGTTCCCCGGCCTCTATTACGGGAGCAGGCTGTCGTGGATAC
>Ga0209039_10002411_pt1 | contig 15930 bp, 19 predicted proteins | sample BogFormECP12_OM1_FD_188238 | JGI IMG/M metagenome (GOLD analysis project Ga0209039, IMG submission 188238) | Bog forest soil microbial communities from Calvert Island, British Columbia, Canada - ECP12_OM1 (SPAdes) (version 2) | ecosystem: Environmental > Aquatic > Freshwater > Wetlands > Bog ... | reverse complement strand
GGGCGACGCCGCGGGCGATGCCGAGCCCGATGCCGCTGTTGCCGCCCGTGACGATGACGACGCGGCCGGAAAGATCGATCACCGGATCCACCTCCGAACGGGATATCTGGTCCAGCGCCGCGGCTGGTTGCCGCTCGCAGCTTACGTGTGTGCCTAGGGACCTGCCTCGGGACTGCACCGCATTGCGTCGTGCCGCGGGTATCGCGGTGCCCACAGCGGAGCCGATGGTCCCACGCCCGGCTGCGCCGCGTGAGGCTCGTGGGTTTGCCCGCGCCAGGTGGGACGGCCGCGGAGCTGACCACCCGGCCGGCGTCCGCGGCGGCTGCGTTGCCGGAGCGGGATATCGACGGTGTCGAGCTCGCGCCTGCGTCCGTCACTTGCTGGCGCCGCCGACTGCGGCGCTCAGGCACGGACAGCGGCGGGAGAACGCCAGGACGCGGGGAGACCGGCGCAGGCGGCCACCGGCGGCAGCCTCAGGGTGGTACAACCTGTGTACAAGTGGACATCCACAACGGGAAGGGAGCGACGGTGAACGAGGCAAGGGCGGAAACAGGCGGCCCGAACCGCACTCCGCGTAGTGAGATCCGCCCAGCTGTCTCTGCCAACCGCAAAAAGGAACCCCCGTGCTCCTACTGGACCTCTCGACCAGCATGAACTGGGGCGCCGCTGACGAGTACGGCCCCGAGTGGCCCGATGCAGGCAGCCGCCGGGCCATCGTTATCGAGGCCCTGCACGGTCTCGTCCGTGTCTTGGAGCAAGAGGACAGCGAGGCAGCTGCCGAGCAGGCCAGCGGCAGTGACGAACGAGGGGGGCTGATGACCCACGGGTTCGGCAACAAGCACATCGAGATCGGCGACCTCAACTCCAGCAACCTGGAACGCAGGCTCAATGAGATCAAGTGGGGCGGCCGGACGTACATCATGCCCGCGTGGAAGGCAGCGCTCGCGGACTACGACGAAGAATTTGGCGACAAGGATCCCGACGAGCAGCCGACCATGCTCACCCTGGTGGTCACTGATGGAGAGGCCGACGACTGGATGGACTTTGCGCCCGTCCTGGAGAAGGCCAGCGTGAAGCGGGTGTTCGTGGTCGCGATCGTGGGCCACGGCCGCAAGCACGACGCCACCCTAGCGGCCTACCAGCAGGCGGCCAGGAAGAATGCAGCCCAGGACAAGTTCGGGAAGGCGCACGTCGAAGTGATTTCGTTCGACTCCGTGACTGACCCCGAGGAGATCGCGCTGGATCTGGTCACCCTGGTCAGCTAGCAACAGGTTCACCCTCGGCCCAGTATCGTCCTTTCTGCCAGCCCGGTCGGCAGCCGGCCGCCTTCTGTGGCCGGAGGGGTAGCGCCCTGAGCCCCGGGGCGACGCGGCGGTGGCAAGCGTGCCTGATAAACGCGCGCTTAAGAGCCTGTACGCTGCGCGGCCGGATGCGGCATGATAGCCGCCATGACGACTCTGGCTGCCGCCCCCGGTGACGTACTTGCGGTATGGTCCTCTACCAGCCTGACCGGTGACCTGATCCGGGTCGGCGAGGCCCTGCGCGGCCTTCCCGCCGTCGCTAACCACGTGGCGATCATCACCCACCAGGACCAGAAAGGGCGATGGATCGGGATCCAGGGCCAGCCGGGCGGCGTCGGCCTGGTCGACTGCACAAACTGGCTCAGCGACACCCGGACCCGGTCCAACCACGACGAGCCCAAGGCGAACGATCACAACCAGCTCACCATCCTGCTCGGCTCGTGCGCCAAGTCGCTGGGAATCCAGTACGACTGGGTGGGCATCGCCGAGGACACGCTGACCGCCCTGGACCTGACCGACCTGTCCGCCGCGATCGACCCCCTGTGGCGGTGGCCCTCCGAGCACGACCTGCTGCCCGGCCACGTCGTGTGCAGTTCGCTTGCCGCGATGCTGTACGACCTGCCCGAGGTCGGCTACGCGCACCCGGACCTGGGCCAGGAACGGAAATGTGAGCCTGCAGACTGGTGGAACTGGTCAGACAGGCAGCTGTGGACTAAGCCGGGCGCCTGACCCTCTATTCCCGCAGGTCCATCCGAAATCGGCCGGCCGCTCCCCAGGGATCTGGCGCCTGCGAAGAAAACGGGACAGAGCAGGAACCAGCCAGGCCCCGGCAAGAGGCGATCGGCGCGTGCCGGTGATCGCCCTGACGGCGGCCGGGACTAGACCAGGCCGGGGATATCTACCAATGTGTACATCAGTCCGTCACCTGGCCCGTTCGGCACGGCCGTCCGTGGCGGCAGAGAGGTTGCGGCAGATGACCTGCACCATGCATGTGGCCTGGGACGAGCGGCTCACCGACTATCACTTCGGGCCGGGCCATCCGATGGCACCGTTGCGGGTGGAGCTGACGATGCGGCTTGCGCATGAGTTCGGGCTGTGGAGCCTGCCCGGCGTGACCGTGGCCGTTCCAGCCCCGGCCGCCGACGCGGACCTGGAGCTTGCGCATGACGCGCCGTACGTCGCGGCGGTGGAGGCGGTCAGCCGCTGGGCTGAGCACCCGGATGCCAGCAAGGGCCTGGAGGGGACTCAGCTCCGGGTCGCGCGGATGTTCGGGCTGGGTACCGAGGATAACCCGGTCTTCCCCGGCATGCACGAGGCGTCGGCGCTGGTGGCCGGGGCGACGCTGGCCGCGGCCCGGGCCGTCTGGTCAGGCTCGGCTGAGCACGGGGCCGGCATCGCGGGCGGCATGCATCATGCCATGGCCGCTCACGCCAGCGGGTTCGGCGTCTACAACGACGTCGCGATCGCGATCGCCTGGCTGCTGGGACAGGGCGCCGAGCGCATCGCCTACGTGGACATCGACGCGCACCACGGCGACGGGGTACAAGCGGCGTTCTACGCCGATCCGCGGGTGCTGACGATGAGCCTGCACGAGCACCCGGCAACCCTGTTCCCCTTCACCGGCCTGCCCGCCGAGACCGGCGGGCCCGGCGCCGAGGGGTCAGCCGTCAATGTCGCGCTGCCCGCCGGGACCGGGGATGCTAGCTGGCTGCGCGCCTTCCACGCGATCGTCCCGCCGCTGCTGCGCCAGTTCCGGCCGCAGGTGCTGGTCAGCCAGCACGGCTGCGACACGCACCGGCTGGATCCCCTGGCCAACCTGGAGCTGAGCATCGACGGACAGCGGGCCGCTCATGCCGCGATCCACGCGCTCGCCCACGACCTGGCCGACGGACGCTGGCTGCTCACCGGCGGCGGGGGGTATGACCTGGTCCACGTCGTACCAAGGAGCTGGACGCACCTGCTCGCCGAGGCCGCAGGCCAGCCGATCGACCCAAGCATGCACACGCCCGGCCCGTGGCGTGAGTACGTCGCACGGCGAACCGGCCTGACCGCACCCGAGTACATGACAGAGGGGGCACCGGCCGGGTTCGAGCCGTTCGAGTCCGGCTACGACCCAGGCCAGCCGGTCGACCGGGCCATCATGGCCACGCGCAACGCGGTCTTCCCCCTGCACGGTCTGATGCCGTTGTGACCAGCGGCCCCAGATGAGCGGCCGGAAGGTACTTGAAATGGGCCATGCCCGGCGCTTGTCGCAGGTCAGGCTGCATATCCCAGTTCCCGGACGTGCTTGAGGTCGTCGGAGTGCCGCGAGCGGTGACGCATATTCCGCGGGAGTGAGCGCCGCTCGGCGGCGGTCCATGTGCGCCGGTTAAGTCGGCCAGCGCCTGGCCGAGGTCGGCGATCAACTCGTCGCAGTCTTCGAGGCCGATCGACAGGCGCAGTAGGGAGTCGCTGACGCCGACCGGGGTGCCTGCGGTGGTGCAGTGGGTCATCCGGGCGGGATGCTCGATCAGCGATTCCACGCTGCCCAGCGACACCGCGAGGCGCCGTTGTCCAGTGCGGCCAGGCATTCCTCGAGGGCGGCGCGGGTGGGATTGGCGATACGGGAGTAGTCCCACCCCGATTCCACCGGCCGGGCGTGCGGCCGCACGAAGGTGGACACCTGGTAGATCGGGGTAGTCACCGAGCCGTTGTGCCGGGCCGGATCATGACCGGCATGCACGGCGCGGGTGTCGAACGCGGTCACAGCGAGTCTCCCAGGCCCATGGATTCGCGGTACCACCGGTAGTACCAGCGGCCGATGATCTCCTGCTCGGTCGGTACCAGCACCCCGCCGTGGGCGTAGGCGCGGGATCTCATGTTCGGCTGGCACCATTCCGAGGCGGCGAAGTCCTGCTGGTTGACCCGGTGGAACAGCTCGACGGCGTCGCCGATGTCATAAGCGGCGACCGTTTCGGGCGGGAAGAGCCACTCGCACACCACCGTGGTGAGTTCCGGGCTCACCGGCTCGAACCGGTGCGCGATGACGTGATCCGGCAGCAGCGAAAGGAAGCAGTTGGGCCGGATGCGCCGGCGAGAGTCACCGCGGTGAGGGTCATTGCCGTGAGGGGTGGGACGACCGCGCTCTGAGCAAGGTGGCACAAGCTGGTGCTGAACACCTGGCTGGCTTCCCTGATGGAGGGATCACGGAATCGGTGGCCCTGGCCGACGTGCTCGACGTGGACCACCAGACCCTCCGCGAGGCGCTGCAAGGGCCGCCGTGCCTAGCTGACCGGCTGGGGCAGGCCATGCCCCGGGTTAGCCGGGCTGTGGCGTTTGCCGCCCGTTTATTGAGGTGGGCCGTATCCGAATCCAGAACGGACGTGCCGCAGCCGTTACCCACGGGTGCAGGCCTAGGCGGCTCAGGCGCTGGATCTCGGCGTCTTCGTAGACCGCCTGGGCGCGGCCATTGACCAGGACGCTCCATCCAGACTTGGTTCGCTCGTCATAACCGTCTGCCTCGAACGCCACCAGATTCTGGCCTTCGGCCGCGGACAACTTCGACCCGCGGGCAGTGCAAAAGATCGGGTCCTGGCCGTCCACCACGTGATTGACCGGCAGGACCACGATCTCCCCATCGGCGAAGAAACTGACCCGCCCGACGGGAGCCGTAGCCAGCAGCTCCAGGCACCGGTCGAACGGCAATATCTCAAGCCCTGCGTGATCGGTCGGGTATTCTGCCATTTCGCGCTCCCTGAAGTGGGCCGCAGGTAGCCCGGGACGGCCCGGGCGGCACCCCGGTGCGATCGGGTGCTGCATCCGACGCTGGCCCGCTGCGGGGGCCTTGGCAACGGGCCGAGGTCCCGGGAAACCGGGTCTTTCGGCTCCGCATTCCCTCTGGCAATCGGATAGTGGACCAAGGACCGAAGCGGCCATTGATGTGAGCTCCATCACTACGTAGGATGCATCCTGCATCGCTCATCACCGGGTCCGGGTCAGCCGGGGTCCGGGGTCGACCTGTTCCGGGACGAGGACATCGCCTGAGTTGGCGACGGACCATGCTGAGGATGCGGTTTTCCCGCCGGGACTCCGGTCTGCTTGAGTACTAATAGGCGGCCCGCCGTGAAGGAATTATCGCGCCGATGAGCCAGAAGAATGGCAAAAAGATGCCAATGATAAACATAACCCAATGGCCCTTCCTGAGCGTCATAACGCCAAGAGTGACGATGAGTACGAAGTAGAGGATAGCTCCACCAATGGCCCAGAACATTTCGATCTCCTTTGCAGAAATTGTTACTGTCTTCCGGCGGCGCCGGGTACCGGTCACGTTCAAACCGGAGCTGCTGGTTTCGCCCCGGCCGATGGTTTCGCCGCGGCTGCGGCCTGCTTGCGTCTGGCCAGGAGGTATTTCACGCCTTCCATGGTGAGGAAGGCGGTGACGACGGCGATGAGAATGGGCGCGGTCTGCAGTGCCCCTACCTGGGTCAGGAACGCGGCCATCAGCACCATCGAGAACGGCGCGGCCGCCAGCGCCCCCGGGACGGCGGCGAGCAGGCAGGTAAACGCCAGTCCCAGCGGCACGCCGGGGATCACCTGGTGGACGATGACCCCGGCCGTCCCGCCGATGAACAGCGACGGGAAGATCGGCCCGCCCACGAAGCCGCTGCCCTGGCTGACGGCGAAGGTGAGCATCTTGGCGATGAGCGTGGCGACGAGCAGGCCTAGGCCGAGGGTCCCCGCGTCTTTGAGCACGGTGTTGAGCTGGTCGCTGCCGCTGAACATGGTCAGCGGCAGGGCCACGCCCACGATCCCGAAGATCGCCCCGCCCAGCACTGATTTGGCGATGTCCGGGACCTTCAGCCGGCCGAACAGCCGCGCCGCCCCCATCATGAACGCAGCCAGCAGCGTCACTACCAGGGCCGCGAACAGGCCAAGGGGGATCCCGGCGAGCAGCTGCCAGTCCTTAAACGTGTACTGCGGCACCTTGTAGTCGTCCAGGAACACGGCGCCGGCGATGGCGAAGTAGATGCCGAACGAGACGCTCGACGCCACGATCTCCGCGGCCAGGGCCTTGGCGAGCTTCTGCCCGCCTGGGCGGGCGACCTCCAGGATCAGCATCACCACGATCACCGTGCTTGAGAACAGCCCGCCGTAGGCGCCGGAGAAGCCGGCCAGGGTGTTCACCTCGGAGTCCTCTGTGCTGAGCCCTCTTCGCTTGGCGATCCAGCTGCCCGCCCCGCCGCCCATCGTTCCCAGAGCCTTCTCCGGGCCGAGGCTGGCGCCCCCGATCAGCGACACCGCCGAGACGGCCGCGATCCCGGGCACCAGTCCCACGTCGACCTTCCCGGTTTTCAGGTCGTCGAACAGGCCAGGGGTTTCCCAGGGCAGGCGGGTCAGGCGGCGCACCAGGCCGACCGCGACACCGGCCGCCGCGGCGACCGCCACCCACCACCAGTGCCCGCCGAACCAGCCCGGATGGGAATCGCTGTACCACTTGCCCCCGAACTTGATCACTCCGACGAAGATCAGGCCGGCGAACGCGCCGAACACCCCGAGTACCACCGCGCAAGCCATCAGGACCCAGAACTCCCGCTTCTGGGTGACCGGCGGTGCCGCGGCCGGCCCGGGCGGGGCGGTCACGGGCAGCGCTCACTCATGCCTGACCAACTCTCTTGCCACGGGTGATGCCAGCCGCAACTCATCCATCACTCGAATGATGGAGGTGCTGGCCGGCGAATACATCACCCGTTCCGGATGACCGTTCGGATTCGGGCTGGCGGAGGCCGGGCTTGCTGGCGAGAGGGGCTTCGGCGAGGCTGTCGATGGTGACGGTTCTTTCGGGTTAGCTCAGGTCCTTTGCTGCGTCCTGGACGGCCTTGTCGACGTCCTTCGCGCTCACGTTGAGTTCCTTGGCGATCTGCTTCTCGGCCTTCAGTTGAGCCTTTTCGATGGCTGCCTCGATGGTGCTCTCGCCGACGACGATCAGGGCGGCCTGCCCGGCGTCGATGATGTCCCCGAACTCCTTGACGTCGGCCCGGGACATGCCGCGCCACAGGTGGCCGCCCACTCCGCCGACGGCCGCGCCGACCGCTGCGCCGACGATGATCGAGGGCGGGAACAAGATGCCGACGACGGCGCCGACGGCGGCGCCGCCCCACGCCCCGTGCCGGGTAGCCGTCTCATCCTTGTTCACGTGCACCTTGCCCGCGTCGTCCTTGGTGACCACGGCGGCGTCGTAGGTGCCGACCGCGCCCGCCGCATGCAGGTCCTTGACGACGGCGTAGTCGGCTCGCGCCGCCGCCTCGCTCGGGTAGGTGCCGATGTAGATGAATACCGCGTCGGGCTTCGCCATGTCGTTTCTCCTGCTCTGGCCGCATCCGCAACGAACGCGACGAAAGGTGCCAGCCACGTCACGAAAAAGGACCAGAAGCAGCAGGTCCGCAGGCGACCAGGGCTGTGCGGTCTTCTCGCTCAGCTGCCATGATGCGCACGGGCGTCATGGTCGCGCTTCACCCCCGCGGGGTGAGGCGCGACCGCCATGCGGTTGGCGGCGGCGGCTGCTGCGGCGGCGGAGTGGCCGCTGGCCCGATGGAGGGCCTTAGGCCCGCTGACCTGTGACATTCGCCTCCGGCTCACCGCCTGGCAGTCGCCTAACGTGACGGTCAGGAGGTGGCAGAGATGAGTTCTTCTGTGCACCCGGTTCGCGTCAGCAGCACTGCCACGGCACCGCGATCACGCCAGGCGCCCGGTGTGGTGGTGCCGACCACCAGGGTGAATCTTGCCCTCCCGTTCTCCAAGATCACTGTGGAGTCGGGCCGGGAAGTCGCCGAGCTGGCGGCCATCGTGGCGGACCTGGCCGCGGCCATGGAAAAGGCCGCGCCCGAACCAGGGCTGCCCGAGCTGCGCAAGCGTGCCGTGGCCCTGGCGGCACGCTTGCGCTGACCAACCGTCAGCCCTGGCTCGCCAGCCCGCTGATGGTCGTCCAGGCCTGGGCGAGCAGCCGCTGGCCCACCACCACCCCGGTCGTCCGCCAGCTCAACGCCAGCACCTTCAAGGTCACCGAGCCCAGCGGGAAGAGGGACACGGTCACAGGCACCCGGCCGGTCAGCGTCCCCGGCCCGTGGGTCATCACCAAGATCATCTATGGATAATCTGCTCGCGGGCCAGATCCTCGGCGCGCTGCTTGATCCCCAGCAGCATCTTGCGCTCCATGATCAGGCTGCCGGGTTCCATGACGAGCATGTTGAACAGGCGGACGGGCGGCAGCGCCCCCGGCGTGGCGATCCGATTCCGGCTGATCAGTCTGGTCTGCCCGTCCTCGGCGGCGAGCGAGAAGATCCACACCCAGTTCCCGTCGGCGAACCGGATCGTGAGCGTCCGCTCGGGGTCGCAGACGACTACCTGCATGACCGGCCGGTTGGGGCCCAGCGGCAGCTCGTCGCCGACTTTGACGTCCTGGTACTCGGGCAGGATCTGGCGCGCGCTGTGCATGTTCAGGCCGAACAGGTTCTCTATCCAGTCATAGGTGTACACACCACCCCGCCCGCTGCCCATCTGCACCAGCCACGGCCAGATCGCGGCGGGCGGCGCATCGATCGTGATCACCCGCGTGGACACGATGTCCGCGTCAGCGAGCAGGTCGTCGCCGGGCAGCTTCCTTGATACCTCGTCAGGCCGGGCGCCCCAGGTGAGGCACCAGCGTCGGAGGAAGAACGGGTAGGCGAGTGACCCCAGCCCGGCGGCCAGCGCGGCCCCGGCCGCGGCCCGAGTGCGCTTGTTCATGGTTTGCCTCCTATGGCAGGCCGCCGGAGTTGCGGCTGCCGGCGGGTACTGACGTCGTGCCTTCCGGCTACGACCAGCCCAGGTCCTGGCGCGTCGGGTGCATCTCGTCCTCCCCTCGGTAGCAGCAAAGCCGGGTCCGCTCGCCTGCGGCAGGTACCAAGGTCCCGGCCTCGGGGGGCCGAATGCCCCTGCCCGTGCCGTGACCCGGACGCCACTGTCGAGACATCCCCTGGGCGGATATCCAGGCGCGGCAAGGAGGCAGCAATGGCGACGATGGAGGAACTGCTGGACGGCCATCCGTTCTTCACCGGGCTCGGCGCCAGTGCGGTCCAGCTCATGGCGGGGTGCGCGTCCAACGTGCACTTCGCCGCGGGCGACTACATCTTCGGTGAGGGAGAAGCGGCCAGCCGCTTCTACGTCATCCGGCACGGGAGGGTGGCGCTGGAAATTCATTCGCCCACACGGGGACCTCTCGTCATCGACACCATGGACGAGGGCGAGGTGCTCGGGTGGTCGTGGCTCGTCCCGCCCTACCGCTATTTCGCGGATGCCCGGGCGGTGACGCCGGTCAGCGCGATCGCGCTGGACGGCACCTGCCTGCGCGGCAAGTGCGAAGCCGATGCGGAACTCGGTTATCAGCTGCTGAAGCGGGTCACCACCGTGATGTACCAGCGCCTGCAGTCCGCGCGGGTCAGACTGCTCGATCTATACGGGCCGGAATCCGTCCGAGCGTAGGACAAGCGGCCCGCCGCGTCGGGACTTACGGCCGTGCCCGTGCCGTCAGGGTCGTCACATACTCCCGGTGGTATAGGCTGCATCGCCGCGCACGCCCACGCGGCGGTCCAGCACGGCGGCCGGTCCGGAGGAAGCCCCTCCCCGCGAACGTACGCGCAGAAGCGCGGGGTCAACCACCGGCCGGGCGTAGTGCGGCGCTAAGCGCCGACATGGCTCGGGCGGCGTGGCTTCTCACGGCGGCGGTGCTCATTCCGGTCGCCGAGGCGATCTCGGACTCGGGCAGGTCGGCGAAATACTGCAGGACCAGAACCTCGCGCTGGCGGACGGGAAGTGCCCGCAGCGCCGACACGACGGCGGAGCCCGGAAGAGGGACACCGGTTAGCTGCGAGCACGGCGCTGACCGGGAACCACGGACCACCGACCGGCGCAGGTAGGACAGCGCAGCGTCGGTGTGGGGCAGGGCCTGCCACACGCTGTGCACCGCGGCGAAGGAGTCCTGCACGATGTCTTCGGCGGTGGCGCAGGTTTCTTTATGCCGAACGGGTCATGGTGGCAGCCCCGGTCACCGGCAAGCCATCCTGGGCGGGCGCGGAATGCCCGGCTGGCGTGGGCTATTCGCGGGTGGCTATGGCCAGGAAGCGGTCTTCCGCGTCATCGTAGGTGGTCAGGCGCCATCCGGTGTTCTGGGTCGAGCGCTGGAGCGGAACGGCGGCGAGCGGCTCGTCGGGTTCGAGGGTGCGGCCGTGGCGGGCGGCCAGGGCGGCCCGCCCGGACGGGTGGAACAGAATCAGCAGGCCGCCGACCCGGGTGATGCGGGCGAGTTGGCGCAGTCCGGCTTCGGGGTCGGGCAGGTGCATGATCAGCCCGGCGGCGAACACCGCGTCGGCTGATGCGCTGGCGAAGGGCAACTGCCGGGCGTCGGCGAGGACGAGCTTGGCGTGCGCGGCGCGGCCCTTGGCGCGAGCATGGCGGAGCATTTCAGGTGTCAGGTCGACCGCGATGACGGCGCCGTGCGGGCCGACGGCCTGGCGCAGGGCCGGCAGGGCCCGCCCGGTGCCGCAGCCGACGTCGATGACCACGCTGTGCCGCGGGATCCGGGCCCGGGATATGGCCGCCGCGTAGGCGGGCATATCGTCGCCGAACTTGGTGTCCCAGGTAGCGGCCCGGGGCGAAAAGAACGCCCGGGTCTCCGAGATGTACCACGGGCCGCCCTTGGCTAGCGGGGCGGCGACGCGCCGGATCACCGGCCACGCGGGATCGTGCAGGTCGATGACGATGCTGGCGCCGACCTCACCGCCCGGGTGGTGGCCATGGCCGGAGGGGTCGGTGCGCAGCCAGATCACCACGTCCCAGCCGCGGGCCTTCCGCCAGTCAGGACCATCGGCCAGCACGACCGTCTCCGCGGCGGAGTCGGAGTCGGCATCTGCGGCGGGCGGCGTCGTGCGGGCCAGCCGTGAGCAGGAGCGTCCGGCGGCTCGCAGGGTAGCGGCGAGACGGTCGGCGACGGCCCCGGGCTGCCCGCCGGGACCGTCGACTACCACCGAGGTGACCCCGGCCGGGAGCAAGCTGGCGATATTATCCAGAAGCTCGTCCCACCGGTGGTGGCTTATGCCGGTCGTCGTGTCGTAGGCCATATCCGCATCATGCATATACGACAGATCTCCGATCAACCGGAAGCATCTGCGTTAATGGTCGCGGATTCCTCTGCCAATTGCGGAGAAATGAGTTAAAGTCACGGCGTGCCGACGTTCCGGATCAAGGAAGCCGCAGCGCTGCTCGGTGTCAGCTACGACACGATGCGCCGCTGGGCTGAGGACGGCCGGATCGAGCAGACCACAGATTCATCCGGGCGGCTGGCGGTGGATGGGGCCGCCCTGGCCAGGTTCGCGCAGGGACGTGCCGAGTCGGCGGGTTATCCCGATGGCGGGGTGGTGACCGCTGAGTCCCTGCGGAACCGGTTCGCGGGCCTGGTCACCCGCGTGGTCCGCGACACCGTGATGGCCCAGGTGGAGATCCAGGCTGGGCCGCACAGGTTCGTGTCGCTGCTCAGCCGCGAGGCCGCCGACGAACTCGGCCTGGAGCCGGGCATGCTGGCCATCGCCGCGGTCAAGTCGACGAACGTGTCCGTCGAGATCCCTCAGGTCCGCTGATTCTCCCTGGCACCGGGCGGCGTGACGACTGTGCTTGTTGCCGTGGCGGTGCGGGCCGGATGTCGTTACCGTTACGGTAGTCCTATTGTGGCTACCGCTGGAGGCGGGAATGCTGCTTCGACGGCTCGGGGCGCCGCGGCTGGTCACCGACGGCGACATCAAGGGCGGGCGGCACGTGTCCGGGGTCTACGACCTGGTCGTGGTCCAGGGAGCGCCGTGACATTCCTGGATGAGAAGGCCTGGCGGGGAAGGGTTTACTCCGATGGCTGGGTGAGCCCCGCCGGCGGCGACGCCGCCGTCACCGAGCCGGCCACTGGCGCCGAACTCGGCCGGACGGGGATCGCTGCCCCGGCCGACATAGCCCGGGCGGTCCGGCGGGCCGCGGCGGTGCAGTCGGCGTGGGCGGCCCTGCCGCATACCGAACGTTCGGCGATCCTGCGCCGGGCCGCCGATATCTGGCTGGCCCATGCCGGGGAAATCGAGCTATGGAGCGTCCGGGAAGGCGGGAAGGTACCCGCGGCGGCTCAGTTCGAGACGCACGTCGCGACCGGGGAGATCTACGAGGCGGCCACGCTGCCGTCCCGGCCCTATGGCGAGCTGATCCCCAGCGAGCAGCCGCGCCTCAGCTTCGCCGAGCGGGTCCCCGCCGGGGTCGTCGGCGTGATCGCGCCGTTCAACTTCCCGCAGATCCTGGCCATCCGCTCGGTCGCGCCGGCACTGGCCCTCGGGAACGCGGTGGTCCTCAAGCCGGACCCGCGCACCGCCGTGTGCGGCGGCGTCGTGCTGGCCAGGATCTTCGAGGAGGCCGGCTTGCCCGCAGGGCTCCTGCACGTGCTTCCGGGCGGCCCGCAGGCCGGGGAGACGCTGATCACCGAACCTCTCGTGCGGATCGTCTCGTTCACCGGATCCGCCGCCGCTGGCCGCCGCGTGGCCGAACTGGCGGCCCGCCATCTCAAGCGGGTCCACCTGGAACTGGGCGGCAACTCCGCGCTGATCATCCTCGATGACGCCGATCTGGACCGGGCCGCATCCGCGGGCGCCTGGGGATCGTTCCTGCATCAGGGCCAGATATGCATGACGACCGGACGGCACCTCGTCCATGAGGCCGTCTACGACGACTACGTGGCAGCGCTGGCTGGCAAGGCGGCGCACCTCCCGGTGGGCAACCCGGCCACCGCCCAGGTCGCGCTCGGCCCGGTCATCGACGAACGGCAGCGGGACAAGATCCACGCCCTGGTCACCGGCAGCACCAGCGCGGGCGCCCGGCTCGCCGCCGGCGGCACTTACGAGGGCCTGTTCTACCAGCCCACCGTCCTAGCCGACGTCGCGCCGGACATGCCCGCCTACGCCAGCGAGGTCTTCGGCCCGGTCGCCCCGGTCCTGAAGTTCGCCACCCCAGACGAGGCCGCCGCGCTCGCCGCCCAAAGCGAGTACGGGCTGTCGCTCGGCATCCTCACCAGGGACGTGATGCGAGGCCTGGATCTGGCCCGCCGCATCCCGACCGGCATCGTCCACATCAACGAGCAGACCGTCGACGACGAGCCGAACGTTCCCTTCGGCGGCGTCCTGGCCTCCGGGACGGGCGCACGCTTCGGCGGTAGCGCGAACCTCGACGCCTTCACCGAGACCCGCTGGGTCACCATACGCGGGGACATCGCCCCGTATCCCTTCTGACCCCCGCGGGGGAGCGCTCGGCGGACTGCGCCGCAACGCTCGTGCTCATGAACGCGCGGCCGCGGCACTCCTGATTCGGGCGCCCCGGCTCGCCGATCTGCGCCCTGACCGGCCTCGCCGTCTCACCCTGAGCCTGCTCTTGTGCCAGCCCGCGCCCATGTTGTCTCATTGTGGCTACCAGGTTGAGGGCTCGGCCCGCTGCCGGGCCACGGTGTGGCAGCACAGCGGCGGACTGCGACGGAGCGGCCGCCTCGAGGGAGATGAACATCTCGGTGCCCTACATGCCGGGCGCTAACTTCCACTCCTACACGCTGCGCGAGCCGGTCGGCGTGGTCGGGCAGATCATCCCGTGGAACTTCCCGCTGCTCATGGCGGCGTGGAAGCTCGGCCCGGCGCTGGCCACCGGCAACTGCGTGGTGCTCAAGCCGGCCGAGCAGACGCCGCTGACCGCGCTGCGGCTGGCCCAGCTCATCGCCGAGGCCGGAGTCCCGGACGGAGTGGTGAACGTGGTCACCGGCTTCGGCGAGACCGCCGGGGCGGCGCTGGCCGCGCACAACGACGTCGACAAGGTGGCGTTCACCGGTTCTACCGAGGTGGGCAAGCTGATCGTCGCGGCCTCGGGGGCTAGCAACCTGAAGAAGCTGACCCTGGAGCTGGGCGGCAAGAGCCCCAACATCGTGTTCGAGGACGCCGTGGACGGCGCCATCGAGGGTGCGGCCAACGCGATCTTCTTCAACCACGGGCAGTGCTGCGTCGCCGGGTCGCGCCTGTTCGTGCACCAGAGCCGCTTCGACGAGGTGGTCGGCGGCGTCGCCGAGATCGCGAAGTCGATCAAGCTGGGTTCCGGGATGGAAGCCGGCACCCAGATGGGCCCGCTGGTGTCCGAGGAGCAACTGCAGCGGGTCAGCGGCTACCTGGAATCCGGCAGGGCCGAGGGAGCCACCGCGGTGGTCGGCGGCGGCCGGTTCGGCGACCGGGGCTTTTTCATCGAGCCGACCGTGCTGACCAACACCCACGGCCAGATGAAGGTCGTCCGCGAGGAGATCTTCGGCCCGGTCGTGGTCGCCGCTCCGTTCAGCGACCTAGACGAGATCGCGGCCCAGGCCAATGACACCGAGTACGGGCTCGGTGCCGGGATCTGGACCAAGGACATCTCCAAGGCCCATTCCCTGGCCAAGAAGCTCCGCGCCGGTACCGTCTGGATCAACTGCTACAACGTCTTCGATGCGTCCCTGCCGTTCGGCGGCTACAAGCAGTCCGGCTGGGGCCGCGAGATGGGCCATGAAGCCCTCGAGGCCTACACCGAGGTCAAGGCCGTCACCACCCAGCTATAAGCCAGCCCTCCCAGCCGGGGGAGGGGTAGGCGGCCCCCGCCCCCGCCCCCGCCCCCGGCTGGCCGCCTCCACTCTAGGTCGGCCGCCACTCGGCACCAGGTTCACCTGCACAGGCAGGACTGAGAGGCCGCCCGCCTGGGCATGATCGTTCTCGTGCCAGTGTCTATTTTCGAACACAAGCCCGAGTGTTGCCCGTTCGGTCATCAGCTTTGGCCTGGTCGGGCCCAGGTCAGCTGGAAGCCCTGCGTCTGCGCGCCAGCCCGGGAGGGTGCCGAACGCGGCCGCGGCATGGGTCACGTCTGGGTGTCCTGCCGTACCTGCCACGATCAGCTCAGGCAGACCACGTTCTATGAGCCGCCGCACGATATCGGGCACCGTCAGGCGCGTCCCTAGGACCCCTGCTCATGTCAAGATTTAAAACACTTAACATCCCGAAGCAGTGGAAGAGTTAGGCCGTCACCTACTGGAGAAGGAGCGTCGATGAAGACGAAGGCCGCTGTCGTCTACGAGCCCGGCAAGCGCATCGAGATTGAGGAGCTGGACCTGGACGGGCCGCGGGAAGGTGAGGTCCTCATCCGCTACACCCACGCGGGCCTGTGCCACTCCGACGTCCACATCGCGCACGGTGATCTCCCGGCGCGGCTGCCGATGGTGCTCGGCCACGAGGGCGCGGGGATCATCGAGGAGGTCGGGGCGGGCGTGACCCGCGTGAAGCCCGGTGACCACGCGGTCCTCTCGTTCATCCCGAACTGCGGTGTCTGCCGCTACTGCGCCACCGGGCGTCAGTCGATCTGCGACATGGGCGCGACGATCCTCGTGGGCTGCCTTCCCGGCGACCGGTTCCCCATCACCGGGCCGCGCGGCCAGTACGGCGCCATGTGCATGATCGGGACCTTCAGCCAGTACGGCGTGATCAGCCAGACCTCGGCCGTCAAGGTCGATGACGATCTGCCGCTGGACAAGGCGGTGCTGGTC
>Ga0209039_10002410_pt1 | contig 15932 bp, 10 predicted proteins | sample BogFormECP12_OM1_FD_188238 | JGI IMG/M metagenome (GOLD analysis project Ga0209039, IMG submission 188238) | Bog forest soil microbial communities from Calvert Island, British Columbia, Canada - ECP12_OM1 (SPAdes) (version 2) | ecosystem: Environmental > Aquatic > Freshwater > Wetlands > Bog ... | reverse complement strand
AAAGCTGCCGACGTAGTTCGTGTTGGCGAACCCGTCCCATGTGGTGTTGCGGGTGTATCCCAAGATGGCCGCTTCGATGTAGGAAAGCTGCCATAGGATATTTCCCTGCGTCTCGGCAGCGGCGGAAGCCAAGGTCTGGATGAGCGGGAGCGCATGGGGACCGGAATGAAGCGTTTGCACGGCGGGCGGCGAGACAAGAACGTTGTTCCAGGGCACCGGATTGTTCGAGAGATAGTCGAGCGAAGGCTGCACATATTGCTGGAATGCCGCTTGGAAATTGGGCAGCCAGTTCCCTGCTCGTCCGCCTGAGGTACCTCGGCCGCCGCTGACGTAGAAAATCCAAGCGGAGGTAATATTGGGGTCGAAATTGCTGGCTACGACCGCCCCCAAAGTAACGTATTCGGTCAAGTCCTTCCTGAAGGTTGCCGTGGTTGCCGTCGTAGCGGACGTGGCGACGATATCGGGCAGGAGTCCCGGCACCGTGCTGGCCACATTCTGTTGGTAAGTGGCGGCGGGCATCTGGTAGTTCGAAATGACGGTGTGGGGGTCCGGCAAGCTCCCGATCATGGAAGTCTGAGGATTGAAGGCCCCGGAAACCGGACCGCTGGCAGTGGGGTATGTGTAAGTAGGATCGTTGGTGAAGTAGGGCGTAGAAGTCGTCGCCTGCATCTGGTTTATGAAATTGGGATCGCTCAAGTCGGTCCCGATGTTGGGGATGAGTCCGTCGAGGGGCGGAATGAACAATGGAGTGCCGAAAGTCAGACCGTCGTAAGACTGCACCGTGGTAGGGAAGTTCCTGAGGATATTGACGTTGGGAACATGCAACTGGCATTGGTTGAAGGCAAAGTTGAAGTCGAAGCTCAGGTGAGGGATGAAAGAAGACAACGGGAAAAAGTTGAATCCGTTCCAGTTCCATATTCCGTCCGAAAAAAGGTTGGGGATCGAAGGCAGGTCTGGGAGACCCCAATTGCAGATGTCGTGCAGGATGCTGGCGACGGCGTTCAGATTGCTCTGGATCATCGCCAGGATGTTGGCTTCCATGGATTGGAGGATGCCGACGTTCTTTGCGAGGGCGGACGCAAGACTGGTGATGTTCTTCTGGAACTCAGACACCTGCTGCATGAAGTTGATGATGTCGAACCCGTACTTTATGGCCCTGGCAGGATTGTCGAGCTTGCCGTCCGTACCCAACTGTATCTGGTTGAAGATATGCTGAATATCGGTCTGAACCTGATTTTTACGTTGAATGAGCCAATTGTTGGCATCGGCGATGGACTTCTGGAGCCTCCGCCCGTCTTCGAGAGAAGTGTGGTAGAAGGTCTCGATCTGCGAATCCCCGAAAGGCTTCCAGTTCGTCACCTTGTTCTTGGCCGTGATGGGCCAAAGTTCGGCGGATTGTAGTGCTGATGTCAAACTCATATGTAGTCCGAATTCTGGAACGGCGTACTGCCCTCATTGTTGAGGATTTGAGGAGAATTGACTAGGTGGACCGCCAATGCCGTGTGGTTCATCTGTTGCGCCGTCACGACATGGTCCATCTTGGTGATCTGTCGGAAGTTGGCGCACTCCAAGATGTAGTCCCCTGTGACGTGCTGATGCATGTTCCCCTTCACCAACAGATCAACGTCACCGTTTATCTCCAGCCGCAGACCCTTCTTGGCGGCGCTCTGCCCGATGGTGAGTTCCACCCCGCCGTCGAGAGCCCCCGTGAGAGACCTTCCCTGATTGTCCTTGCCAGCGGCGACAACGACGCCTCCGTCCAGGTCCAAAAGGAGGGATTGCCCGGATGCTGGATTCTTGCCGATGCGGACCAAGGCGTCACGGACGGCATGCAGGTCCAGGGACAGCCCGTGGGCGTCCATGCCTCCTGGTACTGGGTTGCCCAGCCACGAATTGTAGGGAGGCATCCCGATCCGGGGAGAGCCTGCCTGGGTCAAATCATGGAACTGATAGGCGTTGTCTCCCGCTCCGTAAGTCGGGCGGCCGGGACTGTGCGAGTTCGGCGACGTGGCATCGAACTGCTTTCCGGGGGCGTCCGAGTAGCCGTTCTTGAAGTGACGGCGCATGGCTTGGGGCGTGCGGGCTCCCAGACGGGCTACAAGGGCTCCGTCGAGGGCCATCCTGATGCTGACGCTCTCCGCCGCCGTCTTGTTCTCCAGGTCTCCTGGGTCGCCCGCAGACTTCAGCTTTCGGTTCGCCGCCGTCCAATATTGAAGCGCCCGAGGCTGGACGAGGTCGTTGCTTCCCCGTATCTGGGTCTTGACCGACCGCTTTGCATCCGGTAGGCTGCCGTCGTCGCATCCCAGACGGAGGACGGTCTGCCCCATGGCTTGGAGGTCGATAGCGTCTTCCTCGTCACGGTTCTTGCCCACCACCAGCTTCAGCGAGCCCGTGAGGTGCCCCTCGATGCTGCGACCGGCTCCGTGCGGATGCTCGTAGCCCTTGAACGGCTGGAACTGGATGTTCTCCTTCGGGACCGTAGAACCGATCTCGAAAACCAGCATCCCCTCTTTGGTGATGTCCCATCGGGTCGTGTTGTATTCATGGGGGAACCTGACGGAATAACAAGAGGCGGCCATCCTGGCCTCAATGTGATCGGTGGAATCCGTGACCGGATTGTAGGAACTTTCGAAGTCCGCCCCGAAACGTCCTGTGCCGGTCAGTTCCGAAAGGACCGGCTTGAGAACCTGGCCGTAGGTGCTCTGGTCGAACAGGTTGAAGCCGACCAAGGTTCCCTCGCTGCGTTCCAGGATGAACCCCTTGCGGGCGGGCGTGGCACCCTCGTTGAGGGCCGGTCCCAACGGGGGAGCGCTGCTGTTCGTGGGGTGGTCGAAGTCCTGGTCGGCGAAGTAAGTCTGGCTGTCAACCTGGAACTTGCCCTGGGTGGTGACCGTGGTACGGTTCCAGGGATTCGCCGTGGTGCCAAGGACATGGTCGATGAGGCTGGTCTGCATCGCCTCGGGCGGCAACGGATAGTCGAGGGAGAATTCCTGTACCTTGGTGACTTTTTCGGCGAACGGAACTACGTCTTGCTTGCCGTTCATGTACCGGTCGGTCCAGGCTGCGCTCGGCTGGAGGTAGAGGGCATACTGCCTTGAGCCATCGGGCATGACCGATGGGGTGATCCCGCTGGCTCCGGGGCGCACGGCAGGACCTTCGAAGTTCAGTCCTGCATCCGAGTACTTGACTTGCCGCGACGTGACGGTCTGCCACGTGCGGCTATGCGGATCAAGCAGGTCTCTGTCGAATCCCCGCGAGGTGCGATCCCATCCGGGTCCGGTTCTTTCCGAATACCCGTCGTTCGAGGAAGATGCTTGCTGTCCAGGGTAAGCCTTGCGGAAATTACCCCGCTTCCTTTCGTTGAGACCTGGAATTACATCGTAGTCCTTCCGAGCTATCGAATCTGCCGCCTGCTTGGTGTGGGAGACCGTCCAAGACAGGATAGCTATCTGCGAGTGACCACCGAAGTAGGTGATGGGCACACAGGCACACGTGGAACCCTCCTCGGGCATCTGCACGTCTGTGGATTCATAGGTGCTATGAGAACACGGGAAGATTCCCACCTCTCGATACACCACCCGAGTTCGAAGGTCCTCTACCGTGACTACCTGTCTCTCCCAATCGACGGACATGACTGTCCCGAGGAATACCCGGAACATTTCCATGTCCCTGGTGTGGGAGGACATAGGCTCTTTGTAGTTCAGTGCCATGTTTACTCATTACTCCCTGAATCGAAAATCGCACTAAGCGAGGGTATGATCGGTTTTGTTGGACTGACCTGGGGTTTTGTCTCTACCCCTTTGAGAGTCTGCTTGTCCGGCAAGCTGGTGCCGCCAGTGACAAAAACCCCCAACCGGCTCTCTATGTCATTGAGAGACGATACCTGGGGTTGCTGCTGCATATCCGGTTGACTGGCATTCGTAAGGTATGGGTCGTTGCCCACGTCGCCGGGCTGCGGGGTAATCAACTCTACGACCGAATCCAACTCGACGGAGTCAAATCCCGATGTCTTTGTCCCATTGATGGACTGAGTGAATTTGGAGTTGAGAGCTTTGCTGAGATCGTCACTCATACCGCTAGACGGGGGTGCCGCCAGCCCGGCGAAGAGGAACACATCGACGCCCTGAACTGTACCCGCCTGTTGAACCTGTGTGGAAATACCAGAAAGTATCCCGAGACGAGACTCTCTGATGGCTGTGTTAACGTCTATCCATCTCCCCCAAGGGAAGGGGGTTACCAGTTCGTAGCCTTTCTCGTCGGTGTAGGGTTGTGTGGTGAGAATCTTCTGGAAGTATGCGGCAGTAATCCCCTGCTGCAACCAGATCAAGGAGGAAAAGAACGGTTTGCCCGCCACCACTCCTGATTCTTTGGCAGTGGGGATTGCCACATCGTCGGGAGAGGCCGCGTCATTCTGGACACGGAAACTCTTGGTCTTGGTATCGAATCTCACGGCGAACAGCGAGCCCAGCTTCTCCTTCTGGTGTATGATGTACTCCCACTCTTCCGGGTAGAATGGGCTAGTAGAAGGCTGAGGTAGAGTAGCCGGATTGCCCTTCAAGTCCACCAAGTTATTGGTGGAAGAGGTGCCGGAACTTGTAGCGCCGGAAGCGCTCCCAGGCATGGTATGGGAAGACGGCTGCGTTGGCGTCGTCGTGCCCGTGGCACCCCCTGAAGCAGGGGTCTTTGAAGAAGGCGCAGTAGTCCATTGCATCACGAGATTTGGTTGACTGGAATACGTTACGATATCCCGCTTAATTCCTTGGGGGTCCGTTATGGTCGAGTTGCCGGGGAGGAGCGGACGCTTACGGATGGTGTCCAGAACGACGTGCATAGTGGCCGCACCCGCTTGTTGATAGGAGATACCGATGGTCTTGATGTAGCCGTACATATCCCGGTGAGGGATGTACATAGGAAACCCCAAACGGAGTTCGGGTCTGATCGGGATGGTGAGAGAGTATGTCCGGTAGCTCCGGTTGGCCCGGTTGAGTTCGCTCACCGCGTAGGTATACATGGCGAACTTGTCACCTTCGCCGAGAAATGGGAGTTGACGGGCGGGCTGTTCGCGCAGACCGAACTTCGACAGTTTGGGCATGTCGATGTGCTCCGCCACGGGCAAGATGGTGTTTGACGACCCGAAGTGGTAATCCGGGAGCCAATCCGGCTGAATGGTCATTCTGGTGGCCCTGATTCCACCCTCGTCTTCGGTTTCCGACTCGCTCTCGATTTCGCTGAGGTAGACTACAAAAGGATTTGCCCCTTTCCTGATGTAACTTGCGGCGGAGGTCGCCCCCGAGGTGCCCGAACCGGTCGATCCGGTGCTGGCGGCCATTCCCAAGTTGCCATCGGTGACATCGAGATTATAAAAAGGAGGCTTGAAAATTATCGCTCCGTCCAAATCCTGGTATCCTTCGTAAGCTATTAAATTGACTAAGGTTCTGATTCTTTCCAGCCGAGAGATGATCTTTCCGTTGAGAAGGGCAATCTGCCCGACTTGCTGGTCCGGCAGGTATTTGCGCATCACGGTAACGTAAAAATCCTTGTCTGCGACTTGCTCTGCTATGGACATGTTCGGCATCTGACTGTTTTTCGAGGTTCTTGCAGATGGAGTCATTTTGCCTGCGGCATCGTCCGGGGCATTGGTGTAAGTTGAAGGGAGCGTCTGGGGATCAAATTTTTCGACGGCACCCAAGTCGTATCCCAGGATTCTCACGTCCCTCATAATGTTGGTCAGGATGAACTGCCACCGGTTAATGTACCTCGCACTGACTGCTTCCGACCAATCCGACTTGCCGTCCAGGGCATCCTGTTGAATCGAGTTAAGTTGAAATCCTGCCGGGGTCACTGCCCTGAGAAATGTATCCGCCAAGGCTTGGTAGGGATTCATTTTGAATGTGTTGGTTTGCATCGGGACAGGCCCGGACGGAGAGTTGCGGAGAATGGCCGGGGCCAAGTCAACATACATCAGGTCGAGGAAATGAAGAGTGCCGATGAGACCTACGGAAATCTGAAGGGCGGTGCCCGTGTCGGTGTGGGTGACATTCGAAATGAGACCCTTGAATACGCGGTAGTAGAGGGTGTTGCCGTCCTTCGAGGGGAAGTATCCCTTGGCAAATACCTGGACCTGCATCATGGTCTCAAGGATGTTGTTTCCGCCCGGAGCCTGGAAAAGATACTTCTGGTGTTCCGGCACCGTCAAGGAAAAGCTCCCGGAAGGAATCAAACTGTCAACGTCATAAGATGCTGAAAAAGAGTCTACATAATCGTTGAAATTGACAACGGTGTAGAGCCCGTTGGTTTGGTTCTTGTCGTCTTTTGTGTTGATGTAAGGGTTAATGAGGTAAGGACGCCCTTCCACATACACCACGACATCGGGACAGGTCTTGATTATCTCCCTCTCCTGGACCGTCTGTGCAATGTTTCTTATCTGGTTTGCCATATTCTACCCAAACAGAGAAGAAGGACTGAAAAGACTGGAATTGGGTGTTGCACTGCATCCTGCCTGCGCACCTGTCAAATACTGTGTCGCTTGGTCGGAAGCGACGGCCGGGGAGACCGGAGGAACCTTTCCTGGCAGCAAATTGAGCATGAGGAGAGGAAGGATCGTCAACTGCCCTGTTTTCTGGGCGGAAAGAGTCGTCTCGGACGCCGGATAAGATGATGCCCCAAAAGCATGCCCTCGTTGCACATTGCTTTGAATTCCCCACTGACTGTAAGGTGAATCCTGCCTGTATCTCTCTTTCCATGCCAAAAAGGAAATGGAAAACTCGGCACGGAACGGGTGGTCGGCATCGAGGGTAACGGTGAGACTGTCGAACATCCCGTACCAAATGAAATCGCCCACTATAAGCTGAACGTCTTGATGCTTCTTGATCCTTCTCCTCGTGAAGTTCGGAGCTAGAGGACCCTCGTTGGATTCCTCTCCTTCGAACCAATATCCGTTGTTCTCGAAGAGCATTACGAGTTGCTGAAGATTGCGCCATGATTCCGTGAAGTAGGCGAACTCGTCGGTAAGACCGTAGGACCAGTAGTATCCGGGGGTGTGCCCGGTTAGACTGATCGAGATGAGACTCTCCCCCCACACACCGAATTGCCAGCCGCCGCGAGCGAAGGTCTGGGAATCCTCCGTGGTTCTGGATACATGGGCGGTCTGAGGGTTGATGAGAAACCGGTATGTGGCCGTCTGAGTAAGGTCCGGCATGCCCGTTTTGGGATTCAACCCTCGGTGGGGAAGACGGATCACGACATAATTGGAAAAAGTCTGCTTGGCCGCTGCTATGTAGAAATCTTCTGTCGAGGGGAGATGACCGCCCCCGAGAAGGGCTATCGGGTTTTCCGGTATGAATCTCTTCTCCCCGCGAATGGGAAGCTGCATCGGTTGCAACACGGATGATTCCGGTCGTTGAATACGGATGTCACTGATATCATTGATGTCAGGCGTGCCGACATTGTCCGGCACGAGGTCGATTACGGGGGTCGTCGTGTTAGGGGAGCTAACTGTTGCCATTAGATTACACCCTGCGGCACGGCGCTCACAACCTGAGCCAAAGTGGGAGCCGGTCCGATTACGCTACTAGCCGAGCCCATTGGGGAACCGAACGCCGGACTGAACACGTATCCCAATGTTCTCTCCACCTGAAAAACAAAATTGAAAGTCCATTGGAAAGGATTTACTGCATCCTGTTGCCAAGTGATGCTCTTGAAGTACCCCAGATAGTTGGTGCCTTTGAACTTCATGATGATTGCGCCCCTGGTCATCACGTCGTTGTTCCGGGCGTTTCTGCTTGTTGCGGAGAGCCCCACTTGAGGAGACCATTCGTCAACCCCCACTTGCTCCGGGATTCCGCTGGATACACCGGAGGCATTGACCCCGCTTTTCCCGCCGAGAAGGCCGCCGTTGTTGCTGAACCATACCGTTCCGTTGTTCTTGAACAAAGACAAGAATTCGATGAAGGCGTCCTGGGCGGCGACACGGAACGTTTTGGCGGGATCATGCCCGGTTTGCTCCGTGGACAAGTTCTGGAATCCGTTGGTAAGAGTCTGAACCAAACCTGTGCTAGGATCAGAAAGCGAGAAGAAATCCGTGATGCCAAGCTGGTTCATAAACACGCCGGTCGTGCAGTTGCCTTCGATCAAATCCGCCTGCATCCCCCAAAAAGTGAGATGCCAACCTACCCTGGTCCTCTGCTGATGGTAGACATGCTTGGAAGCAACTGAGAATTTCTTCATCGAAGCATTGAGTTGCACCTGAATGGGAACGACCGGCTTGTAGGCTCCTCCGGTATCGCTGGTAGAGCTAGTTGAGAGGACAGCCTCTTCCCTTCCCTTGAGAAGTATCTCAAAAACTACCGGGTTGACGGAACCTCGAACCTTTGGGTTCCCGGTGACCAAATCCTTGTCCGAATACCATGGGGTCTCATTAAGTCCTGTATTTACTATTACATCTGGAAAAAGAGAATTAAAGTTTACATCTGGGTTATCTAGTACTACAGCTTGAGCCACGGATGGATTTCGTTGTAGAGTTTGAGGGGTGGGCAATGTGACTGGATTACCGGGGGGGTCAACGGTCTGAAAATTCACTTTTCCCGAAGATTTGGACGAGACTGTACCATTTACAATGGCCGCAAAGCTGGTATTGGGATCAACCCCGAGATTAGCGGCGACGTGAGCCGCCCAATCTGGGTCTTCTGCATACTTGTGCCCCACTTGAGCCAGAGTTAAATCCGCACTACTGGAAAGACCCAAAGACTTTGCATAGGTATTGTAAGTAGTGCTAGTGCCGTTGGTTATAGAGTCGATCTGATTTTTCAGGGCTGCCATACCGGATTGGATGTCTGGGTAGATTGTCTCTCCATGTGCAGATGTACCAAGACCCACATCACCCGCATTGAGGTCCCCTGGGTTATTGCTTCGCGTAGGGATGTTGGTCGGGCTAGCACCATACCCTTCTTGCTTAGCAATTGCGTTGATTACGTTGGTGAGACCGGCTCCCATATTTATTGTACCATCGTCCTTTTGTTTCCCGTCATAGTCTGATCTACAATCGCCTTGGCCGTATCGGTGGCGTCAGTTATAGACTCTTCGGTGGACTGTTCCGGTGCCTTGGGGGTAGTTGAGGCAGCGACCGCAAGACCTGTGATGGCATTGTTGGTGATGGTAGACACACTCACGTTGCCTGCTCTCGGGGCTTCGGGTAGAACCGCCAGAGCACCCGGTGCCTGAGAAGCTGCACCCGGTTGAGCAGCAGCGGGAGTACCTTGTTCGGGATGATAAAAAGCCCCGTATGCCTGAAGAGCCTGAGTCGATTGAAACTGCCTGAAAGCCCCTTTTATGGACTCTGCCTCAAGAGAAGTGGCTTTGCCCTTCCTCCACATATCAAGAGACCTTTCTGCTTCTGCCGTTGTGTTCTTTTCAGCTTCGAGCAGCCCGGACAGTTTAGCCACATCCCCTTTATTTCCCGTGGCCTTGGCTTTGTCCAGTTCTTTCTGAAGATTGGCTTGTATGTTCTTCGATTTTTCCAAGTCGGTCAGGATGGTGGATTGCCCCGGCTTCCCGAACTCCCCGCTCACCATGTAGTTGATGTCTTCCGCCATTTGCCGAGTCACTCCGTGGGCCTTTTCATAATCCGTAGCCTCCTTGGCATCGTCCGCAGCCGTTTTGTGGAAGGGTATGGATTCGAAAATGTCGGTGAGGACCGCAAAAACCTTATGGAGCAGGACATCCCATATCTGCTGCAAATAAGTGCCGGTAGGGGTCATTGCGGCGCTGAGGTCTTTGGCCGCCTGACTCCGCAGGTCTGCGCCTTGCGCCTTCGCAGCATCGGCATACGCTTTCGCCAAGGGTCCGCCCCTCTGGAACATCTCGGTGAACGTGTCCCAATCACCAGCGAGGCCTTCCATGGCTTTTGTCTGTTCGTCGGTGCTGGAGTTCAGGCGTTCGATTACGTCTGCCTTGGTCGCGCCGGGGGCGAGCCCGACATAACTTGCTATCTTTTTGTAGTCCTCCTCTGGGAGGGTACCTTTTTGCGCCTCGGCGATCTGAGCCCCTGCGGCAGCGAGGACGGGGGTTCTCAGTTTGGGGATATCCTCTGGATTGAGTTGGAGAGTCTCCGCCATCTTGTTGATTTCCATGGCATGGGCTGCCATCCTCTCGGGATGGAGCATGAAGGTGTTCATCACCTCTTGGGGACTTCTTCCCACTCCCGCCATCATCAAAGCTTGCTGGAGCTTCGTCGTATTCTCCGCAACGGCGGCAGCAGGGCCTATATTGGGCTGGAATGAAAACTGCAAAGCATTCTGGGCTGTAGGGTTACGGAGAAAGTTGGTGGTGGAAGTCAAGGCGTTCCTGCCTGCCTGCAAGTTCTCCAGTGCAGAGCCGACCGCTTGCTTTTTCACGGCATCGCCTACTCCCGTTAAATCTCTTCCGGCCACCATAGTAGCTTTTGCGGCGGCGTTGCTGTTGATGTCGGCGAGCGTCTCCGTGGTGATTCCCTGGGTCCCCAGCTTTTGATGAGCCTGATCTTCGGTCATCCCCGCACTCTTGAAAGCATCGACCAAAGAATCATAGGCCCGCTGAGCCTGATCCCCCACATCCATCTTTTGCGCAGCGAGCATGCTCTTCTTGGATTCCGGGGTCATCTTCATCGCCAGGAAAGCGCCGACTTCCGGTGTGGTGCTCTTGTTCATCATCGTCTTCATGGAATTGGACACCTGCTCGGAAGTCAAAAGCCCGGTGTGTCCCAGCATCCGCAAGGACGAAGTGACATCGTCTACACCCCTGGCCATGCTGTCGAACGAACCGCTGATTTCATCCAGGATTTGGATGTATTTCATGGAGGTTATCCCGGCGGCCTTGGTGTCCTCGTTGAGCATGTTGAAGAAGGTGTCGGTTCCCTCAAGCGATTCATGGTATTGCTGGAGGAGCTTCATTATCTCTTCGGTGGCACCTTTGACATCCAGCCCGGCGAGGCGTGCGCCGCCGTAAACCGTGGTGGCGATGCCTTGACCTGGACGACCCCCCGCTAGACCGATGATGTTTTTGCTGATGTCGTTGGTCCTGTCGGTCAAATCCGCAACGGATACCCCGAATTTGGTTATGGATTCCGCAGCATCCAGATTGGCGGCGTAGGTTTGACCGTACATGTTCATACCAGGGGTGAGGTTTGCCCGAACAGCCTGAAAAGCTTGAGCGGGGGCCTGCCCCCCCGTAAACATCCCTCCGCCTCCGCCCAGCTTGGCGAATATGTCCTTGTTGCTCTCGACCATTGCGTCGAAGCCTTCTCTGAGCAAAGCCAGGACTCCTACGACAGCCGCTATCGGAGCGGAGGCGGCACCCATTGCGGCGGCACCCATTGCGGCGGCACCCATTTCCCCGCCGCCAGCAGCAGCAGAACCGCCGCCTCGGACAATGCCGCCGATAACAGTCCGGGTGATTCCCCCGACACCCACCTCTCCCCCTTCGGCCGACAATGCCTCTGCTAGACTGCGGACTCCCTTACCGGCTAGACGGGCTTCGAGAGCACCCCGAACTCCTCCTCGTCCGCTAAGTTCACCCATCTCCCCTTGAAGGTCCACATCCCCCATTCGACCTATCGCTCTTGCTTTCCGAGCCAACCTGCGTCGATCTTTGAGACCCATAGCATTGATGGCCTCAATATCTATACCACCATCTTCGGTCAAAGGCACTTCCCTCATGAGTCCGCTGACCCGACCTTGACCGGTCCTCACTTTTTCCTTGAACTGCTCCGTTCCCGTCGCCATCTGTCTTTTTGCTATGTCCCGAGCATACTGCCCTTTTTCCCTCATTGCCTGGGCTCTATCGTAAGCTTGCATCAAAGGGGCGGTGAACCTTCCCCCCATATCCCCGAAAAGATCGCGGAAGGTCTTACCGGCAGATTCCAAGGGGGAGCGGAGCCTTTCCAACTTCTGGTGTACCGAACTCAGATGGACTTCCAGGTTCTCCATCGCTTTGTTGCATTTCTTGATGATTTCATCGTCAAAGGAACTATCCAGGCTCTTCCCCGCCTCTTTGGTTTTTCGGCTGATCTCGTCAAGCAGGCTCTTGAACACCTTGAGGGCGTCCAGGGAGCCCTGTTTCTCCTTTGGAAAAAGAGATGTGTCCTTTATCTTGTTGACATTTTTGACTATCTCGCTGAGTTCTCTCCTGACATCACCGAGCGACTTGTTGTCGAACGGCTTTTTGTCGTGGAGGTTCTTGACGAGGTCGAGTACGTCGGAAAACTCCTTCTTAACCGATGCGGCGGCGCTCGCCGCTTTCTTGGCATCGACACCGAAATTCCTCCACTTGGAGGACATTTCCTCCATCATCACATTGAATTCCCTGCCTTTATCGACCATCATGGTCAAGGTGGCTTCCATGACAGTATTCACCTTGTTCATGGTGTTGAGGAATTCCTGGAGGGTTTTGGGATCGAATTGGTCAGCCATCTACCTATGCCTTCTTCTCTGCTTGTTCCTTAGCCAGTTGCTCTTCGAGGGTCTTGGTCACCACGTCCTCGATGACTTCCTGGTTTGACTCTCTGATTTCTTTCAGGGCTGCGTCGAAAAAGCGGCGCTCCAATTCGGTTGTAGTGGCGGTCTCCGGGAAGTTGCTCAACAACCGCTTCTCGATCTTGTCGCTGTGGACCATAAGGATTTTCCATAGAGTCTGGAGAACTTCTTGCCCCCATCCCAGCAGGATGTTACGCAAAGCCACCTGAATGTCACACTTGGACTTGGTCGTAGGATCGGTAACAATACGCTGTTCCGGGGTCAATTCCTTGATGTTGACTCCATTGGCCCACGTAATGGCCCGAGAAAGTATCTCGCAGCGGATGCGCTGGACCCAGGCGTACCCCTTCAGGTCCTCGACGGCTAAGAGGGCTTTCATCTCCTCTTCGGTGGGAATGTTGGATATCCGCAGCTTCACGATTTTGCCCGAGGCCGTAAAGGTGAGAATCTCCTCGTTTTCTTCCAGACCAAATCCCTTGAGATCGGCGATCACGTCGTCAACGGATTTGGGTGCTTCTTTAATTTCAATGCTCATGCAGCCTCCTAATAAGTCTATCGGCAGTCGGTTATGTTGGAATCACTCTCGAAAGGCAGGATTCCTGATGTATACTACTGATGAAAGGAAGGACCTATGTCAAACTACCGCAAACAAACCCCAAAAGGTGAATCAGTCCTATTTACCCTACTGTTTTTTTCCCCTATTTTGGTCGTACTCGTCGCACTTCTTACTCTCCTAATTTTAGGGTTGACAATATGGACTCCGGGGATAAACTGGTTCCTCGGCATTGGATTTGCCTCTTTTTTGATTGTCATGTGTAGCGGAAGCTCTTGCAACGACAGCGAATCCCACCGTGAAAGCGAATCCGACAGGGTTATTAGGAAGGCCGTAGCCCGAGGGGTACTGGAGGGGAATGCAAAACTGGACGTCCTTCGAGGGGAACGCAAAGGAAGATTGGGGTACTGGTACGAGTAAGCTACCGGTACTTCTTGAGTTTTTCCCTCACATCCAGGGCGGGTCTTTCCGCCCTTTCTCTTGATACGGGAAGCGGGGTTACTTTTCCTTTCCGAAGTTCTCGCTCTCGCTTTGAGGCTTCCTCTTCCGTCTCGAAGGTGATGACTTCCTCGTGAATGCCGGGACCTCCCCTCCTGGAAATCATTTCCTCTATTTTCCTCTGTCGGTCTTCGGCGGCGGCGATCTGCTGTTTCTCAAATTTCTCCATCAACTGCTCGTGGCGGTCGTTGTTGAGCATCCCGTGGAGTTCTCGCAGCATGCCTTCCCTTGTCTCCATGTTTTCCAGGTGCGCCCACCCGTCGTCAATTTCTTTTTCCTCCGAAGCCTTTATCACATTCTCCCAAGGTTCTATGGCGTTTGCTTTCATCTGTTTGGTGGCGGACCGGAGTTCCGCCATGAGACCATCGACCGATTTCCCGGCCCACGCCCTCATAAGCAGGGCGGCATTCCAGCTTTCGTCCAACCGCTTCTTGGCCTGCTCACGGTAGATGCAAAGGGACGCCCATAGCCGGGTATGGTCGGACGGGCAAAGCAGGGTGACCTTCTTCCCGTCCGGCATCGAAATCTGCTTGTTTTCCGAAACCCTGTATCCGCCCCCGATATACCAAAGGGACTCGGATATGCTCGTAGTGGAAAACGCCGAGAGGTAAGGGAAAAGAGATGCGTCTCTCTCCCCCATGGCCATAACCAGCCTGACCAATCTCAGCGCTTCGACTGCGGAAATAGACTCTATCTCGTTTTCTTGTAATGTTGTAGAGAGGAGGAGACACCTGAGCACGAAATCGTTCCTGTCCGGCACCCATTTTCTGAGAAGCCGTCTCTCCGAGTCATGCAGACCACGGACCCATCCCAGTTGATGTCCGTCAGCCATCAGAGGACGAATCCGGGCTCCTATACTCAAAAGCTCCTCGCATGCCTCCGAGATTTTCTCTTGGGTCTCCTTGATGTGTTGAGTCGGCACCCGGTTGGCGATTCCGTCGCTCAATCTCTTGGCCAATTCCGCCCCGTAAGTCAATCTGGAACCTGAAGGGTTACCCGACATTTTCCCTCCCGTCCGGCGTGGCAGGACCGGCACCCGCAAATCTGTTGTTCTTTTTTGCCGCCTCCATGATCTTTCGATTTAATTCCGCCTCTTCGGCGACTTCCTGTTTCCCAAATCTATTTTCCATTTCCCTGATGACTCTATCGTGGGCGCTCTCCGTGATTTCTTCTTCCTCTTGAACTTGATCCATGTGGGCAAGAGGTTCCGGCGCTTGGTACAGGTTGGCGGTGGAAAACCTTCTGGCGGGCGGCAGGGAGCCCCTGTAGACCTTCCACACCCTGGTGACGATGGCCTCCGGGATGGCGTTGATGACCCTCCTAGCTTCTTTGACGGACCCTGGCTCCAACCCTGATATTTCCTGTAAAGCCATTGAAAGTATGGCTCTTATGGGATTGTCGCCTTCTTTTTTTATCTGTGACTCTTCACGCCAAGTGAGCCTCTTGAACCGAAAGTTATAGGACAAAAGTCTAACTTCTATGGCATCAATTTTTCCCATATTTTGAACTCCGAAGCCCTCTTGAGATGTGCTAGGAAATCGCTATATGACATATCGCGCTTTGCAAATTGACAAAATTTACAACACGGAACCACATTTTTTATTAAGTAACCCAAACTACTGTCTACTCGATCTACACCGTTTGCCAAAAAATCAGGTTGAACTTTCCTCAAATAAGGGGGAGCCCCACAGTAGTGGCAAGGAGAATTAACTAGAGTAAAAAACTCGCCAGCCGTCAATTCCCATGTCAGGTTTCTATTTTTAGCTCCTCGTTTATAACCCTGAATTAAAGCACGTTTTGTGGATTCTCCGGGAAGATTCCCTTTTCTGGCCACATTTTTTTGGAGGCAGCCACAACTTTTGGAACTACCTCTGATTAGTGAACCACTAGCAATCTCTTTTTCAATACCGCAATCACAACGAACACGCCAAAAAACCCCCCCATGCCCGTTAGATTTTCTTGATTTTTCCACTACAAGCAAACGACCAAACCTCATATTCTTAAGATTTTTTACTTGGCACTCTTGATGAAGACACCCACAACTTCTTGTTCGCCCCTTTAATAAATTGTTGACAAGAACCTTTTTCTTTTTTCCACAACTACAGGAAACATCCACAAAATCTGTTGTAGTAACACTACACCTTGGCATCCCGACAACGGTCAATCTAGTGAATATACTACCTACCGTAATATTCATTGAAACCCCCCCTTCTATACAGAAATAGGTAGTTAATATTTACAGCTTCCCACATTAAAATTTTCGACCAGACGGTATTTAGTGGTGCCATGGACTTTCACCAGGGCACGGAATCACTGCCGGACGGTATTTAGTACTGCGTCAGAGAACCAGCAGTCGGAAAGTCTTGTCACCTCGG
>Ga0209039_10002408_pt1 | contig 15938 bp, 10 predicted proteins | sample BogFormECP12_OM1_FD_188238 | JGI IMG/M metagenome (GOLD analysis project Ga0209039, IMG submission 188238) | Bog forest soil microbial communities from Calvert Island, British Columbia, Canada - ECP12_OM1 (SPAdes) (version 2) | ecosystem: Environmental > Aquatic > Freshwater > Wetlands > Bog ... | reverse complement strand
GAACCCGACGGGACCATCTCGGTCGAGTACGCCGCCTGCCTGGAGTGCGGCACCTGCCTGGCCGTCGCCGCCCCCGGCGCCCTGAAGTGGCACTACCCGAGGGGCGGCTTCGGCGTCCAGTTCCGCGAAGGATAATCCAGGTCGGCGGTCGCAGAGCCGCTGATTACGGTCTAGCCGAGCGCGGTCCTGACGGCTGGCACCGCGGGCCAGGGCGCCCGCCGGAGGCCGTAAGCGAGCGGGACGGCCGCGTAAGGGGGTAGCTCGCGCGTTTAGCTGCCCGCCGCCCCTGATGGTGACCTCGCCGGTGCATACGTCCATGCCTGCTACCTCGCCGGCGAACGCGCGGCCGTCACGGCTGGTGACCACTGCGAAGTCGCCAAGGAACCAGCGGTCAGGCCAGACCACCGAGACGCTGATCGTGTCCTCGTCGGCTGCGATTTGGCCGGCGGCCAGGCTGCTCGCGATGCGGTGCGGCACCGTGTCCGTGATGCCGTCGACGTAAGGCTGTGCCATCATCGTTTGTCTCCCTTTGCGCGGTTTGCTAAATTAATGCAGCTAACTGTGTCGAGAGATGTTTCCGAAATGTTTCCGAGATATTAGCTGTGGGCACCATTTCGATCTGTCCAAAAGCCCACTGTGCCGACAAATCCCTTATCTTATGTTCGGGACGGCCGAAGGCAAGGCCGAGATTGCCCGGGGCCTCTGACGCCGCTCAGATTTAGGTCTATGACCTGCGGAAACGCAACTCGAAAATAATTAATTCTTGTCGTTATCTACCCAGTCGAGCATGTCGGCACGGCATCCGCTGGGGTACCGCTGTCCTGGCCTGGGACTGATGTTCTCCTCGATTCAGGCGATGAACACGGCGGGATTGTGCCACTCGGGACAGGCGGTGATGCCCAGACCGCCATAGTCATGTCTGTCGATTTCTAATTGATGAATCATCAATTAAAGAGTGCCCCGGGGCGTCGGTATACACCTCAATATCGGCTCCCGCCTCGCGAACCTCGGCCGCCAGCTCACCGAGGCTGCTCAGCCGGGCATGCGGGCGAGCGGCCGTGGCCCGGTCGAGGTAGTCTTGCCGGGTCGGCCGGTAGCCGGGGTGCGCGCAGTGGTCGATGATCTGCTGGGCGCGGCGCCGCGGCGGCAGGCCGCGCAGGTCGGCGCATGGCTGGCGCCCACGACCCGGCACCATCGGTCCGGCAACAGGGTACGGCAGACGGCCGTGTCCCAGCTTGCCGGTCTCCCCCTGACCGGCCTGGGGACCTTCGCCTCTATCGACAATACGGGGATGGTCATCACCTGAAAGGTGCAGCGCGGTGGGTGCGCCGGCTAAGACGGGCTGGCGTCAAGAACGTGATCAGCGTATCCCTGGAGGTCGGTATGGATTTGGTGTCGTACACGGCATTGTCGCCGTTGTCGTTCCTGGAGCGGTCGGCTCGGGTATGGCCCGGCAAGACCGCTGTCATCTACGGCGGCCGGCGGCTCACCTACGCCGAGCTGGCGGCCGAGTCGCAGCGGGTGGCGCGGGCGCTGCGGGCGAGCGGTGTCGGGCCGGGTGACCGGGTCGCCTACCTGATGCCGAACCTGCCCGAGATGCTCATCGCCCATTACGCGGTCCCGCTGGCCGGCGCGGTGCTCGTCGCGGTAAACACCCGGCTCACGGCCGAGGAGGTGGCCTACATCCTCAGTCACTCGGGCGCCAAGCTCGTGGTTGTCGACGCGGCGCTGCTTTCGACGGCAGCGGCGGCCGCCAAGGACGTGGAGGCCGTGACCGAGCTGGTGGTCGCCGAGGACACCGAGATTGCGCCGGCGGATCCGTATCTCGGCGACGAGCCGCGGCTGGTGAGCTACTCCGAGTTCCTGGCCCGGGGCACCGGGGAACCGCTGTCCTGGTCGGTCTCCGACGAGCTTGCCCCAATCGCGATCAACTACACCTCCGGCACCACCGGGCGCCCGAAGGGCGCGGTTTACACCCACCGCGGCGCGTACCTGAACTGTTTCGGCGAGGTCATTCACTCCCGCCACGACGAGAACAGCGTCTACCTGTGGACACTGCCGATGTTCCACTGCAATGGCTGGTGCACGCCCTGGTCACTGACCGCCATCGGCGGCACGCACGTATGCCTGCGCGAGGTCCGCGGCGACGCGATCTGGCAGCAGCTGCGCGAGCACGGCGTCACCCACCTCAACGCCGCCCCGACTGTCGTGAGCGCCGTCCTGAACGCGCCCGAGGCCGGCCCGTTGACCCGGCCGGTCCTGATCACCACGGCCGGCGCGCCGCCCAGCCCCACGACCATCGCGCACATGGAACGCATGGGCTTTCGGATCGTGCACGTCTACGGGCTGACCGAGACCTACGGCCCGATCTCCTACTGCCAGTCCCAGCCGCAGTGGGCCGGGCTGTCAGCCGACGAGCGCTCCGTGCTGCAGGCTCGTCAGGGCGTGAGCATGATCCAGGCCGAGGGCCTGCGGGTCGTGGACGAACACATGGCCGACGTGCCGGCCGACGGCAGCACAATGGGCGAGATCGTCATGCGCGGCAACAACGTCATGGCCGGCTACTACCGCGACCCCGAGGCCACCGCCGAGGCTTTCCGCGGCGGCTGGTTCCACAGCGGGGACCTCGGCGTCATGCATCCCGACGGGTACATTGAGCTGCGCGACCGTATCAAGGACATCGTCATCTCCGGCGGAGAGAACATCTCCACCGTCGAGGTGGAGCAGGCGCTCATGAGCCATCCGGCCGTACTCGAGGCGGCGGTCATCGGGATACCCGACGACAAGTGGGGCGAGCGCCCGAAGGCGTTCGTCGTGCTCCGGGCCGGCCACAGCGCAACCCCGGAAGAGCTGATCGCACACGTCCGCTCCAAGATCGCCCGCTACAAGGCACCCCGCGAGATCGACATCACCCTCGAGCTGCCGAAGACATCTACGGGAAAGATCCAGAAGTTCGTGCTCCGCGAACCCGAATGGGCCGGACATACCCAACGCGTACATGGCTAGCAACTCGTAGTTTCAGAGATGTTAGCACCGACTCCGATCCCGAGGGAACGCCAGGTAGGGACTAAAGCCACTAGCCAGCGAAAAGTCGCGAGCGTACGACGAATTACGTACAGCAAATGCCGCGGACCGACGAAGGCTGACCCGGCCCGAGCACCACGGCCCGTACAGATAAGAGGAGAAATCCGATGTCAGAGAGAATCGCGATAGTGACCGGGGCGGCCCGCGGCATCGGGGCCGGGACGGCCATCAGGCTGGCCGCCGACGGGATGGCGGTGGCCGTCCTCGACCTCAACGAGGCCGATTGCGCGGCAACGGTGAAGGAGATCGAGAACGCCGGCGGGAAGGCGCTCGCAGTAGGCGCCGACGTCAGCAAGACCGATCAGGCGAACGCCGCGGTCGAGCGGGTGGCCGCCGAGCTCGGCGAGCCGACGGTGCTGGTCAATAACGCCGGGATAACCCGCGACGCCATGCTGTTCAAGATGACCGACGAGCAATGGGACGCGGTGATCGCCGTCAACCTGCGCGGCCCGTTCCTGATGACCAGGGCGGTGCAGAAGTACATGTCCGAGCAGAAATGGGGGCGGATCGTCAACATCTCGTCGTCGTCGGCGCTCGGCAACCGCGGCCAGGCCAACTACTCCGCTACCAAGGCCGGCATAGAGGGCTTCACCAAGACGCTCGCCAAGGAACTGGGCAAGTTCGGGATCACCGCGAACGCGGTCGCGCCCCACTTCATCGCCACCGACATGACCGCGAACATGGCCGTCAAGCTGAAGATGTCGTTCGAGGATCTCGTGGAGACCTACAAGAAGCAGATACCCGTAAACCGGGTCGGCCAGCCGGCCGACGTGGCGGCCGCTGTCTCCTTCCTGGTCGGCGAGGACGCGGGCTTCGTCTCCGGCCAGGTCCTCTACGTGGCAGGCGGGCCTTTGTGCTGACGGAAGACCAAAGCACTCCCGAAGCGATTCGCGCGTGGGTACGCCCGTTCCTGGCCGACCATGATCCCGCGGAGATACCCAAGCAGGACTTACTCAACGCCCGGCTGCCTGGAAATGGTCGGGCCGCGATGCGGCTTCCGTGCTTGCCACTGACCGGCCAGTCACGCTCATCATCCAGTGTGAATCAGCGCACGAACACCGCGGTCATGGGTAGGTCACGGAGCCAGGTCAACGGGCGCGTAGGTCCGGGTGGCTTGCTCGACGGCGTTGAGGTAGCCGCGCCGCCCGTAGCCCCACTGAGCGACGTCGGCGGCCTGGGCGAGCATTCCGCGGAATTCCCCGGTGCCGCTGAATCCCTTGCGTTCCATCCAGGCCGTCAGCCCGTCGAGCAGCACCGTCGCGTGACCAGGGCCGTGCCGGAGCAGCGAGGAGGTGGTCATCACCACGTCCGCGCCGGCCAGCAGGTAGGCGGCCACGTCATCGCCGGTTTCCACGCCGGTGCTGGCGGCGAGCGAGGCTTGCACCTGGCCGCGCAGCCGGGCGATCCAGGACCTGGCTAGCGTGGCCTCGGCCGGGCTGGACAACTTGAATCCTGTGCTGATGGTGAGGGTGTCGGAGTTGATGTCGGTCTGCATGTAGCGGTTGAACAGAACCATTCCGTCCGCGCCTGCGTGGTCGAGGCGGACCGCCATCTCGCCGAGGGAGCTGAAGTAGGGGTTCAGCTTAACCGCGACCGGGATGCTGACCACGGCCTTGACCGTGGTGAGGATGTCGACGTACCGCTGCTCGGCGTCGCGCGCCGGGGCGAGGGGGTCACTGGGCAGATAGTAGATGTTCAGCTCGATCGCGGCCGCGCCCGCATCCTGCATGGCGCGGGCGTAGTCGGTCCACCCACCGGGGGTGCTGCCGTTGAGGCTGGCGATCACCGGAACGCCCGATCCGGCGGCACGCTCGATCAAGTCAAGGTACTGGCGGGGCCAGACGCTGGCGTCCGGGTCGATCAGGTAGCTCGTCGCCTCGCCGAAGCTGTCGATGCCGACCTCGGCCAGGCGCTCGTCCCGGTCAGCTTCGGCCCGGATCTGCTCCTCGAACAGCGACGGCAGCACGACGGCGCCCACGCCCGCCGCGGCGAGCCGCTCGACTCTATCGGCGGTCTGGGTCATCGGGCCGGCCGAGGCGACCAGCGGGTTGCGCAGCTTCAGGCCCAGGTAGCTGGTGTCAAGGTTCATCGGCTGCTCCCGTCGTCCTTGGTGCTGGCTGCATCGGCGCGGCCGTCGGCGCTGGCCGGGAACCGTTCCGCGCCGTGGGCCGCCATTTCCTCGTACGTGGCCCACCGCTGCTCGACCTGCTGCTGGGCCAGGTGAGCCAGGCGCTCGGCTGCTTCGGGGTCGCTACGGGCCAGGATGCGGTACCGGAGTTCCCGCCCGGTGTAGGCGGCCAGCGGCATCCTCGGCCGGTGCGAGTCGAGCAGGAACGGGTTGCGGCCGTCTTCGCGCAGCACCGGATCGTAGCGGACCAGCGGCCAGTAGCCGCTGGCCACGGCGCGGTACTGCTGGTCCATTCCGTTGCGCAGCGGTGTCCCGTCTTTTTCGATGCCGTGCGCGATGCAGTGGCTGTAGGCGAGTACCAGCGAGGGTCCCTCGTAGGCCTCCGCCTCGCGCAGGGCCCGCAGTGTCTGCTGCGGGTCGGCGCCCATCGCCACCCGGGCCACGTAGACGTTGCCGTAGGCGATCGCCTGCAGGGCGACGTCCTTCTTGGGGACCTTCTTGCCGGCCGAGGCGAACTTGGCGACCGCACCGATCGGCGTCGACTTCGACGCCTGCCCGCCGGTGTTGGAGTACACCTCGGTGTCCAGCACCAGCACGTTGACGTCGCGGCCGCTGGCCAGCACGTGATCAAGCCCGCCGGAGCCGATGTCGTAGGCCCAGCCGTCGCCGCCGACGATCCACACGCTGCGGCGGACCAGGTTATCCACCACGCTGTTCAGGTCGGCCACGGCGGGGTCCGCCGGGTCCAGCTCCCCTAGGCGGCGCTTGAGCTCGGTGACCCGTTCCCGCTGGGCCGCGTACTCGGCTTCGCGCCGCTGCGGGGCGGTCAGGATCGCCTCGGCCAGCTCCGCTCCGCCGGGTCCGAGCGCGTCCTTGAGCTCCGTCAGCCGACGGCGGGCCAGATTGAAGTGCTGGTCGGCGGCGAGCCGGAAGCCCAGTCCGAACTCGGCGTTGTCTTCGAACAGCGAGTTGGACCAGGCCGGCCCGCGCCCGGCCTTATCGGTGGTCCAGGGGGTGGTCGGCAGGTTACCGCCGTAGATCGACGAGCAGCCGGTCGCGTTCGCGATCATCAGCCGGTCGCCGAACAGCTGGGATACCAGCTTGAGGTACGGCGTCTCGCCGCAGCCGGCGCACGCACCGGAGAACTCGAACAGCGGCTGCAGGAACTGAGTGCCGCGGACCGTGCCGAAGTCGACCCGTGACCGGTCGTTGACCGGGATCGTCTCGAAGAACTCGATGTTGCGCCTCGCGCTGTCCACGAGTGATTCGGCGGGGGCCAGGTTGATCGCCTTGTGACTGGAATCGCCGGGCGCGGACGCCGGGCAGGCCTCGACGCACAGCCCGCACCCAGTGCAGTCCTCGGCGTAGACCTGCAGGGTGTACCGGGCATCCGGCAGTCCGCGCGCGTCCAGCGGCATGACCGGGAACCCGTCCGGTGCCCCGGCCAGCTGGCCGGCGTCGTAGAACTTGGAGCGGATCACGCTGTGCGGGCAGACGAAGCTGCAGTTGCCGCACTGGATGCACAGGTCCGGATCCCACGCGGCCACTTCGTCGGAGATGTTCCGCTTCTCATATGCGGACGTGCCGCTGGGGTAGGTGCCATCCACCGGGAGCGCGCTGACCGGCAGCTCATCACCGCGGCCGGCCATCATCTGCGCGGTGACGGTGCGGATGAACTCCGGCGCGTCCGCCGGAACGGCGGGCGGCACGCCGCGGGTGACGGTCACCCGCCCGGGATGCTCGACCCGGTGCAGTGCCGCCAGGGCCGCGTCCACCGCGGCGTCGTTGCGGGCGACGACCTCGGGGCCGCGCCGGCCGTAGGTCTTGACGATCGCTTCCTTGATCGCCTTGATCGCGTCGTCCCGGGGCATGACCCCGGAGATGGCGAAGAAGCAGGTCTGCAGGACGGTGTTCACCCGGCCGCCGAGCCCGGCGTCGCGGGCGACCTTGCTGGCGTCGATGGCGTAGAGGGTGAGCGCCTTGGCCAGGATCTGCTCCTGGGCCTCCCGTGGCAGCGAATCCCACACCTCGTCGGCCGGATACGGGGTATTGAGCAGCACCGTCGCCCCGGTCGCGGCGCGTTCCAGTACCTCGTGCCGGCCGATCATCCGCGCCTGGTGGCAGCCGACGAAGCCCGCCTGGCTGATGAGGTAGGGCGCCTTGATCGGGATCGGCCCGAACCGCAGGTGGGACACCGTCTCCGACCCCGACTTCTTCGAGTCGTAGACGAAATAGGCCTGGACGTATCGTGTCGGATCGGCGCCGAGGATCTTGATGCTGTTCTTGTTCGCGCCCACGGTCCCGTCCGAGCCCAGCCCGAAGAACAGCGCCCGCACCGTCCCGGCCGGCTCGATGTCCAGTGCCGGGTCATACGGCAGGCTGGTGCCGGTCACGTCGTCGGTGATGCCGATCGTGAACCGCGGCCGGGGGCGGTCCGCGGCCAGCTCGGCGAAGATCCCGGCCACCATGCCGGGGGTGAATTCCTTCGACGACAGCCCGTACCGGCCGCCGATCACCAGCGGCATGACCGGGCGGTCTCCCGCCGCGTGCGCCTCCGCCAGCGCCGCGAGCACATCGAGGAACAGCGGCTCGCCCAGCGAGCCGGGCTCCTTGGTCCGGTCAAGCACGGCCACCCGCTGCGCGCTCGCCGGGATCGCGGCCAGCACCGCCGCGGCCGGGAAGGGCCGGAACAGCCGGACCTGGACGACCCCGACCTTCTCATCGCGCGCGGCGAGGTAGGCGGCGGTCTCGGCCGCGGTCTGGCCGCCCGAGCCCATGATCACGATCACCCGTTCCGCCTCCGGGTCACCGGAGTACTCGGTGAGACGGTACTGCCGGCCGGTCGCCGCGGCGAGGGCCTCCATCGCGTCGGTGACCGCGCCAGGAACTCGCGCGTAGAACGAGTTGACGGTCTCCCTGGCCTGGAAGTACACGTCCGGGTTCTGCGCGGTGCCACGGATGAAGGGCCGGTCCGGGGACAGCGCCCGGCCGCGGTGGGCCCGGATCAGCTCCTGCGGCACCAGGGCGCGCAGGTCGTCGTCGGAGAGCAGGTCGATGGTGTTCAGCTCGTGCGAGGTACGGAACCCGTCGAAGAAGTGCACGAACGGAATCCGCGTCGCCAGCGTGGCGGCCTGCGCCACCACGGCGAGGTCGTGCGCCTCCTGGACACTCGCCGCGGCCAGCATCGCGAACCCGGTCTGCCGGACCGCCATCACGTCGGAATGATCGCCGAAGATGGACAGGCCCTGCGCGGCCAGCGAGCGGGCGGCCACCTGGAACACCGCGGGGGTCAGCTCCCCGGCGATCTTGTACATGTTCGGGATCATCAGCAGCAAGCCTTGCGAGGCGGTGAACGTCGTGGTCAGCGCTCCGCTTTGCAGCGCTCCGTGCAGCGCGCCCGCGGCTCCGCCCTCGCTTTGCATCTCCACCACGGTGGGCACGCTGCCCCACACGTTCGGCCGCCCTTGGCTGGACCATTCGTCGGCCAGCTCCGCCATCGGGGACGACGGCGTGATCGGGTAGATACAGCACACTTCGTTGAGCCGGTAGGCGGCCGAGGCCGCGGCCTCGTTGCCGTCGACGGTGACGTGCTTCACGGCTCCTCCGGAATCATCTCGATGGCGTGTACCGGGCATTGCTCGTAACAGATTCCGCAGCCCGTGCACCGGTCATAGTCGAATATGTAGGCGTAGTCCGTCCCGTGCTCGTGGCCCGCGGGGCGGCTGGGGCGGATCTTGATGATCGCGTCCTCCGGGCAGGAGCCGAAGCAGCCGTCGCACTCGAAGCAGTTGCCGCACGACAAGCAGCGGCCGGCTTCGTAAGCCGCCTGGCCTTGCGACAGGCCGCCGACCACCTCGGTGAAGTCGGCGACACGCCCGGCGGGCTCGCGCTCGGGCTGGCTGCGGCGCTCGGCGTCGGTGAAGTACCACGGGTGCAGCCGCTCGAAGGTCGCCTGATCGTTCTTGGCCGGCGAGACGGCTCCATTGCTTTGGAGGTAGGCATCGATGAACTGCGCGGCCTTCTTCCCGTGCCCGACACCGACCGTGACGGTCCGCTCTGCCGGCACCATGTCGCCGCCGGCGAACACGCCAGGGCAGCCCGTCATCATCGACGGTGACACCAGGACGGTCCCGTCCGGCTTGAATTCGACGTCGGGAACCCGCCGCAGGAAGGCGGTGTCGGCGTCCTGCCCGACCGCCATGATGACCGTGTCGGCGGCGAGTGTCTCCAGCTTCCCGGTCGGATGCGGCCGCCCCGCATCGTCCAGCTCCATGACCTCGACGGTCAGCTCGGGCCCGTCAAAGGCGGCGATGGTGCGGAGCCAGTTGATGCGCACGCCCTCCCGTTCGGCGTCCGAGGCCTCGTCCTCGTGCGCGGGCATCTGCGCCCGGCTGCGCCGGTAGACGATCATGGTGTCCTGGGCGCCCAGCCGGCGGGCCACCCGCGCCGCGTCCATCGCGGTGTTGCCGCCGCCGTACACCGCGACCCGGCGGCCGATCATCGGCCGGGCGCCGGCGGCGACATCCCGCAGGAACGGCACCGCGTCGATGATCTTGCTCGCGTCCCGGGCCGGGATGTCCACATGCTTGGACAGGTGCGCGCCGACCGCGACGAACACTGCGTCGAACCGGCCCTCGGCCTGCTCGGCGGCCAGGTCGGTGACCCGGTGGCCGCAGGTCATCCGCACGCCCAGGGCCTCGATCCTGACCAGTTCGCCTGCCAGCACGTCACGGGGCAGGCGGTACGCGGGGATGCCGTAGCGCATCATCCCGCCCGGTTCGTCGCCGGCGTCATGGATCTCGACCTCATGGCCCCGGCGGGCCAGGTGATAGGCCGCCGACAGGCCGCTGGGGCCCGCCCCGATGACCAGCACCCGCTTGCCCGTTCGGGCCGCCGGCGGATCGTACCGCCACCCGCGCTCCAGTCCGAGGTCGCCGAGGAACCGCTCGACCGAATGGATCGAGACCGAGCTGTCCAGCTCGGCCCGGTTGCAGACGCTCTCACACGGGTGATAGCAGACCCGGCCATGGATGGCCGGAAACGGGTTGTCGGCGGTCAGCTGCCGCCACGCCCGCTCATGCTCGCCGGCCCGGGTACTGGCCAGCCAGGCCTGGATGTTCTCCCCGGCCGGGCAGCCAGCGTTGCACGGCGGGAGCAAGTCAGCATAGACGGGCCGGCGCGTCCGCACCGGGCCGCCCAGCGCTGCACCATGCAACAGGTCCGGCAGTGGCGTCAGGTCACGTGGCGGACGGCTCATCGGGCCCACCCGCAAATCGGTCGCTCATCATGACGGTAAGTCTGCCAGCCCGTCCCAGGATTGGTTAGGGCAGAAAGTCCCTGTGCTTTCGTCTTGGGCTTCGCCCCGAGTGGCCTCTCGCTCCGGCTGAGCGCCTGTCGACCCAGCGGTGGTGGTTCACCGGAACAGTGTCGCGCGGGAATGTCACCCTGACGAGGGCATCCGTCACCGTCCACGGGACGGTCCGCAACGGAACGCTGACGCTTCAACTGCCGCCGACCGTTCAGCCACGGCCAGTGGCTGGCCGCGCACATCCCCGGCGTCCAGGCCTGGCCGTTCGACCACGAAGGCCACCGAACCCTGCACATCGGCGAAGTGCACGCCTGGCTCGCCGATCGCCTCTGAGCCTTACCGTCAACCTTTCTACCGAACGGGCCCACATCGCCGACCCGGGCCCACATGTCCGCCTCAGACCTGGTCGCCATGGTCGAGGCCGTAATCAGTAGGGACTACACCTGTCTGGTCGCCGCCATCGTGGTCGGCTGCGGGTATCAAGGCCGACTTAGTAGGAGATGCTCTCATGAGCAAGCCGGATCGTTGTCAGGGCGGACGATGGACATCGCGCTGGCCTGCGCCGCTGCCCTCGATGCCGGCAGCTTCATCCCCCGCGGAGCGGTCACCGCGGACGTGACCGATGGGTGGGTCACCCTCAGTGGCCGCGTCTGTGCCTACTACCAGCGGCAGGAAGCCGAGTACGCGGTCCGAGGCCGCAGCCATGCCGGGGAAGACGGTCATGCCAGAAAAGAAGACAACCAAGGAAGCAGGGAGCGGAGCCCGCGGAGACGCGCTAGCCACCTACCGCGGCAAGCGCGACCTGCGCCGAAGCGGCGAGCCATCCGGTAGTCAGCACCGCCGGAACGGACAGCCGAGATTCGTGGTGCAGAAGCACGACGCGCGGACGCTTCATTATGACTTCCGGCTGGAGGCCGATGGGGTGCTTAAGTCCTGGGCAGTTCCCAAGGGCCCGTCTGCTGATCCGGCGGAAAAGCGGCTTGCGGTTCCGACGGAGGACCACCCGCTCGACTACGAGGATTTCGAGGGCGTGATCGGCGAGGGCCAGTATGGCGCGGGTCCGGTCATTGTGTGGGATACCGGCACCTATGACAACTGCACCGAGGATTCTTCCGGCCATGTGGTCGACGTTGCCGACGCGATCAAGCGCGGGCACGTCAGCGTGTTCTTGCACGGCAAGAAGCTGCGGGGCGGGTACGCGCTGACCCGGATACGCGGCGGGCGGCAGGAAGCCTGGCTGCTGGTGAAGGAGGCCGATCAGTTCGCGGAGCGGGGCAGCGACCTGGAGACGACGAGGCCGGAGTCGGTCAAGTCCGGCAAGGACATCGACGAGATTGCAGGCGGCAGGGAATGATACAAGCGAGCAGAACGGCTGGCGCAGGTCAGCAATCTTCGGCAAGGCCTGCGGCGGGACAAGGACCCCGCCGACGTGGTGCGGGAGATGCCGTGAGGAGGCGGGGTGAGGTGGCGGACAGCGAGCTCGTGCCCGGGCGGTTCACCCTGCGCACCATCCGCGGCCGACTAGGGGAGCTTGACCGGGCAAGCGACCCTTGGGCGGATCTCACCAGGCGCCGCTACAGCCTGGCCAGGGCTAGAGAACGACTGGATGAACTCATCGGCGGCAAAATCACGCCGGCCGCTGCGGGTAGCTGAAACTTATGGCTACCGAAATCCGGGAAACCGAGCGGAAGTACGATGTGCCGCCGGGAGCGAAGCTGCCGGATCTCAGCGATCTGCCGGAGGTCGCTGCCGAGTCTGGCCCGGACGAGCAGACGCTGGAGGCGGAGTATTACGACACCGACGACCTGCGCCTGATCCGCACCGGCATCACGCTGCGGCGCCGCCAGGGCGGCAGCGATGCCGGGTGGCACCTGAAGCTGCCGCTGGGCGGCGACTCGCGCCGCGAGATCCACCTGCCGCTCGGCCCGGCCTCGGGGCAGGTGCCCGGGGAGTTTGCCGGGCTCGTGCGCGCCGTCGCGCGCGGCGAGGCGCTGCGGCCGGTGGCCCGTATCACCACCGTGCGCCGCCGCCGGGTCCTGCTCGACGACGCGGGGTATTCCCTGGCCGAGGTGGTGGCCGACGATGTCTCGGCGAAGACGATGGGCGACGCCGCCGCCTTGTCCCGCTGGCAGGAGGTGGAAGTCGAGTTGACCGGCGGCGGCCCGCGGCTGCTGGACGCGGCCGATGAGCAGCTGAGGCAAGTATGCCCGGTACGCGGCCGAGGCCGTGCGCCCTGCCTTCGGGGAGGAGGCCAGCTGGTTCGCCACGTCCATGAAGGAGGTCCAATCGGCGCTCGGCGACCAGCACGATGGCGTGGTGGCACGCGCCACCGTCAGGGAGCTCGCCGTGCAGGCTCACCAGGCCGGGGACAATGCATTCAGCTTCGGCATTCTCTACGAGCGCGACGCCTGTCGCGCTCCGGAGCTCGAAGACCAGGCATGGCGCGCCTGGAAGCAGGCATCCCGCCCCAAGTACAGCAAATGGATGCGCTAGCCGATCGAGCTGGTCCGCGTAGCGATTCTGCACCTAGTCGAGCTGGGCAGCCGCGTCCGGGACGACGTACCAATCGCGGCATAGACGACCGCTGGCCAGCGATGCCGTTGGGCCCTGAGCGGCGCGTCGCCGGGGAGTACATGCGCGGGACCTTCTGCCCTATCCGCAGGGCCCGGGCTCGGGCAAGTCTTGCAGGAAGAGATGCGGCTGCTGAAGGCAGACCCTGGCATAGGGAGGTCGTCATGGCCGGGATGGGTCACGGGATCGTGGCCGGGTATGACGGGTCACCCGGCGGCGAGCAGGCGCTGCAGTGGGCCGTCCGGGAGGCACGGGCGCGTCGGACGGCGCTGACGGTCTGCCTTGCCTGGGCGCCTGCTTACCTGGCGGCGATCAGCGAGTCGTCGGTGGACGACGTTGCCCGGCAAAGGTGCGAGGAGATCCTCGAGCATGGCGTGGTGTACGCGAGGTTGATGCTGGGATCCGGCGCGGTCCGGCCGCTGCTGGCCCGCGGGTCGGCCGCGAACGTGCTGCGCGAGCTTAGCGGCACGGCCGAGATGGTCGTCGTCGGCTCTCGCGGGCATGGCGGGGTCGCCGGGCTGAAGCTGGGATCGGTGGCCTGGCAGGTAGCCGTTCACGGGCACGGGCCGGTGGTGATGGTCCGCGGGCAGTGGCATGTCGCCGACCATGCCCCGGGCCCGGTGGCGGTCGGGGTGGACGGATCGTCTGCGTCCCAGGCCGCGATCGCGGTCGCCTTCCAGGAGGCGGCACTGCACGGGGTCCCGCTGCTGGCGGTGTGTGCCCTGGCGGACGCGCCCGGCGTGCTCGGTGGTGCACCCGAGATGGAAGCCGACTTCAGCCACGCGATGACCGTGTGCGAGAAAGAGCACCCCGATGTCACGGTGCTGCGACAGGTCGCGCAGGGCGCGCCACGGACCGCCCTGCTGGCCGCCGCGGCCGGGGCGCAACTGCTTTTGGTGGGCTGCCGCGGCCGCGGCGGCGTGCCCGGCATGAACCTCGGCTCCGTCGCTCAGGCCATGCTGCACTATGCGCCGTGCCCGGTTGGCATCATCCACCCGCCCGCCAGCCCCGGCGATGGCGTTACCGCCGCCGACGGCTGAATGGCCTGCGCCTGGCCAGCACCTCCGTCGGCCTGGTTCGGTGGCCCCGGCCACGTGTGCTGCCGATGAGTTCGGTCGGCCTTGTGCGTCAGCGCTAGCGGAAATCGAGAACCTGCCGAAGGGGCATCCATGACCGACCCGAAGACCCACACCCTGGACGTGCCGGGGGCCGTGCTGACCTACGACGTCCGGAGCAACGAAGCCAGTACCCATCCAGTCCTGCTGATCATCGGATCGCCGATGGGCGCCAGCGGCTTCGTCACCCTGGCCAGCCATTTCACCGACCGGACGGTCGTGACCTATGACCCCCGCGGCGCGGACCGCAGCCGGCGCACCGACGGCGCCAAAGAAACCACCCCGGACGAGCACGCCGACGACCTGCACCGGCTGATCTCCGCGCTGGACGCCGGGCCGGTGGAAATCTTTGCCAGCAGCGGCGGCGCCGTCAACGCGCTGGCCCTGGTGGCCAAGCATCCTGAGCAGGTCCGGACGCTCGTGGCGCACGAGCCGCCCGCCTCCCAGGAGCTGCCAGACCGCGAGGCGGTGCTGGCCGCGTGCGCGGACATCCGCCAGACATACCAGCGCAGCGGCTTCGGCCCGGCGATGGCGAAGTTCATCGCGCTGGTCAGCTACCAAGGAGAGCTCCCGCCTGGTTACGCCGACCAGCCCGCCCCGGATCCCGCCGCCTTCGGACTGCCGGCCGAGGACGACGGCTCCCGGGACGACCCGCTCGTCGGGCAGAACATCGTGACCTGCAATGCATACCGGCACGACTTCGGCGCGCTTCGCGCCGCATCCACCCGCGTGGTGATCGGGGTCGGCGCGCAATCCGGCCAGATGATCGCGGGCCGCGCGGGCCTGGCCGTGGCCGAACGGCTCGGCACGCCCGCCGTCACCTTCCCCGGCGGCCACGACGGGTTCCTCGGCGGCGAATACGGCGGCATGGGCGAGCCCGACGCCTTCGCCGCCACCCTGCACGAGGTCCTCGACGACTGACGGCCGGGTAGCGAGACGGGCGGCTATCGGCTCGGAAGCGATCGCGGTAGCCCGAACCACGTCGTGTCCTCGACCCTCGTAAATCCCGAGTGGAGCAACTCCACGGTCCTCAAGGGCGAGGTGGTGAACGAGGTCTCGAAGCTGAAGCAGGAGCTAGACGTTGAAATCGTCGTCTACGCCAGCCGTCAGCTCGTGCACACGCTGATGGAGCACGACCTGGTTGACGAGCTGCGGCTGATGGTCTATCCGTCCGGCGCCGGACGGAATCTGCGGTGCATCACATGTCCATTCCGCCGTTGACTCCCCATACCTGTCCGGTGATGTAGGAGGAGGCATCGGCGGCAAGGAAATGTACGACGCGCGCGACCTCTTCAGGCCGGCCCAGTCGTCGCATCGGGATCTGCCCCTTGATCTTCTCGATGACTTTCTCCGGTATGGCCTCGACCATCTCGGTCGCGATGAAGCCGGGAGTGACGGTATTCACCGTCACGGCCAGCCCGTCGTCGGTGAGCTTTCCCGAACGTTGCAGCATGAAAGCGACTTCCTTGGCGAGCGTCTTGGTGAGCCCGAACAGGCCTGACTTCGAGGCCGCGTAGTTCGCCTGCCCGATGTTGCCGGTTTCCCCGATGATGGATGACACGTTGACGATCCGGCCGCTGCCGCGCTCGATCATGTGCGGCAGGACGGCCTGGGCGAGGAAGAACGCGCCCGATAGGTTGACCGCCAGCACCTCGTTCCAGTCGTCGTCGGTCAGCTTGGCATGGGTCTTGTCGATCGTGATGCCGGCATTGTTGACGAGGATGTCGATGTG
>Ga0209039_10002407_pt1 | contig 15939 bp, 18 predicted proteins | sample BogFormECP12_OM1_FD_188238 | JGI IMG/M metagenome (GOLD analysis project Ga0209039, IMG submission 188238) | Bog forest soil microbial communities from Calvert Island, British Columbia, Canada - ECP12_OM1 (SPAdes) (version 2) | ecosystem: Environmental > Aquatic > Freshwater > Wetlands > Bog ... | reverse complement strand
CACGTGTAGAATCGTTTGGGTGGTTTGCATGCCTCCTTACATAACGAAAAATGCGAATCCTGTCCAGTACTATTTTGTGGGGCACGCGTAGGGCAAGCCCGGCATCTCGTGATTGCCTTCACCCCTTCGAACGGCGCCTGAGGTTGTGTGACCCGGAGGTGGCCTCGGCCAATTCGCCTTGGGAATTGACCGTGGGTTCGTCATCGAAGGAAATGCCCGCGGTCACAAAAGCAGTGACCATGGCTACCCCGTCCACGCCACCCGCAATGGTTTTGCTTCAGGGAGCTTTGTCCCGTATCATAGACGTAGCGTCAGAGTTACGCGATTAAATCATGCACAAGGCTGACCTTCCCGTGAAGCGAGCGAATCACATAAGGCGGATGTTGGTCGGTTTGGTGGACGAATGCGAAATCTGCCCGAGGAGAAATGAACGCTTGGATTCAGTTTCATTGGCCCTTTTTGGTCGGATGGCTGAATTGCATGAATCGATCTGCCTTCTAGCGTCGAAGGGGCGTCGCAGGGATGCGGTTATCCTGGGGAGAACGCTTTGTGAGGCAGCCATTACGCTCTACTGGTTAACGAACGACCAAGAAAGCGACCAAAGAATAAACCGTTACATAAAATTCGGAGGGCAGGTGATTCTTGAGAACATGGCGCGAGTCGAAAAGCACTTCGGCTACAAGCACGTGCCAAGACGCAAGGCCGAAATTCAATTGCTGCAAGAGGCCAGGATTTTGTTTAGGAACGACCGGTACAAATGGAATGACGTCCCGATAGGTAGGATGGCTGCCGAGCCAGATTCGTACTCCGAGAAGATAGGCGGAAAATCCTCCAACGTCGAAGCTCAGTACGAAATCTTCTACTTCTGGTTCTCTCTTCTCGCGCACCCCTCTATCAAAGGAATCCAAAACTTCTTACCGAAGTGGGGCATCCCGTTCGAATGTTCGAGATTCAATCCCCACCAGAGCATTCCCGAACAACATGTAGTTTTTCTTTCGACTTGCTGGCTGTTCAGCATCGCGTCGAGGATTGCAACCATGCTCAAACTGCGAAGGGATAGCCGACTGTGGCAGATTTGGGATAGAATTAAGGCATAATAAGTGGTGGGCACGCGGGTGGAGCATACACTGCATTTTGTATATGCGCTCCAGCAAGAGGCGCAGCCTCTCTGTCCGCGCGTCCTAACCCTGTCCTGGCCTGTTGATGGTCGCCGACACAGATGGCGATGCCGACTGCTCTAGCGAGATCGAAAGCTGAAGCCTTTGCCGCCGTACTCGCCAATCTTTCCAGGGTGCTGTTTCAGCACGATCTTCCATTTCTTTCTCTCGAGTTGTTGAATCAACTCGGCCACACTCCGTTCCTGTACTACGTCTTGGTCCAGATCAAGGATATAGCGATTTTCGTGCCTCTCGGCGAAGTAAAACCGGAAAGAATGAGCGTCAATGTTCCATTCCATATCAACCTGGTAAGAGGGCATTTCAGCCTGAAAATATTCTTTCAATTGTTGTTCCTTCGGTAGCTCCTGTTCTCCCATAGTTTCTCCTTAATCAAATTCGAAGACCGGAGTTGTCGACGCAGGACGATAGCGGAGAACCAGCACGAATTCTTATGCGTCGCGGTTCTAGCGGAATTCGGGGCCTTAAATGGCCTTAGTGGCTGACCTGTTGCAACAAACGTTCGTAATCCTGCTTATAGGTCGCGTCCTTGGGACAAAGGATGTAAGCTGCCCGGAATTCTTGCAAGGCCTTCCGGTACTTACGGGTTCGTTCATACGCGAAGCCAAGCTGGTAATGGGCATGTGCATCGTTCGGGCTCAGGCGCGCGGCCTTGCGGAGTTCCGCGATCGCCCCGTCCCAATCGCCCTTGTGGCCAAGCGCCAGGCCCAGGTTGAAGTGTGCACTGCCGTTCTTCGGATTCAGGCACAAGGCCTCGCAATACTCCAAGATTGCCCCGTCCCAATCACCCTTCGACGATAGTGCCGCACCGAGCGCGCCATGCGCAGTATCATCCTTCGGATTCAGACGGAGAGCCTCGCGGTATTCTGTGATTGCGCCGTCCAAATCTTCCTTGTCCCAAAGTGCCACCCCGAGGTTGACGTGCGCAAATTCGTTGTTGGGGTTCAGGCGCAGGGCCTCACGGTATTCTGCGATCGCTCCTTCCCGGTCGCCGTTGTGCCAAAGAGCCAGGCCGAGGTTGGCGTGCGCATAGTCATGCTTCGGGTTCAGGCGGAGCACTTCGCGGAATTCTGCCATCGCCCCATCTGGATCGCCCCTGCGCCCAAGGGCCACGCCAAGGCAGTAGCGCGCCAATTCGTTGTTGGGGTTCAGGCCGAGAGCCTCACGGTATTCTGCGATCGGTCCTTCCCGGTCGCCGTTGTGCCAAAGAGCCAAGCCTAGGTTGGCGTGCGCATCCGCATTCTTCGGGTTCAGGCGGAGCACTTCGCGGAATTCTGCAATCGCACCGTCCGAATCGCCCCTACGCCCGAGGGTCACCCCGAGGCTCGCGTGCCCTGATTCGTTGTCAGGATTCAGGCGCAGTGCCTCGCGGTATTGTTCGATCTCACCATCGGAATCGCCCTTATTCTCCATCGCCGCGGCCAGGCCGTAGTGTATCAATTCGTTCTTCGGATTCAGACGTAATGCCTCACGGTATTCCGCGATGGCCCCGTCCGAATCCCCCTTGTTGGCAAGCGCTGTGCCGAACGCAATGTGCAAGCCCTCATTTTGAGGATCCAAACGAAGTGCCGCGCGAAGCTCCGCCTCGGCGTCAAAATAACGCTCGTCGCGCATGAATTCACCCCCTCCTCACGGCGTGTTGCCGGACTTCAACCTGCCCAGCGTGAAGGGCCGGATCAGCAAGCTCGGGCATTGTTATCTTGGCGCTCTTGAGCGCGGTAATCAGTTCGTCCTCACCGCCGGCCAAGCGGACTTCCTGAAGGTAGTCATCCGTGGGCTCAAGATCGATTCCGCGTTCCTGAACCAGCATGGAGACTCGGTGGCTCGGCACTTGGCCCACCAGCAGGGCGAAAACCTGCACTTGGTTCAGTGGTTTCTTCGCGCTCGCGGGCTCGGACGCGGCTGTTGTAGCGCTGACCTTGAGGTCAGCAGGCCGTAGCGGCGGCTTTACGCCGCCATGGCGAGGTAAACTCGCCGCTACGTCAGCGTGTGCCGAGCTCAAGCCCGGCGCTACGGCGGCGCGCAACGCGTTCAGAAATGCCTCGCTCGCGACTGCGGCCTTGAGGGTTTGGTAAAAATCCTCGGACGGGGCGAAATCAATCCCGCGCTGCTCGATCAGCTTCGCCCCCGACTCGTCTCCGAATCCGTCGCGCACCATGCTGACGACCTGCTCCTGGGTAAAGGGCCTCTGCTGCGCCCGCGGGGGCAGGGCTGGCATTGCGGCGGCACACGCAGCGTAGGGCCGAACGGCGTTCGGCCTCGGCCCAGCGCCGCTGGGCCCTACGTGCCTCTGTTGCGCCCGCAGGGGCAGCGTCAGAATCATGGGGATGACGAGGATTCGTATGGTCACGAATGGCCGACGCCACATCGATACCTCCCGAAAGCGGGAATCACGACGATAATGTGTGGGCATTCTACCACGGGAATTTCAGGCATTCTGGTTCTTGCAATGTGGAACACCCTTGACATCTTCTGATTATCAGAGAATCTGAAGGCATGGCCGTGAAAATAGTCACAACTGACGAGAGGATTGGACGCGTAGGTCAGCGCCGGCAGGTGGTGATCCCGCGCGAGTTCGCGGAAATGCTCAATATCCGCGAGGGCGATTTTGTGGCGTTTCGGAAGCAAGCGGATGGCGTGCTCATCAGGCCGAAGCGGGTAGTCGATCCTGATGACGTCCTCACCCCCGAGGAAAGCGCCCTCATTGCCAAGGCGCGGCGCGAGCTGCGCGCGGGGAAATACATCCCCCTGGCCCAACTAGAGTATGACCTGGCTCATAAACGTTCACCGCGACGCCGCAAAACAACCTGAGGCGACATATAAATAAGGCTTTTTACCGCAGAGGCGCTGAGACGCAGAGTAAAGGCCGTTTACTTTCAGGTCTCTGCGCCTCCGCGCCTCTGCGGTGAAAAAATCCTGCCCTCATTTCTTCACGCAATCAAAGACAAACTTGAAATTATCCACTCCCCCGCCCGGGCCGACGTCGGCGCGTTCCACTACCTCAACGCAGCCGTGCCGTTTAAGCGAGATGGAACTGCGGCCGGGGAGCAACTCCATCGCCACCATGCCATCGTCGCCGGTAACGGCCTTGACGTCGTCGAGCACGTCCCCGTTGGAAAAAGTGGCGTCGAGGTCAATCCCGCCGGCGGGTTGGCCGCCGGGGTCAAAGACTCTGAGCAGCGCGGGTTTGTGCACCAATTTCTTCGCATCGTAAATCTCGGGCGGATAAAATACCAGTTGCGTGTGGGCGGTGGGGATGGCACTGGTCAGTTCCTCATGATGAAAGGTTACCGTGTCCCCGGTGGCAGCCTCGCGGCGCCCGGTAACCCAATAAAGGGCCAAGGGCAGGTGCGCAAAGGAAAATCGCCCGTCCGGCCCGGTGATTTGCTGATCAATCAACTGCCCTTGCTCCTCGCTGAGCGAAACCCGGATGCCGGCGCGCGGTTGCAGGTCCGGACCCACAGTTGATCCGCTCAAAACTCCCACGGAGTCAGGAAGGGGCGGCCGCAATTCGAGCCTCGTGGGGTTACTCGTCACTTCACCCTGCCAGAGGGTGGCGCCGAGGTTACGCGGCAATTCTTCCCCATTGGAAAAACTCGCCCCGTACAAAACGGTGATCTGGTAGGCTCCCCAAATCGGCTTTTCCCCCTCCGCCCGCGCCGGCTGCAAGTGCATGATCGATGTCTCCTCGTAATCGCCGCCCGCCGCGAGCTTCACCAGTCGCGGCTTGGGCATATTCACATACTCGAGTATCGTTCCCAGCGCCGGAGAAATCACCGCGGGCGCGGCCTTGGCATCGTCGGGCTGAAGCCGGACTTCCACGGTCGAGCCCCCGGTGGTCTCAGTAGGTCGATTTTCGTCGTAAACGCGCTCCTCCGGCGGGCGCTTTCCTTTGGCGCGCCGATAGAGCCAAACGGCTTGCGACGTGGGGTTGTGGATGTGGAGCACGATGCGTGCCGCATCAGGTTGGGCCACAAATGGCTGGCCCATGGTAATGAGCAGTTTGATTTCTGGCGATGCGGCCGCCGGAACATTCTGCGCACGCAGGGAGGGGGCGTTCGTCTGGCCGCAAGCAGGCTTGACCGGCAGGAGCCACAAAATTCCAGCCAAGCCAGCCATCACAACAAGTCGAGACGTTCCCAATCCTCTATTTGCCATCGCGCTTGTATCTCAACGATACCGTGAAATGGTTCCACGCGGCCGGGTCAGTGAGTTCCGAAGTCAAATACCAGATCGAGGCCCGCAGCCCCGCTGAAGGCCCGGAAGTCCCGGTCTCGCGTGAGGAGGGAAACGCCTCGGTCAATACAGCTCTGGGCAATCAGCGCGTCCCCGAGCCGCGCCTTGCGGCGCTTGGCCAGCACCTTCGCGCGCAATAGTCCAGCCCGTTGCCAATAGCCCTCGCCCACTTCGATCAGAGGCACGTCAGAGAGAGTTTTGGCAACGTCGGACGGAAGCTCTGGATCGCTCAACAACTCGGTAAGCACCACCGGCGCCATTAGCACCTGCCGCTCTTCCAGCGCCCTGTCAAGCAAATGTACATCTTTGCCTCCGCCACCTTCTAGATAGGCAACCCATGTGCTCGTGTCCGCCGCGATCATCGGTCGACCTTCAGTTCCGCCGACGTGCGCGTGAAACGAACAGTGCCTCGGAGTTGGCGCAGGCGATCGTAGGTCCGCGACGCCGCTAGCAGGCGAAGGCCGGTACGGACGGTTTGGGTGATACCGGCGCCGCTCGCTCGCTGCGCCTTCTCGAGAAGCTCGAGCGGTACCTCCACGGTGATCTTACGCGCTATTTCCATGATGTCTCATCATACCATATTCAAGACCAGCATTGAATATGGCATTTCCTTGCGCATCTTGAAGCGCGTGTAGCACGGACCTGTTTTGTAGGTCGCGGTGTTGCACCCGATTAGCAACGAAAAGCCGCCGACTTACAAGACAGGTCCGCGCTACACTTGTTTCACAAAACCCTCAGGATCAAACACTTCAAGTAATGCGTTTCAAGAACGGTGAGCAGAATGGGATGGTCGCGCGACTGGGTGCGGCGTTCGACGACGATGACGGTGCGGTGGGCATCCAGCGAGGCGTTGGCGACGACTTCCAGCAGGTCGGCCTCGCTGACGTGGAAGGAGCACGAACAGGTAACGAGATAACCACCGGGGTTCAGAATCTTCATCGCGCGGAGATTCAATTCTTTGTAGCCGCGGAGCGCCGATTCCAGGTTGTTTTTCTGCCGCGCAAATGCGGGAGGATCAAGCACCACCGCGTCGAAACGCTGCCTTTCCTGGTCGGCGGCCTTAAGAAAATCGAAGCAGTTCGCTTCCTTCCATTCCAGGTTGGTGAATCCGTTCAGACCCTGGTTCCGCTCCGCCTGCCGCAGCGCCTCCCCCGAGGAATCCACGCCCAGAACCGAATCGCAACGGGGCGCAAGCGTGAGGGCAAATCCGCCCGTATAGGTAAAGCAATCCAGGGCTCGCCCGCGCGCATAAGTCGCCGCTGCGGCACGATTTTCGCGCTGGTCGAGAAATCCTCCGGTCTTCTGCCCATGTAACAAGTCGAAGCACATCTTCACGCCATTTTCTTCCACCACAACTTCGCCGACCTGTTCCCCCGCCAGCACGCCGCTTTGCTCCGGCAGGCCCTCGAGGGCGCGCACGGCGGCGTCGTTGCGTTCAAGGATCGCGCGAGGTGCGAATTCCTTTTGCAGGATCTCAACCACCATGGACTTCAGCCGATCCATCCCCTGGCTGAGGGTTTGTATGACCAGGCAATCACCATAGCGGTCGATGATGAGTGAGGGAAGCAGATCACCTTCCGCAGCGACCAGTCGGTAAGCCTGCGCCCCGGCCGCCACTTGTTGGCGGAAAGCGGCCGCGGCGCGAATTCGCTCGGTGAGGAAGGCAGCGTCAATAGGCCGCGCGTAACGAGTCAAAAAGCGCAGCGTGATCTGGGATTGGCTGCTGTAAAGAGCTTGCCCCCAGAAGCGGTTCTTTTGGTCGATGAGGCGTACCACGCCCGGCTCGGTTCCCTCCGAAGTGACGACGTCGGAACGGTAAATCCAGGGATGCCCGGAGGCGAGCCGCTCGACACCCCGTGAAGTGATGATGACAGTGGGCGCGACCATTTCTTAACTCTAGCACATAGGAACAGTGACGAAGGACAAGTGACGAGTGACAAGAAACTGAGGCCGTAGTCCGAGGTCCGCAACCCCGAGTCACGAATCCCGGCTCTTGAGTCCCCGCAACTGCGGAGAGGGATCCAGAAACGTATTCATAATTCAGCATTCACAATTCATAATTCATAATTCATAATTGTTTCTGCATGCTTCTCGAAGAATTTGACTACACGCTTCCCACCGAACTTATTGCCCAAAGGCCGCTCGCCGAGCGTGATGCTTCGCGCATGATGGTGCTCGATCGGGCGGCAGAGCGATGGGAAGACAACGCTTTTTTCGAAATTTCTCAACTTCTTCAGCCGGATGATCTCCTGGTCTTCAATAACACTAGGGTATTCCCTGCCCGCTTGCTGGGCCGGCGGCGAGGAATTACCGCGCAGCCGGTGGGAAAGAATAATCCCGCCCAGCGCGGGTTCCTGACTGGCGAAACCGAACTCCTGCTGACTCGGCAGGAAAGCGAAGACGTTTGGCAGGGATTGGTCCATCCCGGACGCAAGGTGCGGACGGGTGAAGTGCTGGTGTTTGGCGACAACGCATTGGAAGCAGAAATCCTGGGCCGAGGCGAGTACGGTGTGCGCCGAGCGCGGCTGCGGGCCCGTACGGGAACGATTGAAGAAACCGTCGACCGGCTGGGCCACGTGCCCTTGCCACCCTACATTCATCGCCGAGACGAGTCGAGCGACCGCGCCACCTATCAGACCGTCTATGCCAAAGTGCGCGGGGCCGTGGCGGCGCCAACCGCGGGGCTGCATTTTACCGAGCGGGTTATCCGCGCGCTCGCCGCGCGCGGCGTGGAAACCTGCGAAATCACGCTGCACGTGGGACTGGGAACTTTTCAGCCAGTGCGGGCGAAGCAAATCGAAGACCATCACATGGAAGACGAGCCCTACGAGATTTCAGAAACCGCTGCGGCGGTCATCAACCGGGCCCTCGACCAGCGCCGACGGGTCATCGCCGTGGGGACGACGAGTGTCCGCACGCTCGAAAGTGTGGCGAGCGAACACGGCGGAAGCATCGCGCCCGGCCGCGGCGAAACGCACCTGTTCATCACTCCCGGATTCCGATTCCGGGTTATTCGCGGACTGCTGACCAACTTTCACCTTCCTCAGTCCACGCTGCTCATGCTGGTCTCCGCCTTTGCGCAAAAAGACTTGATGTTGCGCGCTTACCGCCATGCGGTGGAGGCGCGCTACCGATTCTACAGCTACGGAGATTGCATGTTGATTCTGTAGCGGTGTTGGGCCTCCCACACCCCGTGAAACCCTTCCGCGCGCGTTGGCATCTAATTATCTTGACTGCAAATGTTTCAGGCCTCTGGGTAACCAAATTTAATGTGACACGTCAGATTAAGTGTGGGGAGTTCGATTTTAGAGTTTAGAATTCACCAACAAGAAAACAAAATCCAGTTGATGGAGGATTATGCAGAATAAGCGATTTCTACCCATTCCATTTCTAATCTTAATCCTGGCGGGGGTGGTGTCACTCTGCAGCATCGTTGCCGACCGCGGCTCTCGGGCCAGCATGGTCAGGAATGATTCCCTGCAAATGCAAACGGTTGAGCAAGAACGCATGGCGGAATTCTATTTTCGTATCCTGTCCTGGCTTTCCGAAGTTATCCCCCGAGCTGCGGAGCCCGTGAAAGCTAGTCCCCAACCCGCGCCCATGCCGCAGACCACAAGAACCCCGCGGCGCCGCGAGCACCCAGGCAGAATTGAACTCTGCACACTTCGCTCCGTTCAATCTCTTGCCGCCAGCAAGCTCCGCGCGCGCAACTCTAATTAATTCCTCCGAACCTGTTCTACCAATGAATCCGCACGCGATACTTGAGTAGCGCTTCGCTCGCGGCCTCCACTGGCACGGTGAAGCGCGCCGCAAAAGCGGCGGTCTTTTCGAATTTGAAGGTGGAATTGAGTATCGTCCAATCACCGCCGATGGGTTCATTGACAAAGACCGTGATGGGATCGGGCTTGTGGTTACGAAGCGAGATTTCGTACTCCACCTCCACGTTGTGTGGGCCCAGGCGCTGGAAATCCGTCTGCTTGCGCTCCGCGACCACATCGAAGGCGTTGCCGATGTGGAGGCTCACCGTTTCGTCCTTGGGGGTGTGGTCGATGCGATCTTCACCGATGAATTGCACACGGCCTTTGGAATCCCCCTGGTAGACGCGTACCGTGCCCGCCGGCAGTGGAATTCCTAACGAGTTGGCCTCTACGTTCTTGAATTTGATCAAAACTTTGACCGGCTCTTTGGTCGGTTGGCCGGGGCTCTGGGGGTTTTGGTAGTAATATTGCTGGCCGTCCACCTCAAAGACCTTCTCCACCGCCGCGCCTGCCGCGGCCAGCAGGCTGATCTGCTTGGTTTCATTATTTTGAATATTCGTGTGACGTTCGAGCGTGTAAAGGTGATACTCGGAAATCGCCTCCTGGGCGAATTGCGGCGCCGCTGGGACGGCCGACTTCATGGCCATCTCGCGCATCAACACCCCTCTTGATTGCTCCACGCGATTCAACTCCCCCGCTACCAACTGGAGTTGAGCGTTACGGAAGGAAGTGCCGCTCTGGTTCACCACGGTCACCCAGCCGTTCAAATCCGCGAACTTCTGATCGGGGTGCACGGTGAGCACAAAATCGGCATTCCAATTCACCTGATTCGTCAGGTAAGAAGCCTCCACCGTCTGTTCACCCGCTTTGCGATTGTCCAGCAGCCAGACGAGTGTCGGCTTGCTGTAGAGGTTCTCCGGCAGGTCGGGGAAGACGTAACGGTCCGCTCCCATGCCGGTGATAATTTCATTCCCCACCTTCCAAACGGGCCCCTCGTTATCCGCCAAAAGCACGGCCTTTACGGGAACTTCCCGGGTAGAATTATTTTCCGTGATGACGCGAATCAGCGTCAGTTCCTTGCCGACATATTTTTGCAGAAGCTTCTGCGGGCTCAGCAAATCGTACTCATAGTCCTGTTCGAGCACGTTGAGATCCTTGGGCGCGGTCAGGGAAACGATGTGCACGGTTGCCGGATTCACCTGCGCGGCAATATCCATATAGCGCAGGTCGATGGCGCCGTCGGGCAGGCGCACGCGGCGGACGTCACGCACCAGGGCGACGTTGGAGTTATAAACCGTGACCGCCAGTTCCTTCTGGTCCTGCTCGGTGGAGGTCACCGTGGTCTGCGCCCGAGCCTCGGCGATCCACCCTGCCAGAACCATTGCCACGATAAGTCGCACCGTGGGTTGTGGTTTCATCATGATTCACCTTCCCGATCCAGGGATACGTGCACCATCCTTAAGACAATTCCCAGCCTACCGCTTGCTGGCCGGGAAAGATAGCGGGGCCACTGCTTGGTAGTGATTCATTATGAAGTGGCACGGCCATCTTGGCCCTGCCCGCCCACGGGCGGGACGCCCGTGTCACTTCAAAATGAGTCACTACCCACTCCTTCCCCTCAACCGGCTGAATGCTCACAAGTATAGAACGGGCAGTGTGTGGTTTCTTGCATCGGCCAAGAATCCGAACTATCCAGGTGGCAGTCGGGCGGCTATCCGCAGATGGCCCCAGCGGGGCGGACCCATGCGTAGGCAGAGGTCGCATAAAAGGGACGGAGGAGATAGCCGTTCAGCGGAACAAATCGCGGATGTCGCGCATGTCCACGTTGGCAAATTCCGACGCGACCAAATCCGCGTGCTCGAGTTCTCCGGGAGGCCGGGTGTGGGCGAGCGCCAGGCATTTAAAGCCAGCGGCCTGCGCGGCGACGACTCCCAAGGGCGCATCTTCGATGGCCAGGCACTCCTCCGCCTGGAGCGATTGGTCACGGAACCTTGGCAGGGCTCGCAAGCGGAAGAGGGCCGTGAGGTAGACCTCCGGGTCGGGCTTGCAGCGCTGGCAGTCATCCGCGGTTGCCAGAACGGAAAACTTTTCGCGCAAGCCCAATCTGGTGAGCAAGTGGTGGATTTCCTTTCGGAGGCTGCCGCTGGCAATCGCCAAGGGATAATCCTCGGCCATTCCAGTGACGAACCCTACCACGCCCGGCATGGAAGGCAGGCCGTCACGAATGATTCCCTGATAGCGTTGGCCTTTCCAAGCCACCAACTCATCGCGCCGCGCAGCGTCCACAGGTCGCCCATGGCTGGCGTATAGGTGTTCGACGATACGGCGGTCATCCAGCGCCAGGTAGTCACGGTAATACTCTTCTTCGCTGACGGTCCAACCCTCCAGGTCGGCCATCTCCTGGGTCAACTTCAAAATGAGCGGTTCACTGTTTACGATAATGCCATCAAAGTCGAAGATAACGGCGCGCAGCAAGTTGGGGCCTCTCTTAATTGTCGATTTTCGATTGTCGATTGACGATTGAAAAAATAGAAAATCAAGCCTCCGCAATCGCCGGTTCGCGGCCGATTTTCTAATACCCGGTGGGCGATTGAAAACAATCGAAAATCATCAATCGGCAATCGGCAATTCTTCATCGGCAAACGTCAATTCACGGGGCTATGGTACACTTGAGGAGGAGGTGCGTACAAGGGTGGAGTGTCAATTCCCTGCCCCGGTTAGGGGGACGGTGTCCGGCAGGTGGCCCAGGGGAAATACTGGGGATGGAAAGGGAAAAGGCCTGCATCTGCGTTGCCGCGCCCCTTCCGTCACCCAAAAGGGTTTGGTGCGTCTAATAGAATGAGGAGCACGGTCAAATCATGACCCATGAATTGAGCATTCCCATCGCGTTTCTGGCAGGGATAGTTTCTTTTCTATCACCGTGCGTGCTGCCTTTGGTCCCAGGTTATATTTCGATGCTCTCGGGGGCCACAGTCGAAGAGCTAAAGAGAGAGGCCAGCGAAGAGCTTTTGCGCCGAGTGCTGCGCAATTCCCTGGCTTTTGTAGTAGGGTTTACTCTGGTTTTTGTGATTCTGGGCGCCTCAGCGACGTGGGTGGGACGATTCCTCTTGGCGCAGCGCTCGACCTTCAACATCATCGCCGGCATCATTGTGATAATTTTCGGATTGCACCTGACTGGCCTAGTAAAGATCCCTCTGCTCTATCGCGAGGCGCGGCTGGATACCGGTACGCCGCGACGCAGCCTGGGTGGAGCGTTCCTGCTGGGATTCGCGTTTGCCTTCGGCTGGACTCCCTGCATCGGACCAATTCTGGCAACGATCCTGGCCCTTGCCGCCCAACGACAGACTGTGCTTCAGGGCATGTTTCTGTTGGCAGTTTACTCCGCGGGACTCGCCATTCCGTTCCTGCTTACAAGTCTTGGGCTGAGCAGCTTCCTAAAATTTTACGGAGGATTCCGCAAGCACTTGCACGCAGTGGAGGTAGCGTCAGGCGTGCTTTTGATTGCGCTGGGCACGCTGATGGCCTTTAACAAGCTGACGATTATTTCCGGGTATTTTTCATTCTTGAACCGGTTTGTGTTGTAAGAGTTGGTAGACCACAGGGCTGGGAGGCCGCATTTGATTCGGTTGGCGCGCGGGACTTGATCCGAGGCCGGGCATCAGGACCTTTCCCGTCATCTGAACCGGGAAGAGCAGCGCAATTGTTGGCCCCGGCGTTTTTAAAGGTACGAGAGGAAAAAGCTTGCACCCGATTTTGATCAGCATTGGATCGTTTCATCTTCCCACCTATGGCACCCTACTGGTGCTGGCGATCCTGGGTGGGATTTTTACCGCTATGCGTTTGGGCCGCCGCGCCGGCCTGGATTCCGCACTGATCCTGGATTTTTGCACGTGGTTGATCCTCGTAGCGTTGGTCGGTGCGAAGATCTTGATGGTCCTGACGGATTGGAGCTATTACCGAGCCAATCCCGGCGAGATATTCAGTTTTTCAACCTTCATGGCGGGCGGTGTTTTTTACGGCGGCTTCCTAGCGGCGCTCTTCTTCACCATCTGGTACGTGCGGGTACAGAAACTCTCCTTTTGGAAGCTGGCGGATGTGCTGGCGCCCGGTGTGGCGCTGGGCCAAAGTGTCGGACGGCTGGGATGCTTTAGCGCCGGTTGCGATTACGGCAAACCCACCACCGCGCCGTGGGGAGTGGTATTTACCAGTACCTTTGCGCACGAAGTTGGGGGGGTCCCGTTAGGGGTGCGTTTACATCCCGCCCAGCTTTACGAGTCCATCACAACTTTTATCATCTTCGGCCTGCTGCTGTGGTGGTTCCCCAGGAAGCAGCGGGATGGAGATATTTTTCTCGGTTACGTTGGCGTTTACGCCGCGGCGCGATTCTTTCTGGAATTCCTGCGCGGCGACGAAGACCGGGGTTTTGTGTTTCATCACCTGCTTTCGACGTCGCAGTTCATCGCGCTTCTGGCGCTGGCGGGAATCGCCGTGGCGTTAATATGGCGGGGCGTTCATCACGGCGAAGAACTGAGCGCAGGTCCGGGAAGCCGTGACGGGCGGCGCGCTCCGCCAGCGGGTGAAACGGCGGCACAAGGCAGGTTCGGCCAAGCGCCGATGGCGAACGAGGGAGTAACGGCGGGCAAGCCGCAGGCGGTTGCCGCGGCGCCCGTCCCTAAACGCGCCAAGCGTTAAATCACAGTGAGGTGTGGGCGGTGGAAGAACAGACACCAATTGAGAATATACCCCAAGCATCAAAGGCGCCGGAGAGTTCTCCCCAGGAGAACCCAACAGCCCCAAAATCCAAATTACTCGCTGGCGCTCTGCTCGCCGCGGTTCTCGTAGTTGGCTTGTACTACGTGAATCGCTATTGGATTGCGCCCGCCGTGAGGGCGCAAACGAAAGGCGATGAGAGCCATCCCCTGGCGCCGGCATTTTCGCTGACGGACATCACGGGAAAGCCGCTCAATTTGAGTGACTACCAGGGAAAAGTGGTGGTGCTGGATTTCTGGGCAACGTGGTGCGGGCCCTGCCGGATCGAGATTCCCGGCTTCATTGAGTTGCAAAGGCGTTACGCCGCCCAGGGCTTTACGATGATCGGCATCTCCATGGACGACAGTCCGGAACCCGTGGTGGATTTCTACAAGCAATTCCAGATGAATTATCCTGTCGCCATCGGTAATGATAGGCTGGGGGAGCTTTACGGCGGTATGCCGGGACTCCCCACCACCTTCGTGATCGGGCGCGACGGCCGCATCTATGCGAAGCACGCAGGCGCCTATGACCCCAGCGTCTTTGAGACGGAGATCAAGGAGTTGCTGGCGCTGGGCCCGGCGGACGAACCCAAAGATTTTCACCCGGCGGGGCAAGTTTTTAACGAGAACAAAATCGAATTGGGCAACCCCGCAACGATCGATTCGGAAGTGCCCGGCATTGATCTAACCAGACTGACCGCTGATCAGAAAGCCGCCTATAAGAAAATATTGGAAAGCCAGCAATGCAACTGTGGCTGTAAGTTCACCCTGCTCAAATGCCGCCAAGTGGACCGCAAGTGCAGCATCAGCCGAAAACTTGCGCAAGATCAAATGGAGGCCTTTCTCAAAACCAAGAGCACAGGGATCGCTACCAAATAATTGAAGCTGACGATGAAGTCTTAAATTGCCTGATCGAGGATTGTGAGTTCAGGAGTAGGATTTCAAACTTTCGAAGGAGTGAGATTTACGGTATATGAGGATGCTTCTGTGCGGCTGGGTATTGACTCTGATGGCAGCGAACCTGGGCTGGGCCCAGAACAATAATCCCGTGGTGGAGGCCCAAGCGGTGATGGCCACCGACGCGGCGCACGCCAACTCTCCGCTAAAGCTAGCCGTGCTGGCGCAGGTGGCTGCCGGCTATCACATCAACGATCACAAACCCACGCTGGATTATTTGATCCCCACCGAACTCAAGGTGGATCCCAGCGACCAGTTCACGGTAAAAAATGTAGTGTATCCGAAGGGAACGATCGAGAGATTCGCGTTCTCTGACGTCCCGCTCTCCGTGTATGAAAACACCGTGGTGGTGGGCGCCCTGCTGCAGACCGGGAAGGCCGTGTCCGTAGGAACGTATACGTTGAAAGCGAAGTTTGCGTACCAGGCTTGCAACGATCACGCCTGCCTGCCACCCACCAGTGTGCCGCTGACGGTGACCCTAAAAATTGTACCTCGCAGCGTGCCGTTGAAACCGGTGGAATCCGATGTCTTCCAACGAATCAAATTCGAATAGTGTTCCGCAACCGGCGGCCCCGGATGGGAAACCCCGCAGTTCCGCCGGACTGGTGGCGCTGAGTCTGATCTTGCTGGCGGGATTGGTGTGGGCCATGGCTCCGGCCCGCGCGAAATTTGAGCCGGCCCCCCTTCGGACGGTGCCTTCGGGCTGTTCTCAGACCACGCTCGATTTCGTCCCATCGGACGCGACGGAAGTGCCGGGCGTCGATTTGAGTTCCCTTTCGAAGGGACAACGAAATCATGTACTCTTTCGCCTCAACATGGAGCCCTGCCCTTGCGGTTGTAACACCAGCATCGCCGCCTGCCGAATTAGCCATCCCACTTGCCCGATTTGCAAGGATTTGGTGGAAAAAATCGTCGCGGAGGAGTCTGGAGCCAGGGGCCAGGAGCCAGAAGTCAGAAGCCAGAAGTGACCGAAACTCGAAGCTCGAAATTCGAAACTCGCACGCCAGGTATCGATCTTCGAATTTCGAGCTTCGATTCTGACTCCTGACTCCTGACTCCTAG
>Ga0209039_10002406_pt1 | contig 15941 bp, 11 predicted proteins | sample BogFormECP12_OM1_FD_188238 | JGI IMG/M metagenome (GOLD analysis project Ga0209039, IMG submission 188238) | Bog forest soil microbial communities from Calvert Island, British Columbia, Canada - ECP12_OM1 (SPAdes) (version 2) | ecosystem: Environmental > Aquatic > Freshwater > Wetlands > Bog ... | reverse complement strand
TCGATTTCCCTCAGGGGCTAAAGCCCAACGTTTACAAGGTCCTGAGCGACACGGCTGAAGCCGTGCCCTTTCAAAACCGATTTATGAAACCAGCTCTAGGAGCGGGGAAGAAATTTGCTCTATTGGTTGCTTTACCAAAAGGGTTTCGTCGTCTTCCACATCGGACCGTTCCGAATCTTTCGCTATTTGACTTTCCGCACCGCGTTCGCCAGCCTTACCGCGTTGTTTATCGGTCTCATTATTGGCCCAGCCGTGGTCGGCCGGCTGCGTGAATTCCAGATTGGCCAATATATCCGCGAGGATGGCCCCAAGGCCCACCAGAAGAAGGCCGGTACTCCCACTATGGGTGGTGTGCTCATCGTCGTGGGGATGATTGTTCCCACGCTGCTGTGGGCTGATCTCAGTAACCGGTTCGTATGGATTGCCGTGGTTGCAACGCTGGCTTTTGGGGTGATCGGTTTCACTGATGACTATCTGAAAGTTGTCCATCGGCGCAACCTCGGCCTTACCGCGCGAGCCAAGCTCGGATACCAAATCCTGGCGGCGTTTGCGGTTGGCGCCACATTGAGTGCGCTGGAAACCCATGGCTTGTACTCCACTCGCTTGATTGTTCCATTCTTGAAGCATTTCCGTCCTGACCTGGTGATCAGCAGCCTGCACCACGGCTATTTGGCTCCGATCGCATTTCTTCCATTTATTGTGTTTGTGGGGCTCGTCATCGTCGGCTCCAGCAATGCGGTCAACCTCACAGACGGTCTGGACGGACTGGCGATCGGCTGCACGGTCATCGCGGCCGGAGCGCTGACCGTGCTCACGTATGTGAGCGGACACGCCGTCTTTGCCGACTATCTTGAGCTCTCCAAAATGCCGCAGGTCTCCGAGGTGACAATCTTCTGCGGTTCGATGGTCGGCTCAGCGATCGGATTTCTCTGGTACAACGCGCATCCGGCGGAAATCTTTATGGGTGATGTGGGCTCGCTGGCGCTGGGCGGAGCGATCGGGACGGTGGCCGTCATTATCAAGCAAGAACTGCTGCTGCCTTTCATCGGTGGCATTTTCGTAATCGAGGCGCTTTCGGTCATCCTGCAGGTAGGCTCGTACAAGTTGCGGAGAAAGCGCATCTTTAAGATGGCCCCAATTCACCATCACTTCGAGTTGCTGGGGTGGAGCGAGTCCAAGGTGATCGTGCGCTTCTGGATCGCCTCTCTGGTGTTTGCACTCTTTGCTCTCACCACCTTGAAGTTGCGTTAGGAGACGGCAAAACGTGGCACAATGGGCCGGGCGGCATCGATGATGGACGTGAGAGGCAAGCGCGTGCTGGTGGTGGGGCTAGGCAAGTCCGGCGTGGCCAGCGCTCTCTTCCTGGAGAAACGCGGCGCGCGGGTTGCGGTCTCCGATGCCAGGACGGAAGAGCAGCTTCCGCAGGAGATTCCGCTTCTGCTCGACCACGGAATCAGCGTCGAAACCGGACAACATGGCGAGCGGACGTTTCGGGATCAAGACCTGATCGTCATCAGTCCAGGCGTGCCGTTCGATGTTCCGCAGTTGGTGCAGGCGCGTGCATTGGGCATCCCTGTGATCGGCGAGGTCGAACTGGCCGCGCGCTTCCTGAAGGGCAACATTGTGGCGATCACCGGCTCGAACGGCAAGACCACAACAACGGCTCTGGCGGGTGCAATCATCGCCGCTGGGGGGCGCACGGTGCTGGTTGGTGGAAACATCGGAACGCCCGCGATCAATTTTGTCGAGATTTCGGACGATGACACCTGGATCGTGCTGGAGATCAGCAGCTTTCAGTTGGAAACCATAGAGAGCTTCCGTCCCAAGATTGCTGTCGTGCTGAATGTCACGCCTGATCATCTCGACCGGCACTACACGTTCGAGAATTACGCGGCTGCTAAGGCACGTATTTTCGAAAACCAGACCGCCAGCGACTTCGCAATTCTGAATGCTGATAACGCGTCTTGCGTCGCGATGGCTGCAAAGACCAAGGCACCGGTGTACCGGTTCAGCCGCGTGAAAGAAGTCGAGCTTGGAGCGTTCACGCGAGGCGAGCGCATTATCTGGCGGGACGGAAAGACCGAACGCGAGGTTATGCCGGTAAGCGAGATCTCGTTGAAAGGCTCGCACAACGTTGAGAACGTGCTGGCGGGAATCTGCGTCGGAATGCTGGCGGGAATCGAACCAACACAAATTCGCGGTGCGGTCAGCGCGTTCAAAGCAGTCGAGCACCGGCTGGAGTACGTAGCCACCGTCCGCGGCGTCGATTACTACAACGATTCAAAGGCAACGAATGTCGATGCCACCATCAAGGCCCTGGAATCGTTCCCCGGCCGGATACACCTCATTCTTGGAGGCAAGGACAAGGGCAGCGATTACAGCCTGCTGAATGCGCTGCTGAAGGAGCGAGTCAAGCGCGTGTACACCATAGGCGCGGCCGCTGCGAAGATCGAGTCGCAGGTAAATGGTGCAGAAATCGTGAGTATTGGAACGCTCAACGCCGCGGTGAAACGCGCCAGTGAAACGGCAACTGCCGGCGATGTGGTGCTGCTGGCTCCAGCCTGCGCAAGCTTCGATCAGTTCGACAGCTACGAACATCGTGGGCGGACGTTCAAAGAGCAGGTCCGCCAACTGGCGTCCAGAGAGAAGGAGCGCGAGCACGTGGGTAGCATGCGGGGAGGCGGCGAATAATGGCCAAGCGCGTCCGTGTCGACAAGTGGCTATTCACCGTCACCCTGTTGCTCGTCTTCATTGGACTGGTAATGGTTTTCAGCGCGTCCGCGGTGATGGCGAAGGAGCGGTTTGGCTCACCGTACGGCTTCCTGCTGCGGCAGATGGCTTGGGCGGGGGCGGGCATCGTGGCCATGCTCGCGGTCATGAACATCGACTATAAGAAATATCGCAGGCCGTCAGTGGTATTCACGTTTCTCGGCTTTACATGCCTACTGCTGATTGCGGTGTTTCTGTTTCGCGACTCCCACAATACTCACCGCTGGATCAAGTTTGGCGGCTTCTCCTTCCAACCGTCGGAACTGGCGAAACCTGCACTCATCCTGTACCTCGCATACTTCCTGGAGTCACGCTGGCAGCAGATCACTGATTGGAAGCGAGTGCTGGTTCCGGCTGCCGCGCCGACGCTTCTTCTTGCGCTGCTCATCGTGAAGGAGCCAGACCTGGGCACGGCCATCGCTTGCATGGCCATCTCCGCCTCAGTGTTATTCGTGGCGGGAATGAACATGCGATACCTGTGGTATGCGCTGGCCGGCTCGCTCTTGCCGCTTTACTTCCTGATCGTTCGCGTGCCGTGGCGCTGGGCGCGGGTTCAGGCCTTCCTCGATCCCTTCAAGGACCCGCAGGGAAAGGGCTTCCACATCATTCAGTCGATGATCGCCGTCAGCACGGGTGGCCTGGCCGGTCTGGGTCTCATGGAGGGCAAACAAAAGCTCTTCTATCTGCCGGAGCCGCACACCGATTTCATCTACGCAGTTACCGCCGAAGAGTTGGGCTTGTGGGGCTCGCTGCTGGTGGTCCTGCTGTTCGGCATCTTCCTCTATCGCGGCATACGAATTGCGCTTCGCACTGAGGACATGTTTGCGAAGTTCCTCGCTACCGGAATAACCGCGATGGTCGTTGTGCAAGCGCTGTTCAACATCAGTGTCGTGCTTGCCATGATGCCCGCCAAAGGTATTCCATTGCCGTTTATTTCTTATGGCGGCTCATCCTTGTTTATTACTCTGGCCAGTGTCGGGGTACTCCTCAACATTACCCAGCAGACGGACTAGCCATGCGCGTGATCATGGCTGGAGGCGGTACCGGCGGGCACGTGATTCCTGCGCTGGCAATCGCGCAGGAGTTGCGTTTGCGCTATGGCGCGCAAGTGCTGTTCGTTGGAACGCGACACGGTATTGAGACGCGTCTTGTGCCCGCAGCGGGGTTCGAGCTTAGTCTGGTCGAAGTTGGCGCACTAAATCGTGTCGATTTAGCAACCCGCTTAAAGACAGTGCTTGATCTCCCCCGTGCAATGATGGCATCCGCCCGGCTGATCCGCGAGTTCCGTCCTGATGTAATGATCGGGGTGGGGGGCTACGCTTCCGGGCCCGCGATGTTGGTGGCCGGGATGATGAGCGTTCCGGCCATCGCTTTCGAACCCAACATAATTCCGGGTGTAGCCAATCGCCTGGTCGCCCCTATGGTGAGCGCCGCAGCGGTACACTTCGAAGCTACTTGCCATTACTTCCGCAACTGTCATGTCACGGGAGTACCGGTGCGGCGCGAGTTCTTCAATGTCCCCGCGCGCCCGAAGGATGGCCGCCCGACATTGCTCGTCTTTGGAGGCAGCCAGGGTGCGCATGCTGTCAATCAGGCTGTCCTGCAAGCTTTGCCGTCGCTGATATCGGCGGTGCCGTCGATCCACATCATTCACCAGACGGGCGAAAAAGATTACGCGGAAGCCCAGGCGGTCTACCTGCGCACCATGATTTCGGCTGAAGTTTCGCCCTTCATCGATGACATGCCCGGCGCCTTTGCGCGCGCTGATTTGCTGCTGTGCCGCTCGGGAGCCAGCACCGTGGCCGAGATAACGGCGGCGGGGAAGCCGGCTATCTTTATTCCGCTGCCGACTGCTGCCGACGACCATCAAACCCGCAACGCATCCGCCCTTGCCGATGCCAATGCGGCGCGCCTGCTGCCGCAGTCCGAACTCAATAACGAACGGCTGGTGAAGGAGATCGCCAGCCTGTTGCGGGATCGTCCGTCTCTGGCGAAGATGTCTGAAGCCGCCGGGCATTTCTCCCATCCCGATGCGGCAGCTAAGATTGCCGCGCTGGCTGTGCGAGTGGCTGGCGTGCCGGGCGAGCACGCTGTAGCCTAGAGACTCGTCTCCCATGTTTGCCAAAATACAGCGCGTGCATTTTGTCGGCATCGGTGGCATCGGTATGAGCGGCATCGCGGAGGTGCTGCTCAATCTGGGCTACAAGGTTTCCGGCTCAGACGTCAAGCCTTCACCGGTGACGGATCGCCTCGGCGGAATGGGAGCGGCGATATTCGCGGGGCATGGTCCGGACAACGTGGCTGGCGCCGACGTGGTGATCGTCAGTTCGGCAATCACCCGCGATAACGTCGAGGTCGTGGCCGCGCACCAGCGCCATATCCCAGTGATCCAACGCGCCGAGATGCTTGCCGAGCTCATGCGGCTTAAGTATGGCATCGCCATCGGCGGCATGCATGGTAAGACCACAACAACCTCGATGGTGGCAGCCGTGCTCGCCGCCGGCGGGCTGGACCCGACAGTGGTCGTTGGCGGGCGCGTCGACGCGATGGGTTCCAATGCGCGGCTGGGCAAATCGCAGTACCTCGTGGCGGAGGCCGACGAAAGCGATCGCTCCTTCCTCAAACTCTCGCCAATTCTTGCGGTAGTGACCAACATCGATCGCGAGCACATGGACTGCTATCGCGATATGAAAGATGTGAGGAACGCTTTTCGCGAGTTCATGGACCGCGTGCCATTCTATGGAATGGTCGTCGCCTGCAACGATAACGAACATTTGCGGAGGTTGTTGCCCACTGTGCAGCGGCGGATTCTCACCTACGGATCGCGCGAGGGCTCCGATTTCCGCATCTCGAATGTTCGCTTAGGTCCGCGCGAGAACAATGCTGTCCTGAGCAGTTTTCGGGTCTGTTATCGCGGCGCTGAGTTCGGCGAATTCTACTTGCGCGTTCCGGGTGAGCACAATGTCGAGAACGCAACCGCAGCAATTGCTGTTGGAGTGGGGCTGGATGTGCCAGTGGAAAGAATTCGCGAAGCGTTGGAGAACTTCAATGGCGTTGATCGCCGGTTTCAGCGACTCGGCGGCGCTAACGGTGTGACCGTCATTGACGACTACGGACATCATCCTACGGAGATTCGAGCCACCTTGGCCGCGGCACGGCAGTGCGGTTTCCGCAAAGTACATGTGATATTTCAACCTCACCGCTACACACGAACACAACTGTTGATGGAGGAATTTGCCACTGCCTTCCATGATGCCGATTCCCTGTTCGTGCTTGATATCTATCCGGCGAGCGAGCCGCCAATTCCCGGCATTACCAGCGAGCTTCTAACCAATCGCATCGCCAACTGCGGCGATCGGGAAGCCGTGTATGTCTCCTCCTTCGCCGACGCTGTCAAGCTTGCCGCGAGTGCTGCCAATCCTGGAGACATGATTCTTACACTGGGCGCGGGCAGCGTGTCGCAACTCGGGCCGCGGATAATCGAACAACTACAAAGCGCCGACTTGAAGAGGGTTGAGAGGTAGTATCCAGAAGGAGTTTTTCCGCATACGGTCTATAATTCTCTCATCTTGGCGGGACTTCCTTATGAAGCGGTTTGCTCTAGCTCTTGTGCTTCTTTCCATTTCTGCACGTGGGGCCGCAGTCACCCAGAACTCCACGCCGCAAAAATCGCTGACGGTCCGAAATCTCACCCTAATCAACCTCACTCAACTCCCGGTTACGGACTATGAACAGATTGTCCAGGAGATCGAAAGCCGCCGCCATGAGAGCAATTCGCCAACCGAATTTAGCGAACTCATTCGATATGCGCTGCAGGAGCGAGGCTACTTTCGACCTGAGGTGGGCGAGGCCGAGATCACAGTGATTAGCGAGACTCCGGCTGAGATGGTTGTCGACGTAAATGTGCGAGTCAACCCAGGTTCGCTGTACCGGCTCGATGAGATTAGATTGCAAGGCTACAAGGCCTTTTCGCCTGAGCAACTTCGAGCCCAGTTTCCTATTTCGCCGGGAGAGCTTTTTAACGTCGAGAAAGTTCGCAAAGGTATTGAAAACCTGCGCCGACTTTATGCCGACAACGGCTTCATCAATTTCACCCCTGTGCCCGATACCGAGGTATTGGATCCAGGAAACCGCCTCAGGCTCACGGTGACTCTTGATGAAGGCGACAGATTTTATTTTGGCGATTTGAAAGTCACCGGCCTTTTGCAGAACCTGGAGGCAGCCCAGACCGTCACCGCCGATTGGGCCTCCTACAAGGGCAAGCCGTATAGTTTTACAGGACTGGAGAAATTCCTGGAGCAACATCAACTGCTGCCTCCCGGATTTCGACCAGAGCAGAACCTTTCCATCCGTCAGGATGCGAAGTCCCATACAGTCACAATCGAAGTTCTGCCGTAGTCGATGGTTTGACATGGCTTCGTCCGCACGAATTGCTCAATGCCGCCACGACGATGCCTGTACGAGCCTGCGAGTTTACTCTTGTGGTTCAAGTTCGACACGGAATCTCACGCCAGCGATTCTCTATCTCCGCATCACGTGCGAAAACGGTTATAGTGGGTCGAATAGCCGAAATTCTGGCCGTTTTCTCTGGCTTTCATGGCACGGAAAAGCTCATCGATAACGCCCGAAGAGGAACTCGAAGCAGCCGCGAGTGAGGCCTCGGCTCATAACCGGAACTACGACGAATCGCCGCTCGACGCGCGCATGCTCGACCTCGATGACGAAGCTGAGTCACCGTTTCTGCGTGGGCAGAAGCGCGTACCGGTGCGCCGCGGTGCGTTGCCTCGCAAAGCTGCCAGCCGGCTCAAGATAGCCCTTGTGGCGATCGCAGTACTTGGTTCAGCCGGCTTCATCTGGATTACGCTTCACCAATACGCCACGCACTCGTGGCGTTTTCGCATCGACTCCAGCGATGACATCGCGATATCCGGCACGAAGAATGTCAGCCGCTCGCAGGTCCTGGAAGTGATGGCGAGTGACATGGAGCGCAACATCTTTTTTGTCCCGCTGGACGTGCGCAAGAAACAGCTGGAGCAGGTTCCGTGGGTGCAATCGGCGTCGGTTATGCGGCTGCTCCCCAATCGCCTGAAGGTTGTCGTTCATGAGCGCACGCCCGTCGCCTTTGTCGAGATCAATTCGCATATTCAACTGATTGACGCAAGCGGCGTGATCATGGATCCGCCCTCGAATTCGCAGACTAACTATTCATTTCCCGTCGTTGTGGGTATGACGGATGCCGAGCCTCTCTCGACGCGAGCTGCGCGCATGAAGACGTACGTGCAACTCGTGACCGCGTTGGACGCCGGCGGCGCCCACTATTCTCGCGATCTGAGCGACGTTGATCTGTCTGATCCAGATGACGTGAAGGCTACGGTCACCGACCCGCATGGGGCGGTGCTGGTGCATCTGGGATCATCGAATTTTCTCGATCGTTTTAAGATCTACGTGGCCCACGTGCAGGAGTGGAGAGCGCACTTCCAGAAGTTGCAATCCGTGGATCTGCGTTACGAGCACCAGGTGATCGTCAACCCGGATACGATGACGGTCGCCAACGAAGACGCACCTGCTGCGGAAGACAAGCCGGAGGCAACGGCGAAGAAGATAGCTTCACCACCAAAGAAGAAGCAACCGTAAACCATGGGAAGTCAAACAGAGAACCTGCTTACAGTTATCGACGTTGGTAGCGCCAAGACCTGCGTTATCGTCGCGGAAGTGAATGACTATGCTCTGCGCTACCGCGGACATGGAATTTCCGATTCGCGCGGCATGCGGAAGGGCGTCATCGCCGATCTCGACAAGGCGGTGGACTCCATCAAGAAAGCGGTGGAAGAGGCCGAAAATGTGGCTCAAGCGCCGGTCGAACATGCCGTGGTAGGAGTGGCCGGCTCGCACATTCGCGGATTGAACAGCCATGGGGGCATCACCCTCGGTTCGCGTTCGCGTGAGATCAGCCGCGAGGATGTGCGCCAGGCCGTCGAGAAGGCGCGCAGCATCGCTATGCCCGAAGACCGCGAGCCGTTGCACCTCCTACCCCAGGAATTCATCGTTGACGGCCAGGGCGGCGTCCACGATCCGGCTGGGCTGATGGGCAGAAAGCTTGAGGTCCGCGCGCACGTGGTTACGGCAGGCACGACCGCGACCCAGAACATTGTCACCGCGGTAAACCGCGCCGGCATTCATGTGGATGACACTGTCTTCGAGGCGCTGGCGTGCGCGGACTCGGTACTGCAGACCGATGAGCGCGAACTCGGGGTTTGCCTCGTAGACATCGGCGCCGGCTCAACCGACCTCATCGTGTACTTCGAGGGGGTAGTGATTCACAGCGGCGTCATCCCGATTGGCGGCGATCATTTCACCAACGATGTCGGAGTAGGATTCCAAACGCCAATCCCCGACGCCGAGAACATTAAGAAGATGTTTGGCTACGCGGTCGTCACGCGGATCTCATTGGGCAACGAGATCGAAGTGCCCTCGGTTGGCGATCGGCCTTCTCGCATGATGCAGCAACGCATGCTGGGTGAAATACTGGAGCCGCGAGCTCGTGAGTTGATGGAGCTTTTGCGTGACCACCTGCGTCATGCCGGCGTCCTCGAGTTGCTGGGTGCGGGCGTAGTGTTTACCGGCGGCGGATCTCGGCTCAACGCACTGCTGGATGTTGCGGACGACATTATTCGGCGGCCGTTTCGCCTCGGGTACCCTGTGCCCATCGCCAAGTTGCCTTCGAACCTTTTGGAGCCGGAGTTTTCAACAGCTATTGGGATGGTACTGTACGGACATCGTGCGAGGCAGGCGCGAATGAACATCGATCGGGGACTGGGAGCAAAGCTCAAAGCACTGTTTGCCAGACAAAACGCATAGACCAGTTTCGGAGGATGCGGAAGCTAGCTTTGGTAGTGCGGCGCTTCAGCGCCGCGTCAACAGCTGATAGTGAAGCGGCCTTTAGGCCCAGGGGACATTATCCTGGTATCGAGGAAAGCCGACTGCAATGGCGGCTCGGAAAGACGTAGCTCAGGGGCTAAAGCCCTCTTGGTTTCATTGCGACCAACGCGGGCCTGTAGGCCCGCACTACCCGAACAGGCGTCGAGTCGGCGTCTTAGGAGCAGGAGATGATTGAAGACTTCAGCAAGAAGGACGAAGGCCAGGACGACATTCGCATTCACTTCAACGAAGAGCAGGTGAACAGCGCGAAGATCAGGGTCATTGGCGTCGGGGGCGGCGGAGGTAATGCCGTCAACCGCATGATCGAGTCGCACCTCGAAGGCGTGGAGTTCGTCGTCGCGAACACTGACCTGCAGGCGCTGAAGTGTTCCAACGCGCCGGTGAAGATCCAGCTAGGAGTCAAGCTGACCAATGGCCTGGGCGCGGGCGCGAATCCTGAGGTCGGCCGCAAGGCTGCGCTGGAAGACGCCGACAAGATCATTGAGGCGCTGGAAGGCGCGGACATGGTGTTCGTCACCACCGGCCTCGGCGGCGGAACCGGCACTGGCGCGGCTCCCATCATCGCCTCGCTGGCCAGCGAGATGGGCGCGCTCACCGTAGCAGTCGTGACCAAGCCTTTCGCCTTCGAAGGCAAGCGCCGCCAGAACCAGGCAGAGCGTGGCTTGCAGGAGCTGATCGATTCGGTGGACACCACCGTCGTCATCCCAAACGAGAAGCTCCTGGCTGTTGCCAAAGACGCCGGCTTCTTCGAGTCGTTCCGTGTTGCCGACGACATCCTGCGCCAGGCGGTGCAGGGCATCTCCGACATCATCACCATTCCCGGCATCATCAACCGCGACTTCGCCGACGTGAAGACCATCATGGCGGGCATGGGCTACGCTGTGATGGGCACCGCCACCGCCAAGGGCGAAGGCCGGGCCACGCTGGCGGCGCAGGCGGCGATCGCGTCGCCGCTGCTGGAGGCGGGAGCCATCGACGGCGCGCGCGGCATCCTTATCAACATCACCGGCTCGAGTTCGCTGCGGCTGGCAGAGGTGAACGAAGCCTCCACCATCATCCAAAGCGCCGCCCACGAGGACGCCAACATCATCTTTGGCGCCGTGCTCGACGAGAAGATGAAGGACGAAGTGAAGATCACGGTGATTGCCACTGGCTTCAAGGACGTGCCGCGACATCGTGAGCATACAGGTCCTGTCGCCGATGCCGTGCATAATGCCCGTACCGCGACGGCGAGCGTGCACGCGACCTATGAAGTGCCGACAGTGCGTCAACCGGTATCGCCATCGCGAGCCGCTGTTCCGCATGATGGAGTGGAAGAGCCTCAGCATCCAAGCTCATACCAGCCCGAGCCGATGAGTTTGCCAGAGGCTGAGTGGCAGCGGGCGGAAGAGCGTCCCCAGCCGATTTCCTATGTTCCTGACGACCTGGAGGACATCTCCGAGATCGTGCGCCACGCCGAGCCGATAGAGGACATCCCAGCTCAACCAGCGCGTGAAGAGCCGGGGTCCCCGGCGCGCGCCGGTTTTGCGCGCGCTGGGGTGGAAGAGACACCTGCAATTGAGACCGTCAGCAGCGGCGTGAACATCACCTACGACGCCGACGACCTGGAGGTCCCGGCGTTCATGCGGAAGCGAGGGCAGAGCTAGATGCGGGTGCCAACCTCTGAGGACAAGTCCTAACCTGGAATACTAACCTGAGGGTGCCCCACCCGAGCCGGTTTTGCTTCAAAGTTTTGCAGGCCAGCCGCCTCGCAAATTCGCGCGGCTGCTACTGTATCGCCTGCGGCTTTTGCGCCATCAGCTCGGCGAAGCGCTTGTCCTCGCGCAAGGTGGCGAACTCGGGTTCGGTGTACACCTTCTTCACATCCTTGTAGCCTTCTTCCATAGCTTTACGCAGATACTCGAGCGAGTGGTCCAGGTCGCCGGCCTGGGCGTACATCCTTGCCACCATGAAGGAGAACGCAGCGCGGTCTTCGGGAGAAGTGGACTGCGCCATCACGCCGATTCGGGAGACGCGTTGGAAGATATCGGGATCGAGGAGATAGGAGGCGCGATACTCCTGCGCCGCGCGTTTGTAGTCGTGCATGGCGAAGTAGGCTGAGGCCATGTTGTAGTGGAACACGGCGTCCGTGGGGTGTATTGACAAGGCCTTCTGGTAATACTTGATCGCCTTGTGGTAATTCTTTTTGGTGAACTCCATATAGCCGCGATTGTTGTAACCTTCTGCGGCGTGCTTGTCGAGCTTGATGGCCTGATCGAAGCATTTTGTAGCTTCAACCGGCCGTTGCATGAGCAAGTAAGCCATTCCCTCTTTGTTCCACAGCAAAGCACTGGGCTGTTTTGCTATGGCTGCCTTGTAGAAATCAATAGAGTCCAAATAGCGCTTCTGAGCACGCAAGAGGTCGCCCCGCTCCTCCAACTGCTCGACGGAGTCGTTGGGATTGGGAACTGCGGGGGTTTGAGACGTGGCTTGCTGAGGCGCAGCAGGTTGAGGCGGGGTCTGCTGGCCCTCGTCGGCTACGAGACGCACCGGAATCGAAAGGCAGATTAGCAGACAGAACTGCAGCAGCATCCGCGACGGTTGGAGAGAAACCATGGCCGGATCTCCGGGACCCCACACTCGACAATAATAGACCTATTTCGGCGGGGAATTGTTCCCATTATCGGTGTTGCCCGTCCCATTGTTCTGTGGCTGGGCATTGTTGCTGTCGTCCCGCCCGAAGATCCTGCTGAAGAAGCCCTTCTTCTTCTTGGCAGGAGGCTGCTGGGTCGTGATCGGCTGGCCGTTCACCGTCAGCTCCTGTTGTGTTCCGCCGGAGACAGTAGCGACATCGCCGTTGGTTGTTGCAGGGGGCGGTGCAACGGGAGGCGAGCCGAGGCCTAGTATCTTGGAAAAAGTTCCGCGATGATCGGTGAAAGCCTCATCGCAAGTCTCCTTCGGTTCGGTCCCTGCGATGAAGGCGACCGTGTAGTCCTGCGGACACGCTGACGTCGCCAGGCGGTTAGTCAGCTTGTCAAGCGTCACTTCGACGACGCCCGACGGAGCGGAGAAGTTCCCGGCATTGGCGTACTGTGGCAGCTTTACAGCGCGCTTCATGAACTCAGCCCAGACGGGCGCGGCGGTTGAGCTTCCGCTCAGCTTCAGGTCGGTGTAGTCATCATTGCCCACCCAGACGATGCACAGCAGATTGGTGGTATAGCCGGCAAACCAGGCGTCATGCGAGGTTCCGGTCTTGCCTGCCGCCGGAGCCTGAAACCCTCGAGCGCGGACCGTGTAGCCCGTGCCGTTGTTGACAACGCCTTCCATCATGGTCGTCAGCACGTAAGCCACTCTCGGGTCGAGTACCGGCTTGCTATCAGTGTGGTAATCCTCAAGCGCTTTGCCGCGCGAATCGCGCACCGATTTCACCATGATGGGCGACAGGTGCGTGCCGGAGTTGGCGAATACAGTGTAGGCCCCCGCCATCTCCAGCGGAGTCGCATCGTAGGCGCCGAGAGCGATCGCCGGGGTCGCCTTCACACTGGCGATGCCGGCAGCCTTGGCCAGCGCCGCCACTTTCTCGAATCCCGCTTCCTGCGCTACCTTGACGGTCGCGTTGTTCAGCGACATGGCCAGCGCATAACGGGCCGTTACCTCACCGTGGTATTCCTGCTTGTAATTCCGAGGCTCGTAAACCTGAGTGCCGTACGAAATACTCACCGGGGAATCATCCACCAGCGTGGCGGGGGTGAACACGCCAGTGCTGCCGGAGTTCCCGGCGCCAGAATTTGCGTCATCGGAAGTGACTGTCATTGTCGCACCCGTTAGTGCCGTGTTGACAGCCGCAGCGTAAACGAAGGGCTTGAAGATAGAGCCGGTCGGGCGCTTTGCGATGGCATGATTCAACTGACTCATGCCGTAGTTCCTGCCACCTACCAGCGCCAGCACCTCGCCGGTATGGGGATCGATCGCGACCAGCGCCACCTGGGGCATCGGTCCGGACTCGACCGTAGTCTCTGTTTTCGCGTCCTTGCCGGCGCCAATCTTGGTCTTGTGGGTGCGCCGTTTCATTACCTGTTCGTCCACCAGCTTCATGCCCTCATCGACAGCTTCGGCGGCGGCACGCTGCAGGTTGGGATCGAGCGTTGTGTAAATACGAAACGCGTGATCGTTCAGCTCCGCCTCGCTGTACTGGTTGGATAGCTGGTCCTTTACCAGGTCAACGAAATACGGAGCGTCGCTGGCTTCGACATTAGGCGTGGTCAGCTTCAGGGGAGTCGCTTTCGCCCGCTCGGCCTCGTCACGCGTAATTGCTCCAGTCTCGACCATCGAGTCCAGGACCAGATTGCGGCGCTCCAGCGCGCGTTTGGGGTTTCTATACGGGGAGAGATAGTTCGGCCGCTGGATGATTCCCGCCAGCAATGCGGCCTCCGGAAGCGTCAGGTTCTTGATGTCTTTATTGAAGTAGGCGTGCGAGGCCTGAGCAAAGCCTGCGATGGTGTACGATCCCCGCTGACCCATGTACACCTGGTTAGCGTACATCTCGAAGATGCGCTGCTTACTGAATTTCCGCTCCAGTTCGAGCGCGATCAGCATCTCCACCATCTTCCGTTTGACGGTCTTTTCCGGTGAAAGGAAGAAACCTCGCGAGAGCTGCATGGTGACAGTAGAGCCACCCTGGCCGTGGTGACCTGCGCGCAAATCGGCGGCCGCAGCTTCCATTAGGCGGAAGTAGTTGACCCCGTTGTGCTGGAAGAACCGGCGATCTTCAATTGCCAGCACCGCGTCCACCATCACCCTGGGTATGTCGTTGAACGTGATCAGCTCACGCTTGGAGCGCTCCTGGCCTTCAAACAGCGCGGTCACCAGTTCCGGTTCCAGCTCGTAGGCGTCAGCGCTCTCTTTTCCGCTGGCTGAGATGGTGCTGACTCTTCCGTCTTCAAAGGTAATGACGGCGCTGCCGGAACCGTGGAACGAATCAGGCCCGGGCGTTATCTGGATGGAATGCGACGAGACGCGGAAGTGGCCAATCGGCGAATCGCTCTCTTTCCCTTCTTGTGTGTATCCCGCGCGATGTAGCTGGGCAGCGATCTGTGCCGCATCCATTTGCTCACCGACCGTCACCCTTCGCGGACGCGCGTAAATCTTGGCCGCATTGCTGAAGATCGGACCCGCCATACGGCGGTCCACGATCCTCTCGTACTTGGCGTAGTAGTACACGAACATCGCCATGAAGACGATGCCTGCGACCGTAAAACCCGTGACAAATAGCTTTACCAGGGGGTCGCCGAGCGAGAAATGTTGTACCTGCGCCGCTTTGACCCTTGTGGCGCGAGGACCGGGCTTGGGCGCGCTACGGGATGCGGGCCGATTGTCAGGTAGTTTGAGTTTGATTGCCACTTTTACGAATACGCAGAGAAGCCGCTATCTATATGACGGCTACGCGGTGTTTTCCGTTATCTAGGCTGCTAATTCCGGGAACCCTCGAAGTTCAGGATCTTAGAGGCGCGACCCGGAACCAGGCCCCCTCTCCCGCCGTCCTTGTGAGGCCCAGGAGAGAGGAAACAGACCAACGCCAAAGCAGCCTTTATTGTAATCCAGAGGGTGGGTTGTCAAGCAGGAAACGAGGCTTCGCGGGCGGGGTGAAGGAGTGGTTAAGGGTGGGTTTGTTCGGGTGATTTTGACCCTTTCCGCGAAGTGCGGATAGATCGTGAGCGTCAGACGAAGTACCCGGTTGACTCACGACCCGGTCAACAATCACGCCCGCGACCTGGTTAATAATGAGCGCAATGGGGATATAACGCAAGCTAGGGCGTGATCTCCCAAACCAATCCATACCCCTGTGCGCCGCCAGTTGAGGCCGTGCCGTAGAGATTGCCCTGGCTATCCATCACCAAGCTGCCTGATGGATATCTGCCATCGTCACCGTTGGTGAATGTATGAAGCGTATATTCGGTCCATCCGCCATCGGACGGAATCAGCTTTAAGACCTGCCCGTATCCGAAATATCCAGACGTGAGGACAGTGACATAGAGGTTTCCCGCGGAATCCATCAGTAGAGGGCCGTCGGCGCCACCGTCTTGCTCCTCCGGAAAAAACGCGTAGAAAACATGGAACGACCAGTTGCCATTGGAGTTGGTTAACTCAAACGCCGTTCCGCCCCCATACTGTCCGCCATCAAGCGTCGTGCCGTAGAGATTGCCGGCAGGGTCTCTGATCAGCCCGACAAAGGGTCCGCACGCGCCCACCCCACC
>Ga0209039_10002405_pt1 | contig 15941 bp, 10 predicted proteins | sample BogFormECP12_OM1_FD_188238 | JGI IMG/M metagenome (GOLD analysis project Ga0209039, IMG submission 188238) | Bog forest soil microbial communities from Calvert Island, British Columbia, Canada - ECP12_OM1 (SPAdes) (version 2) | ecosystem: Environmental > Aquatic > Freshwater > Wetlands > Bog ... | reverse complement strand
TGCGATGGGCATGGTGCCGAACAGCGCCGCCACGGTGGTCATCATGATGGGGCGGAAACGCAGCAGGCAACCCTGCCAGATGGCGTCGCGCGCGGTAAGGCCCTTGTGCCGGGCGTTGATGGCGAAATCGATCATCATGATGGCGTTCTTCTTCACCACGCCGAACAGCATGATGATGCCCACGAAAGCGTACAAGTCCAGCTCCTTGTGGAAGAGCAGGAGCGTGAGCAGGGCGCCGAAGACCGCGGAGGGCAAGCCCGAAAGAATCGTGATGGGATGGATGAAGCTCTCGTACAACACACCCAGCACGATGTAGATCACCAGAATGGCTACGATCAGCAGCACCGTGAGGTTCTGGAAGGAGCTTTGGAATTCCTTCACGGTGCCCTGGAATGCGGTGGAGATGGTGGCCGGCATGCGAAGCTCGGCGATGGCATCGTCCACCGATTGCGCCGCCTGTCCCAGAGAGTAGCCGCGGAGAAGGTTGAACGAAATCGTCACCGCCGGCAGTTGTCCGAAATGGTTGATGGAGAGCGGGCCGGTCTGGAGCCTGGTACGCACCATGGCGTCCAGCGGAACGAGTTGCCCTTGCGAAGAGCGCACGTACAGCTTGGAGAGCGAGTCGGGCGTGCGCTGGTATTGCTTGGCCACTTCCAGAATGACGGAATACTGGTCGGCTGGTGCGTAGATCACCGAAACTTCGCGCGAACCGTAAGCGCTGTAAAGCGCGTCCTGCACCTGCTCGGGCGTGACGCCCAGCGCCAGCGAGCGGTCGCGGTCGATGTCCACCATCAACTGCGGGCTGGAGATCTGCTGGTCGCTGTTGACGTCGACGAAGCCGGGAAGCTGCTGCATCTTGGCCTTGAGTTTCGGACCCCAAGTGTAAATTTCGTCCAGGCTGGCGCTCTGCAGCGTGAGCTGGTACACGCTCGCCGAGTTCTGCCCGCTCACGGTGATGGGCGGCGGGTTCTGCAAAAACGCCATTACTCCCGGCACGCTGAAGAACAGGCGCGGGCGCAATTGGTCGATGAACTGGTCGGCGGAAAGCGTGCGCTGGTCGCGCGGCTTCAGCTTCACGAACACGAAGGACTGGTTGCCGCCGGGGACGAAGGCAATGGTGGTCTCAACCGCCGGATGTACCTTGACGACGTCCTTGATGGCACGGGTGTGCGCGGACATGTAGTCGAAGGAAGCGTCCTGCGGCCCCAGCATGACGCCGAACATAAAGCCGCTGTCCTGGCTGGGAATGAATCCCGTAGGCATGGTTTTGAACAGGTACACGGTCCCTACCAGCATGGCCACGGCGAGCAGGAAAGTCACCGGGTGGAAGCGCATGGCCAGGCGCAGGGTCATCTCGTACCACCAGGTCAGCAGGTTGAAGCCGCCTTCCAGGGCGCGGTAAAAAATGCCGTGGCGCCGGTTGTGCTCGTCGCGCAGGAAGCGGCTGCCCAGCATGGGCGTGAGCGTCAGCGAGACGAAGCCGGAGATCAGAATCGCCACCACGATGGTCACCGAGAACTCGTGCAGCAGACGTCCCACGATGCCCGCCATGAAGAGCACCGGGATGAAGACCGACACCAGCGAGATGGTCATGGAGAGAATGGTGAAGCCGATCTCCTTCGAAGCCGACAGCGCCGCCTGCATGCGCGTCTCGCCCATCTCCATGTGGCGCACGATGTTCTCCAGCATCACGATGGCGTCGTCCACCACGAACCCCACCGAGAGCGTCAGCGCCATGAGCGAGAGGTTGTTTAGGCTGTAGCGCAGTAAGTACATCACCGCGAATGTGCCGACGATGGAGAAGGGCACGGCGCAGCCGGGGATGAGGGTGGCCGAGAGATTGCGCAGGAACAGGAAGATCACCATCACCACGATGCAAACGGTGAGCATCAGGGTGAATTCCACGTCGCGGATGGAATTGCGGATGGACTGCGACGCGTCGAAGGCGATGGAGAGCTCGACCGCGCCGGGTATCTCGCGGCGGAACTCCGGCAGCAGTTTGTAGATGCCGTCCGCCACATCGACGGTATTGGTGCCGGGCTGGCGGTTGATGGCCAGAATCACGCACTGGGTATCGTTGTACCAAGCCACCAGCTTGTCGTTCTCAATGCTATCGGCCACGTTGGCGATGTCGTCCAGCCGTACCGGAGAGCCGTTGCGCCAGGCGACGATGATGGGCCGGTAGTCGGCCGCCTTGAACAGCGCGCCGCTCGATTCGATCGTAAACGCCTGCTTGGAGCCGTCCAGGCGGCCGGTGGGCAGGTTGGTGTTGCTGCTCGCGACCGCGTGCTGCACTTCGTCGATCCCCACGTTGTGCGACGCCAGTTTGTCGGGATCCACCTGCACGCGCACGGCGTACTTCTGCCGGCCATAGACCTGCACCCGCGAGACGCCGCTCACCATGGAGATGCGCTGGGCCAGAACCAGGTCGGCGTATTCGGTGACTTTGGAGAGCGGCAGCGTGTTGGAACTGAGGGCCAGATAGAAGATGGGCTGGTCCGCCGGGTTCGCTTTGGAGTACGTGGGAGGCCGCGGCATACTGGGCGGCAGACGGCCGCCGGCCGCGGCGATGTGCGCCTGGATGTCCTGCGCCGCCGCGTCGATGGTGCGGTCGAGCGTGAACTGCACGGTGATGTCGGTGGATCCCTGCGAGTTGCTGGAGCTCATCTGCTGGATGCCGGCGATGGTGGAGAACTCGCGTTCGAGCGGCGTGGCCACCGAGGACGCCATGGTCTCCGGGCTGGCGCCGGGTAACGCGGCGCTCACCTCGATGGTTGGGTAGTCCACGCTGGGCAGCGCGGCCACCGGCAGACTGCGGAAGGCCACCGCGCCGAACAACAGGATGGCGAAGGTCACGAGCACCGTCATCACGGGGCGCTCGATGAAGATGCGCGAGAGGTTCACAGCGCCCCCGATTCCGTCTTGGCGGTCTCCACCGCGCGCACTTTGGCGCCCGGGAAGAGCACCAGGAACCCATCGGTGACGACCGTGTCGCCGGCGGCGACTCCTTTGTCGATTACCGTCCGCGCGCCAAACACGCGCCCCGTGGTCACCGGCCGGAGCTCCACTGAAGTATCCGGCTTCACAGCGTACACGAACGACCCCTGCTGCCCGGACTGCACCGCCTCCGACGGCACCACCACGGCGTCCCGAAGGGTATCGAGCGTCAGCACGGTCGAGACAAATTGTCCCGGCCACAGCAGGCCGTCGCGATTTTCGAAGGTGGCCTTCAGGCGGATGGTGCCGGTGGTGGTATCGACGGTGTTATCGATCACAGTGAGGGTTCCCAATGCGACGTGCGACGGGTCGCTCTCGGCGAACGCGCGCACGCCCAGCCGGCCCACGGCGTTGAGGCGCCGGATGGCGGCGAGGTGCTGTTCGGGCACGCTGAAGCTGACGAAGATAGGCGAAACCCGGTGGATTACCACCAGTGGCACGTCGCTTTCCTTCACCAGGTTTCCGGCGTTGACCAGCAGGTTTCCGGTGCGGCCGGAAATGGGGGCGCGGACCTGGCAGTGGCTCAGGTCGAGCCGCGCCTTCGCCGCCGCGGCCTCATCGGCGGCCAACGCCGCCTTGGCGGTCTCGATGCTCGCCTGGGTGGCGCGCGCGGAAGCCCTGGCGGCCTCGGCGGTGGATTGGGCCTGGTCGAATTGCGAGCGCGGTGTGAGGCCCCCGCGATTCAACTCGGCCTGCCGTTGGGCGTCGCTGTCGGCGAATTTCGCCTGGGCATCGTCGTGGGCCAGGGACGCCTCGGCTTGCAGAATCTGCGCGCGGTCGCGCACCACCGCGGCTTCGGCCTGGCGGAGCGCATCTTCGTAGGGCCGCGGATCGATGCGGAACAGAAGGTCTCCCTCAGTGACGTTCTGGCCTTCGGTGAACTCCACGCCCACCAATTGCCCGGCGATCTGCGACTTGACCTGCACCACGGCGCTCGGTTCGACGGTTCCGACCACGCGCAACTCGGTGGGGACGGACTGGCGCGCGGCCTTAGCCACGGTCACCGGGAACGCCGGCATTCCTCCGGCGCCCTTAGGTTGGGCCGCCGGTTTCTGGCAGCCCGAAACGGCCAAGGCGGAGGCGACTGTAAGGTAGATAGAAATCCGCTTCAAGTGGAGTCCCCCAGTTCCTAACAGTGTACCAGAGGAGGAAACGGCGGAGGTCACCGAATGCCGGAGGCGGGTTAACAACCAGCCGCATGTTAACAACCTGCCCACAAAGATCCGCGCGGCTATCGCGCCGGCTTCAGCGGGTCCACCTTGAAGTTGTCGAACTGAGCAAGCGAATAGCCCACCACTCCCAAACCGGCCATGCCTTTCGGATAACTGGAATCGGAGACCGTCTGCACCGTGACTCCATCGATCTCCGCAACCAGGGAACCACCGCGAAACTCCAGCGATACTCCGTGCCAGACGCCGACCCCAAGAGGACTTACTTTGCCCGATGCCAGCACCGCTTCCTCCTGTTTCGCGCCGGTCTTCAGCACCGACCACGACCCCGAATCCGAAACGCGCAGCACATAGGAATCGGGCGTATCAGCGTCGCTCATCCCCGTGAGGCGCCCAATGAGATCGACCGCGCCCGGCTGCTCCAACAGAACATCGCTCGAAACCCGGTAGTCCGACCAATCGAGATCGCCAATGATGGTGAATGGGCGATTGCCGGTCTTCTTCCACGAAATGGGCTCTGACGGGACCACCTGGCGGAGACATATACCCTCTCTCGCGCCGGCGCAGCGCGACGTCTCGAACGCCCCGTACATGTCCGACAAGTACTTCGCCAGCTTACCCACGGAATAAGATTCGAAGTTATCGGAGTAAGGTAGAGGGAACGGCGCGCTGGCGGGGCCGCCTGCGGCGCCCTTGGCCTGTCCCGTGGTGGTAGTCACGGTATACACGAATCCGGGTTGTATGGCGATAGAGAATTGCCCGCCGTCCGGAACGATGTCGGGTTGCTTGACAAACCAATCCGCGGAGTTACTGGAAGTGAAGTCGCTGGACCAGAGATGCAGGGCGGCCTTGGGGAAGCCGGTGACGCTGAACTTCGCCGTCAGCGGGGCTTTGGCCTGAACGGTCTCGATGATGACGCTGAAGTCCCTGCCATCGGGCGACTTCAGGGTGACGAAACTGCCGTGGGCGCCGGTGGCGTCCTCTCCGAAGAAGCCCGACGCGCCGTCGATATAGCGCCACCCAGGTTCGGTGAACTGAGCCGTATGGGCCATCGCCCAGACCGAAGGAGCGACGACATAGTGTCCCGACCACGGCTGGTTGCACTTGATAAGCCCGATATTATCGTAGGGCAGGTTGTCGTAAATGGCGCTCACAACCGGCCAATAGATGGAAGCCGTGACCTTGCCGGCGGCATAGTTGCGGTTGATGTTGCGCGCCATCTGATTAAAGGGCAGTTTCTCATCGAAGTGGGCTTCACTGTCCCAGAGCGGCTTCCCGAGGGACGCGGCATCGGCGGTGGGATAGCCGCCCCAGGCGGGACCGTGGGCGCCCACGATATCGATCGCGTCGTTCAACGCGGGATCGTTCTTCATCTCCGTGGCTATGGCCCACAGGCTCTTCTTTGGCCAGTCGTCGGAAGCGACGACTTTGATGGTCGACAGGCCGGCCATGCGGAGGGCCGCCTTGAAATCCTTGTACCACTGAACGTTGTAGCCTTTTTCGTTTCGTCCTCCGACATAGTCGATGGTAAGATGATGGTCGCTCTGGGCGTGCTTGAGCCACTTGGTTATGTATCCGATCATGTCCGCGGACCAGTAGTTCCCGTTGCCGACCCAATGTGGGGCGCCCCATGGCAGGGCGGCCAGTTTGATGCGCGGGTTTCTGGCCTTGGCTTGCTCCATCAGCCACCACTCATAGCCGCGATTGTAGTCTTCGTCTGCGGCTGTGTGCATGTGGCTCGACTCCGCCCCGTCGGTCGAGTCCATGTCGGCGCCAATCTCCACCTTGAGGATTTGCAGGTTGGCGCCGTAATGCGGCTTGAATAAGTAATCCAGAATCTGGCTTCGATAGGGTTCCGGATAGTCGATCAGGAGCCTGGAGTTGCCGCCGCCCCCGCTGATCGCGCCGACGCCATCGAAAGGCCTTCCGGCGCCGCCGGCGTCGATGACCACGGTCTGCGCGGCCGCGATTCCCGATGAAAGGGCGAGCAGGGCGGCGAACGCCATGACTCGGCATTTGTATCTTGACAGCATTTCCATATTGTAGCGAGGCTGCCTTGGTCCACGCCGGCAACCGGACTGGCGCCTGGGCTGCAGTTCTGCAGCGACACCGCTCGCTAACGCCAGCGGCTTGGCAACGCGAGAGCGGCGGAAACTCCCTCCTATTTCCGTGCCGCGTAGGTCTTGGTGAAGTTGTTGCGCGTATTCGTCACCGTGAAGGATCCGTCCGGTTGCGCGGATACCTTGATGCAGAACGCCGGGCCGGTGTGACCTGCGCGGCCACCGGCAGGCCGGGGGGGTGGTCCAGAAGGGTTCGGTGCAGCAGTCGAGGGCGGCGGTGCTCCGGCGGCGGGACCGCCCGGCCCGCGGCCCTGTCCAAACGTCGGCGGAGGATTCAGAAGAGCATTCACCAGCGTCGCGGTGTCTTCCACGTTGGCGATGAAGAGCGACGGCGAGTTCTGCTCCATGCCGGCAGCGTATGCCCAGTGCAGTTGCCAGATATCTTCCAGCCCCGGCGAGGTGTGCAGGATCTGCATGGTCTGAACGGCGCCGCCCTTGAAAGCGCTGTTGTGCATGACCGCGACCCGCGGTTGTAAGCCGTGCACCAGAACGGCCGAGCCGGACTGGTCGATTCCGTGATGCGAGGTGAGATACAAATCGACGGTCCCAATCGGGTTACTCGGGCACATCAACTCCTGTTCAATATTCCAGGTGAAGTCGCCCAGGTTGACGGTGCGGAACTTGCCGTACGCCATCACCACTCCCACAGACATGGGGTTTTCTGGGTCCACGTGCGATTCGTCCCGCGGCGCGAAGGCGGCGCAGGCCGGATTGGGTATGCCGCCACCGGGAAGCGGCGTCTTCAGCACCTTGCCGTTCGAAGTAACCACCGTCACCGTCACGCCGTCGAAGGGAATCTTGTCGCCGGGCACAACCACCGTGTGTTTGGCCTTGGCGTACAACTCGGCGTACATCTTCTGGAATCCGGGCACCATCTCTTTCGGCTCCACGGTGGCGCCGTGGTCGATGAACTGCGCGATTGGAATTTTGGTTGCCAGTTCCTGCAGGCCGCCCACGTGGTCGCCGTGGTAGTGCGTCGAGATCAGGTGGTCGATCTGCTTCACGCCGGCCGCTTGAATGACATCCATGATGCGGGCGACATCGCGGCCCCCGGGGCTGCCGGTATCCATGAGGAGCGACTCGCCGGTGGGGGCGACATACAGCGTGGAGTGGCCACCCTCGGTGTCGATGAAGTATATGTCAAGAGTTTTGGACGTCTTGCTCTGTGCGCTTCCCACGGCCGCGGCCAAGGCCGAGACCGCCAGGAAGGCGAATATTCTGCGCATTTCGGAACTCCTTCTTTCCGCAAGATTGGGCTCAAACGGCGAGCCGGATCTACTATTATGGACTTCCGGGTCCCGATGTGTATACACCGCGCAAGCGTTTGCACGGCGATTCGGGTCCGATGGGTCTTGAATTAGGCCGCGGAACAGTGCAGAATCATCGAAGGGTTTCCGCGGAACAGGTCCGCGCCGGCGGATGCCGGCCGGGGTTCGGTTGCGAATCTGGATATTGCTCCACACGGCCCGGGTCACCCGAAGTCTCGATCGATTTGCAGAAAAAGGAGAAGATTGTGACCGATAATTCGGTATCTCGTCGATTGTTTATGTCAGCCGCGGCGGCAGTTCCGGCGGCGCCCGTTCTGATTGCCTCGGACAGAATTGCGATATTCGATCCGCCGCCCACCCGGGCCCGGATCGTGGCGTGCACGGCGGCATCCGTCGTCGGGCCCGCCCGGTACACGCCGGCGGAGGTGGCGCAAATTACGGCCGCGGGCAAGGACATTCAGCTCACGCTGCCGAAGAATGCCGACGAATTGAACAAGGTGCTTCCCGAGGCCGACGTGGTTTTCGGCTCGCTCAACGCGGAGTGGCTGGCGAAGGCGAAGAGTCTGCGGTGGTTCCAGGCCACGGAAGCCGGAATGGAGAGAATCCTGTTTCCGGAGCTGATTAACAGCAACATCGTGGTGACCAACATGGCGCGCATGTTTGCGCCGGCCATCTCCGAGACGGTCATCGGCATGCTCCTGGCCCTGACGCGGGGGCTGAAGAGCTACTACTTCCCGCAGTTTCAGAAACACGTGTTCAATTCCGAGCGGACCCACCTGGTTGAGGTGGAAGGCATGACCATGGGGATCGTCGGCATGGGCGGCATCGGGCAGGCAACGGCCACGCACGCGCATTATGGCTTCAATATGAAGATCCTGGCGACCGATGCGAAACCCCTGGCCAAGCCGATCTTCGTGGACACGCTGCGAGATCCGGGTTGGCTGATGGATATGGTTCCGCAGGTGGACATCCTGGTGAGCGCGGCGCCCTCCACCAAGGTGACCGAGTCGATGTTCAATGAGAAGGTGTTCCGGGCCATGAAGAAGACCGCGTACTTCATCAACGTATCGCGCGGCGCGCTGCTGGACGAGGCCGCGCTGGTGCGGGCGCTGAAGGAAGGCTGGATCGCCGGCGCCGCGCTCGACGCCACCCGCGACGAACCGATGGCGCCCACGCACCCGTTCTGGGATTGCCCCAACCTGGTCCTCACCTGCCACAGCGCCGGCTTCTCGCCGCAACGCCAGCTCCGATTCATAGGACTGCTATGCGAGAACGTGCGGCGCTACACCAGCGGCCTGCCGCTGATGAACGTGGTGGACAAACAGCGCGGCTACTGATGCGCCGGAGATCTCATCGATGAAACGAGCATACCTGATTCTCCCGTTACTCGCGATTCTCCTGGCCGCTACATGCCCGGCGCAAACCGGCTGGAATTCGCACGAAGGCGGATTGCTGAAGTACCGGGTCATGATCCGCTTCGGCGAGGAGCCGGACACGCTGCCCGATGGTTGGCGGTTCGGCCGGGTGTCGTCCGTGGCGGTCGACGCGGCTGGCAACGTCTACGCCGCCCAGCGCGGCCCGCACGCCGACCCCATCGTGGTTTTCGACGCGAAGGGAAAGTATCTCCGTTCCTGGGGCAAGGGCCTGTTCGCCATCCCGCACGGCCTTCGGGTCGACCGGGACGGTCATGTCTGGGTCACCGACACCGGTTATCACATCGTGATGGAATTCGCGAATGACGGGAAGCTGCTTCGCACTCTGGGCACGAAGGGCAAACCCGACGCCACCCAGGACACCTTCAACAAGCCGACCGACGTGGCGTTCTTTGCCAACGGCGACTTCCTTGTCACCGACGGTTACGGCAACTCGCGCGTGGTGAAATTCTCGCGCGACGGCAAATACCTGATGGAGTGGGGCAAGCGCGGCAAGGGCCCGGGCGAGTTCGACACGCCCCACGTGGCGGTGGTTGACTCGCACCAGAACGTCTATGTCAGCGACCGTGAGAACAACCGCATTCAGATTTTCGATTCCAACGGGAAGTTCCTGCGGCAGTGGACCCACCTGGGAGCCACGCAGGGGATGGACATTTCGCCGAAAGACGAGTTGTGGATCATCACCCACCGAAACCGGGAAGAGAACCTGGCCTACGACACGCTGGCTGGGCGGATCATGCGCATTGACATCGCCTCGGGCAAGATTCTCGGCTCGATGGAGAGTCCGGGGCATTGGCTGTCGCTCGCGCCCAACGGGGATATCTTCGTAGCCAGCCTGACGGGGAATGTGTTCCGGTGGTATCCGGGATGGGTGGACGGCGCGCGCGAGGAGGCGCCGGGAGTAGTGAAGTAGCGGGGGTCCGCCGCGGGCTGCGGCCGGCGGGCCGGTGTGGTCCGCGGCGGATGCGGTCGCCGGATCGACGGGTGTGGCCGAGGCTGCCGGGACCGTTCTGGGAGGTTCGGAAGCAGGGGACGCTGCCCCGCAAAGAACATGGCGACTCCTTCAGGGAAGCTCGACCTTCTCCTCAACTCACCTAGAGGAGAACTGTGATCCGGCGGAGCGTCGGGACTCCTCGGTCGCGCTCGTGCTCGAATGCGCGTTGATGATCGAGCACCGGATGCCTCCAGCCGCCTTCGCGTCGCTAAGAGTACTTCGCGTCATGCCTAAGCGCCGCGGATTGAAACTGCCCGTACCCAGGCGAGGTTGGTCCCACCCGCCTGGGTCCCCCGCCAGACGTAAACTTTTCGATTTTCCGGATAATCGGACCGGAAATTGACGGCGATTGGGGATATACTGTCATTGGTCCGTCGTTTTCTATCAAAAGGAGGTCACTGGCCAATGCCGGTTTCACGTAGATCTTTCTTTGCCCGCGCGGGAGCGATTGCCGCCGCCCAAGGGTTGGTTCTGAGAGCGCAAGAGGCGCAGCGGAAGATACCGGTGGATCCGGGGGCGACGCCCCAGGACCCGCGTATGGGCGTGGGCAACGCCGAGAAACTGTTCAAGTATTCTCAGAAACGCGCCAAAGTGTCCCTGGTCAAGGGTGAGAACCGGCGCAAGAACATTTACGACGCGCTGGTGGCGATCGACGACCAGATCCGGCCCGGTCTCAAGGCCAAGAAGTACGTTCTGATCAAGCCCAACGGCCTGGACCCGTCGCGGTCGCTGATTTCGACTACAGGCGACACCATTCACGGAATCCTCGACTACCTGGCGCCCCGCTTCAAGGGCCCCATCGTGGTCGCCGAATGCGGTGGCACCCCGGCCAAGCAGGCCCTCAGCGAGCTCGGCTGGCAGAAGATCTTCGACGAACACAAGCCCCTGCAAGCCACCCTCGATGTTCCCAACGAGGATGAGAACCGCTACGAGCTGCTGTACGGGATCGACTACGATATGCACCCGGTCCCCATCCGTCTGGGCTCCCGGTTCTGCGACCCCGATGCCTTCCTGATCTCTTCCGCGGTGATGAAGACGCACAACATGGTGGTGGCCACCATGACCATCAAGAACGTGGTTCTGGGAGCGCCGCTCTCACCGCCGCCCGGACAGAAACGGCCGTGGGGAGACAGCGACAAGCGCAAGTTCCACGTGGGCATCCGGGCGGGCAACTTCAACATGTATCTCGCCGTTCAGAAGATGATTCACAACTGGGGAGTCGGAATCGTGGACGGGTACGAGGGCATGGAAGGGAACGGCCCCGTTTCGGGTACCCCGGTGCAGCATCGCATTGCCCTGGCCTCGACGGATTTCCTGGCGGCGGATCGCGTGGGCCTGGAGTGCATGGGAATCGACGCCGGTTGGCCGGGTTATCTGAACTATTCCTGGCAGGCCGGTCTTGGCCAATACGACCTGGCCAAGATCGACGTGGTTGGCCAGAAGATCGCCGACGTGCAGAAGAAGTACCGGCTTCACGCCGACGTGGACCGGATGCTGGAGTGGCGCGGCCCGATGATGGACCTGCCGCCGAACCTGGGCCGCAACCGGCGCCCGCAGGAAGAGGATCTTTCGGTTTACGCCTGATGCCGGCCGGGTCGGCTCAGCGCCGGTGAATCGGGCGCGCCTCGCAGCGCAGGCTCAGCCTTCGGCCGGTGGCGTGATCTCCCACGGCAAGCATGCTAGCGTAAGTAGGTCCCGGGCGATCCGCTCCCCGGGGCGAACGAGTTTTCAAAGGAGTGCATGTCAACGATGAGAACATCATCCAAAGTAGCTGGTTCGCTCCTGGCCGTCGCGCTGCTCAGCGTTCTGGCGGTAGCGCAACAGCCGGGTCAAGCGCCGGGCGCCGCGAAGCCCAAGCTCTATAACACGGCCAAGCAGAAGCTTCTGGAAGGCAAACAGATCTTCAGCTTCACGCAATCGACCATGGACATCAACGGCTACTGCGAGGCGGCCAAGCACTACGATTACACCTGGTTCGAAATGCAGCACAGCACCCTGGAATTCAGAGACATCGAGGCGATGATCGGGGCCTGCCCGCACGTTGCCGCTATCCCCATGATCCGGCTGCCCGACGCCCAGGAATGGCATATCCAGCATGCCACCGATATCGGCGTGCTGGGCGTGATCGTCCCCACCGTAGACGATGTGGACCGGGCCCGGGAAGCCGCCAAGTGGGCGCGGTATCCACCGGTCGCCAGGCGGAGCTCGGGCCAGGGACAGGCGCGCGCTATCTGGGGTATCAACGGGATCGACTACGCCAAGACGATCAACGACAACATGCTGGTGGTGATCATGATCGAAACGCCCACCGGCGTGGCCAATGCCTATGACATCGCCTCGGTGCCCGGCGTGGATGTGGTTATCATCGGCAACAACGATTTGAGCCAGTTCTCCGGATTCCCGCAGATCATGCCCCCCGCCGCGCCCGACCCGCGGTACTGGCAGTTGGTCACCAAGATTCACGACGACACGCTGCGGGCGGGGAAGATCTTCGGCCAGGCCAACGCGAGGTACGCGACGGGACCTCTCAGCCAGGATGCCAAGTTCTTTCAGAACGGCCCGTCCTTTGATGGCTGGAAGCCGCCGGCCAGCGCCGGCAGGGGTGGCGTTAGCCCGAGCGCACCGCCCCCCGGAGAACGCTAGGACCTGGATGGATTCGGGTGCATCATCGCATTTGGGGGCACGAGCGCGCCGCTTTCTCCCCGTGCCGCGAAATGCTGAAGTACCCGATGTATACTAATTGGGAGCCGGGAGTCCGAAATCGGGATTCCCGGCAGTATTGTGCAATTTCTTGCCTGGAGATCCATATGTCTACTCGCCGCAATTTCCTGGTGGGCGCGGTGGGACTGCCTGCCATGGCGTCCGCATCCCGCTCGTCCTCTCCCGAACCGCTGCCGGTCGGAGCCCCTGCATCCGGTCCCGTCTTCCAATACAAGACCCTTGGAAAGACAGGCCTCAAAGTGACAACCGTCGGCTTCGGCTGCATGATCACCTCGGACGGCAGCGTCGTCGAACGCGCCGCCGACCTGGGAATCACGTATTTCGATACCGCGCGGGGCTACCAGAGCGGGAATAACGAGCGGATGGTGGGCGCGGCCCTCAAGAAAAAGCGCAAGGATATCGTCCTCTCCAGCAAGACCATGGCCAAGACCAAAGAGGATGCGCTCGCTCACATCGATACTTCTCTTAAGGAACTCGGCACCGACCACCTCGACATCTGGTACTTGCACAACAAGACCAGCCCCGCGGACATTAAGGACGAGTTGATCGAAGCCCAGCAGATAGCCAAGAAGGCCGGTAAGATCCGCTTCGCCGGAGTCAGCACGCACCAGGGACAGGTGGAGCTGATCCCGTTCCTGGCCAAGCACCCCCAGGTCGATGTCATCCTTACGGCCTACAATTTCACGCTGGAGCCGGCCATTGCCAAGGCCATTGAGGAGGCGTCCAAGGCGGGCAAGGGCGTGGTGGGGATGAAGGTGATGGCCGGCGGAACCGGCCGTTTGAAACCCGACGATCCGAACTTCGCGAAGCTGAAACGCGATGGCGCCATGCTGGCGGCCCTTAAGTGGGTGTTGCGCAACCCGAATATCGACACCACCATTCCCAGCATGACCGACAACGACCAGTTGGACGAGAACCTCAAGGCCATGGCCCAAGGGTTCAATCCCGCCGACGAGAAGCTGCTTGCCCAGCGGCTGGAACAGATCGCGCCTTTCTATTGCCGCACCTGCGGGCGCTGCGACGGGATGTGCCGCCAGGGTCTGCCGATTGCCGACGTGCTGCGCATTCTCACCTACGCGGACGGATACGGCCAGTTCTCGCTCGGCCGCGAGCGCTTCCTGGAACTCGGGCCGGAACACACCGCCGTCCAATGCGGCTCGTGCTCCGGGTGCACCGTGGAATGCCCGCACGGCGTGAGAGTCCGGGAGCGGGTTACCCGCGCTCAGGAGCTGTTCGCATGTTGAGATCCGTTTGCTGTCTGGGGATGGCGCTGGCCGCAGCCGGTGTTCTGGCCGCGGCCGATCAGGCGCCTGTCCTGGCGTGCAACCTCGTTCCGGGCTGGTCGCAGGCCGGCCAGGAGCGAACGTATGTGTCCCAGAACCTGTTCGAGTACATGGACGGCAACGCCGAGGGCTACCTGGTGTACGGGTTTCTGGAAATGCGGGGCATCACCTGCAAAAAGGGCGACGTCACGTTGGTTATCGACCTCTCCGATTTTGGCGGACCCGATTCCGCGTATGGCATGTTCACCTCCGACGTGGATGGGCGTCTACCGTCGCAGAAAATCGGAATGAACGGCCAGATCGTGCCGCGGCGCGCCTTCTTCGCCAAGGGCCGGTACTTCCTGGAAATCGGTGCCAACCCGGAAGGCGACTACACCGCCGTTTTGAAGGACTGGACGGCGGCGCTGGAGAAGATCATACCCGGGAGCACCACGTTGCCTCCGGCGATGGCATGGTTCCCAACCGACCAACGGCAGAGCCTTCGCCTGGTGCCGGAGAGTGTGCTGGGTATCCGTGCGCTGAAGCGCGGGTACGCGGCGCAATACGACTACGGCAAGGCTTTCGTGGTGCTGGAAGCCACGCCGCAATCGGCCGGTGCCGTCATGGATCAACTGCGCAAGCGGTTCGGCCAGGTATCTCCGGTGTCTCCGGCTTCCGTCGCCGACGAAGCTTTCTTGTATTCCGACAAATACCTCGGGCGTCTCTGCGTATTTCGCAAGGGCAAGAATATCGGTGGGTACGCTATTTCGAAGGACGGCGTGGACCCGGTCGCCCTCAGCACCGCCCTCGCCGCGAAAATTCCCGCGGCGGAGTGAGCGATGCGGATTGTCTGGGGTCCGCTGGGTGAACCCGGCGCCGGCCCCGCACGCGACGTGTGCATGCCGCTAAAATACTTGTCGGCCACTAGCTAATGCCGCTCCTCCGCAAACTCCTGCTTGCCGCGCTGGTCCTGATCCTGGTCGCCCTCGGCGCCGCGGATGTCTTCCTCACCCGTTACACCGCCAATCGCGAACTGCAGTACGCCGAGCAGCAGATGCAGGGCCAGGCGCGCATCCTCGCGCCCACGCTGGCATCGATTGAGCCTTCCGCGCTGGCCGCCTGGGTGGAACGGACCGGCCGCCAGACCGGTGCGCGCGTCACCGTCATCAACCGTGCCGGCGTGGTCCTCGCCGATTCCCAGCACGACGCCTCCACCATGGACAACCATGCCACGCGCCCCGAAGTCCGCCAGGCGCTCTCCGGCCGGATGGGAACTTCCGTGCGGCACAGCGCCACCCTCGGCGCCGACCTGTGCTACCTGGCCGTCCCCGCCGGGCTCTCCGGCAATCCCGACGTAGTGCTGCGCCTCGCCGTTCCGCTGCAGCGGATCCAGTTCTCCATCGCCGAGGTCCGCTGGCTCATTCTCCGTGCATCGCTCGTCGCCGCCGGCTTCGCCCTCGCCATCGCCTACTTCATCTCGCGCGCTTTCACCCGCCGCGTCCGCCGCATCCAGGCCTTCGCCGGCGAGTTGGTCAATGCCGAGTACTCCGGATCGCTCGCCACCGAGAGCGACGACGAACTCGGCTCGCTGGCCCGCTCTCTGCGCGGCATGGCCGGCCAGTTCCGCGCCATGCTGCGCCGTCTCTCCGACGAGAGCGCGCGCCGCCAGGCTATCCTGGCCAGCATGGTGGAAGGCGTCCTGGCCGTCGACGCCGATCTCCGCGTGACCTTCAGCAACGATTCCTTCGCCCGCGCAGTGCGCGCTCCCGGCCCGATTCCCGTTAACACTCCCCTGCTGGACGTGGTCCGCGATCCCGCGTTGCTCGACTTGCTGAAAACCGTGCTCTCCACCGGCCAGCCATCGCGCCAGCGGGTGACCCTGGTGGCCGCCAAGGCCCGTGTCTTCGACGTGCAGACCGCGCCGCTGGACGAAGCCCCGCGCCACGGCGCAATCGCCATCCTGCACGACGTAACCGA
>Ga0209039_10002404_pt1 | contig 15948 bp, 19 predicted proteins | sample BogFormECP12_OM1_FD_188238 | JGI IMG/M metagenome (GOLD analysis project Ga0209039, IMG submission 188238) | Bog forest soil microbial communities from Calvert Island, British Columbia, Canada - ECP12_OM1 (SPAdes) (version 2) | ecosystem: Environmental > Aquatic > Freshwater > Wetlands > Bog ... | reverse complement strand
CAAATAAGCATAGCGACTGCCTTTTTCTGATCTATACAAATGGCATCCTGATCGATGCACGCATGGCGGAACGAATGGCACAAGCGGGCAACGTCACACCTGCCATTTCGTTGGAGGGGTTTGAGGCACGCACTGACCAACGGCGTGGCGCAGGAGTTTTTCAGCGTGTCCTGGCAGCTATGGCTCGACTGCGTCAAGCTGGTGTCCTCTTTGGGGTTTCGCTGACTGCCACGCGCGAAAACGCTGAGGAGATCCTGTCAGACGAGTTCATCAACTTCTTGTTCAACGAACAGCAGGCTGTGTATGGATGGCTCTTCCAGTACATGCCCATAGGCCGCGGATACACGTTGGAGTTGCTTGTGACGCCCGAACAAAGACTATGGATGTGGGAACGCACCTGGCAAATTCTTCGCCAGCGCCAGATCATGCTGATTGATTTCTGGAATTGCGGCACTCTTTCGGAAGGCTGTGCGGCTGCAGGAAAGCCAGGGGGGTACTTGTATATCGACTGGAATGGAAAGGTGATGCCCTGCGTCTTCAACCCCTTTTCGGGCGCCAATATCCACGAGATCTACAGCCGGGGTGGGACGCTGGACGATCTTTATGATCTGCCATACTTCAGGGCAATCCGCCAGTGGCAGGGAGAGTATGGGCTGGAGAAAAAATGTCCGGAAGAGCATGGGAACTGGCTCCTTCCGTGTCCCCTGCGCGATCATTATGCGATAGGCCGGAACCTGATCGAGACACACCGTCCGGAACCGGAGGATGACTCCGCCGCAGATTCACTCCTGGACCAGAGCTACTCGGAAGGCTGGCACGCCTATAACCAACACCTCCAACAATTATTTGATCCAGTCTGGGACGAGCAGTATCTAAAGAAGTCAAAGCATCAGTACGAGGGGCAGGAGCGCACTCCACGCGTTGATTGACGCCGCAGGCGACGGCTACTCACTGGTAACAGCTCGACCGCCGAGGTTTCGTTCTGAATTGCCCGAGTCATAGGAGAGAGAAGGTTATTTACCTCGCCAAAATCTCATCCGCGCAGAAAATGGCGCGATTCGCATTGTGCCTCGGATTGATGAGAGAACCTGGACTCTGTCAAGAGTTGCTCTGAGGAGCGCGAAGGTTCTCTTTAGGCGAGGACCTCGGCACATGCGGCGTACTTATATAAGGATGGGCGAAATGTTGGCCCGGATCAGGCAGCCCGATCGTAACGATGATGCAGCCCGCCGAGTCGATCCTGAGAAAGGACGCGCCCCGAGGCTGTGGAGTGACTTCTGTAGTCGGGGGTTCCCTTCCTCAACCCAAGGTGCGTGCGGTCTTCGTGGTAGTAGCGAACGTATTCAGAAAGCAAACGTTTCAGATGGCGTTCATTCACCGCGATGACGTGATCCAGTAGATCTCGTCGGCAGCTTTCAACCCAACGCTCCGCTATGCCATTCTGCCACGGGCTTTCGAAGGACGTTCGTACCGGGCTCATCTTCAGGGATCGAACGGCCAATGGAACCTCCGGCCCGTACTTCGCATCGCGGTCGAAGATGAGAAACCGAGGAGCCAACTCAAACGGAAACGCTTCTCGCAGCTGCTGGACGACCCACAGGCTAGTCGGATGCTTGGTGACGTTGAAGTGCAGGATGCGTCGACGGCCATGGCTGATGACGAAGAAGCCATAGAGCACGCCAAAGGTGATTGTTGGCACGGTGAAGAAGTCCATGGCCGCAATCGCTTCCCTGTGGTTTCGGAGGAAGGCGAGCCAACGTTGGGCTGGCTCGGGATCTTTCGGTGCCCGTTTCATCCAACGAGAGATCGTTCTCTCGCAGAGATCAAAGCCAAGCATAAGCAGCTCACCGTGGGTGCGCGGCGCTCCCCAGGTTGGATTCTCAACCACCATCCGGAAGATCAACTCTCGAACTCCCTTTGGCGTCGGCTTCCTCCCAACCCGTGTCCTGACTCTAGAGATCAGTTTCCAGTCCGAGCGAAAACCAGCCCGGTGCCAACGAATTACGGTTTCAGGCGTGACGACGATCAGGGCTTGTTCCCATTCTAACCAGAATCGACTAACGGCGACCCAGAACAATTTGTCGAACGGGCTCAGGCACGGGCGTCGACGGCGCCGCTTCAATACGGCGAGCTGTTGGCGTAACGCAAGATTCTCGGGGAGGAGACTTCGTCGCATGCGAAAGAAGCGAACCAGCGTTCCGACGCACAGGCCGATGAATTGAAACATGGCCAGGAGTTATAACAGAAAGCTGGGGGGGCGGCAGCTATGTCATTGATTTCAGAGTCGGCCAGAGTTTTGGCGAACCACAGATCATTCGTGATGCTGCTTACGCCGCACGGTCGTATCGGTGGTGCAGGCCGCCGAGTCGCGCGTGAGAAACAACACGACCCAGTGCTGCCGAACGAACTCTGCGGCTCGGCGTCTCCTTGCTCAACCCGAGGTGGGTGCGGTCGTCGTGGTAATAGCGAATGTAATCGCCAAGAAGTCGCTTCAGATGAGGTTCATTCAGAGCGATGACGTGGTCGAGTAGATCCCGCCGACAGCTTCCAATCCAGCGCTCGGCAACGCCGTTTTGCCAAGGGCTGTGGATCGAGGTTTGCACGCACTCCATGTTCATGGATCGAATGGCAGCGGGAACTTGCAGCCCGTACTTCTGGTCGTGATCAAAGAGAAGGAATCGGGGAGCGGACTGATAAGGGAAGGCCTCTCGTAACTGCTGAACGATCCAGCTAGTCGTTGGATGCCGGGTGATATTGAAGTGGACGATGCGCCGACGGTCGTGGCTAATGACGAAGAAGCAGTACAGGAGGTTGAAGGTGAGGGTTGGAACGGTGAAGAAGTCCATGGCGGCGATGGCTTCGCGATGATTGCGAAGAAATGCCCGCCAACGCTGGGCTGATTCAGGATTTCTGGGCGCGTGCCGCATCCAGCGGGAGACGGTTCGTTCGGAAATCTCAAAGCCCAGCATGCGGAGTTCGCCGTGAATGCGCGGAGCGCCCCGGGTGGCGTTCTCGGCCACCATTTGGAAAATCAATTGGCGGAGCTCTTTGGAAATTCTTTTTCCGCCTCCCACGGGCCTTCGCGTTTTGCGGAGGAGGGTCCAATACCGCCGGAATCCCGCGCGGTGCCAGCCAGCCACGGTTTCAGGCGCGACGAGGTGGAGCCCCTTTTTCCAGTCGGACCAGAGTCGACGAGCGGCGATCCAAAAAAGCTCGTCGAGTAGGCCAAGTTTGGGTTTGGGATGCTGGCGTTTAAGCACGGCGAGTTGCTGGCGAAGAGCCAGGTTCTCCAGCAGCAAGCCTCTGCGAGTGCGGAAAATGCGAGGGAATGCCCCGAACCAAAGCCGGAACAGGTCGACCATGATGGCAAAGTTATAACAGATGGGATTCTCGTCCCCGCTCCAATGTTGTTGATTTCAAAGCTGGACGGAATTGTGGCGAATGACACCTTCCTGAGTCCCCAATCTGCCGGAGACTTGTCGGCTGAGGATCTCGTAATGCAGGTGGGACCAGCCGCCGCTATCACCCTCCTTCCCGAGCGTGCCGATCTTTTGACCCATCATCACCCGCCCCCCCCAGCCTCACGGAAGGGTCAAAGGCCTGCAGATGCGAGTAACGATGGTACCAGCCCCGCTCATCCAGAATGTAAATGGTTCCGTTATTCCGCAGGTCGAAGCTGGCATTGTCTTTCTCCTCATCGATTACGTCTTTCCCAACGGCCACTACACGACCGCCGGTCGCGGCGATGACATCCACCAAGCCCTCGGCGCCGCCGATGTCGAGACCGGCGTGATAGTAGATCTTGGCCGAACTGATCTGCTCCCCGCCGTCGACGTAAGTCGGTTCGTTCGCCATTTGCGTTCGTGAGGCAAACCAGCGCTGCCCCCGAACTGGATAGACCATCGATCCCAGGGGCATTAAGGGCGAACCCGCGGGCCAGAGCCGCAGACGGGCGTCTTTTGCAAGCGCCCAGTGATCGTGATCGGTGTTCTGGTAGTACGCCTTGGTTACGCTACAGTCTACGCGCACGTGACCCAGGGTCACCGGTAGTCGATAATTTCCGCAGGAAAGAGTGGCGCGGGATCCATTGACCTCCACTTCGGCGCGCGCGTCCCGGACCGCCGAGCGAGCCTCGTAGCGTGTTTCACTGATCGAGAGCAGCTTCACGGTCGCGCTCTTGCCATCCGCGAACTGAACTCGATCGGTCGCGCCCACATCAATATCGACCACGCGAAAGACGGGTTCGAGTCCAGTGAATTGGCCACTCTTTGTGGTCGAGCGAGTTTTTGGCAGGGACACTAACGATGAGTTGTTCAGGCCGTCGTCGGCCAAGCCTTCTCTCCCGGTACGATCCAAGTGGACTAACCTGACCCTTTCGCCTTCAGGCTTTGAAAGATTTTAAGTTCGCGGTCCGCGTCTTTGACCCGGTCTAAGCGACGATAGGCGCGCGCCAGAGCGTAATGAACCTTGCCGGTGTCAGGGTGGAGCTTGCCTGCGGCTTCCAGTTGGGGGACAGCCTGCTGGAGTTATCCTTTGGAGAGTGCCAAGTTGCCGAGAGCGAAGTGCGCCTCCGAGAGTGTGTTGTCCAGGGCCAACGCTTGGGTAAGCAAGGAAACGGCCTGGGCTTCTGTGGCCGCGGGGTTGTCTCCACGGAAGACCAGGAGCATTTTCCCGTATTCCTGGTACAGGACAGGGTCGCGGGGGAACTGGCGGAGACCCAGTTCAAAGGTGGCGGCCGCATCGTGCGCTTCCCCCTCAGCTTCCTGGGCTAGCGTCAGTCCAAGGAGGGCTTTCGGGTCGGAGGGGTCCAGCTTTACCGCCCGGGCATACGATTGGACAGCATCGATGGGCTGAGAAAGCTTGGTTTCAGCAAGCCCTTTCAGGCAATAGGCCGGGGCAGAGTCGGGCGCCACTTCGAGGGCCCTTCGGGCCGCTTCTAGGGCGCCCTTGGGCCGCCGGGCTTCCAACAAGGCCCTCCCGACGTCTAAATAGTTGGACTCTTTCGAGGGCTCGTTTTGGATGGCTCTGTCCATGGCGGCCACGGCCCGGTTAAAGTCATTTTGTCCCTCGCAACACTAGCCCAGCAAGTTATCGATCTGGCCGTTTTCGTATCTTGTGCCCACCAGCGGTTCAACGGCGAGTCGAGTTTGCAGTGCAAGGTGCTTCCACAGTCCGAAAAGTACCTGGCGCCGAAACCCCGGCTGGGAATTGCATCCAGAGGCGGTCGGGTGTATGTTCCCAGTCGGTCGGAAAATGAAAGCGGGAATTCCCGGCAGAATGAATTCCGGCGCGAAATCCTGTTCTTTTGGAGAGTAAGTAGTTACGACAGGATGGTGCATCATGGCACAAGAACTTGGCACTTCGCGCAGAGGATTCCTGAGGACGGGCGGTGGATTCCTGCTCGGCGGCGTCTTGGCGCAGTTTGCAGGAGCGTCCGAAAGGTCGGTTCCTTCTCCCCCGTCGCCGGCGCCAAGCAAGATCCCCGTAATCGATTGTCATGCTCACGCCGGCATCGCCAGGCTCACGGGGCGAGATATCGATTTGGCCGATCCTTGGTATGCGGTGGCCGATCCGGAAGTCATACTTCGCCACGCCGCAGAAGTGGGCATTGATCGGACGGTGATCTTTCCCATTGAAAACACCACCTATGAAAAGGCTAACGAGGATATCGCCCAACTCTGTCGCCGCTACCCGGGAAGGTTCGTGGGTTTTGCCAAACATAATCCCCTAACCGAAAAAGGGCGGCTGCGTTCCTTACTCCTGCGTGAGTATCACGAACTCGGGTTACGGGGCCAGAAACTACACCAACAGCCCACTCCGGAATTGCTTGATGTGGTGAGAGAGTTAGGCATTCCGGTCCTCTACCATCCCCAGCGCGTGGCGCTGTACGAAGAGTTTCTCCCTTCCTATCCCACCATTAATTTCATCATGGCCCACCTGGGAAGCGACACCTCAGAAAACTGGCATGAACATCTGGCGGCAATTGATTTAGCCAAACGCTACCCAAACGTTTACTTGGATACCTCGACCGTGGTCCTTACGAGTTACTTGGAAAAAGCCATCCAGGAACTTCCGCCGGAGAGAATTGTTTTCGGATCGGATGAGCCGGAGGTTGACTGCCGGATGGAGATATTTAAGATCCGGGTGTTGAAACTGCCCAAAGAGAAAGAAGACCTGATTCTCGGTGGAAACATGCTGCGCCTGCTCGGCGGGCGGATCTAGGAATGCGCAAAGAGATGGAAGGCCCATGAAACCCTTGGTCATTGACTGCCATGCACAGGTCGGTTCGGGAGAGACCTGGGAAGAACCCCGACGGCAGGTGGAATATCCGTTAGAACAGGTTTTGGCGCGCGCTGCGCAGGCGGGGATCGACCGCTCCTGCATTATGGCTCCCAAGAACGAATCATATGAGGAAAAGAATAGAGAGATCGCCCGGCTCTGCGCAAAACATCCCGAAAAACTGATTGGGTTTGCCGTGCATAGCCCTCAGCGAGAAACCGGTCGGCTGGCCGCGATGCTGACCGAGGAAGTTCAGGTGCTGGGCCTCAAGGGCGTCAAGTCGGATGGTCACCCTACCCGCGAACTACTCGACGTGGTGGCGGAACTGAAGATCCCCGTCATCTATTATCCCGAACTCCGCGCCGAGGCTGGCCCCGCCCGAATGTTTTACGTGATGGCCTCCGCCTACCCCGCGGTTAATTTTATTTTGCCTCATCTGGGTAGCTACCGTTCCGCAGATTGGTGGGCGCACATTGAAACCATCGATCTCGCGAAGCGATACCCCAATGTCTATGTTGAAACTCCGGGGATCGGCAGTCACAAATACCTTGAGATGGCGGCGCACGACCTCCCCGCCGCGAAAATACTTTTCGGTTCGTACTCCCCAGAGTTGGACTCCCGCGTTGAGATCCACACTGTCCAATTGCTAGAATTGCCCAGCCAGCAGGAAGCCCAGATTTTGGGCGGGAATATTCAACAGTTCCTCGGCAGTTAGGTGTGCTTCCATGCTCAGACTTTTTGTGAGTCTCATTGGGTGGTTCGGTGCCCATGGCTGTCGGGAGAAGCATGTTGGAAATCGGCGAGAGAGGTTGACGCCCAGAGCACACGCGCGAGTTTCGTTGTGGGCTCTGATCTTCGTGCTGGGGTGTAGTTTCGCCCACGCGGACGGGCCTGGCGCGGGATCCATACCGGTGCTCGAACGCCCGCCGCAACCGGAAGATCTGCTCGCTTATCCTCCAGACGGCCCGGCCGTTGCCGTCAATCCACCTGGGTTCTGCTGGACACCTCATGAGATGGCGAAGGCCTACCAGTTACAAGTAACCAAGCTCGGCGAACCAACGCAGAATGTTATCTCGACGGCCCCTTTAGCTTCGACGGTTTTCGCTCCAGCCCACACGCTTTTTCCAGGGAGCTATAGCTGGCGGGTTTTTTATCTTAGCGGGAACGGAGTGGCGTTCGGCGCAAGCAGAACCCGAACCTTCACCGTACCACCGGGACTGCCGGAGCTGCCCATGCCGGATGTGGCACGACTCAAGGCCGAACTAGGCAGTGCCCGTCCCCGTTTGCTCCTGGCGGGGGACCGGTTGCGTAATCTTCGCCAAGCTATTGCCGAAGGCCGCGTCAGCACATGGAATGCTTTTCTGGAGTCCGCCGCGCGAGCTGAGGAAGAGCAGCCGTACCCCGAGCCGCGCCCTTCCGGCCATGGTTCGTTGACACCGGAAGAAGACTTCCGGCTGTTCCGATCAGGGAAGGTCGGAAGTGCCCACCTTGTTCGCCTGGCTCTGGCTTATCGAATTACCGGGGAGGAGAAGTACCTGGATGGGGCACGAAGATGGTTGATGGCGCTTGCCAGTTGGGATCCGAGAGGGATCACGAGCCATCGCTTACCTCAGCCGGGTGGCGGAGCGGGGAACGATGAAGCTTCGATGCCCATGCTCGAGAGAATGTCGCTCGCCTGGGATTGGATGGGTGACCGGCTATCGCCAGAAGAGCGAGGCAAAGTTCTCGTTGCCATGCGGGAGCGCGGCAATCAAGTGCTGGAAACTTTACAGGAAGAGGATTTCCTCTCTCATCCTTTCGAAAACCACGATGGCCGAGTCTTGGCCTTCCTGGGCGAGGCGGGCTTGGCGTTTTTGGGCGATATCCCGGATGCCGACCGCTGGCTCGACTATGGCCTTCGCTGTTATCTGACGTCTTACCCCTCTTTCGGAGGGGACGAAGGCGGCTGGGCGCAGGGGGTCAGCTACTGGTCGATATATCTTTACTGGCTAACCGGTTTTGTCGAAGCTCTACGCGAGGTTACCCCGGTTGATCTTCTACGGCGCCCTTTCTTCCGCCACACCGGGTATTTCGGCGTGTACGCGCATCCGCCTTACGCTCCCAGGGGCGCGTTTGGCGATGACTCTTATTCCCCGCCGACCAAGCCGGAGCAGATGTTAATCGATTTTCTGGCTGATTCGCTCCGCGATCCCATTCTGAAGTGGCAGGCGCAGTCGATCCGGGTGCCTGCAAACATTGCGGCGGACCCGGATGAGTGGTACATCGGGGACGTAATTTCCATCTGTCGAGCAGTGGATCGAGCGCCAGCCCTGCGCCCCGAGCCGCCCACGAGGCTTGAGGGTTCGCGCCTATTTCCGGATATTGGCTGGGCGACCATGCACTCGGCGCTGGGTGACGCTGCCAACGACGTTTGGGCTTTGTTTAAGGCCAGTCGCTTCGGCTCGTTCAGCCATAGCCATGCAGATCAAAACACTTTCTTATTGAATGCCTATGGGCAGGCTCTGGCCATCGACAGTGGGTACTACCCTGAGTATGGCACCCCGCACGACGAGCTGTGGACCCGGCAGACCAAAGCGCACAACGATATCCTGGTGAATGGGCGAGGTCAGCCGCCTTACACTTGGGCTGCGGGAGGGCGCATCGAGAGTTTCGAGCAGCATGGGCTTATTACGGTCGTGCGCGGGCAAGCCGCGGGGGCATACAATCTGGCGCAGCCTGAGGGCGTGGCTCGACTCTGGCGCCAACTTCTCACCGAGCCGCTTCCTCCCATGGAACCAAAGGTGGAGAGCTTCGAACGCACGCTGGTGTTTGACGGATCTCATGCCCGGCCACTGCTGTTTGTCAGTGACTATCTGCGAACCACGGCAGCGGCAAATTTCGACTGGCTGCTGCATAGCTTAAGCTCGATGCAAACGGACGCCAGGTCAGGTTCGATAAGCCTTAGTAACGGCGAGGCGAGGCTCGAAGTTCGACTGGTTTCCACGGAGCCCTTGAGTTTCTCGCAAAGCAGCGGATTCCCCATCCCACCTGAGCCCGTTACCGATACCGCGTACCCCAACCCGCCAGCGGAGACCCAGTGGCACCTGAAGGTTCACAGCGAGCACCCGGCGAGCGAGGCCAAATTCTTGGCCGTATTGGTTCCGTATCGAGCCTCTGAGCCACCCCCCGAAATAACGGCCCTCCGATCTTCCCATGTCCAAGGCTTTCGAGTCGGCGATTGCGAAGTGGCCGTCTGGTGGGGGCAAGGGAACCGTGGTGTGATTTCGTTGGACGGGTTGAAGGGTAACGGGCGGTTGGTAGTGAGAGTCATCCAGGGCGGCAAAGCTCAATCCTTCGTCTCTGAATAATGTCGGCATTATAGGAGTAGCCGTGTTATGCGCGGCGTCTATAGCGGCGTCGGCTCGGTCAGCCGCGGGAGCAATGGTTCAGCCTGTGCGCCAACACCTCCGCCCAGCCTTGCATCTTCGACTCGGGGATCGGGCCTCTTTGTTCTACCAGTGTGACTCAGTACTCGCCGATGCAGCGCTGAACCGTCCCGACCGAAGCCCCAAACTGCGCTGCGAGGAGGCGTAGGCTCCCCTGTTGGTTCCTGTATGCCTCTGCGATGGTCTTCCTCACGTCCGGGCTCAGGTGGGTGCGGGGCGGGCAACCTATACGCTTTCCCTCGGCACGTGCATTCCTCATCCTGGCTTTGACGTGCTCGACGATTAGTGATCGTTCAAACTCTGCCATGTTGCCGATGATCTGAAACATCAGCCGGCCCGCAGAGGTGCTTAAATCGAGATTGTCCCGGAGGCTGACCGGCGGCAAATGGCTCATGGCCTCGCCTATTCTTGGGCTGGCCATACCGGTTTTGATCAACCACTAGCAGGTCGCTGCCCAAATTTCCGTGGAGCTAGAGTTTATCGACGAATCTGAAGTTCTGCCCGAGCACGGTGTACTCGGAAGAAACCTTGCCACCTTCGCGGCAGTGCAGTGCCAATGGGCCGGACAACTCGCTCGTTGTAAAAGTGTAACCCCTGACTCCCCCACCTGGGAAGCTACCGTCGCATGGATCAGTTTGGACCTCGGCTAACTGGAGTAGCGGACACGGCAGTTTCTCTTTGCCGATCTGACCTCTAAACCACCCCGTTTCAATTGGAGCTCGCTGACGCCCAATTCCAACGCGTACCGGGACCTCGCCGCATAGCTTGATTCATTGCTGCTGGCGGCACAGGTGCAGGCCCAGCACAGGATCCGGCCTTCAAAGTCCCCCAGCCATCAACTGGGGCAGTGCATTGTGGCCGGCTGGATTCCGGCGTGGAAGGGCGTTTATCGTTCCCAATTCGGCTGAAGTGGTGGGAAAGGCTGTCGACAGTTATTGGTAAACCCTTGGCGACAAGGCAGGAGCTATTTCCTTGCACACCGTTCGGGACCGTGAAGGTTACATTAACGGTTAGGCGACAATACGGCCAGGTGGTTGCATGCTGCGGACAATTGCATCTACACGAGCGACGATTCGGAAGTTGGGCAATTGGATGGGGAGAGCCCGTCCATAAGTGATCGAGCTGGCTCATGACACGGGTTCCCACCATTCGTCGAGGGGTGCGATAAAAGAGAGTGCTTTCCGTGGAGCCGACTTTAATTCGAGATCCAATGGTGTCCTAACATAGCGGTATGAGCTGGTTGGTCCACCCTGAGCATTCCCCCTTCGGGCGATCCCGGGGTATGTTCAAACGGCGGCGGGAAGTGCCTGTACGACCGTCGGCAGGACGGGCGCCTCAAAGCGGCGCCAAGTTTCCACATTGGTAACGGCCAAAGGCACGCACCAGCCATCGAGGGCGACCGCCAGCTTACGTTCGATGGCCCACCCAGCGAGCGGCTGGCGTTCGAGCGGACCACCGATCAACACGGTACGCGCCTCCTCCTCGTCGAGGAACTGGAACATATCCGTGCCTTCCAGGCCTCGCGTGTCCATCAGGGTGAAATAGCCATCTTCGCCAAGGGTGAGGCTCAGGGCGGGGGGCGGAGCACCAGCCTTCCAGGAATCGCGCCATTCGCGAAAGGCGCGGTCGAGGGAATTGTAGAGTTCCGGATGGGAAGACTGGGCGCAAGCATACTCCCCCTTGAAATGGTACGCCAAGCTGCGCCTCTCGGCGTGCGGCGGAAACGCCCACGCGTAGCTTGGCTGCGGCTCCAAATGAGTGATGCCGAACGCGGCTGCATCCCGGAAATACGGGCTGAAGCGGTCGAGGCTCACGGGGCAAACGCCCGTCGGGGGAATTAAGTGGTGAATCAACGGGAGAAGCGCCAAGGTGGCGTCGTAATCCTCCCGCTGGTCTCCGGGAAATTCACAAAGCAGGTTCCAGTAGAGCACCAGTCCGGCAGCGCGGGCATAGCGAAGGAGCGCCAGGTTTTGGCGGGCGAGCACCCCTTTCTTCATGCGGCGCAACAGGGAAGAAGAGAGCGCCTCAATTCCGGGTTGGATCCGGTATACGCCGGCGGGGCGCAGGAGCTGAACCTGTTCAAGGCTCAGGTTAGACTTGGTTTCATAGAAGATCTTGGCGGGGGGTAATTCTTCGGCAAGGCGCGGCAGCACGGTGCGGAAGTAGGAATGCGGAAGGATGTTGTCAATCATGCCGAGTTGCCGCGAAGGATAACGGGAAAGGAGCCGCTGGACCCCGGCGATCACGCGGTCCGGAGACTTTTGGCGGAAGGCCATGGTCTCGCCATTGAGTCCGCAAAAGGTGCAGTGCTGGCGGGCGCCCCACCAACAGCCGCGGCTGCTCTCGTAAGGAAGCCAGACCTCCCTGTTTTCGCGCCAGGCGGGCAACGCATTGTCGAGTTGGGCAAAATAGTCTTCGAAGCAGGGCTCGGGGAGCGAATCCATATCGAAGCAGGCTTCGCCGCGCACGATGCGGTCAGCGGGCAAGGGCTCGCCCGCAACGGCGCGGCGCAGGAAATCCGGAAAGACGGATTCGCATTCACCCGAGAAGATGTAGTCGATGGGTGCGCCCAAGGAGGCAATGCCTCGCGCCATTTCACCTTCGCAGTTCGCACCGCCGATCGCGATAATTGCTTCGGGCTTGGCTCGTTTAACCTGAGCCAGCAGAGCCACTGACGCCGCCGTCTGGTGAAAAGTGGTGGTGGCTCCAACGACCCGGAAACGGAGAGAAGAAAATCGCTCGCCCAGGGCACAACAGAAAGGACCCGCCTCGCGCTCGACAGCGGCAAGCTGTTCGAAAGTCACCTTGCCGTTTTTCGACTGATCCCGCTTGGCAATCTGCTCCCGAAGTTTTTCGGTCTGGTATCCCAACGGTGGCAGGCCGAACGCGGCAGCCGCGAAAATGCGCTCTCCCCACATCCATCCGTAATTTCCGTCGGATATGGTTTTGTACAGTTCCTCTCCGCTGAGGGTGGCAAACAGGAGATTGGCGTAAAAGACCCGGACGCGGAGACCGGCCTGTTCGGCGGCCGCCTGAAGGAGATGTACACCTAGCGAGGGGCGGTCGATATCCGCAAAGGGCGGAACGATGATTACGGCATCCGATTGCGGACTCAGAAGCCCGAAAGCCCGGTCGTATCTCGCCTTAGAGGCGTCCGTGCAAGTCATCCCTTCGACTCATGTACCGTCATCCTTTATCTGCTTTGATGAAATTGATTCCGCCGGACACGTTATCAAACTCGATCTCGGATAAGTGGTCCGTCGCGGCAAGGTCAATGTTCAGCTCTTTGATGCTCTTTCCCGTTGCGGTCTTAATCTGATTCTGCTGGTCGTCAGCCAGCTTGACCGTCAGCTTGTTTCCTGCCATGGTGTTGCCTACTTTTTCTATTGTTGGAAGATTTGATCGCCAGTCCGCCACACACCTTCATCCCTAAAAGCAACGCGCGTTAACGACTCAGAAATACCTCACCCTTCGTGGTGGATGCCTCCCGATGCCTGGTCGAGATCCTGGCTGGTAAGTTGGTCCGCCGCCGCAAGGTCAATGTTCAGTTCCGTGATGCTCTTACCCGTTACGTTCTTGATCTGACTCTGCTGGTCGTCAGTCAGCTTGACCGTCAGTTTGTTTCCCGCCCTGGGTTGCTTCCTGTTCCACTTTGCTCTAAATCTTTCCAAATTCGATGATGACGCCGCCGGCTGCTTGGTCGAGGTCTTTATCGGAAAGTTGGCCCGTCGCCGCGACATCAATGTTCAGTTCCGTGATGCTCCTACCCCTTGCGTTCTTAATCTGACTCTGCTGGTCGTCGGTCAACCTGATTGTCACCTTGTTTCCTGCCATGATGTTGCCTCCTTATTCTTCTGTTGGAAGATTGGATCGCCTGTCCGGCATGCACCTCCACTCCCAATGAGGGTGCGCGTTAACGGCTCAGAATTACATCCCTTCGTGGTGGATGCCTCCCGACGCCTTGGCCAGATCCTGGTCGGCAAGTTGCTCCACCACCGAAAGATCAATGCTCAGTTCCTTGATGCTCCTGCCGGTTGCGTTCTTGATCTGCTTCTGCTGGTCATCGGTCAGCTTGATGGTCAGTTTGCTTCCTGCCATGATGTTGCCTCCTTAGTTCTTTTGTTGGGAGATTTGGTCGCCTCTCTGGCACACACCTCCACCCCCAATAGCGGCGCATGTTAACGACTTGCAAATGCGTGAGCCCGGCTAACCCGGGTCCTTCGTAATTACGATTTCCCCAGCACCACCCGCCACCTGGTCTAGTTCTTTCTCGGTAAGGTGACTGATCGCCGCGGCATCAATGTTCAACTCCGTAATCTTCCTACCCGTTGCGTTCCTGATCTGGTTCTGCTGGTCGTCGGTCAACTTGATCGTCAGTTTGGTTCCTGCCATGGTGTTGTCTCCTGCGTTCTCTAAGGTAACATCTGACTGCCCACACTCCTGGCATTACGAGACATCACAACCGCCCATCTCCAAAACGCGGAGATCGGTTACGGGGGAATCGTATCCTTAAGGATGACCCTGCCCGATCCGCCGGCCACGTCTGCGAGGTCTTTGTCGGTTAGGTGGCCCGTCGCCGCAAGATCAATGTTCAGCTCCTTGATGCTTTTACCTGTCGCAGTCTTGATCTGATGCTGCTGGTCGTCAGTCAACTTAATCGTCAGTTTGTTTCCGGCCATGGTGTTGCCTCCATTACCGGTGTTGGGAAATTTGACAAAATGTTTGTTTGAATACTCGCGTCTCGTATCTGATCCTGTGAATCATGGACCAGCTTCACCGTCATCTGGATTTCATGCCGACGTTGCCCTCCCCTTGCGGATTCGAGACTTTGACCCGGTATCTTTAGGAACATTGATGGTGCCACGGCATTGGGGTGATCCACAGCAGCAGGGGGCTTTCGGAGCCTTGTGGGAAAAGCGATAGTCGACCGTCAATTCCTCGCCCACGGCAATGGGTCGCACGCTCTGATAGAGGACCTGGCCCCCGCGTCTTCGCGTGCACAGGTTCGGATTGCAACTATGATTGATGAACTCCGCGCCGCTGCCCCCCACTGACCCGTCAATTCGCCAGAACTCGTCGAGTTTGAAAGCGTAGGTTTCCGCGGCATCCTTAGTTCGCCGGTACGATTCGACGGGATTAACGAGTTCTCCAACGTACTCGATCACATTGCGCCGCGCCGGGATTCGCTCCACGGCGAAAACACCCCAGCGGTGAATGCGCGACTCGCCAATCTTCAGGCGAAAACGAGCATGTCGCGGATCGATGCATGGCCGCGCCTTTAGCCGAGCGGCCTCGTAGGATTCGAGGTCGGGATGCTTCAGCAGCCAGAATTTCTTGCCGCCCGCTGAATAGAGCCAGCCCGAACCCGTTTCTACGGGCTCGATGCTCAGCTTAGCGACCTTCTTGCCCGAAGCCTCGCGGATCAACGCTCGCTGGGCTGGGGTGAGCTCAATGACGACTGGCGGTTGCGCCATGGTGCGCCTTTACGTTAATATGATTCCTACGGCGAAGGGGTTAGTCACCCGAAAGTCCACCATATTTTATGTAAATCGCTCCCCCGGCTACGTTCTCGAGATCTTTCTCGCTTAGGTTGCCGGTTGAGCTGAGATCAATGTTCAAGGCAGAGATCTTCTTCCCTGTGGCGGCCCGAATCTGTTGCTGCTGCTCATCGGTCAAGTGGATCGTCAGGATGTTCCCAGCCATGTTTTTGCCTCCTGTTCATTGGTCAGAAGATTGGTTCACAAATCTTGCCCATATCTCCGCGCACCCCAGCGGCGCGCCTGAGCGACATTGCGACGCCTCAGGTCTATTACTCCCTTATTTTCTGGACTCCGCCGGAGAGTTTTTGGAGATCTTTTTCGGAAATTTGACCCGTCGACGCAAGATCAATGTTCAGTTCGGTGACGGTCTTACCCGTTGCGTCTCTGATCTGCGTCTGTTGGTCGGTAGTCAACTGGATTGTCAGCTTGTTGCCAGCCATAGACTATCCTCCTGGTGCGCGTAGCGAAAATTGAGGGATAGTATTTCCGAGCATCGTGTCATACCGCAGTAGGGCGTGTCAAGGACATTTTGTCCTTGACCTCGCAATAACCGGTTCTGAGATTCGGACATAGGGTAAGGGGGGGAGATTATCGATTTTCCTATGGCTAGTGCGGCGTTGTGCCCATTCTGTCAATAACGGGCGTTACCACAAGGAAACACGATTACGCCTAAACTCCCGTCGTCGAAGCTCCCGTTCCAATGG
>Ga0209039_10002403_pt1 | contig 15949 bp, 12 predicted proteins | sample BogFormECP12_OM1_FD_188238 | JGI IMG/M metagenome (GOLD analysis project Ga0209039, IMG submission 188238) | Bog forest soil microbial communities from Calvert Island, British Columbia, Canada - ECP12_OM1 (SPAdes) (version 2) | ecosystem: Environmental > Aquatic > Freshwater > Wetlands > Bog ... | reverse complement strand
CGGTTTATTTTAATTTTGCACAAAAACACTCAGCTTTTTACCGCATGCAGATGAGTATGCAATTTGCTTCACCGGAATGCGAATCCTACCAATCGGTGCTACCCTTTAGTTTAGAACAATACGGATTATTGGAGAATTTATTTGCCGGGGCAGCTCTGGATCACGGCAACATGCGCGGCAGACAGCGTGCTTATGCGGTTACTTTTTTGGGCATGCTCAATACCTATATCGCTATGTACTTGAACGGCTATGCTGAGTTGGGCGATACACTGGTCTACCAGGCCACGCACCAGTTCATGCATGGTATTTTCTCTTAAATTTTTTATCCAAAGAATATACCTAATGGTAGGTATAATATAAAAGGAAAAAACATAAATGAAGAACTGGTTTTCCAATGCAATTTTCTATCATATTTATCCCCTGGGGTTGTGCGGAGCGCCGCTGCGGAATGATTTCAACGCTCCGATAGAGCCGCGCATGGAGCAACTCTACGGCTGGCTGGAGCACATTCAGTCGCTGGAAGCCAATACCATCTATCTGGGGCCATTATTCGAATCCAGCACGCATGGCTATGATACGGCCGATTATTATCACGTCGACCGGCGCTTAGGCTCGGATGAAACCCTGGCGTACCTGAGCAAAGAGATGCACGAACGCGGTCAGCGATTGGTGCTGGATGGAGTTTTCAACCACGTGGGCAGGGATTTTTGGGCCTTTCGAGATGTACTGGCAAACCGTGAGCGTTCCGCCTATCGGGATTGGTTTGCTAATCTGCGCTTCGATCAACGCAGCCCTTACAACGACCCATTCAGTTACGAAGGCTGGAACGGGCATTTCGAGTTGGTCAAACTGAACTTATGTAACCCGGCAGTAAAGGAGCATCTGTTTGGAGCAATTGCGAGCTGGATAAAAGATTTCAAGATCGATGGATTGCGGCTGGATGCAGCCGACTGTCTGGACTTTGATTTTATAAAGGAATTAGCCGCTTTTTGTCACAAGTTGCGCCCGGATTTTTGGCTGATGGGCGAGGTGATCCATGGTGACTACCGTCGCTGGGTAAACTCTGAAATGTTGGATTCGGTTACAAATTATGAAGTCTATAAAAGCCTGTATTCCAGCCACATAGACCACAATTATTTCGAAATAGCTTATGCCTTGAACCGCCAATTTGGACCAGATGGAGTGTACCAGGGCTTATCCCTTTATGCTTTTGCTGATAACCACGATGTCAACCGGGTAGCAAGCAGCCTGACCAACGCGGCTCATCTGTACCCGCTGTACTGTCTGCTGTTTAGTTTACCGGGCGTCCCGTCGATATACTATGGCAGTGAATGGGGCATTAGCGGTAAGAGAACCCGTTACAGCGATCTACCACTGCGACCTCAGCTTAATTTGGAAGAAGCCATCCAAACTGCGCCGCAACCTAGGCTGCCGGTTGACCTGGCTCGTTTGGCCGGCATTAGAAAGAACTCGGTTGCTCTGAGGGAAGGAAATTACGAGCAGCTTTTGGTCCAAAACGAGCAACTGGTCTTTACTCGCCAGGCTGATGCGGAAAGAGTGATTGTTGCAGTCAATGCGGCCGAAAAACCGGTCACCATTCGGTTTAAATTGCCAGCAGGTTTCAATAACCGTTTGAAGGACCTGCTTAATCCAGGCGCTGAATTTCAATCGACAGGCGCTGGAGAACTTTCTGTGGAAATACCGGCCTGTTGGGGAAGATTTTTAAAGGGATAAAATTGTAAGACTTTGCAGTATTGTTAAGGAATTTCACTTGAGATAAGGTTAGACTTGTACCCGTCTGGCAAATGGGATGTTGATCGGCAGGATTTTTCCCATCTCAGCGGGAGAGAATTCAACAGGATCAGAAAAAATGTCCTACATAACGCATTTAGAGTGTTCAAAATGTGCTAATCGTTTTACGGCTAATCAGGTGCAAACCTATTGTCCGGATTGCCAGGCGCCCTTACTGGCACGCTATGACCTAAAAACCGCCCGGCAGCAACTTGATCCTGATGAAATTCGCAGCCGCTCAACCGGAATGTGGCGCTGGCATGAGCTGCTTCCGGTAGTAAAACCAGAAAATATCGTGACGTTGGGGGAGGGAGATGCTCCGTTACTGCCTGTCTCCCGCCTGGCGAAAAGGTTGGGACTTTTCAATTTGTATATTAAAGATGAAAGCAACAATCCAACTGGTTCTTTCAAAGCACGCGGATTGGCGGCTGCTGTTTCGAAAGCCAAGGAATTTGGGATTAACAAGCTGATCATTCCTACTGCTGGCAACGCGGGTGGCGCAATGGCAGCCTACGCGGCCAGAGCAGGCTTGCAGGCCTGCATATTCATGCCGAAGGATAGCCCATTTGCAAATATCAAAGAAAGCCAGGTTGTTGGAGCAGAGGTTATCCTGGTAGATGGTTTGATCAGCGATGCTGCCGCTCGGGCAGGTGAAAAAGCCAGGGCAGAAGGTTGGTTCGATCTTTCTACTTTTAAAGAACCTTACCGGGTTGAAGGGAAAAAAGTAATGGGGTATGAACTGGCCGAATCATTCGATTGGGAACTACCGGATGTAATCATTTATCCCACTGGCGGAGGGACGGGGTTGGTGGGGATGTGGAAGGCCTTTGCGGAATTGGAAGAACTGGGTTGGTTGAAGAGCAAGCAGTGGCCGCGTCTGGTCGCTGTTCAGGCTTCTGGTTGTGCTCCGGTAGTCAAAGCATTCGAGCAAGGTAAACTCTCCTGTGATTTCTGGAACGGGGCAAAAACCATTGCTTCAGGTTTGCGCGTCCCCAAGAGCTTTGCGGACCAGATCATTCTCCATGATCTTTTTGAAAGTCATGGAATTGCTGTGGCAGTTGGAGATGATGAAATCCTGCGGGCCGTGCACGAGCTGGGTGAGGCTGAAGGAATTTTTGCAGCCCCTGAAGGGGCCGCAACCTACGCCGGTCTTAAGCATCTGGTCGAGCTGGGTTGGGTAAAACCACAGGAGCGTATTGTTCTTTTCAATACCGGTAGCGGATTGAAATATTTAGAACAGTAAGTCGGCCTTTTGAGGACAGTATAGTAATCGGCTGAAATTGTCCAACGTCAGGTGATCGGTCTCCCGACTGCTTTCGAGGAATGGCCGGACATCATTTGATATTGCTTTCCAATCCAATGCCTGCAGCCGGTCAAGAAGAATGCCGCGCCAATTTTCAGGGTTGGGTAACGCTCCCTGCCAATTTTTTTGTTTCAAGTCGTTCGATAAATAGATCAAGTTTGGCTCTGGCCAATCCGTGTCGGAGAGATACCACATCAGGTCATACAGGTCTCTGCCTTTAGCAACACCGCGTTGCAATATGGCGTGCATCTTCCCGGCCATTAGGCTGGCCCGGTCATGATGTTGGATCTGGAGCGGGACATGCCTGTGAACGATCGTTGTATTCAATATGGCGCCGGCCGGTGGATTTGTATCCACTTCAATTTTGACCGAGATGATTTGGTTCGTCCCTCCAGGCAAGTTCAGCTTGCTCAACAATTTGTAAAAAGTTACATAGGCTGAATGGAGAGCCCTCTGGTCGTTGACCCTGATCTCGATATGAAAGCCTTCAGCGGTGAGATCACGTTGAATTGCTTTTAAATAGGCGCGGAAGTTATAACCGGCAATAGGTCTTTCCAAGACGAAATCCAGGTCTTCGGAAAAGCGAGGAATGTTATATAAAAAACGTAACGCCGAGCCGCCGCGAAATGCCAACGGCAGCATGGCACCACTATCCTGCAAGCTTTCCAGCACGCGCGCCTGAAGATATTCCTGGATCAGATTGCGACTCTGGTTGGGATCGGGGTTTGCTTGTATTAACTTGTAAAGATATTCATTCATAAGGTCTCGAACCCCGATTTTTCTGCCAAAGTTAGTCTGCAAATTTCTTGATAGGCCCGCAATAATTTAGGCTTATGGGAATTAAGTGCCAGCAATTGCATCCGTTTCAAATCCAACTGCCCCATATTTTGCAATCGTAATTCTTGCAGATATGCACCTTTGTCGCTGTGTGGTTCAAGGTAAATCAGATCGAGTAAAGCCTTTTCGGGTGTCGCCACCCAGGCAGTCTGACCTGCTCCAAAATCTATTTTCGAATAATCTTGAAACCAATCCCGCCGGATATGCCGGAATTGGTACTCGCCCAGTTGCGTACTTTGAACGAACGGACGTCCGCTGCTGACGCTGGTTGTCACCAGTACCCGTTCAGGTATCAGATCATAAAAGGCCAATGCAGATTGCAAGCTGACATAAGAATGGGGCTGGATATGATTGGCGATCAGAAATGGATGGGGACTAACTTTTTGAAAAGGTGGGGCCAGAGTGTATAGACCTCGCCGGAGCTGATAAATCTTACCGGCCGCGACCCACCGTGAGAGCTGCTTGCGAACTTCGAATGGATCGCCTTCACCGGCAAGCAATAGACCTGTCTCGAAGACAGGCGCTGCTCCAATCCGATCAATCAGATTAGTAAAATTCATTGCAATAATTTACCACTATTGGTAAATTATTGCAATGCTTCAAATCCATTTCTGTGTTAGTTGTATATAAAATCTCTAATCTGGATATAATTTATCGCTATTGACAATATGAATACGACAAATTATAGTTCCTTGGCTATTGGAGGTAAATTTGGCAATTCGAAACACAACTTCATTCAATGTACCTGCCCATCCTGCAAAGTCGCCTGGCGGCGGGACAGGCAAAGTTCCAAGAAACGGTCTAGGCCGGGCAATTGGCTACCTTGGCCATTACAAAAGGATCGCCTTCTTTGCCTATGGCGCTCTTGTGATTGCTACTGGCGCTCAATTAATGGTTCCACAACTCGTCCAGAGCATTATTGATGCGATCACGAAAGGACTGGTCGCTCAGGAATTGGCAAAAATTCCAGCTGCCTACCTCACTGCAGCATTGACCAAACTTGGCTGGACGACCGATCAATACAATACCTATCAAAATGGCTGGGAGTATGCCCTGGCAATAGCCGGTCTCCTCATTCTAATTTTTGCGGTGCTGCGCGGTCTCTTCTCTTATGCCCAGACCTATATGAACGAACGCGTTTCGCAGAGCGTGGCATTTGATCTTCGCAATGACCTGTTTGCAAAAATCCAACGGCTATCTTTTAGCTACCATGATAAAAACCAGACCGGCCAACTTATGATACGCGCCACCGATGATGTCGAAAAAGTGCGCCTGTTTATTGGGCAGGGTTTGCTTTTTGCTACTCAGGCGGTCATATTGCTGGTTGCAACATTGTTGATTCTTTTTTTGACCAATGTCAATCTGACCTTGATTATTATTCCATTACTGCCGGTGTCCTTCTTAATTTTCTATGCCTTTGGCAAAATATCCACACCCATGTTTACTCAGGTGCAGATCCGTTTGTCGCGCTTGAACACCATTCTGCAAGAAAATATGGCCGGTATCAAAGTTATCAAAGCGTTTGTACGCGAGCCTGAGCAAGAGCAGCGCTTCGAAAAATCTGCTAACGACCTGCTGGCGCAGCAAATAAAGCTGGCACGTGTCTTTGCCTTCCTGTTTCCACTGGTATTCCTGGTGTCAAGTCTGGGTCAGGCAGCCGTCCAATATTTTGGCGGTCGCCAGATCATTATGAATACATTGACCCTGGGCGAATGGCAAAAATTCAGCCTTTATTTAATGTTTATATTCCTTCCGTTAGGGATGTTGGGGATGATCATCAATTTGATGTCCCAGGCTTCCGCTTCAGCCGATCGTATTTTTGAGATATTGGACGCCAAAAGCGATGTGGTTGATAAACCGGGTGCATTTAACTTGCCCGAAATCCAGGGAAGTGTGCAGTTTCATAAGGTATCTTTCCGCTATTTTGGCACTGGTGAGCCGGCATTGGATAATGTCAGCTTTGATGCAGAACCGGGACAGACGATTGCTCTGTTAGGCGCCACTGGTTCAGGAAAATCAACGATTATTAATTTGATCCCGCGCTTTTATGATGTCACTACCGGGTCCATCACCATCGACCGGCATGACATCCGGAATGTTTGTCTGGATTCCCTGCGTGCCCAAATTGGCATTGTTTTGCAGGATACCACCCTTTTCAGCGGCTCGATCCGCGATAATATTGCCTTTGGTCGTCCAACGGCCGGTATGGACGAAGTGATTGCAGCGGCTAAAGCAGCCAAGGCAGACGATTTTATTATCAGCTTTCCAAATGGATACGAGACATCGGTCGGTGAGCGCGGGGCGACCTTGAGCGGAGGTCAAAAACAACGCATTGCAATTGCGCGTGCCCTGCTGATGGATCCTCGTATTTTGATCCTGGATGATTCGACCAGCAGTGTGGATAACGTAACCGAATTTGAAATTCAACAAACACTCAGTAAGCTGATGAAAGGGCGAACGAGTTTCGTGATTGCCCAACGCATCAGTACTGTACGCAATGCAGACAAAATCCTGGTTTTGGATAAGGGGAAACTTGTTGCGATGGGTAAGCACGAAGATTTGATGGAAAACAGCCCGATCTATGCCGAAATTTACAGTTCGCAACTGGTGGAAGATGCGCCTGCCTCGCTTGAGACGCTATCCCCATTGACCCTTGAGGAGAAACTATTATGATGATGGGCGGTGGTCCTGGGGCATTGATGAATCGCGAGACGATAAAACCGAGAAAGGTCGGCGCGACGTTAGGGCGATTGTGGAATTATTTTGCCCCATATACTGTGGCCATGTTTGGGGTGTTTGCGCTGATTTTGGGGGGCGCCTATGTGAATACCGAAACGCCTGAGTTGGCCGGTCAGGCCGTTGACTGCTTCCTTACCCCGGCCTCAAATTTAATATTTGCCGGACAGAGCAATGTCCCACAGGGTTTAGTAAGCAGTGCAACATCTGCTGCAGCAAGCGACTGCTGGTTTAACAAACTGAACACGAATGCAACTGCCAACGATTATATTATAGGTTTAGGCGGACTTATTCTGGTGGTGGTAGGGCTGTATATTGCCGGGGCGTTGATGAGTGGCCTGGTGGCTTATTTAATGAATTGGACCGGGCAGCATGTTCTGCGAACCTTGCGGGTGGAAGTATTTCATCACGTTCACGAACTATCGATTGGCTATTATGCAGCGCATGAAGCCGGCTCCGTGATGAGCCGTATCACCAACGATATGGATACCATCCAACAAACCATTAATTTCGTGCTGGTAAATCTTTTGAGCGGAGTCGTACTGATCATCTGGGTAACGATCAAAATGTTCACCATTAATGTTCCTTATGCCCTGATCAGTATGCTGGTGGTGCCGTTCATGATCGTGGCAACCCTCTGGTTGTCGGCTCAGGCACGCAAGGCCTTCCGAGAAACACGGGTCGAGATTGGCAAAGTCAATGCCAATTTGGAGGAAAGCATCGCCGGTGTACGTGAGGTACAGGCTTTTGGTCGTGAAGAAGTCAACATTGAGACTTTCCGTTCATCCAATGCGATGAACCGCGATGCAAACGTGCGGGCAGTTTCTTATACAGCCGCACTTCAGCCGACTCTGGAAGCTTTAGGATATATTGCCATCGCCATTGTAACAATCGCCGGTGGGTTCTTACTGCTGCGCGGCCAGGCGTTATTTGGAGTGATTGTCTCTTTGGGTTTGGTCATCACTTTTATTGGATACGTACAGCGTTTTAACCAACCCATTTCTATGATATCCCAACTGTGGGCCAATTTGCAAAGCGCAGTTGCCGGAGCTGAACGTATCTTTGATTTGTTGGACACCGTCCCTGACCTGCAGGACAAACCAAACGCTCCGGATATGGCTCCAATCAAAGGCAGGGTGGAGTTCGATCATGTCTCCGCCTCTTACCTGCCGGGCGAGATGGTACTGTGTGATGTCAGCTTCAAAGCCGAACCTGGGCAGACCATTGCTCTGGTTGGCCAGACCGGGGCTGGCAAGACCACCATTATCAACCTGATTCCGAGGTTTTATGATGTGGTCTCCGGAAAAATATTGATTGATGGTGTCAACGTGGCGGATGTGACCAGCGCCAGCTTGCGCAAACAGATTGGGATTGTTTTGCAAGACACATACCTGTTCAGTGATACGGTTATAAATAATATTCGCTTTGGTCGTCCGGAAGCAACGGATCAAGAAGTGTTCGCAGCGGCACAGCTATCCCACGCAGATGATTTTATTCAGCGGCTGCCGAATGGATATAATACCGTTCTCGGTGAGCATGGAGCCGGTCTGAGCCAGGGCCAACGCCAGCTGCTCGCCATTGCGCGTGCCGCCCTGGCAAATCCTCGCATCCTGATCCTGGATGAAGCAACTTCCAGCGTGGATACTCGTACTGAACGGCTGATCCAACATGCGCTTGAAAAATTATTGGAAGGACGAACCAGCTTTGTAGTTGCTCATCGCCTCAGCACCATTCGCAATGCAGACCAGGTTTTGGTGATCGATGACGGCCAGATCGTCGAGTGTGGCACACATACCTCTCTGCTTGAAGCAAAAGGTGTGTACTATAATCTGTATATGCGCCAGTTTCGGCAGGATGAATCCGGGAAAATCGATGCGAATGCTACCGGAAATGAAAAAGGCAGCGGCAATGGTAATGGAAACGGCCATGCCAAGGAATTTAAACCTAACCTGGCAGGTGGAATTTAGAGAAGGGTGAGAACAACAAACCAGCTGACCTGCTGGTTTGTTGTTCTCTGCTCAAAAAGGAATAAATGAAACCTCCATCAAAAAACAATATTCTGGTTCCTCGTATTCCAAGTCACTTGAGTCCGTCGGACTTCACAAAAATTGAAGATCAGATCCAGGCAACAGACTGTATTATGGCGGATCATGATTTTTCGGGCCAAAACGCCAGGAACCTGGATTTTGAAAAAGTGGTTCTCCGGCGCCTTATATTTCAACGATCTCAATTGAAATCCGTTCGCCTATTAGATTGTCAGATCGAAAGATGTGATTTATCTGGAGCCAACCTGGAGAAAGCGCGATTCCAGCGAGTAGAGGTGTCCGGCTGCCGGCTGCTGGGAGCAATCTTTATGGACGGCAGGTTCGATGACCTGTGCTTGAGTGATTGTAATGCCGAAGGTGCGAATTTTGTAACCTCGATCTTTAAAGCGGCACGTTTTGAAAAATGTGTGCTCAAGGGTGTAACTTTTGAAGGTGCAGACCTGACCGGGGTGGTGTTTCACGAATGTGATCTGAGCGGCGCCGATCTCCGTAATGCGAAATTGAAAGACACTGATTTTCGAAGCTCGACCATCGATGGTTTAAAAACCGGTATCAAAGAATTACAGGGCGCTATAATTGCTCCAATACAAGCCATCCAGGTGGTTAGCATCCTGGGTATCCATGTCAAGGAAAGTGACCAGCCTATTTATTAATAGCCTTTATCAGATGAAGACGTGATTACAGCCTGGCTATCTTCCTAACTGACTGATTGGATTTTGACTGTTTTAAGTGCAAAGAAGCGGTGTGTAAGGGTAAGATTGCAACTTGATTTGCATCAATATATTCAACGCTCTCAGGGTTATCCCTAGCCTGGCGATACTTTTCCTGGCCCTTCATTACCTTGGCTTGGGTTATCTTCCATCGCTGGTCGCGCTGACTGTTTTGGCCTTCCCCAATATTATCTGGAGCGCTATCCCCACCAACTTTCAGTCGGTGAACAGCAGCGCTTTGGTTTGGTGCGCGCCCTGGCAGCTGATCCCCCGATCCTCTTGATGGATGAGCCGTTTGCTGCCATTGATGCCATCACCCGGGAATGCCTGCAGGAAGAATTTTTGGAGATCCAAATGAAGGTCAATAAGACCATCTTGTTTGTTACCCATGATGTCGAAGAAGCTTTCTGGTTAGCCGACAAGATTGTGATAATGAAATCAGGCGGGTTGGTCCAATATGGCACACCTCTTGAAATTGTCACTCAGCCGCAAAACGAATTTGTCCAGGAACTGGTTGGCACCGGTAATATGCTGAGAAGGTTAAGCCTGATTGATGTACAATCGGTGTTGGATACCCGCGCCGACTGGTCATCTGAAAAATCACTGGCCAATTTGCACCTGGATGGCTCGGCGGTCGTCCATCCCAATGACGACCTGCGCAGTGCGCTTTCGACGCTGCTGAACAGCGGTGCGAATATATTGAAAGTTGTTGATCTCCAGGGCCGGCCGGTTGGCGAGATTAATTTCAGCGATTTGCGGGCAGCGCTGGTCGCCTATGCTCAGTTGATGTTGGTGCGCAATTGGGTGATCGGTTTGACCAGCATCGACCCTTCAATTATTGAAGCAGCTAAGGGCGTGGGAATGAGCGGCTGGCAGCGCTTCTGGCAGGCAGCATCGCGGTTTCATTACTGGCTATTACAGCAAACTATTTGCTGCATTTTTTGGAACGCCGGGCCGAGATAACAATCCGGGGAGAAAACAAATAACTGAACTTTGTAATAGATTCATTACAGGTCACTTATGGAAAAATATGACGCTATTATTATTGGATCGGGTCAGGGCGGTATGCCGCTGGCCCGTGCTTTGGCTAAAGCCGGTTGGAAAACCGCCATGATAGAACAGAAACATGTTGGTGGAACCTGCATTAACGAAGGCTGTACCCCAACCAAAACCATGGTGGCCAGTGCAGAAGCTGTATATATGGCCCGGCGAGCCAAGAATTTTGGAGTACAGGCGGGGAATGTATCGGTTAATATGCAGGCTATTTACCAGCGTAAACAAGACATTGTAAACAGCTTTCGAAATGGCGATGAGCGCCGCCTGATAAATGACGGCGTCCAGCTGATCTGGGGCCGAGCCAGTTTTATCGGGCCAAAGTCCATTGAAGTGAGCCTCAATAACGGGGGCGAACCTCTTCAGATGACCGCCGAGACGATTGTGATCAATACGGGCGGGCGGTCGCGGCCGATAAAATTGGATGGTTTGGAGCAGATTCCTTATTTGGATTCCACATCCATTCTGGATCTGACTGAACTGCCAGATCATCTCCTGATCATTGGCGGAAGTTATGTGGCGCTTGAATTTGGACAGATGTTTCGCCGGTTTGGCAGCCAGGTGACAATAATTCAGCGAAGTGGATGTTTACTTGGCCGCGAGGATGTGGATGTGGCCGAGGCGGTGCTTGGAATTATTCGAGATGATGGCATCCAAGTGCTATTGAATGCCGAAACCAGGCAAGTTGAGCGAGACTCGGCCGGGAAAATTCATCTAAAAGTAACCAACCCCGAAGGAGACCACAACCTGGTTTGCTCGCATTTGCTGCTGGCGGCTGGTAGGATCCCAAATTCGGACCGGCTAAATCTTCCGGCAGCCGGGATTGAAACAGATCCGCAAGGATATATTCGTACCAACGAGCGACTGGAGACCAATGTGCCCGGAGTCTATGCAATTGGTGATGTAAAAGGCGGCCCTGCGTTTACCCATATTTCTTACGACGATTTTCGTATTCTAAAGAAAAATCTATTGGAAAAGGGAAATGCCTCCATCCTGGGACGAATGATCCCTTATACCATGTTTATTGATCCACAACTCGGCCGGATTGGTATGATCGAGACAGATGCGCGTAAGCAGTTCCTTAACCTGAAAGTGGCAAAAATTCCAATGAGCTATATTGCCAGAGCCCTGGAAACCGATCAGGCGCGCGGTTTTATCAAAGCGTTGGTCGACATGGACACGCAACAGATTGTGGGAGGGGCGGTGCTGGGCGCGGACGGTGGTGAGATCATGGCGATGATCCAGATTGCCATGTTGGGAAAGCTGCCCTACACGGTTCTGCGGGATGCGACTTTTGCTCACCCCACTTTTTCGGAAGGTCTCAATACCCTGTTTGCAGATCTTCCGTAACAATCATCACATCCTCTTTGAGTAAAAAAATATCCGGCCATTATGATAGATTGGCCGGATTATTTATTTAAGAACCCTGTCCCTCATTGCACGGAAGGAAAAAACTTGCATTATGACGTTGTCATTGCAGTTATTTTGAGGGGGTTCCTCCATTTAATTGAATCAAGTAGGAAATAATGTCGGAAATCTCTTGAGCAGTCAGCAGTTTGTTATCCCCAAAGGGCGGCATCATGATCATTGGACTTGGACCACTGGGTATGGAGCCGTGCTCTATAAATACATCCACATTGGAGGCAAAGGTTTTGTAGTTTGAGTTGAGAATCGTTGGATCAATCGGGTTTATGTCCGGCACGGTTCCATCATCTGAACCAGGGTTCGGAATGCCCAAGACACCTTGTGGCCCATGGCAAGCGGCGCAGTATTGGCCGAATAATGGTTTGCCTCGGTCGGGGTCGCCAACGAGCGTGATTGCCGCACCAGTGCCGCCGGAATTTGAAGGCAATGCCGGTTCGAGAGTTGCCGTAGGTACATTTGCTGGAGGCGGGGTATCGGTTGGTTGTTCCGGTTGGGGAGTCTCCGATGGCATCGCAGATAAATTTTGAAGGGTGTCGAGGAAACCTATGACATTAGATATTTCTACGGGTGTTAATGGTCCCCCACTGGCTATTAACCAGCCTGGCATAGCGCTACCCGGCCGGCCATTTGAGATGGTATCTATTAGAGACTGGCCGCCAGCCTGTACAAAGGCGCTATTGCGTAAAGGCAGTCCAACACCGCCCTCGCCATTAACTCCATGACATTGGCTACAATGCAACATATAAATTTGCACGCCTGCAGCTGATTCTGGAGTGCCGGCTGTCGCAGGGCCGGAAGATACACCACCCTGAATAGCAGGCAAGAGGGTAAGAGTTGCGGCGGGCGCCAGCGAAGGTACCGGTGTCAGCCCAGGGGGTTGTGGATTTGGGTAGCAGGCAGCCAATGCTGAGATGAATAAAAAGGATATAAGGAGAATGATCCAGCTTCGGGTTGACATGCTCTTCCTCCGTTATTTCTTCAAAGTACGTACAAAATTGACGACGTCCCAGCGCTCGGTCGCGTCGAGGTTTTCTGCCATGCTGGGCATGATTCCAAAACCCTGGCTGATTATCACGTAAATCTGGCTATCTGTCAGGTTTTGGACATTGGCGCTGGAGAGATTGTAGGGTTTTGGATTAAAGAAACCGCCTACCGGGCCGTTTCCAAGCCCCTGGGGTCCGTGGCACATGACACAGTTGATACCAAAAAGCACCTGGCCGCGTTGCAGAGAATCTTTGGTAGCAGGCAGCGGCTGGCTGGCTGGTTGGCCGTCAATCAGCACTGGCCCTTGAATAGGGATGGCCTGGGTTGGTGCTGCCAGGCGAGGCCCCTCATCAAATCCGATCGAATCCTGGATCGCCATATTTGTAGGGAAGGGAATTTGGAATATATTATAGAAAAACAAGACCGTGATTGTAGCACCCACCAGCAATACCCCAGCCACCGCAGTCCAGAAAATCCAGAACCCCCGATCAGTTCGCGGAGCGGCTTCGGTTTGTATAAAATAACTGGCGTTGAACGTTTTAAAGATATCTGCTGCCGATTTGGCCAGCTCGTCATCGTCCACCTCAACCTGGACGCCAATCATTCCTTCAGTAATGTGGGGGTCGTATATTTGCTGTTTGAAGATTGGGAAGCGGTTCAAAAAAATCATCCCAAAAAATGCGCCCCACATCGTTCCCAACATGGTCACCTCAAAATAGATGATCAATGAAGTTGGAATGGGGATCAGTGGTTGGCCGCCCTGGATCAAGGGATAGAGCAAGAAGATGCCTGCCGTCAGGAATACTGCCAGCAGGATACCCAAGACAGCCCCGGTCATTGAAGCGCGCCCAACACGGGCGTGAAAGCGCTCACGTCCCAACATTACAGCGCTGTAGGGTGCGCCAGACATAACCGTGATTTTATCTTCGGAGACGTCCAGCTTGCGGATTTCATCAATAAAATCTGCGGCATGGCCCGGATCGTTGAATAGTCCAAGTAACTGCTGCTCTGCCATTTTTTCCCTCCTAATCTGACTCAGACCGGGTGGGGACTAATGCACGGCCAATCTTGCGCAACCCTTGCATAATCTGCCCCTCATAGATTTCCCAGGTTGGAATGACCGGGAAGATGCGGGTGAAGATGATGTAAAAAAAGAATACCAGATTGAATGCGCCAATCGTGATCAGCGTTTCGGGGAGCTGGAGGTGGTAAACTCCCCAACTGAAGGGTATCTCATTCTGTCCCAGGGTGAGAGGTATGATGACCACCCTTTCAAGATACATACCGATATTTACAAATACGGCCACGACAAACAAGGCAGGCAGAGAAGTGCGGATTTTTCTGGACCAGAGCGTAAGTGCCGGCACGAGAACGTTGCAAAAGAGCATGGTATACCAGAATGGGGCCGCGCTTCCGCTGGAAAGCAGGGCAAATATAGTCTTATCGGCTGGGGCACCGCCAAACCAGGGCGCAATGTAATCATTGAAGTAGAAGTAATCCCAGGTCAAGGAGAGTAGCAATAAGAAGGTGGCCATGCCATTAAAATGTTCCGGCCGTAAGAAGTACTTGAGGTTTAGGGCTTTTCGTAAGAGGATCAGGGCAATAATAACTGCGGCGACTCCGGAGAACAGCGCTCCAACTACAAAATATGGACCAAAAACAGTGCTATGCCAGCCGGGTTGTAGTGACATAGCGAAATCCCAGGACACAATCGTGTGGACCGAAAACATGACCGGGATGATGGCATAACTGAAAATGTTGAGAGCCGTCTCCTGATTTTTCCATTCCTTCTCGGTGCCCCGCCAACCCATGGCCAGGGCGCGGTAAAGCTTTTGTCTCCAGCCACGCCCGTGGTCGCGACCCATTGCAAAATCCGGCAGCAAGCCAATATAGGCAAACAAGATACTGCAGCTCAGATAAGTCAGGATGGCCGTTAAATCCCACATCAATGGAGAGTGGTAGCTGGGCCAAATCTGGCGCTCGTTCGGATAGGGCAGCAGCCAGTAGAATTTCCAACTGCGCCCAAGGTGGATAATTGGGAACATAGCAGCCGTCATCAAGGCAAAGACCGTCACCGTCTCGGCTGCCCGGCTGATAGGTCTCCGAAATTCAATCTTTAATACACGCAAGGCCGCAGAAATAAAAGTTCCGGCGTGACCGACGCCGATAAAGTAGACGAAATTGACAATATAGAGAGCCCACATGACCGGGCGGTTCAATCCGGTAACGCCCAAACCCCAGATCATCTGGTATGTCCAGGTGACAAACATCAGGATCACAAAACCGGTCACAATCGGGAAAAGTATTTTGAGGCCGGTACCAGGATGGTACATTGGCTCTAATACTGCCGCATTTATTTCAGCCGGTGGCCGTGGGTCAAGAGAAAGATGTTCTTCGCGTTGATGCTCTTCCTGCCTGGCCAGTTTCTCATCTTCCAGCGGTGGTTTTTCCCAATAGGGTGTATCCGGGTTAGTCGGTGACATAGGATTGGCCTCCCTTCAAATAATAGATTGAAGGTTCCGTACCCAATTCTTCCAGAATTCTGATCTTACGAGGATTATTCTTTAACAGGATTGAGATCTGGCTGTTGGGGTCATTCAGATCACCAAAGACCAGAGCTGAAGGCGGGCAGGTCTGAACGCAGGCAGGTTGGACATCTCCATCTTTCAATGCAATGCCTTTGGCGAGCGAGTCTTCTTCGGCCCGGCGAATGCGCTGGATGCAGAAAGTACATTTCTCCATGATACCGGCACTGCGAACGGTCACATCCGGGTTAAGCAGTTCGGTTAAGGGCGCAGGGAAACTTGGATCAAAGAAGTTGAAAAACCTGACCTTGTAAGGATCGTTGTTTTGGCAATAGCGTGTACCCACACAGCGATTGTAGATTTGCAGGTTTAAATTTTCATTCGGGCTGTGATTGGTGGCATAAACCGGGCAAACCGGCTCGCAAGGCGCCCGGCCGCATTGCTGGCACAGCATCGGCAGAAAATTAGCTTTGACGGTTGGATAACTGCCATCCCAGTAGCGTTCGAGGTGGATCCAGTGCATCCCACGCCCTTTGGCGA
>Ga0209039_10002402_pt1 | contig 15949 bp, 13 predicted proteins | sample BogFormECP12_OM1_FD_188238 | JGI IMG/M metagenome (GOLD analysis project Ga0209039, IMG submission 188238) | Bog forest soil microbial communities from Calvert Island, British Columbia, Canada - ECP12_OM1 (SPAdes) (version 2) | ecosystem: Environmental > Aquatic > Freshwater > Wetlands > Bog ... | reverse complement strand
CTCCTGCATTTCGCCTTTCGGCCATCTGTTCTCGTGTTAGTTTCTCTGGCTTCCATGTCATGCCTCATATATTAACCTATTTTTATGAACGTCAATAGTAGTATCGCGACGATTCCGACCGATTTCTTATAATGCATTTTCATACTTGTTCTCCTTGTAATTGAGATGATTATACGGTCTATTTTCCGAAATCTTGTTTGACAACTGCAGGGTGCGAGAGCGACATCGCACTCGCATCGTCCCCGAAGGGGGAAAGTAAGCCTGTCTGATCCAGAGTTTTCAAAATAACAGGGCAGATTTCTCCAAAATCTAATAAGGAAGGAGTTTTCGTATGACACAGCAATCCGCACCTACAGCCGAAGGAATTACCCTGAAGCGCCTAATCGTTCCAACCATGAAGATTTTCTTTCCCGGCATGATCGCGTTTGGAGTCCTGCTTTTTCTGCCAGCCGGGACGCTCAACTACTGGCAGGCCTGGGTTTTCTTGATTGTATTTAATGGCTTGCTAAGCGTAAGCACCGCCTACTTTGCGATTAAGGACCCGGCGCTCATCGAGCGACGCAAGAACGTAGTGGAACCGAGGCTGGGTCAAAAAATCTTCAGCGTTGTCGCGGCTGGAACCAATCTCGTCGTTTTACCGGTTTTTTCCGCACTCGACAATCGTTTCGGTTGGTCTCAGATGCCAGTCTACGTGTGCCTGATTGGAGATGGGTTGATTGTTGTTGCCAACATTATCTATTATTACGTCTTCCAGTTCAATAGCTTTGTCGGTTCTACGATTCAGATCTTTGAAGGCCAAAAAGTCATCTCGACCGGGCCGTATGCGCTCGTGCGGCATCCCAAGTACGTGGGTGACCTGTTCCTGGTCATTGGCATCCCGTTGGCGCTCGGCTCATGGTGGGGACTGGTAATTATCGCAGTGATAACGCCTTTGCTGGCCTGGCGAATCCTTGACGAGGAGAGTCTGCTGAAGAAAGATCTGCCTGGGTACGTAGAATATATGCAGAAGGTACATTACCGCCTTGTGCCTTACCTTTGGTGAATCGTTAGCCGGGGATAGCCATGCCGCGACCGGTTGGGGGCGCGGGCGAGACATCCACGCAAAGGATAATGCTCTGCGATATGGTTTCTATGGTGTGTTACACCAATACACCCGAAAGAGGAATGGCGACTCTATTATCTGTACGTATTCGAAGTCTCGCTTAATTGGATCGCACAAGCGGTTTAAATAATTCAGCATGGCGGCTATTGTAAAGCACTGCCAGGAAAGCGCGGCTTCCCGCATTAGCGGATCGTTTCTTGGATAAGCTGAACTCGGGTACTTGCAAAAGTTCGCTACTATCAGTAGGGCTATAATGCCCTTCGTCCGATGTTTATTTCATTTGTAGATAAGCTGGCGGTTGGCTGGCTTATTTTATTGGGTGCCCTCACATTCGCAGAGACTGCCCTGCCAGTGCGTTCCTGCTGAACAGCCGCCAGAGGGTGGCTGACAACTTCCGCCGCCACCTCCGCCGCCTCCAACACCTTTGGCACCTTGCAAAGCACAAGTCCCATAGGTCTCCACTGACACTGAACATAGCGCCGGGTTGGTCTGCTGTGTGTATGCATTGCCGCCAGGAGGAATCTGGCACTGTTTCAGGGTGAACGAAGCTCCTTCCGGACCAATATAGGAATAGTAATTATCATTTGCTGCGTCGGCGTTGGGAAGCAGCGTGGTTGCATCATTAGGTCCAGAGGTCACGGTCATGCTAAAACCGGAAGGCACCGACAACTGGACACCACCAAGCAATTTTGCCTTATCCGCACAATAATACTGTAATACAGAATAGACCGAGACAAAACTTATGCCGGTTGGCGTGGGAACGTATTTTATGACTCCGGGCGGGACACAAACACAATCGTGTGACTGATTCTGATCCGGGCACGCATTCCAAGTTCCCTGAAGATAGGAAGCAGCTGGTTTCTGGCAACTACCATTAACAGGGATATAAGCCCAAGGAGGCTGGTAGCCAGGCGCGATGCAATACGCAATCGGGTTAAGACTTTTAGGATCACTCGGGTTTGGTACGACCACTTCAGGCTGGCCATCAGGACCCAAAATAGCATCGCCACCGGGAAGAGTAGGAGAATAACTGGCAAAACCGGTATAACCATAAGGGCTTTCACCTGCTTGAAAGACGGCCTCCCATCCGGCAGGGCAATTATTCCAACCATTTGCCGCGGTGTAGGAATTAGAACAATGGCCCGTAGCCCAGCAAGGATTTGGAATCCCCCCTGTTTGAAGTCCGCATCCGCTGGCCAGCACGCTCACAGCCAACAAAACCACGAGTAAAGCATATTTGTTTGTATTCATTTTATCCTTCTTTGCTGGGAGATCTGAATCTTCCATGACGCTTACGGCACAACTTTAATAAGAGTAATACGAGCCAATATTTCTTATATACAATATACTATCGGTAAGCCTTTGTCAATAGTACAAAAGGGGTGGTGTTATTTAAACTATCCGCTTTTCAGATTTCCTTTTCAGTGACGTATGATCTAGTAAAACCAACAATTTCAGTAAACTCTTCTTAGGTGTAGTGCGTAAGATCGTTTCTGTAAGTTGCAATGAAAGGTAGATCAGTCCAGGAACAAGGCTTAGAAGTACTGCCGGAGTTGATCCGAGTCATCATCAACCAGCCATGCAAGCCGAACGAAGTAAGCATTTGAACGCAGAACTTTCGCCGTAGGCATGCTTCGCGATCAACACAACAGTGAACGTCTCCGTCACGCCAATGGATACAAGCCGAAGACGATACGCACGCGAGTGGGCGAGATCACGTTTGCGGTGCCACAAGTGCGAGAGGGCGGGTTCTACCCACAGGCCTTGGAGAAAGGTTTGCGAAGTGAACTACTATTAAAATTGTAGAATGTCAGGATTAGCCGACTCGCAAGGGCGTAGTGTGCAAGGGCGACATTGTCCCCGAAGGGGCCTAGCAACCCTTCGATACAGCATCGCAAGTCAGGGCAAGCGCTATGCCTCTACCGCAAGAATATATTAGGGTTATAATCTTTTTCGGAGTCCCTATGAAACGAATCAGCCTTTTATTGGTTTTCCTAATCGGATTGTTTTTTACATTTCACTCTGCTCACGCTCAAACGGCGCAGCCGCTCATTCTTGTGATGAACGCGAATGGGACAATTGAGCCCGCCATGCAACAGTATTTCGAGCGCGGAATTCATACTGCCCAGCAGCGCAACACGGAAGCCCTCATCATCCAACTGGATACACCCGGCGGCGATCTGCAAAGCATGGATAATATCATTCAGGATATACGCGCCAGCACCGTGCCTGTGGTGGTTTATGTCGCGCCGAATAGCGCCATGGCCGGCAGCGCCGGGGCATTGATCACGATCTCGGCTGATGTCGCGGCGATGGCTCCCGAGGCAGCCATCGGTGCATCCAGCCCAATTGATTCGAGCGGTCAAAACCTCGACTCGACTCTCGCAACCAAGCAAAAAGAAATCATGAAGGCGACCATCCGACCGCTGGTGGAACGGCGTGGCGCTGATGCGACTCAATTGGCGCAGGATATGATTGATAACGCTAAAGCAGTTTCTGCATCCGAGGCTTTACAAGCCCACCTTATAGATTTCACCGCAACAGATGTCACTGATGTGATCAAAAAACTTGATGGTTTCACTGTGACCATGCCCAGTGGCACACTCACGCTTCATACCGCCAACGCGATGGTCGAGCCGCTCGATATGAATGTGATCGAACAGCTTTTGTTGATCCTGACCGACTCGAACATCGTCTTCATTTTGCTCTCGCTCGGCGCGTATGCATTGTTGACCGAATTGTCCCATCCCGGCACTTGGGTGTCCGGTTTTGTTGGTGTGGTCTGCCTGGCGCTCGCGATCTATGGCATGGGACTTCTCTCGGTCAATTGGTTTGGTTTGATTTTTATTGTCACGGCGTTTGTTCTGTTCATTCTCGATATCAAAGCGCCAACACATGGTGCGCTCACGATAGTAGGGATTGCGTCATTTATATTCGGCGCGCTGATGTTGTTCAATTCACCCAGCGTGCCGCAATTCCAACGCGTGTCTGTTCCGCTGGTTGTTGCGGTTGGCATTCTCTTTGGCTTGATATTTGCTGCAATCTTGACCTTTGCATTGCGCACTCTGCATTCTCCACTGCAATCGGGTGTACAAACGTTGATCGGCAAAACAGGATTCGCGAAAAACGATTTTGGTGCGGCGGGACAAGTTCAGGTTGGGTCCGAGCTTTGGAGCGCGGAACCCGTTGACGGGTCAAGTCAGATTCGTGCAGGCGAGAGCGTCGAAGTAGTCGAAGTGAAGGGCTTACGACTCAAGGTCCGAAAAAAATGACTGTGCGAGATTTGTCTCATTCCAATTCTTAGATCTTCTTTGTAATCGATATTATGACCAATCCTCCTACTCGAAATCGAGTCAATCCCGATAATCTAAATGCCCGCCCATTGCGCCGCCCGGAATGGATCAAGGTGCGCGCACCTTCAGGCGAGACTTACGAACGACTGCAAACATTGATGCGCTCAAAAGAATTGCATACGGTTTGCGAAGAAGCTATGTGCCCGAACATGGGCGAGTGCTGGGGATCAGGCACTGCGACATTTCTCATGCTCGGCGATGTCTGCACGCGCACCTGCGGGTTTTGCGATATCAAGCATGGCAAGCCCGCCCTGATGGATTGGGGCGAAGCCGAGCGCGTGGCACAGGCTGTGAAATCCATGAACCTAAAACATGCAGTCATCACTTCGGTCAATCGCGATGATCGGCGTGATGGCGGCGCTCCGATTTTTGCGATGGTCATCCGCCGCATTCGCGAACTGTTACCGGGTTGCTCCATCGAGGTTTTGATTCCCGATTTCAAAGGCTCGCTCGAAGCGTTGAAGATTGTGATGGAGGCGCGGCCTGAGATTCTGAATCACAACGTGGAAACGGTACAGCGATTATTCAAACAGGTCCAGCCGCAGGATAATTATGATTGGGCCGCAGCTACCTTGTCCAATGCGAAGAAACTCGATCCCGAAGTGCTGACCAAATCCGGCATCATGGTTGGTCTCGGCGAAACGATGGATGAGGTCAAGGCCGTGATGCGTGATCAGCGTTCGTGGGGTGTGGATATTCTGACCATCGGTCAATATCTCCAGCCAAGCAAAAAGCATCTTCCGATGAATCGTTATTACACGCTGGAGGAGTTTGTCGAGTTGAAGCGCTATGGAATGGAGATCGGCTTCAAGTGGGTGGAGTCCGCGCCATTGGTTCGGTCTTCGTATCATGCTGCGGAACAGGTGCGGGCATTGAGCATCGTGCATCGCAAGCTATACGGAGAGCAAGTCAACCAGCGATAGACTATCACCTTGAATCGTATTTTGCCATGCTCGTTGCATTCGGCCGGGCCTAGATTGATTCCGGGCTTTTTTTATCTATTGTTAAGCGCAAATTAGGGGATCTAGAGTTAGAGTCCTAAAACGATCACAAAGCGTGATTATGTTACTGTATTATAATGGTGAAAATATCCTCACTATAATGACTTGCCCACACAGGGAGCAATGATTCGTCCGGGGCCAATTCCTGTGCAATCTGGTTGTTGGTAAAAAATGTGTATAGAAATTAAGGAGCGAACTTGCCATGAAGGTGCTTTTGATTTATCCAGAATTCCCAGATACTTTCTGGAGCTTTAAGCATGCCTTGAAATTTATTCGTAAGAGAGCCTCTCTGCCTCCTCTGGGCTTGATGACTGTGGCGGCCATGCTACCCTCTGAGTGGAAAAAATGCATGGTTGATTTGAACGTTGGAAAACTCACAGAAAAAGAATTGGCTTGGGCGGATATCGCCTTTGTCAGTGCAATGGTGATACAACGCGAATCGACTCGGCAGGTCATCGCCCGATGTAAAGCCGCGGGACTCAAGGTTGTGGCGGGCGGTCCGCTCTTTACTGAGGAATACGAGCAATTCGAATATGTGGATCATTTTGTATTGAATGAAGCTGAGATGACTTTGCCTCCATTTCTAAAAGACCTGGAGCAGGGTTGTGCAAAACATATCTATACTTCAACCGAGTTCCCGGATATCCACCAAACCCCTGCCCCTCTATGGGAACTGGCCGATTTGAAGCGTTATGCAACCATGGCCATTCAATATTCGCGGGGTTGTCCTTTCGATTGCGAATTTTGCAACATCACTTCTCTGCTGGGACACCGGCCGCGCGTCAAAACCGCCGAACAAATTATTCGAGAACTCGATGGGCTTTATCGCCTTGGCTGGCGCGGAGTTGTTTTCTTCGTGGACGATAACCTGATCGGCAACAAGAGACATCTCAAAGAAAGTCTCCTGCCGGCACTGATCGAATGGCGCAAGGATAAGAGGGGCTTCGTGTTCACCACCGAGGTCTCGATCAATCTCGCGGACGATCAGGAATTACTGGATTTGATGTCAGAGGCAGGTTTCGACACGGTCTTTATCGGCGTTGAGACGCCAGACAATGAGAGTCTGGCCGAATGCAACAAGAAACAGAATCAGCGCCGCGACCTGGTGGAGGATGTCAAACGCATCCAGCGCAGCGGTCTGCAGGTTCAGGGCGGGTTCATCATCGGCTTCGACAGCGACACGCCGTCCATCTTCCAGCGCCAGATCGAATTCATCCAGAAAAGTGGTATTGTCACCGCCATGGTCGGTTTACTGCAAGCGCCTATTGGCACGAGACTATATGAACGCCTGACGCGTGAAGGCCGCTTGTTGGGCGCGATGTCGGGCGATAACGTGGATGGCTCAACCAACATCATCCCCAGGATGAACATGGACATCCTGCATAAGGGTTACAGAACCGTCATCAATTCGTTGTATGCTCCCAAGAACTACTATGCGCGCGTCATCACATTTCTGAAGGAATACAAAGCCCCCAAGATTGCCGTCCCGTTGGATTTCGAACATTTCATGGCTTTCTTCCGTTCCATCTTGCAACTGGGCATCATTGATAAGGAACGCATCCATTACTGGAAGCTTTTCTTCTGGACGTTGTTCCGCCGCCCGCAGCTGTTCCCGTTGGCAATCACCTTTGCCATTTACGGATATCACTTCCGCCAGGTGATGGACCTGCACGTTCTTTAGACCCTCTTTTTCATCGCCTTGTAATGGAGAAACATCTCAGCCAGCGATAAATCGGCAAGCGACTTCAATTCAAGATATTCCCCTTTAAACGGTAACATAGAGGTGGTCGGATTCGGCACAACTACTACAGCGATCCCTGCGGCATTTGCGGCTTGGACGCCATAGGGAGAATCTTCGAAAACCATTGCTTCGTCGGCCCGGATATTCAGCTGTTCCAAAGCTTTCAAAAATAAATCAGGATAGGGCTTAGTGCGGCCAGGGGTAACATCATCGCTACAGATGAGCTTGTCGAACTGCTGAAACAAGCCGAGGCGAGTCAGATGCGTGTCCACCCATGAATGCGGAGAACTTGACGCAACGGCGAGCTTCATATTTCGGCGCTTTGCTTCAGTCAAAATATTGGTTACACCGGGAAGAATCGGACTGCGCCGAATTTCATCTCCGCTCTCATTTCGAAAGCGGATACGCAGGACATCGGCATTGAGCGAACCGCGCATCAGGCCATGCAGATGGAGCGCCGCGTCGAATGTCGAGATGCCGTACCCGCCAACAGTTTGGATGAATTCATCCTGTGGAAAAGGATAGCCGTATGCGGCGTAGATGTTTTGCCAAGTGCGGATTTCAGCTGTTTCGGTATCGAGGATGAGGCCATCGAAGTCAAAGATCAGTGCGTTAATCATATGCCGCATTATACCTGACTGTTTTTCATCCAAACCATTATGGTCCAGCAGTACAGAACCATTATGCTATAATGCGCCCAATTGCATCACATCCGCCGAAAGCATAGATGAGGTGAACATGTATAATTTCAACAATGTGGGAAAAGGCGTCTATATTTGGCAACCAGCGGCCATCGAAAGCGGCAATCCCTATGAAATTCTTTCCCGCTTGCAAATGGCAGGCGTCCAATCGGTAGTGCTTAAGATCTGCGATGGTTTCACAATTTTGGGAGGATTGGAATTATTGATCCAGGTATTAAGACAGAATAATATTACGGTTGCGGCCTGGGGATATTCCTATCTTACAAAAGCGCCACAGCAGGAGGCACAGGTTGTTACGAGCGCTTGCCAGCGCTACAATCCGGATTTTTATTTGATTGATGTAGAGGCGGAAGTCGAGAATAATTATACGGGCGCAGCGCTGTTCATGAATGTGTTGCGCCCAGCCCTGGCGAGTTTGCCACTTGGATTGAATACGTTTTGGGATCCATTCCAACATCCGCTCTTTCCGTGGGCGACGTTCTTAAGCAAGGTGGATTTTGTCTGCCCGCAGGTTTATTGGAGAGGCGTGGACCCCATCGGTAAATTGAAACAGAGCCAGCAACATTATGCCAGCATTCCAAATGTACCTCAAGTTCCGATGCCGATTGTAGCGGGAGATATGTATACCGATCTTGGCGTCGAGCCAACACCGGATCAGATAACCCAGTTCTTATCTACGGCGAATGCCGACCAAACTCTTCATGGAGTTTTTATGTGGGCCGCCGACGACACTCAAACCACGCCGGAACTCTGGCAAGCATTTTCCTTAAATCAATGGAATGGAGGCGCTACTATTCCATCCCAGCCGATTGGGTGGGCGCAGGTCAAAACGCCGCTCGGGCTCTACATCCGTTCCACTCCTTCGGGAAGCAAAGTCGGAGCACTTACCAAAGATCAACTGGCACCGATCTGGTTTATCACCGATGATCAATGGGGCGCGATCACACCCGCGCATGACCAGTGGATTTATGTGGGCAACCCAAGTTACGCGATACTGGTTATGAATCCCTCCAGCATTCCTCCGACTCCTCCTCCGCCTCCCGGTATATTTCAGGCTAAAGTGATTCCCGCAGCGGGACTGAATGTGCGCGATAATCCCAATGGGAATAAGATTGGTGCTCTACCCGCCAATACGATTGTGCAAGTATATGCGGAAAGCGATGGATGGGCAAAAATCAATCCCACACAAAGTCAATGGGTCAACGAAACCTATCTAAGTAAACCGGATTGAAGGCATTCACTAACATCTCCCGCAATGTTGCGGGAGATGTTGTTTTATGCTGTAATGCGGGATTGACGAAACTGCTTCAGGAAATTCCAGCCGACCATTTTGCGGCTCTCTTCATCCCAAAGGCGCAAGCGGAGCGATTTGAAACTGAAGAGCAGGGTCATCGGCCTGACATGGAAGATGGGATTCTCTTTGTGACATTCGGGCAATTTGTAATTTGGAATCTTCGGACTCAAATGATGGATATGATGAAACCCGATATTGCCAGTAAACCATTGCAGCACGACAGGCAGTTTGTAGAACGAACTGCCATCCAGGCCGGCCTTGGCAAATTCCCATTGATCCTGATGTTCCCAATAGGTCGGATCAAAATTGTGCTGAACGTAGAATAACCAAACCCCAACGGAGGTGGCAAGCATCAAGACCGGCAATTGCACCAGCAGATAGGTTTTCCAGCCGATTAGCCAGATGAGTGATCCGACCAATGCAACCAAAGCCAAATTGGTCCACCATACACTGGCGATTTCGCGTTTGCCTTTGGCAGGCGGAATCCGCTCTACGATCACGAACACTATCAAGGGCCCAATCAGGAACAACGCCAGCGGATTACGCATCACGCGATAACCGAATTTCTTCCACCACGGCGCTTCAAGATATTCCTTTACCGTCATGGTGTAAACGTCGCCAATGCCGCGCCGATCCAGGTCACCGGCAGTGGCGTGATGAATTGCATGTTCGTGGCGCCAGCGATAGTATGGAGTAAAGTTCAGCAGGCCAGTGATAATCCCAAGTGTGTCATTGGCTTTCTTCGATTTGAAGAACGAACCATGTCCGCAGTCATGGAAGATGATAAAAGAGCGTACCATGAATCCGGCGGTGGGAATCGCTAGAAGCAAAGTCAGCCAGTATGAAATGCTAACAGTGCGAATCATTAGATACCAAAGAGCAAAGAACGGCACGAGCGTATTGACCACTTGCCACAAACTGCGCCGCAAGTCGGAGCTGGCATAACGGGCGACTACATCCTGCCAGCGAATTTTTTTGGCCCCGTTTGTTATTTCTAAAGTTTCATTCATATGAACCATCCAGTCGAAGATTGGATTGTACCTTGAAAGCAAGTTTTAAAGATTAGAAAGAGCTTTGGACGTGGATAAACAGTTGGGCAAGATCACTGAATAAAAAGAAAGGCCAAAGGATGAAACCTTTGGCTTTCTACGAACAACTTACTCCCACAACCTCTTCACCTTCTCAAACACTTCATTCGCGCTCATTGAATCTGAATTAATCACCACTGCATCCTCGGCGGCGCGCAAAGGTGCAACATCACGCGTCGAATCGATTCGATCACGCTCGATCACGCTGGCAAGAATATCATCGTAACCGGCTTCGCCGCCGCGCGCTTTGATCTCGTTGGCACGCCGGCGGGCGCGTTCCTGCGCTGACGCATCGAGATAGATTTTCAAATTTGCTTCAGGCAGAACGACTGTGCCGATATCGCGTCCGACCATGACCACGTGTCCGCGCTGACCGATGCGCCGCTGTTGTTTGCTCATCGCGCTTCTTACCCCGCGATATGCCGAGCCGATGGAAACGTTCGCATCCACTTCAGGCCTACGCGTTTCCCACGTAATATCTTTGCCTTCGACGATCACATCACAGACGCGTCCATCCGGCTTTGAGGCGGGCGATACATCAATCTGGATTTTCTCCGCTAAATCGGTAACCGCTGCCTCGTCGCGGACATTCACGCCGCGTTGCAACGCGATCCACGTCACAGCGCGATACATCACGCCGGTATCAAAAAAAAGATAACCCAGCGAATCAGCCAGCCGCCGCCCGAGCGTGGATTTGCCCGAGGCGGCTGGCCCGTCAATCGCAATAATGTTTGGAGGAGTTTTGGTCATCGAATCATTCCACCGCAATCGAGTCCTTTCGGGAGGATAGGGTGAAAATTATGGCTTCGTACTCTTCGTATCAAGGAAAAGATCATTGCGCACCCAGAAAATGATTGTCTCTGAATTCTGCGGCATCTGATGATATGCCAGCCAACGCATCCAATCGGAGGGGGCGGCATTATCCCACAGAGAAGCTTGTCTCCAAACAAATGACTCGCCGCGATACGCCTTCGCCAAAGTCGGATTATTTTGATTCGCTGTGATGGCAAACGGAGGGGAAGCAGAAGCGCTTAACGTGCTGACCAAAGATATTTGATGTCCACGCAAAAGCCATTCCAGCGCGGGCGAATCGACTCCGACGATCGTGATTGGTTGAGCATTGATATTGTCATTGCTCCAATCCGACATTTCGTTGGCGACTGTCAAAAGCAAACTGGCTTGTGCCGGAGTTTTATCTGCAGTCCACATCTCCTGCCCCTGCATCACGCGCAGATTCCCCGCGCCAAGCATCGCACCAAACGAATAGATTCCCAATGCCAGCGCGACTCCCCACGTCGCACCGAACTGCGCGGTGCGCGCCGACCATCCCACTCCCACCAGCAAAATGCAAATGACCAGCAGTGCCAATGAACCGGCCATCAGCCAAATGCTGTCGCTGGCTTGTGAAGAAGGAATCGGCAATGTGGTGATGGCCAGAAATTGAAGCCAGACGAAGAATAAAATGAAGATACTTAGTCCAGCCACGCCAACCACCTGCCGTCGTTCATCAGGCAGGATGTTCACTGCGCGCGCCAATTCCAGCGCCGCCAGCGACCACAGCGGAATGAGCATCCAAGCCAGGTCGCTCACCTGATGGAATGGATAAAACACAGCGAGCAATAATGCAACCAACATCCATATGCTCAGCCGCATCACACGTTTGCTTCCATATATCCAGCCGCGCACGATTGCGATCAATGCCAGAATCACTGGCAATGCTTGGTAAGCGATCAACGAGAATAGCATCATGCCTGCGGATATTCCTGATGGATGAATCCAACCGCTCAGATATTCCGGCAAGGACGATAACCATGCGCTCAGTCCATTGGGCGATAAAAAGAATAATGTCCCGCCGACGAGCAGAGTCCCGATTCCAAACCACAACGCAGACAACCATTCGCTTCTTTCCGAATTTTTAGCGGTCTCCGTTTTCCCGCGCGCCTCCAGTGCCTGACAGATTGCCCATGCAAGTACAATACCGAGCCAGCCTTCCCAAAGTGCTGATCCCGAAAGCAAAGCCAACGCGGCAAATACCCCGGCCAAACGAGGCTGCTTCCGTTGCCAGAAGCCCCATGCAAAAAGAAGGAATGTTACGGCGAGGATCGAACTGCCAGCTTGACGCGATAGCGCAACCAAGCCCGGATCGAATGCGAGGAAAAAGGCGAGAATCAAGCTTGGACGGGGTTTGAGGCGTTCACGAAAAAGAAATGGAATGAAGACAAGGAATGATCCGGCGAGCGCCGGAACAAATCGCGCCAGAAAATTTGTCCCGCCGCCATGGAAAAAGAAAACGACGCTGGTCAATAAAACATAGGCAGGTTGTGAACCCAGCGCGGGATGCGCACCTTGCGCAACGCCAAGCGCTTGCAGTGCCCATTGGGCCTCAGTATCGGTCAGTGTCCACGTGCCGAGACGGATCAAACGGACAGCGAGTGCCAAAAGAAAGGCGGCGACATAAAGAGCGGTTTGATGACGGAAGGGTTTCATTGGTTATATTTTACTTGACTTCGTAAATTGTCACATTGCCTTGCTGAAAAACCTGCGTGAGATGAGTCCGGAACTTGTCCTCCTGCACCGGATACGTGGAGCGCTCAAGATCGCCAATGTAGATGTATTGAATATTGTATTGATTGATAATCGCCAGCGCGGCCTGCCAGTCAGGTGTGCTATAAAGCGTTTTGATGTCATCCTGACGCGTACCCATATCAGCGCCAGTGCGCCCCCATTGGGATTCGTGGTCGGGCCAATTGATTACCGTTGGTAAGCCAGTATATTCGGAGATGCGCCCGTAAGCAGTGTAGCCTCCGCCAACTGCTTCTGCCACCACGCCATTCGGCGCGGACTTGAGCCATTCAATCGCGGCAGCTTCATCGGGGGCGTTGCGCTGGAGGCGAACGAAGTCGTCGAGCGTCCAGCCAAAGGTCGGATTGAAATTGTTGGTCTTATTTGCCACGCCCAGAACCGGATAAGTCAACGCAATAAACAATAGAATCACAAGACCGATGCGAAAAATCCAATCCCATGCGCCGCGCAAGTTTTGAAGAAGGATCGCTGTGCCAAACGCCGCGGCGATGCTCCACAACAGCCATGCCTGATAGTAGAATTTGAAGATCGTGTTCATGCGCGTGCCGAACTCGTCGTGCAAATAAACGAATTCGGGAGCAATTACCAGGAGGGACGCAATGACAATAAGGAGGAGGACAAATGTGGATGATTGATGGTTAATGGTTGATGGTTGAACGTTGACGGCGGAGGAAGAAAGGTCGTCTTCGGGAATTGTCTTACGATTTGCAATAATAAATGCAAGTGCTGGAACAAGAATCACAAGCAGAGTTAATAATCCACCGATGTATGAGAGACGCCGCGCAGTGGCCTCCATAAATAACGACTGAAGATCAGCTGCACCTTGCGATTGGAGAAATTGCTGGGCAGTCAGCGGGTCGATGAATTTAACGCCCAAGCTCAAGAGCCACGAGAAGCCCCAAAGCAAAAGGACAAGGCCGGCGGCTAGTAGAATTGCCAGTGACCAGTGCGCCGTTCGCTTCTCAACGAATGAGACATAAATGAGGTATGCAATCAGCGGAATGAAAAATGACGCGAACATCACCCATAACTGCACGCCGCGCGTCGGGTTGATGATGTTCGGCAAGATGCCGCTGGCTTGCGATGAAAAGCCGAAATAAAACGGCAGATACAGAACAAACGCAAACAAGCCGAGCGGAATCCCCAGCACGAAGACATCTTCGAGGCGCGACCAAGACCAACCATCCTCATGGACACGGAATAGAACGTAAGCGAGAATAATCAAGGCCGCACCGACGAGAATGTCCCAAGGGTTGAGAAAAGCCAAACCACCGAATGTCAACGCCGCGAACAGGACGCCTGTTTTACTGATGTTCAAATGAAAGCCCAAGAATTCAATCTCACCGCGCCAACCGCCGAGAAAAAGATTCAATGCCATTGCAACAGCAAGTAGATTGAATGGAATCGCCAACACATGCGGATGCAGGTCACCGAGCAGGAAGGAGAAGAACGGAAACTCGTCAATGATCTCCTGAAAGTTGCCTCTCAAATCAAAGTCAGAGACGACGCGTGAAGCGCGCCACCACCACCAGAAGCGATCCGGAATCCAAGCCAGAGGCGGGGTCGGTGGATCGCTCAGATCCTTAATTCCAAGCCATGTCCAAAAGTTGGAAGTGGAATTCGCTGGCCAGAAGATTCCATGACGATGCAGGATTTCCAGAAAGCCTTCGATGTTGCTGACGAAAAGCAGAAACAGAGGGGCCAAGAAAGCAGAGAAGATGGCTCGAAAACTGGGAATTGGTAGGCGGTTTTCGATTTTTGGCTTCCAAACTGCCAATAAGTTGTACAGAATCCCATACGCGCCGATCGCGGCTAACGCAAAGATGAGCGACGTCATCAGGTTGTGCGCGATACTGCCAGTGAGCCCCGCGAGCTTGGCGAGCATGGCAGTCATCACATAACCGAAGTAATAATAAGAAATGGCGTAACCGGAAAGCCATGAGTCGTGCGGAGGAAACGTCGGGGAGCGCAGAATGGCGTTGATGAACATCAATTCCATCGGGCGTTCCGTGCCGTCGAGTTCAGGATTTCCGGCACGCAAAAAGGCAAGAAAGGCAAATGCGGATAGAAATAAAACTTCAACGGCGACGACGAGGCGCAGGTTCGTTTTCAGCCAGGAGAATATACTTGATATTCGATGTTCGATATTGGATAATGCCCATGCGCTCAGACCAATCAAAACCAGCAACGCAAATAAAATCCCGCCGACGTTGTTTTGAGTCAATCCAAGCGAGGTGAAGATCCAAAAGACGTAGCCCCAGATCAACAGCCCTGCGACGCGTGAAAGACTGTAGCCGCGATCTGCCAGTGCAGGAAAGAGAAAATACGCCAGCGGAAATGTTAACCAGCCCAAGAGTGTGATGATGACGTACCACGAAACAAATGCAAGAATGGAACTCATGTCAAATCCTTACTTATGGAACCGTTGGCAAAATGAATTTTCCATCCGCGGTTGGCTCAAAATCGATGACTTGAACAACGGCATCCAGATTGATCGGTCCATAAATATGAGGGAACACATCGTTTACGGGAACCCCGGTCGGAGGTATGCCATCAAACGGCGATTCCCATTTTAGCTCAGAGGAGAGATGCGTTGAATCAATAACGAGCAGAATCAGTCCGGCTTGTCCTTTATAAAACTTTTCAGCGACCGGCAAAACTTGTTCACGGGTCGAACAATGAATAAATCTATCGCTCGTCAAACTCGGCGCGTTATATTGACCTTGCTCTTGAGCAGTCTTCCAAGCCTCACGCGACGTGATATGCAAAATGGTTTCGCTCATGGATTGACCTGATAGATAACAGTATTGCCCTCGCGATAAATCGAATTCCAAAGTTTGCCGTTCTGCGATTCGAACTTGTCGAGTCCCGGACCAGCATATTCCGCGCGCTCCAATTGTCCGACGATTATATATTTGACATTGTACTTTTTCAAGAAAGCGAGCGCAGACTGAATATCGGTGGTGGTGTAGAACTCATCCACCTCGCTGACTCGATCCTCCACGAGCTCTGTCGTGAGCGTGCGTTGTTGCCGCTCGTGCCAATTCCATCCTACCACACCGGGCAGGCCGGTATAAATGGTGAAG
>Ga0209039_10002401_pt1 | contig 15951 bp, 14 predicted proteins | sample BogFormECP12_OM1_FD_188238 | JGI IMG/M metagenome (GOLD analysis project Ga0209039, IMG submission 188238) | Bog forest soil microbial communities from Calvert Island, British Columbia, Canada - ECP12_OM1 (SPAdes) (version 2) | ecosystem: Environmental > Aquatic > Freshwater > Wetlands > Bog ... | reverse complement strand
GAAAAGTTGCCGCCATCCACATTGGGCTCGACGCGAACAGGAAGGATTACGAAGATGCTGTCCAGGAACTCTTGCAGCCGCCTGCCGGTGCTGGCCGTACTGCTCTGCCTGCCGGCCCTATGGCCACAGTCTCCCGCTAACGAACGCCTCACCGTGGGGCAGCCCCAAAAGGTCGCCGGCAAGCGCAATGAAACGGTCCACACCAAGATTCCGATTTCCATCCTGGCCGGCTACCACGTGAACAGCAACAAGCCCAGCGAGGACTATCTGATTCCGCTTTCCCTGACGTGGTCCGCGCTTGGCTCGCTTGAAGGCGGTCAGGTCACCTACCCGAAACCCACGCTGGAGAAATACGAATTCGCCGAGAAGCCGCTCTCGGTCTACACCGGGGATTTCGAGCTGGCCGTTAGCTTCAAAGTGGCAGCCACCGCCGCAGCTGGCCCCGGCGTGGCCGTCGGCAAGCTGCGTTATCAGGCCTGCAACGACAGGTCCTGCTTCCAGCCGAAGACCGTCGACGTGTCGGTGCCCTACTCGGTGCAATAGCGAGGCATCCGGCTTCCGGTCGGCGGTATCGGTTACCTATGTGTCCGGGCCGGACACTTTTCCTGACGAAGCGGCGCTACCTCCACGCCACCGCGTGCGCCCGCGGCCGCGTCGCGCCGGCTCGGCGGAAGTCTAAGCGCGACGACGAGCCGGAACGCAATTACGAGCGGCCCGGCGCTCGCGGCGCGCCCGCCGAACTCCCGTGCACGTGCGAGTTGGCCCCGCGCGGCGCCGCTCGTGCTCTTCGCCGCGGCCCGCGCCCGCCCGACTCGCGTGCACGAGTGGCCCAACCGGCGCAGCTCGTGCTCTTCGCCGCCGCGTTGTACTCACTTGTTCAAGCTTGGAAGCGACACAGCCCCTTGCATATCATGAACACAATGCCGGAATTTCATTTCTACGAGCCTTCGAAAGGTCACGGCCTCAAGCACGATCCGTTCAAGGCGATCGTTGCGCCGCGACCGATCGGCTGGATTTCGACTCGAGATGCCGAAGGCCGCGTGAATCTTGCGCCGTACAGCTTCTTTAATGCTGTGTGCGACCATCCGCCAATGGTCATGTTCAGCTCATCAGGGTGGAAGGACACGGTGTCCAATATCAAGGCGACTGGCGAATTTGTCTGCAATCTGGTCACCCGTCCGCTTGCGGAGAAAATGAACCAGACATCCGCCGCCCTGCCGCACGGTGTCAGCGAATTCGAGTTCGCGAAGCTGGGCGCAGCTCCGAGCCGGATGGTAATGCCGCCGCGCGTCGCAGAGGCCCCGGCGGCGCTTGAATGCAAGCTGGTGCAAATTATACAGTTGCATGGCATTGACGGCTCTGCGCTCGACCAGTACCTGACGATCGGAGAAGTCGTTGGCGTACACATCAATCGCGCTTATCTCAAGGAAGGACTTTTCGACCTTCTGGCAACGCATCCCGTTCAGCGCGCGGGTTATACCGCGGATTACACCGAAGCGACGACGGCCTTCAAAATAGAGCGGCCGCAATGAAGTGCTCCCCGGCGCCACCGCGGTGGCTACGCGCGGAAACGGGGAGTCGCGGTCGAAAACGCGCGTCCCGGCGGCCACGGCGCGCCCACCAGACTCCCGTTGCACGTGACGAGGCGGGCGTGGGCGGCGGTGCTCGTGCCCCTCGTCGCCGGCCGCGCGTGCGTCACGCCGGCTCGTCTCGCTGCCACCCTGCCAGTTGACGTGACCGAGGACTTCACGAGACTAATCCAGTGCCAAACTTCCTGCAACGCCGTTTGGGGCCAGCGAGACCGGATTGCTGGTGCGATGGGCTCGCCAGGAATTGCTGGCGATCCTGCTCGTTGGGCTTTTATTCAAACTCAGAAGCGCGGCCGCCCGCCTCTGAGGGCTCCCGACCGCCTTATTGCCAGCCGCCTCCCAAAGCCCGATAGAGATCGACGAAGGCGAGCAATTCCTGCAGGCGCAATTGGGCCTGGGTCAGTTGTCCCTGAAACAGGTCGCGCTCGGCGTTGAGCACTTGCAGGTAACTGTCGGCGCCGCCCTGGTAGCGCAGAGTCGAGAGGCGCGTCGCCTCCGTCAGCGCCTGAACCAGATGGTCCTGCTGGCTGCGCTGCTCGCGGGTGCGATCGTAGCGGATCAGCGCGTCCGACACCTCGCGGAAAGCGGTGTAGATGGTCTTCTGATAGCTGATGAGCATCTCCCGTTTCTGCGCCTCCGAGAGGCGCACCGCAACGCGAACCTGGCCGGCGGTGAAGATAGGCAGGAGCGCATTGGGAGACAGGGTCCAATAGCTCGCCGGACCGGTGAACAACTGGGTGAGCGCCCGGCTCTGCACGCCGAGAACGCCGGTGAGCGAAATCTGGGGGAAGTAGTACGCCTTTGCCACCCCGATCTGCGCATTGGCGGAGATCAGTTTCTGCTCGGCCGCGCGGATGTCGGGCCGGCGGTCAATCAGGGAAGACGGCAAGCCGGGTGGGATCTGCGGCGGCAGCACGAAACTTTCGATCGGCTTCCCGCGCGCGATATCGCCGGGGAGGTTTCCCAACAGGAGGTTCAACGCATTTTCCACCGGCCCAATATCACCCTCCACGCTCGCGATCCGCACCGTGGCGAGATAGAGAAACTGTTCCGCCTGGTAGACATCCAGTCCGGTGGCGGCTCCGTGATCGTGGCGAAGGCGGATCAACTGCAGGTTGTGTTCGGCAATGTCGCGCGTGCTGCGGGCGATCTGCAGTTCCAAATCGCGTTCGCGCAGGGTGAAGTAGTCGCCGGCCACGTCGCCGATGAGCGAAACGGTGACGCCGCGTCGGGCTTCTTCCGTAGCCAGGTATTCGGCGCGTGCGGATTCCTTCAGACGGCGGATGCGGCCCCACAGATCCAGCTCCCAAGAGAGCGCCGCGCCGGCTTGGGTGTAAGTGACCGTGGACGGGAAACCGGGCGAAGTCGGTTGGGCGCCGATGGTGGACGACTGCGTCGCGGTGTACTGTCCGCTGCCATAGACGAATGGATACTGGTTGGCGCTGGTGATGCGGTACCGGGCGCGCGCTTCCTCCACGCGTTCGGAAGCCAGCGCAAGGTCGAAGTTGTGCGCCAGCGCAGTGGAAAGGAGTTGTTTGAGAGTGTCGTCGGGGAACAGGTCGGGCCACCGGGTGTCGGCGAGCGATGCCTGGCTCGGCGCCGGGCCGCCGCGGTATTGGTCGGGCGCCGGCACGGAAGGCCGCTTGTAGTTGGGGCCCACAGTGCAGGCGGCCAGGAACAGCAACAGAGAGCAGCAGAGGACTCTCACTGGGCCTCCGCCACCGGCTCGATGCCGGGCTTCGGCTTGCGCACGGCCATTTTCTGAATCACCGCGAAGAGCACCGGCACGATGAAGATCGCCAGCAGCGTGGCCGCGTTCATGCCACCGAAGACCGCAGTGCCAAGGGAGCGCCGGGAAGCCGCGCCGGCCCCATGGGCGATCAGCAGGGGCGTGACTCCCAGGATGAAAGCGAATGAGGTCATCAAAATGGGGCGTAGGCGCAGACGGGCGGCTTCCAGGGCTGCGTCCCGGATGGAGTGCCCGGCCTCATAGCGGGTGCGCGCGAATTCCACGATCAGAATGGCGTTCTTGGCCGCCAGCCCGATCAGCGTGACGATGCCGATCTGAGTGTAGATGTCGTAGGGATACGCGCGCAGCCAGACGGCGAACAGCGCTCCGAAAAGACCGAGCGGCAGCGCCAGCAGAACGGCGAACGGTATCGACCAGCTTTCGTACAGCGCAGCCAGGAACAGAAAGACCAGCACGGCAGCGAAGCCGAAGATGAAGCTTTCGTGGCCTTGCGCCTCTTTCTCCTGGTAGGTGGTTCCGGTCCATTCGTAGCTATAGCCGGAGGGGAGATTGGACGCGGCCACTTCCTCCATGGCTTCGACCGCCTGGCCGCTGCTGTGGCCGGAAGCCGGAGTGCCGATCAACTGCACGGCGCGATTCCGGTTGTAGCGGTAGATCACGTCGGGTCCGGCCGTAGCCGTGACGGTGGAAAGGGTGCCAAGCGGGACCATGTCGCCTCCGCCGGTGCGGACGTAGAAGCGGTTGATGTCGCGAGGCTCGGTGCGAAATTCCGGCTCGGCCTGAACCATCACCTGCCAGGTGCGGCCAAAGACGTTGAAGTCGTTAACATAGAGCCCGCCGAGGAAGGTCTGCAAGGCATCGTAGGCGTCGGTAGCGGGAATGCCCAGAGTCTGGACCTTATCGAGGTCGACATCCACTTTGTAAGACGGGACATTGGAGCGGAAGGTGTTGACCACGGTTCCAATCTCGGGACGTTGGCGGGCGGCCTGGGCGGTCAGGTCGGCCACCTGAGCCAGGTCTTCGACGCCGGCGCCGGTACGGTCCTCGAGCATGAACTGGAATCCTCCGGTGGTGCTCAGTCCCTGGATGGGAGGCTGTCCGAAGGCGTTGGTGCTGGCTTCCGGCACGCGCGCCAACTCCCGCTGGATGTTGGCGATAATGGCGCGGAACTGGAGGTTCGGGGTGGTGCGTTGGTCCCAAGGATTCAGACGGGTGATCACGGTGGCGACATTGGAACTGTTGGTGCGGGTGGAGATGTCGAGGCCGCCGAGAGTGAAGGTGCCGGAAACGCCCGGGATTTTGCCGACGATCTCTTCCACCCTGGCGGTTGCGGCACCGGTGCGCTCCGCGGACGCGGCATCGGGCAGGCGTACGGTAACGTAGATGGTGCCCTGATCTTCGTCCGGGAGAAAGCTGGTGGGAAGGTGGCGGAACAGCGAGCCGGCCGCGAACCAGAAGCAGAACAGCCCCAGCATCGCCAGCGCCGATTTGCGGATGAGCGAGGCCACGCCTTCCAGATAACGGCTGCGGGTCCACTCAAATACGCGGTCGAACCCGTTGAAGAAGCGCCCAAGGGGGCCGCGTGTCTGCATTTTTGGCCGCAGGAGGATGGCGCTCAAGGCAGGGCTCAACGACAGGGCGTTGAAAGCTGAGATCAGCACGGACACCGCGATGGTGAGGGCGAACTGCTTGTAGATCTGTCCGCTGATGCCGCCCAGGAAGGCCACCGGGATGAAGGCCGCGGCCAGAATGCAGGCGATGGCCACCACGGGAGCGGACACTTCCTCCATGGCGCGGATGGCGGCCAGGCGCGACCCCGCACCCTCGTCGATGTGACGCTGCGCGGCCTCCACTACGACGATGGCGTCGTCCACCACAATGCCGATAGCCAGCACTAGGCCGAACAGGCTGGTCATGTTGATGGAGAATCCCAGCAGGGGGAACAAAGCGAAGGTGCCCACGATGGCCACCGGGACCGTGAGCAGGGGGATCAGCGTGGCGCGCCAGTTCTGCAGGAACAGGAAGACCACGATAATCACCAGCCCGGTAGCTTCGAACAAGGTCATCATGACCTCGTGAATGGCCGAGCGGACAAATACGGTGGAATCGTACGGGATGAGGTAGTCCATGCCCGGGGGAAAGGTCTTCCTGGCGTTTTCGCAGAAGTGGCGGACGCGGTCGGCGGTGGCCACCGCGTTGGCGCCGGGGGCAAGGTAGACGATGAGGTTGCCCGAGGGGGTGCCGTTGACCCGGCTGAAGCCGCTGTAGGTGGCGGCGCCGAGTTCCACCCGGCCGATGTCGCGGATGCGCAGCAGGCCTGTGTCGGGGCGGGAGCGCAACACGATGTCCCCGAATTCGGAAGCGGTCACGAGGCGTCCCTGGGCACTCACCGAATACTGGAACGCGGAGCCGGCGGGCGAAGGCGGCTGGCCGATGGAGCCGGCGGGATTCTGGCGGTTCTGCGCCTTAATGGCGTCGTTGATGTCGCCGGCAGTGACTCCCAATTGCGCCATTCGGTCGGGGTTCACCCAGATGCGCATGGAGTAGACCTGGGCGGCGCCGAGCCGCGCGTCGCCGACGCCTTCGACGCTGGCCAATTGGTTCAGCAGATTGATCTGCGCGAAGTTGGTGAGGAACAGCGAGTCGTAGCGGTTGTCGGGAGAAATCAGGCTGACGCTGGTGAGGAAGGCGGTTGAGACCTTCTTGACCACCACGCCCTGACGCTGCACTTCCGGGGGAAGCCGCGGCATGGCGATATTCACGCGGTTCTGCGTCTGCACCGTGGCGACGTCCGGATTGGTGCCCAGCTTGAAGGTCACATTGATGCTGACGCTGCCATCGTTGGCGCTGTTGGACATGAAGTAGATCATGCCGTCGAGGGCGATCAACTGTTCTTCGATGGGTTGGGCTACCGTCTTCTCGATGTCCTGCGAATTGCCGCCCAGATAGCTCGTGCTGATCTGCACTACGGGCGGGACCACTTCGGGGTAACTGGCCAGGGGAAGATTGGGGATGGCGACACTGCCCAGGATGACGATCACGATGGCGATCACCATCGCGAAGACGGGATGATCGATGAAGAATCGCGCCATGGCTCAATTCCCCGCCTTCGGCGGAGTTGCCGGCGCGGATTCAGGGGCGCGATACGGCTGCGGCTGGACCTTGCTTCCCGGCCTGACCTTCTGCTGCCCTTCGACGACCACGCGATCTCCCGGCTGCAGGCCCTGTTCGATGATCCAGGAGTTGCCCACCCGGTCGCCGGTGGTCACCGGCTTCACTTCCACCTTGTCGCCCGGTCCGACGGTGTAGACCGTCTGCACGCTCTGCAACTGCTGGATGGCTTTCTGTGGGATCAGAATGGCGCCCTTGCGCTCGGCCACCTGCACCCGGATGCGGCCGAATTGTCCGGGAAGGAGGGAGTGCCGGGGGTTGGGGAAACGGGCCTGCAACTCGAGGGTCGCGGTCTTGGGGTCCACCTGGTTGAGCGAATTCTCGATGTGGCCGGTGGTGGGGAATTCAGACCGGTCGGCGAGAATCAAGGTCAGCGGCAAAGCCGCGGCGGGCAGTCCGCCTTGGCGGGTCCACGACAGGTAATCGGATTCCGTAACCTTGAAGCGGACCCAGATGGGGTCGAGCGGCACGATGCTGGTGAGCGGTTGAGCCGAGGTGGGTGTCACCAGGCCGCCGACCGGAATCAGGGTATCGCCGATGCGGCCGCTGATGGGTGCGAGGATGGTGCCGTAATGCAGGTTCAGCTCCGCCGCGTTCAGGGCAGCCTGCTGCGCTTCGAGCTTGGCCTGCATGGAGGCGATCTGGGTGCGTGTGGAAAGGCTGGCCTGTTCGACGGTGGCTTTCCACGCGTCGACGTTAGCCTGGTTGGCTTTCAGCGCGGCGGCAGCGGCATCCAGGTCCTGTTTGGACGCGGCGTCGGCCTGGACCAGCGGGATGAGACGGTCGACATCCTGTTGGGCCTTGACCAGGTTTGCCTCCGCCGAGGCCAGGTTCGCCTGCGCTTGCAGGAGGGCGACCTGTTTGCGGGCGAACTCCAGATCGGCTTCGCTCTGGTGGAGGTTCCCCTTGGCCTGCTGAACGGCGGCATCGTACGGGCGAAGATCCAGCACGTACAGCGTCTGACCGGCGGTCACCTCTGCGCCGGGGCGAAAATCCCACCGTTCGATGTAGCCCTCCACGTGACTGCGGACTTCGACCATGTCGCGGGCATAGGTTTGCGCCGCGAATTCCGAAAAGATGGGGACGTCGGCGGCCGCCACCTCCATCACGAAAACCGTGGCAGGCGGCGCTTGAGCAGGGTCGGTCTTGTGGCCCGATGCCGCGCATCCTGCCAGCAGAATCGCCGCAAGCAAGGCGAAAGAACCGGCCGCTGGTAAAGGAATCTTCGGGTATTCGTTTCTGGATGACATTACTTTTTCTTCGGATGAAGCCATTAAACCGGGGTGCCCATCCCCGACAGAATCGTCGAGACCACCAGCTCATCGCCGAGCTTTGAGCTGATCATCAGGTCGTAGAGATGGGGGTCCCGCCAGTTCTGGCCGAAATTCATCTGTACGTAGCGCGCACGCTCCGCATCCTTCGCACGGACCCATCCGGGGACGTCGGAGTCTCCGCGGGTGTGCTGCCGGGCGCTCTCCACGCGGTCTCCGAAGGGTGCATACAGGAAAACGTGGAAAACGTCCGGACGGTTCTGCAGGATACACTGGCCGCCGCGCCCCACGATGACGCAATTGCCGGTTTCCCAGGCGTGTTCGATCGCCGCGCGCGCCAGCACGGCCGTGGTTTCGGCGTCGAACACGGCGGTCTCGGGCAGCACCGCCACGGCATCGAAAGCACCATGCCAGAGAGCGCGCCGGCTAATCCGGTGCACCCACGAGTCCACCCGTTCATCAAATTCGCAGGCGAGCTGCGGATCCACGTGAGCGAGATTGGCGATCTCCTCGATCAGGGCGCTATCGAGGAGTTCCCAGCCCAGGCGCTTGGCCACCAGGGCCGCAATGAGGTCGCCGCCGCTTTCGTACTCCCTCGCCACGGTCAGGGTGCGGTACATGAGATTACAACCTGATTATCTTAGGTAACGCGGATGGAGTCAACGCAGGGAGCCGCGCACGTAGAACTGGCGCCACGAAAACCGCCGCGGCGAGGAGCGACGCGGCTCGTGGCCTTCGCCGCCGCCTGCACTCGCGTTGCGCCGGCTCGGCGTAAGCATGGTACCTGCGCGCGCTGGCGGAGCTTTGGCTCACGGGGTGCGAAGATAGGAAACGATGACCAGACGAGCCAGCTTGTGGCTGCTGGCGGCCGTCGTGCTCGCCGGCTGCGGTTCCCATAAGGAGCCCGCCAAACGCTACCCCATGGAGGGCGAAGTCCGGGCCCTCGACCGGGCCACCCACACCGCCACCATCAAACACGGCAAGATCGGCGACTGGATGGACGCCATGACGATGGAGTACACTATCAAACCCGACAGCGAGTTCGCCAAGCTGCACGTAGGCGATCACATTCAGGCGACGGTGGTAGTGCAGGACCCGAACTATTTTGTAACCGACATCAAAGTGCTCGGGGACGGTGCGCCCGCCAAGTAACGTCTAGTTCACGTGCCAGGCGCGCGCGGCCAGGCCGTCGCGGCGCCTGCCGGTAGAGACTGCCCAACCGGGCAGACTCCCGCTCCCGTGCACGCGCAAAAGGCGCCGCCCGCTCTCTTCGGCGCAGACGCGCCCGGCGGCGAGGGTATGGTCCACGGTGAAGCGGCGCATCCGCCAGATTCCCGTGCACGCGCGAAAGGAGTGCCACACGGCGCTCCTCGTGCTTTTCGCCGCCGCACGCGCTCGCGTCGCGCCCGGTAGCGCCCAAAACGAGGTACCGAAGGGCGACGGCACCGAGGGCTGACTGCGCGCTGGTTGACGTGAGGAGGGCTCACGGGGTGATCTCCCGCCGTTTGAGGTCAGTGCACGGGTCGGGGATTACACTCCAACTGCAGCACCTGCGTCGATTGAAACCGAATAGAATCGTGTGTGTCACGATCAACCCGGCCCACGCTGACCATCGAGGCGACACACGCACCCGTGCTGTGGCTGCGCCCCGGGATCGTTGTGCAGGACGCAATTCGTGGCCGGGAGTATCGTATCGAGAAATTCCTGGGCCAGGGAGGGTTCGGCGCAGCATACCAGGCCCACCGCTTAACCGGGGCGAGTTCGGCTCCCAGGCTGTGCGTCTTGAAGGTAACCATCGACGCCGCAACCTGGCATAGTGAAGCATACTTTGGCCATTTGCTTCGGCATGTGCCAGCCTTGGTCGAAGTGTACGACTCGTTCGCCTGGGCCCCACGCGGCGGCAGGACGCCGCTCTACTGCCTAATCTCCGAGTACCTGGATGAAGGGGACCTAAACAGCTACCTCGAGCGGAATCCGGAACCCTGGGCGGAGTCGCGAGCGCGGCGGGAGATCGTGCATCTGCTCCGTGCGGTGACGATGATTCATGAGAGCGGAGCCGTTCATCGGGATATCACACCGCGGAACGTGTTTGTAGGGTCCAACGGCACCTTGAAACTGGGCGACTTCGGGATCGCGCTGCATCGGCTCGGGCGTAGGGAGGTCCCGGCGGACGCCTTTGCCCCGCGCTTCGCGCCTAGGGCGATCCAGGAGGGCGCGAAACACTGGCGCCAAGCAGACGACGTCCACCAGATCGGCCAATTGTATGCCGTTCTTCTTTCCGGGATCGGCTCCCGGAAGATCACGGCGAAAGAGGTGAAAACCCTGGCCTGTAGCCCACACACAAAGTCTGTCCTTCAACGTTGCATCGGGCAGCGAAGAAAGTGCTTCACGAGCGCCGCGGAGATGCTGGCTGCTTTGGAGGCACGGGATCAGGCGCCCCGAAAGCCAGCGAGAGTGCGTTCCCTGACTGGCAAGCGGGTAGTGTTTACAGGCGGCCTTTCAATGCGTCGTGCGGCTGCCCAGAAGCTCGCGCGAAAGGCAGGCGCGATAGTGGAGGCACGGGTAAGCCACATTACCGACATCGTTGTGGTCGGTGATCAGTCGCCCCACTGGAAGGCTGAAGAGAAAGGCCAGAAGCTCCTCGACGTCGACCACGAGGCCGAACGGGGACACAATATAGCCCTTGTGAAGGAGTCCCGGTTTTTGGCACTGGTCGGGCGTTGAAGACTCACTTTGATCGCCGGGTTATGGCAATTCCGACTTAGCCCATGCGCTTCTCGGAAACAACCGGACGGGAGTGTTCTTCCACAACGCCGAACGCGCAGTCGGGACCACGCGCGAGCGGCCACGCGGCCACGCGGTCACGGCGCCCGCCAGACTCCGGTGCACGCGCGAGGCGGGCGGCGCTGCTCGTGCTCTGCGCCGCCGCCCGCGCGCGCGTCGAGCGGGCGTACGCGCCGAACGCGCACCCGGGGCAGGCTGGCGCGCGGCCGAGCGGGATCGAGCGGCGCTGCTCGTGCCCTTCGCCGGCGCCCGCGCTCTCATCCGCGCGCAGGCGCGCCCGGCGGCGAAGGCAACGCCGACCGTGCAGCGGAGGGAATCCAGATCGAGCTTCAGGCGCCGCTTTTCACCGAGGCGGCTTTTTCTATGGGCCTAGCGCGTTCTCGTTCCTGAGCCAGCAGGCTGCCGCGTGATTCGTCCGGGACGCATCCGCCTGTTGAACCACAAAGAAGATTTGCCGCAAGCGTTGCCGCCAGAGGCCCAACTCCGCGACCGCCGCCTCGAAGCGCCGGATGAAAGTGCGCGTGAGTTCGGCAAGCCGGATGAAACGTCGGCATGTCCGATCAAAGCGTTCCCGCTCTCGATGCGAGATCATAGTGTCGACTATCGTTGGTGGGGCGTGAGGCTTTTACGCCGCGATCAAGCACCATTTCGGGGATTGACAGCGTTCCGGCCTCCGTGCAATTATCGAATTCCGATAGTTGGCCTGCGAGGCCGCCTTTTTTGTGACGCAACGACATCTTCTCACCCGTGTCGCCGTGTTGGTGCTTTGTCTGCTCGGCGTTACCCGGCTGTGGGCGCAGGGGCCTCCGTATCAAACCGACGATCCCGTGCCGGTTGACCTCCACCACTACGAGTTCTACATCTTCGGCAGCATGGATGGGACCACGGCGGAAATCGACTCCACGGGACCAGCCATCGAGTTCAACTGGGGCGCGATTCCCAGGGTGCAGCTGCACGCAATCCTGCCCATGGGCGTGATTGCGCCATCCAACAATCCGATCTATGCCCCCGGAGGAATCGGAGGCACGTTCTTCGGGCTCACGGACATGGAATTGGGCACCAAGATCGCCATCATCAAGGAGACGAAACACATTCCGCAGATCGGCACGTTTACCATGTTCGAAATCCCTACCGGAAGTTACGCAAAAGGGCTGGGGGTTGGGAAAGTCTGGTACAAACTCCCGCTCTGGCTGCAAAAGAACGTCGGGCACTGGACCTTTGACGGCGGAGCGGGTTATGAAGTGGTTCCGCAAACCGGATACCGCAACTTTCCCTACACCGGATGGCTGGTGAAACGGGTCCTGAGCGAGAGGCTCGAACTGGGAGTCGAGGTCTTTGCCCACGGACGGGAGGGCTACGCGGCGGCGCAGACCGAGGCGTCGACGATGATCGACTTGGGTGGCTACTATCATTTCAAGAATCACCCCGCAGAGCAGTTTTTGTTTTGCTACGGCCACTCCATCGCCGGCCAGACGGAAAACTACGCCTATGCCGGTATGTACTGGACTTGGGGAAAAGACGACAAGAAGAACTCCGCGAGCTTGGACTGGATGCACGTCCCGATGAACGGGAAGGTACTTGAATGATCTGCGAGGACGCAGCCGGCTCACCGCCGCTGCGCGGGGAAGGACCAGGGCAATGGAAATCTCGGCACGCGGTCTTTGGACTTTCATGGCGTTCGCCGTCTTCGTCAAATATAGCCGCGGCACTCAGACTCAGCCGCAACTCCACAACGCGGTTCTGTGTTTTGTCCTGGTTTCGTTCCTCGCCGCCGGTATCGCCGGCTTTTTTGGCGTGATGGTCAACAAGGACGCGCCGGTCGAAGGCCGCCCGATCATTCATTTCGTCCACGGAAAATCACAATGAGCGCACAGGAAAGCGGCCCGCGGTTTCGGCTCGGGGGTCATTCTGGCGGCGGGCATTGGCGCATTTGTGCTTGCGGTGCTTGCCATCGCGGCCGACAAGGTCGCGTCGATCAAGCAGCTTATGGCGTTCTACAAGCCAACCGGGCTTCTGTCGGGCGTGACCACGTCGGCCATTCTTGTCTGGCCTCGTCGCCTGGGCGATTCTGAATGCGCGCTGGCGCGGCAGGAGCGTCGCGCTGGCGCGCGTCAATACGGTCGCCTTTATCCTTCTTGGCCTGAGCTTGCTGCTGACCTTCCCGCCAGTCGCCGATCTTTTTTGAAGAGTGCCCAAGCGAGGTTCTTCCGGGCGGTGAATCACGCGCGAGGCGAAGGACACGCCTTCGCATCATCGAGGCCGGCGCGTTGGATGCATTATACTTTAGGCGCCGAACCTGCACCGCGATGAAAGAGAAACTGCCTACCGAGAGACGGAATCAGGAACTCTATATCGGGCTCGTTCGCTTGCACGTTTTGCACCATGCCGCAGAGGAGCCGATCTTCGGCCTCGGCATCATCCGGGAACTGGGGCGCCACGGATACAGTCTTGGCCCAGGAACCGTATATCCACTGCTTCACAGCATGGAACGGCGGGGGTGGTTGCGCGCGAGCGTGCAACTAGTAGAAGGCCGGCGACGCAAAGCTTATGCTGCGACGGCCGCAGGACGACGCGCTCTGAAACTGGCCCGCAAACATGTTCGGGAACTTTATGAGGAGATGCTCGAAGCGAGAGAATGAAGCGGAGCCGCACCTGAGGGGTGTGGTTGCCCGAGAGGATTCGATCCCCCGTTCCCGATGGAGAGCGCCATTGTGTTCGTCGCATCGGAGCCGGGCCATTCGTTTCGCCATTAAGCCCTGGATTCCCCGCAGGCCAGGCGGTGGCCGACTTCTGCAAGAAGGCGGGCGCTCGATCGCGCGTTGTCGGCCGCCAACCCCTGGTACGAAGTGAAAATCGCCGGAGGCATCGCGGAGATGATGAAGGACAGTGCCAAGGCGGTCAGCGAGGCCGTAAAGAGCACGGTGGACGCTGGCTGGGAGATGGAGCTTCACTGCGACCACCCGATCCTCCTGCTCCAACAATGCGCCGGCAGGATGCCTACGATTATCGTCAGATGAAGCTGGCTCTGAAGCTGGCCGGCCACGCGATAGCCGATAACGACGCCGGGCCGGTCACGCGGGGTGTCTGGATGCGCAAGAGGTAAGCCTTGTTTAAGGCGTTCAAACACGCTTCGAGTGGATCGGCCACTCGGAGAGAGGGATCGCCATTAGCCGAATAGGGAACGACAACTGGGGTTTCATCCGGGCATCAATGGATCAAGCGCGAGCGGCGATCAGTGCTGGTAAAACGCCAGTCGAACACGTCGTGGCCAAGCTCGCGCGGCCGGACGGCCACGGCGCGCCCGCCAGACTCCCGTCCGAGTTGCGACGGGCTGTGTTTCAGACGCCGGTGATGACGCCTCCGAGGACATGCGGGAAGGCGACGTTTACTGGGTTTTCGGAACAGGGCGACGGCATGAGCGCGTTGATTTCATCCTCCACCTTGACCACGGCATAAATCCCCCGCGGCCGAACCTGCACGGCAAGCGCTGGCGCCAGCATAAGAGTACTCAGTGCGACAAGGCAACGGACCACTTGCCCCAGTTTTACGAGCATCGCCAAAAGCCCCTTCTCGACAATACCGCATTGGCCCATTGTGGACGAAACACCGGTCGCGCAGCTAGCAGCATTGAGGGTCCGGTGGCGCGCAGAACCCTATACAATTCTTACGATGAATGCGGGGCGAGAGGGGCTCCTTCACGGCGGAGCTGCCATGTGGAACTGCTCAGAACCAGGAAATATTTCCCGCTACAAGGGCTCGGATCGGCGCAATGGACCGCTGCTGGCTCCGGTTCGGCCGAAACAGACCGATTCTGGCGCGAAGCGTCCCAATTTAGCTGCGCTACAACGATTCTGCCAAGGGGCGTTCGAAGAGGTCACCACCGCGCGGAAGGCTAACGAGTGGAACATGCAAGGCCACGCCTCGAACGCTCGATCGAAGATGGTTCCCGTGATGCTGCTTCTGGGCACGGGTTGGGCGGCGGCTCTGGCACAGACCCCCGTCACTGCGACCATCGACATCAACACCAGCGTCAACACCCCGATTTCATCGGGGTTCTCCGGTGTCAGCACCGACCTCGGCTTGCCTGTTGAATACTGGGACTACCGCTTCAATGCTCTGGCAGCAACCATCGGATTCGGCTGGGTGCGCTTCCCAGGCGGGACATCGAGCGATATCTACGACTGGCAAACCGCCGAGGAAAACGCTGCGTGGTTCTCGCAATTCCCCGCCAGTTCGGGTGTCGGCAGCGACCCGACGGTGATCGCTCGTGTGGCGGGAAGAGGAGGCGCGAGGCTCATCGACGCCGCCAATCGCGCCAACCTGTTGGGCGCCCCGCTCGTCATTTGCGTCAACGGATACACCGACACCGCCGCCTCCGCCGGCCAACTGGCGGCTTACGTCAAGGCCAACCAGATCCAGGTGGCGGCGTGGGAGTTGTCCAACGAGCCCTACCTTTACTCCACTTTCTTTGCGACCTCAACCGCGTATCTGGACGCGATGAAACCGTACCGCGACGCCATCAAGGCGGTGGATCCCAACGCGATCGTGGCCATCTTTGTCACCGATCAGGCCCACGCGGGAGCCGCCACAGACCCATGGAACGTCGACATAGCGGCGTATCCCAATAAGTATTGGGACGCGATCACATATCACCACTATCCGGCGCAGAGCAGCGGAGCTTTCGCCCAATGGATGGCGGACGAAAGCGCGGTGCTGGTCACCAGGACCACCGCGGTGATTACCAGCCAGCTCGCCTCGATTGGCCCGTCTGGCGTCAAGTTTCTGAACACCGAGTTCGATCCCTCTATACCCAACGATGCCGCCACCGGAGCCGGGTCGCTCACATGTGGAACGGTGTGGGGAGGGATCTATTCGGCTGAGTACATCATGCGCATGTCCACCTTGCCTGCGATGCTGCATCTGGGTCCCAGCGAAATCTCTTACAACGCCGGTGTGTTTGCCTCCAACGCTCACCAGTCCACGGTGGAGGCTGCGGCGGCCGCCGGCATGCCTATCGACACGCTGTCGCTGAACTTCGGGTTTTACGTCGGCGCGCAGGGCGCCGGAATTGCCGTGCTGAATGGCGTCATCAACCGCGCCAAGCAATCGAACCAGACTGTGGTAACCGGTGGCGCGACGGTGCCGGCCACGGGGATAGCGCCCATTCCGGCGCTCTATGCGATGAGCTACTCCAACGCCCAAGGAGGATTGTCCGTAGTCATAACCAACAAGAGCGCCACGCCGCACCAGGTGACGGTCCGCGTCAACGGCGCGGCGGCCACCGGCGCGTTCCCCCTGCAGTTCATCACTGCCCCCGACCCGAGCACGGCGAACACCTCAACCAGCCCGAATACGATTTCGATTCAGACCGCCAGTTCCGCCAATC
>Ga0209039_10002400_pt1 | contig 15952 bp, 11 predicted proteins | sample BogFormECP12_OM1_FD_188238 | JGI IMG/M metagenome (GOLD analysis project Ga0209039, IMG submission 188238) | Bog forest soil microbial communities from Calvert Island, British Columbia, Canada - ECP12_OM1 (SPAdes) (version 2) | ecosystem: Environmental > Aquatic > Freshwater > Wetlands > Bog ... | reverse complement strand
CTCGGGATTGGCCCCGGAGCAATTGGCCGGATTGTGCCGATCTTTCCCAGAGTCATTGAGAGAAAAGGGAAGACTCCCTGCGCTCTCATCTGACGGGGGTCGGCATGAGAGGAGTCTGGCGCTTTAGGCGAGCGGCAGGTCAAAGCTTACCCAAGAACCCAAACAGGTCCACGCACAGTCGGGAAAGCAAATCGGCGCCGAGTTATCGGCGCTTTTCGTAAACCGCTGTCTGGCATCACCTTCCTGACTGTCCAGACCGATTCACCTTGTCAACATGGCGAAGCCCGCAGAGGACCGTATCGCAGGTGAATTCGATCCTGCCGGTCGCCTTGCGGGGCCGACGGGTTATACTGGCCATGGCAGCCTCCTTTCTGAGATGCAGGACCTGGCCTATACCTACCACCTCACCAAGGAGGCTGGCCTACAGAAAACCTCAAAAAAAGGGCAGAAGTCGCAAGACAGGATGCGACACGTCGCCATCGGACAACTCGAAGAGTTAGGGGTTGCGTCTTCATGTCATTTCGAGAGGCTCCTGTCGATGTTCGCGACGGGTGGAGCATCCGTGGAAACGCCGTCACCACAGGCTCGATCCGATCGGGCGGTCAGGGGAGCGTGACATCGAAGAGCCGGACATTTTTCGAAGCGACCGCCACGCCCAGGATCTTCTTGGTCTGGTCAGGATGCCACGCCAGGCCGAAGGGCAGTTCCTTGGCCGTGGCGAGCGTGCCGTCCTGGAACGTGTTGGTCGCAGGGGACGTGGAGACATCCCAGAAGATCAGGGTGCCGCCCGTGTCGACCGAGGCGAGGTACTTACCGCCCGGATGATAGGCGAGGGCGACGATCGGGGCGGGGTGATCGCCCACTTTTGTCGACTTCGTGCCGTCCTGCTGGCAGATCCGCACCGTCTGGTCGTCCGAGCCGTACGCGATCATCTGGCCATCCGGGCTGAAGGCAAGACAGCGGACGGTCAGGGTGGGGAGCGAGGTTCCTTTGGCCGTCGCTGGGGGCGGGGTGCCCTTTACATCCCAGATCTGAACCGACGGCTTGTCAGTCCCCAGGGCAATCTTGCTCGAGGTAGCGGCAACGGCGAACACCCGCGGTGCGGGGTCGCCTTTCTTCTCCACCGCGGGCGTTTCCACCACCGGCTTGTCCTTTCCAGCTTCCCAGATGCGTAACACGCCGTCACCCGAGCCCGTGACGAACTTTGTGGCCGGTCGCAGGGCGGCGGGGATCCAGGCGAGGCTGAAGACCTCGGCGCCAACGGTGTAGGTCTTGACCGGCTTCGCCGGGGCGCCGGCGGCTGGAGGGTCTAGGTACCAAAGGCTCAGCGTGTGACTGCCGGAGCCGGCGACGAACCGCTCGTGTCCGAAGTCCGGGTCGGGGGCCAGGAGTGCGACCGACTCCGTGTCCTTCATGGTATCTCCGTTGACCGAGACGGTCGCCCGCTCCCGCGGGGCCGCCGTGATATCGAACGCCTTCGCGATGTTCCCCTCGAGGCCGACTATCAGCGTGTTGGCGTTGGAATCGGTGGAGAGGGACCTCACCCCGGCGCCGAGCGCGACGGTCGTCGTCGTCAGGGTCGCGCCGCGATTCCAGAACATCAGGCTCTGGTCGTCCGACCCGGACACGAGCTTCTGGTCCCCGGCGAAGACCACCGCGCGGACGGCACCGGTATGGCCGCTCAAGGAGCTTGGCGGCTTGACCCCCGTCAAGTCGTAGAGAACGACGGTGTTCTTCGCGTAGGCGGCGGCCGCCGTCTTGCCTGTCGAGTCGACGGTGACCGACGCGGCCGCACCCATATCGCTCCCCGGATCAAAGATCCCCGACGCGGACGTGGCCGGCGTCCAGGCTCGGATGTCATCGGTCCAGGCCGAGAGGACAGGCTTCTTCGATACGGGAAGGGCACCGACGGTCGTCTTGCCGTCGACGAACAGATCCTGCTGAGCGACGGGGTTCGCGGCCTTCGAGACGTCCCAGAGCCTGACGAAGGTATTCGCGGTCGCCGCGACGAGGCCGTTGTCATCGGAGAGGAAGGCCGAGCTCACGGCGGAGGGGTAGGCAAGATCCGCGAGCCAGGTGCCGTCGGCCCTCCAGAGCTTGGCCGTGTTGTCGTCCGAGCCAGTGACGAGCGTCTGCCCGTCCCGGCTGAGGCTCACACAGTTCACCGCGTCCGTATGGGCATGCGTGCCGTCGAATTTGGCAACGGTCGTAGGCGTGGCGCCGGCGTTCCAACTGGTGACGAGATCGCCCGTGGGGCCGGCGGCGGCGACGTAGAGCAGGGGCGGACTCGACGCCTTCGGGTCGAAGGCCAGCGAGTTGATGTCCCCGGCCGCCGGGCTGACCGTCACCATCGTCGGGGCCGGATTGCCGCCCACCGGCGTGGGCGTGGTCACCGTGTAAGTAAGAACGGTCACATTCTTCGACGCGCCCGCCGCGACCACGGAGGTCTCGCTCTTGGCCACCGCGTCGATCGTGAGCCGGAACGCGAGAGCGGAGACGTCGGAGGACGAGCCGTGAATCGTCTGGGGGGACGCGGGGGCGGCGACCTTGAAATACTGAATGGGCTCCGACTTGATCGCGCATGCCACCGACTTACCATCCTGGGCGAGTGCTTGGGCGATGAGGGTTTTACCTGTGAGGTCGATTGTGGCGACCGGCGTGCCGTCGGCCAGCCAGACCTGAACGAACGTGTCGCCCGCGGTGGCGACCGTCGTGCCGTCGGCACTGACGCTAAATGCTTTGATCGGCGTCTTAACCGTGGTCTTGACCGAGACAAGCTTGGGGACAGGGTACGACCATCGCCTGACCTTGCCGTCGTCGCCCGCCGAGAGGATCGACTTGCCATCGGGCAGGAAGGCCAGCCCGTGCACGGACCCGCCGGGCACGTTGATCCGGTCAGGCGGGTCCGTCGAGACGCTCGACTTCCAGAGGAAGATGGCACCCGAGTCGTCCCCCGCCGCGATCGGGCCGTCCGTCGGCGAGGCCGTGCCGTCCCCAGCCCAGGCGACCGCTTGGACCTCTGCACTCGGTCCGGGACCGGAAAGGCCGACGGGCGGCGCCGGGTCTGACGGGTTCCAGACACTCACGGAACTACCGATCCCGGCCACGACCCTCATCCCATCCGGGCTGACAGCGAGGGCGTGCGCCGGGCCCGAAACCGCGATCTCGTTTTTCGACTCCTCGCCCGTCAGGACCCATCGCCGGACCACCCCGTCACGCCCCCCCGAAAGGACCGAGGGCGAGCTCTTGCCCGGGTTGACGGCGACGGCCCGCGTGAACTTGGCCCCTTTATCCAGCCAGGTCGCCACCGCGTTTTTCGAGTCGAAGTCCCAGACGAGGACCGACCCATCCCGGCTGCCGGTGACGACCGCCTTCTCGTCGGGCCTCCAGGCGATCGCGAGCACCGCATCGTTGTGGGGCAGAGACCCAAGGTCGGTCAGCTTGGGCGGGTCGGCCCAGGCGACTCCTATGGTGGCCGCGGCCATCATCAACGTGTAGAAACAGCGGCTGTGCGGGAAAAACCCGAAAGCACGGCGCATGGGGCGACTCCTGGGGTGAATCGAGCGCAGGACGCACTGCGAGTTTCGTTCACGTCCCTGCAAAGGCTTTCTGGTCAGGATCTTCGAGACTGGTGATCGATTGCCCATTATCGATTCTTGATGGACTGCTGCGATGCCGTGGGTCATGGTTCATAAGCCACTTCAGAATCGTACAACCATGGCGCTCTGAGGATAAGACGAAGTCTACTCGGGCTCCGATCCGGGTCGAGCGACCGGCCTGGCATTCGAGCGGTAGTAATCGATCCAGTCCTTGCCGCTTTTCTTGTCGAGCGTTGCGAATGATGAGTCGATGGATGCGCGGTCAGGCGTCCCCGCCCGCTCGCATTGGACCCCCTTCTGGAAGAGGGCTATGCTCTCCGCACCCGACCAGTCGTTGGATACGAAGGCGTTGGCCAGGGCTGCGTAGTACCAGGCGCGGGCGTCCGAGGGGGCGACCTCGGTCAGGCACAAGAACACCTCTCGTGAGGTGCCATAATGCTTCTGTTCGAATAGCGAAATTCCCCGCATGAACAAGACCTCAAACGGGTTGCCAGCGCCATAATCCGCCGGCTTGCGCGACTCGCTCCGCTTCTCTTTCAGGATCAGGGCCAGGTCTTCGTGGAGCTTGACTACGCTTTGATCCAGGTCTTTCTTGACCGATTCGACCATACTGGAGATCGGTTGCAGCTGTCGCGCGTCTTGTTGGAGTACCTCCACCTTGGCGCCCAGTCCCTTGAACTCTGCCAGGAGTGGGGTGTCGGTCTGGTTCTTCGCCCGGGCCTCGATGCGCGCGAGCCGCTCGGCCATGGCTTCGTTGGCTTGGTGCTCGCGCTCCAGCAGCGCCACCAAGTTCGCGACGTCGGGCTTCATTGCCGTGTCGCCCCGCGCGGGCGAGCCCGGCATCCGCGGGGCGGTCCGGTCTACCACCGCGACCGCCAACCCACCGCCGAAGATCGAGGCCGCGACCACGAGGGCCAGGGGGATGCCGGAGAGCCCGCCGTTCGGACGATCGGCCAGGGCCGGCGTCGCTTTCTGGGTGTCCGGTCCCACGACTGGCTCAGGGGTGATCCGGGAGTTTGGCTCGGGTTCGCAAGGCGGCGGCTCGACTGGGGCCTCCGGAAGGACGGGGAGCGGTCGCCGCCTTGGGCGGCCGTTGCCCCAGTCGGGCAAAAAATTGATCGAGGGGTCAACCAACGTAGTCTGATCGTCCAACTCCCATTGCTGGTCATGAAGTCCCATGCGACGCACCTCCAGGCTCACGATTTACCCGCCCCCGCCCGTCGAACGACCCGGGGTGACCGCCCTTGTCCCTTGACATTGGCGTAAATTGACTTGTTACTTTACATGGTACGAGAGGATCAGATCAAATGCCAAATCAATCTTGCAGTTTATAAGCCCTCAAGGCAGACCAGTACTAATTTTGAGAAAATAAGGAGAACCTAAGTTTAAGCGGGAACGAGAGATGAACTATCAACTTTGAAAAAAACAATCGCGATCTCGATTTTTTGTTTTGCAATGCTCGCTCGATCTGGCATGATCAAACCCGTCGGTCCAGGGGCTCTAGCCTCGACAAGTCCAGTGCCCCTGAGTGTCACGCGATCGTCATTGCCTCTCACTCGTCGTGCGATGATGTGGGGTAGCAGGTGAAGTGCCGACCGGCCGGGGCGGATCGCGAGTGAATTTCCCTTTGCTCACTCACTCGATCTGTCGAGAATTTACAAAGAATGCGCGTGCAACCGCTTGCCATCAAATAAGGCGGCGCCAACGCGGCAAGGACGCAAGGCTGGAGTGCAGGTGCGCAAGCTGAATCCAGGCCGGAGAGCGGGTGTGCGCAAAAAGAACCGTGGTGTACTGCAAACGTCCGTGTGTACTCCAAACGTCGGTAAGGAAGGCCATTCATGCCGAACACATTGACCTATCCCGGTGTCTATATCCAGGAGCTTCCCAGTGGCGTCCACACGATCGTGGGGGTCTCCACCTCGAACGCCGCGTTCGTCGGCACGGCCCCGCGCGGGCCGGACAACAAGCCGATCACCGTCTACGGCATGACCGATTACGAGCGAATCTTCGGCGGGATCGACGGATCGAGCTCGATGAGCTTCGCCGTCCGCGACTTCTTCCAGAACGGAGGCGCCCAGGCGTTCATAGTGCGCGTCGTGGGGAGCGGCGCGACCGCGGCGAAAGTTACACTGTCCCTCACGTCCGCCCCTGCCGCGCCCGGGGCTCCCGCGTCCCCGGCCGCGCCCGCTACCCTGGTCTTGAATGCCAGTTGGAAGGGGGCTCTGAACGGGACGCTCCAGGTCACGGTCGCCAATCCCGTCACTAATTCCAACGGCAGTTTTTTCGACCTGACGATCGTCTACACGCCGAGCGACCCGACCAAGGCCAAGATCCAAGAGCAATTCACGAGCATCTCGACCGACCCGAAGTCGTCGCGGAACCTGATTCAAACTCTAGCTCGGTCGAACTTGGTGGTCATCGATCCCACGAGCAGACCACCCACCTCCCTGCCGACCGCAGGGGTCGGGACGTTCACCGACGGCTCGCCCGGTAGTACGGTCGGCGACGCCGACATCAACGACCCGAACAAAACGACCGGGATGTACTCCCTCCTTCAACTGCACGAAGAAATCTTCAACTTGCTGTGCATCCCACCCCTCGGGAGCAGCACGACGGGCTGGACGGGATTGGCGGCGACGACGGTCAGTGCCGCCATGCAGTTGTGCGCCGACCAACGCGCGATGCTGTTCGTGGACCCGTTCGACCCCGGCAAGGGTCCCTGGGAGAAGGTGAGCGACGCCTCCACGGGCGCCACGACCTACGCGGACGCAAACGGGACGAATGCGGCCTTGTACTTCCCCGCGTTGAGTCTACCTGATCCGACGGATAACAATACTGCGAAGCCATTCGCCCCCTGTGGCGCCGTGGCGGGCATCTACGCCAAGACCGACGCGCAGCGCGGGGTCTGGAAGGCCCCGGCCGGCGTCGATACCGCGCTCAGCGGGGTACCCGCCCTGGACTACGTGATGTCCGACCCGGAGAACGGGACACTGAACCAGCTCGGCGTGAATTGCCTTCGGGCGTTCCCGATCGTCGGCCGTGTCGTCTGGGGAGCTCGGACGATGCGCGGGGCCGACGCGCTGGCCGACCAGTGGAAATACGTCCCTGTCCGGCGCACGGCGCTGTTCATCGAGTCGAGCCTGTACCGCGGCCTGCAATGGGCCGTGTTCGAGCCCAACGACGAGCCGCTCTGGGCTCAGATCCGCCTCAACGTCGGCGCGTTCATGCAGAACCTGTTCCGGCAGGGTGCCTTCCAGGGCAGCTCTCCCAAGGATGCGTATTTCGTCAAGTGCGACGACGAAACGACGACGCAGAACGACATCGACCTGGGGATTGTCAACATCGTGGTCGGGTTCGCACCGCTGAAGCCGGCCGAGTTCGTCGTCATCAAGATCCAGCAGATGGCCGGACAGGTCCAGACCTGACCAACACAAGGAGTGACTCATGCCTGCGCCACAGTTCGTCGCCAACGCGTACCGCTACGACCCGTACAAGAACTTCAAGTTCAAGATCAAGTGGGACGGCAAATATGTGGCCGGCCTGAGCAAGATGGGGGCCCTGAAGCGGACGACCGAGGTGGTCAAACACCGCGAGGGGGGCGACCCCAGCAGCAGCCGCAAGTCGCCGGGCCGGACCGAGTACGACGCCATCACACTCGAGCGCGGCGTCACCCACGACACCGAGTTCGAGAAATGGGCCAACAAGGTCTGGAACTACGGCTCCGGGGTCGAGGTCTCGCTCCAGGACTTCCGCAAGGACATCTTGATCGAGGTCTACAACGAGGCGAATCAGGTGGCCATCTCCTACCACGTTTACCGGTGCTGGGTCTCCGAGTACCAGGCCCTCCCCGAATTCGACGCCAACGCCAACGCCGTGGCGATCCAGCACATCAAGCTGGAGAACGAGGGTTGGGAGCGAGCCCAGGACGTGACCGAGCCGACCGAGCCGACCTTCACCAACCCGTCGGTCTGAGCAGCAAGGGAAAGTCATGCGCGCCTGGACCGATCACGACCTGCTAGACGCCTGGGAGCGGGGGCTCGACCGGCCCGTGGTCGAGCGGGCGCTCGCTCTGCTGGCGGCGGCCGACCTCGACGCGTCCCCCGCGGAGCTTGCCGGGCTGAGCGTCGGTCGGCGCGACGCCCGGCTGCTCGACCTCCGCGCGGGTGTCTTTGGGCCACGATTCGTCGGGATCGCCGACTGCCCGGCGTGCGGTCTTCGCCTGGAGCTGGAACTGAACGTGGACGCCCTCCGTGCCCACCCAGCACCTGGCGACGGAAAGGAAGGCGACGGCGCGTACGTGTTTGAGACGGACGGATGCGCGTTCCGGTTTCGTCTACCAGACAGCCGCGACGTCGCCGCGGCGGCGGCCTCCGATTGCGACGACGAGGAAGCCGCCCGCCGGCTCCTGGAGTGCTGCCTCCTGTCGATCCGGCGCGGTGGCCAAGAGGTCGCGATCGGCGAGATCCCGGAGACCGTCGTTCAGGCGCTCATCGCGGCCATGGCCGAGGCCGACCCCCAGGCCGACGTCCGGGTCGCGCTCGCTTGCCCGGGGTGCCGGCAGGGCTGGCTCGCCGGCTTCGACATCCTGGCGTTCTTCTGGGCCGAACTGCATAGCTGGGCCTCGGGCCTGCTCCGCGAGGTCCACACGCTGGCCTCCGCCTACGGCTGGTCCGAGCCCGCGATTCTCGCCCTGAGTCCCCGGCGGCGGCGACTCTACCTGGAGATTCTCAGGGGATGAGCAACTTCCTGGTCAATCTCGTGGCGAGGAGCCGTGGGGCGCAGGGTGAGATCGCGCCTCGCCTCGGCTCGCGGTTCGAGCCGCCCCCCCTCCCCCCCAACGGGGCCCTGTTGCCGCCCGAGATCGAAGTCGAGTGGGATGTCCCCGCTCCGCCCCGGCCGTCGCCCCGGGCTCCTCACCAGGCTGCCCAAGCGCCCCGAGCGGCCGAGGCGGTCGCCCCGAGCGGCCCATCCCAGCCCGATCGCTTGGCACCACCCGCGCCCATCCGGGCCGAAAACCAGGGCGATCGAAAGGCCAGCCTGACGGTACGACCATCTCCGATCATCCCTTCGCCCGCTGGGCTCACCTCGCCCGCCGCAGGTCAACCGACTCGAATCGATCCTCCACGGGACGCTGGACCACCCACACCACGGCCCACCGCGCCCGTTCGCAAGCACAGCCCGGCGGGCCGATCGCCGCGTGACGCCCGAAACGCGCCGGCAGGGGATATGGCGCACGCCGCGTTGCCCGAGGCGCACGCCACCGGCGGCGGGGCCTCGCGTGCCAGCATCGAAGAGGCGGTGGGGATCAGCCCCGAGCCGGCTCCATCCTTGTTGGAACCACCACCCATCCCGCGCCGGAGTGATCGGCGCGGGGCCGAGCGTTGGTTCGAGCCCGTCGTCGCCCGCCGAGGGGAACTGGGCCTCGAACCGCACCGGGTAGGCCAAACGGAATCCAACGGGTCACCGTTCGCGCCCGAAAGGCCCGAGCCGGCTGCGGTGGTGCCCGTCTCGAAGCGTGCAGGTGGCGCCTGGGCCCCGGCGGCCTCGATCCCGTGCTCGTCCTCGTCCCCGTCTGTGGATTCGCCCCGTCCACGCCCGACGGAGACGATCGTCCAGGTCTCGATCGGGCGGATCGAGGTCCGTACCACGCCTCCCGCGGCGTCTCCGCCCCCGCATCGGCCCGCGCCCGGCGTGCTGGGCCTTTCGGATTACCTCGAACAGCGCGGCCGGGAGGGACGACGATGAGCAACCCGCTGGCCATCGCCGCCGTCTCCAATACCCTGCGGACGCTGATCGACCGCGGCCTGCGCGATGGCACGACCGTCACCATCCTCCCACCCGACCTCGCCCGGGCGAACGTGACCGGCAACCAGATCAACATTTTTCTCTATCAGGTGGCGCTCAGCCCGGCCTGGCGGAACATGGATATGCCAGGCAGGACCCAGCAGGGCGAGACAACGATGCCCCCGCTGGCGCTCAACCTCTATTACCTGCTGACCGTCTTCGCCGGGGATAACAACGACGACACCGCCAGTCAGAGCCTGCTCGGCCGGGCGATGAGCCTGCTGCACGACCACCCCTTGCTCGGTCGCGTGGAGATCCAGGCGGCGCTCCAGGGGAACGACCTCTACGCCCAGATCGAGCGGATCCGGCTCTCCGTTCAGCCCCTGACGCTCGACGACATCTTCAAGCTCTGGTCCGGGTACCAGACGCCGTACCGGCTCTCGGTCGCGTACGAGGCGGCCGTCGTGCTGATCGACAGCGCGCTCGCGTCGACCACACCCTTGCCGGTCCTGACTTTCGGGCCCGACGACACGGGCCCGACCGCCCAGGCCGACCTCATCCTGCCTTACTCCTCGCTCGACCCCAACTTGATGAGCCCGCGCACCGACGTCGTCGCCGGTGCGACGCTGACCCTCGGCGGCCACCACCTGCAGCGCCCCGGCGACACGGCGGCCGTCCATTTCCGGGGCACGATCCCGCCCGACCCGCCCGACGTGCCGGTCAAGCCGGGGGGAACTGAGCAGCAGGTTCAGGTGGTCGTACCCGCGACCCTCTCCGCCGGCTTCTACACCGTGGCCGCCGTCATCAGCCAGCCCCGGGCCGGGGACCCGACGGCGCGCGACGAGCGGGTCACCAACGAGCTGCCGTTCGCCCTCTCGCCGCAGATCACCGGCATCGGACCGACCGGCGGGATCGCGACGACCACGTTCACCGCCCCGGTTCAGGTCAAGCCCAATGCACAGGGGGTCGTGGACCTCACTTTGACCGTCCGGCCGAACGTCGGACTCGCGCAGCGGCCTGCGCTCCTCTTCGGCGACCTCGAGGTTCGGGCCCAGCCGATCACCGGGACGAGCCCGACCGGCCAGCTCCGGTTCCTCGTCAACAACCCCGCGCCCCGGCGCTACCGGGTCCGGCTCCGCGTCGATGGGGTGGACAGTCCCCTGATCGACTGGTCGAAGACGCCCCCGGTCTTCCTTGCTCCGGTGATCGAGGTGACGCCATGACCGAACCGAAAGATCGCCGGGAAATCAACGCCGACTACCTGAAAAAGGCGCTGGCCTGGCTCGAGCTGCGGCTGCGGCGGCTGGCCGGGCAACGGGGCTGTAAGGAACTCCCGCCGTTTTCCCCCGGCCTGGCAGCGCTGGTCGACCCCGAGCTCGCGGACGACCTTGACGAGCAGATCAAGAGGCTTGCGGGCCTCGTGGAGGAAGCGTCGTGGTGCGAGCCGTCGCCCTGGCTCGTCGAGCTGGCCGACCGCCTGGAGCTCTCCAGGTTCGAGACCGAGCTGCTCTTGCTCTGCGTCGGGGTGGAGCTGGAAACGATTATCTCGGAGCTGTGCGCGCGGGTCCAGCCGTCCGGGCTGGGTCACAACCCGACCTTCGCGCTGGCGCTGGCCCTCTTCGACGACGCGGCCCCCGGGTCCTTCGCGCCGGGCGCTCCGCTGCGCCGCTGGCGGCTGATCGAGATCAACCAGCCCGGCGCGCAGCCTCTGATCACCAGCCCGATCCGGGCCGACGAGCGGGTGGTCAACTACGCGCTCGGCCAGGAGCCGTTCGACGACCGGCTCAGCCCGTGGTTCCGCCGCATGGACCTCCCCAGGCCGCTCCAGCGCTTGCCCCACTCCCAGCTCCGCGTCCTCGAGGTGATCCGGCAGCACTTGCGGCATGCGCATCAGCCGTCCGCGACGCCCTTGATCCAGTTGGTCGGCCCGGACGCGATGAGCAAGGAGGCGATCGCCTGCCGAGCCACTCGGCAGATCGGGTTCGAGCTCGACCGCATCGCCGCTGAGGACCTGCCCGCCCACACCGGCGACCTGGAGACCTTGGGCCTGCTGTGGCGGCGCGAATGCCGGCTCCAGGCGCGGGCGCTCTATCTCGACGCCCAGGACCTCGACCAGTCCCGACCCGTCGAAGGGACGCCGCACCCGGTCGCGCGGTTCCTCGCGGGGACCAGCGGGTTGATCTTCCTTGCCGCCCGCGAGCCCTGGACGAGGCTCGGGCGTCCCAGCCTGGCGCTCGACGTCGCCAAGCCGACCCCGGGCGAGCAGAAGGAACGCTGGGAGAGGGAGCTGGGCGACCTGGCGGGCGACAGCCCCGCCCTCCTGGCCGGCCAGTTCAACCTGAACACCGCAACGATCGTGGCCGTCGTCCACAACGCCCGCGCCGACGGCGTCTCCGGTGAGAAGGCCCTCCGGCAGCGGCTCTGGGACGGCTGCCGAGACGCCGTCCGCCCCCGGCTCGACAACCTCGCTGAGCGGCTGGAACCGAAGGCAACCCTGCGCGACCTGGTGCTTCCGCGCGAGGCGAAGCGGCTGCTCCGCCAGATCGTCAACCAGGTCCGCTACCGCAACCGCGTATACGAGGACTGGGGCTTCGCGCGGAAGATGAGCCGGGGCCTGGGCCTGAGCGTCCTGTTCTCCGGCGAGAGCGGCACGGGCAAGACGATGGCCGCCGAGGCCCTGTCGAACCGGCTCCGCCTCGACCTCTTCCGCATCGACCTGTCGGCCGTCGTGAGCAAGTACATCGGCGAGACCGAGAAGAACCTGCGCCGGGTGTTCGACGCGGCCGAGGACGGCGGCGCGCTCCTCTTCTTCGATGAGGCCGACGCGCTGTTCGGCAAGCGAAGCGAGGTCAAGGACAGCCACGATCGCTACTCGAACATCGAGATCAACTACCTGTTGCAGCGGATGGAGGCGTACCGGGGGCTGGCGATCCTGGCGACCAACATGAAGAGGGCGCTCGACACGGCCTTTTTGCGCCGGCTCCGCTTCCTGGTCGATTTCCCGTTCCCGGCGGCGGCCCAGCGGCTGCGCATCTGGAAGAAGGCGTTCCCTGCCGCCGGCCGCTGCGGGGACCTGCCGCACGTGCCGGTCGGCGCGCTCGACTACACCCGGTTATCGACCCTCGACCTGACCGGCGGCAGCATTGCGAACGTGGCCTTGAACGCGTCGTTCCTGGCGGCGCGCCGCAACGTCCCCGTGGATATGCCGGCCGTCCTCCGCGCCGCCCGCGACGAATACGTCAAGCTCGGCCGCCCGATCGCCGAGTCCGACTTCGCCTGGAACCCGCCCGCTGGAGTGAAATCATGACGTACCGCATTCAGATCGAGCGCCTGGTCCTGGACGGCCTCCCCGTCTCCCGAGCCCAGGGTCCGTTGGTTCAAGCGGCTGTCGAGGCCGAGCTCTCGCGGCTGTTCACCGCGGGAAACCTATCCCCGGAACTGCTTTCCGGCGGCGCACTCCCCAGCCTTTCGGCAGGCGCAATGCCGGTGGCCGTGGGCGACACTCCGTCGGCTCTGGGCCAGCGGATCGCGCGCGCTGTCTATGGAGGGCTCGGTGCATGAAAGCCCCGGCCCCTCCCACCAAAGCGCCCGTCCCCGTGGCCACGCCCGTCCGCGGCGCCACCTTGCAGCGCCAGTGCGCCTGCGGCCAGCACACCGTTGCCGGCGGTGAATGCGATTCCTGCCGTGACGAGAAGCTTCGGACTCTCCATCGCTCCCTCACGGGAGCCGCTTCCCCGAACATCGCCCCGCCCATCGTCCACGAAGTCTTGCGCTCCCCCGGTCGTCCGCTCGACCGCGAGACGCGAGAATTCATGGAGCCGCGCTTCGGTCACGATTTCAGCCGGGTGCGGGTGCATACGGGGGCCAGAGCCGCGGAGTCGGCGCGGGCCGTGAATGCGCGGGCGTACACAGTCGGCGGGGATGTGGTGCTCGGCGCGGGTCAGGACCCGGCGACGGCGAGCGGACGAGCCTTGATGGCCCACGAGCTGGCCCACGTCGTGCAGCAAGCTTCGGGTTGGGCAGGGTCGGGCCTCTCGGGGCCGGCGGTCGATCCGCGGCCCGACCTCGAACGCGAGGCCATCGACATCGCGGCATCGGCGGCCATCGTCGCGAGACCCGCCCCGGTGACCAGGGCCGCGATGAATCGCCAGGCGAACCAGTTGATCATGGCCCAACCGATCCCCTCGCTCGCCCGGGGCGGATTGCTGCAGCGTAAGTGCTCGTGCGGCTTGCACACGTTCGCCGGCGGCGAATGCACCGAATGTCGCAAGAGAAAGGGGGAGGTCATGCAGCGGTCGGCCCTGCGGGGTGCGGTTGGCAATGCCGCCGAGGCTGACCGAGGAGTGAAGCTGCCACCGACCCGGGAGATCGACGTTATCGACCGGGGTGGTCCGGTGCCTCGATCGGGACCCGACTTCGATCGGCAGCCGGGCCGGGCGATAGGCCCCTCGGCCCTGATCCAACGCAAGAACGCGGGGCCAGCGGACCCTATCAGCGAGCAGGTCACGATGCCGACCACCGGCGGATTCCCCATGCCGGATGGCGTCCGGGCCGCGATGGAGCATCGCTTCGGCAACCGTTTCGATGATGTCCGCATCCATGCCGACGATTTGGCCGGGCGGGCGGCCCAGGAGTTGAACGCGAGGGCTTTTACGAAAGGGAGCGATATCTACTTCGCGCCGGGCCATTACCGGGTTGACACCTCGGTCGGACTCGGCCTGCTGGCGCACGAGTTGACCCACGTGGTACAGCAGAGGAATGACCGCTTCCCAGTGGACGGCGGGTCGGGTCGGGTCGCGCGGGACTGCAGCCGCCTGGAGGACGAGGCGGAGCACGCCGAGCGTACTGCGCAGGCTTCAACCGCCCGGCTGCACGTCCGCGAGCGAGCGGACGGAGGCCAGATCCATCGCAGCCCGGACCTCCTCGAGAAGATCGAGACCAAGGTCTTCAGCGGCATCGAGGAACTGGCCGATCACCTCGTCTCCGGCATCAACCTCGCCAAGAACACGGTCGTCGCCCAGTTGCTCCAATTCCGCCAGCAATTCCGCGGGCTCACGACCGTCTACGCGTCGCCAAGGGTCGTCGCGGAGTGGGAGGCGATCTACGAGGAGTTGAGGGCCAAGGCCCCGTCCTGGGTCCCCGTGCTTAGGCTCAGCTTCGCCGGGAAGCCCGTGCAACTGGCCGCATTCGTTATCGCCATACCGGCGGCGGTCCTGGCCCTGCTCTGCGCGCTGGTGATCGTTCTCTTCATACTGTCTGCAGCGCTGGTGGCCTACCTGATCCATCGACTTATCCAGTCTTTTAAGCACGCCCGAGGGAGCCCTGAGACAGTCCCTGCCGAGCCGGAGGTGAGGCCCGCGCCGCGGCCAAAGCCGGAGGTGAGGCCCGTGCCGCGGCCAAAGCCGGGGCCCGCGCCGAAGCCTGGGGGAGAGGTCGGTCCCAAGAAGACCATCGAACCGATTCCCCCCATCGAGCCGTTTCCCATTCCGAAACCGGAACGCCCGCCGAAAGAGGAGGAACGTCGCAACGACTGCCTCCGGACTCACCCCTCCGCCCTGGTGTGCTCGGAGTATAGCAATATGGAAGAGTCGGTCATCAACTTCCTCATCAATCAAGGTCTGAGCTGGGGGGACATCGATCTTCAATGCGAAGGGGAGACTTCGTTCCCGCCCGGGGTGATCGATGCCTGTGACGACGCCCCCGGCGAGTCGTGGCACTGCACCGACAGGAACTCCGGCGAGGTGGTGAGCATCTTCGCCTGCCTGTGCTGTCATGAGGACGGGTCCACGGGCTGGGAGTGGAGGAGGCCGCATTTCTCGAGCGGCTCGAAGACCGGCAGGAGAGGCGTGAAGAAATAACGTCCAGCTGGGCGGCGTCAGGGTCGGACGCGGGAGCCGCCCGTCGATGTGTTGAAGGTGTCGTCGCGTCCCCGGTTCGCGGAGGTGTCGGTCCATGAAAGACCCAGCGAGCCTGTCAGCCAGGCCCCAACCGGCATCGCAGGAGGTCGGCGGCGGCGTCCTCCGTCGGACGTGCACTGCGGCCGGCACACCGTCGCGGGCGGCGAGTGCGCCGATTGCCGGTGGGCGCTCATGGAGCCGCTGTTCGGGCTCGACGTCGGCCGCGTGCGGGTGGGTCCATTCCGACGCCCGGGCGGCCGAGTCGGCCCGCGCCGTCGACGCCCGCGCCCACACTGTCAGCCGGGACGTCGTCTTCGGCGCCGGGGAGTACGCCCAGGCCTCGCCCGAAGAGGGGCATTCCGCATCGGGTCTTGGGTTGGAGGCGCAGGTATATGAGTAGCCAAACCAGACAGCACTTCCAAGGTGCGTCCGTCACGACATCATTGAAGAGACCCGTGTTGCAGCGCAAGTGCGCCTGCGGCCAGCACACGGTAGCGGGCGGCGAGTGCACCTCCTGTCGCGAGGAGAATGAGAGGAAACTCCATCGCTCCCCCACGGGAGCCGCTTCCCCGAACATTGCCCCGCCCATCGTCCACGAAGTCTTGCGCTCCCCCGGTCGTCCGCTCGACCGCGAGACGCGAGAATTCATGGAGCCGCGCTTCGGTCACGATT
>Ga0209039_10002399_pt1 | contig 15953 bp, 10 predicted proteins | sample BogFormECP12_OM1_FD_188238 | JGI IMG/M metagenome (GOLD analysis project Ga0209039, IMG submission 188238) | Bog forest soil microbial communities from Calvert Island, British Columbia, Canada - ECP12_OM1 (SPAdes) (version 2) | ecosystem: Environmental > Aquatic > Freshwater > Wetlands > Bog ... | reverse complement strand
ACTAACCCTGGTCCGCCTTGTAGGTGGCAGCCCTGAGTGCTAGAGTCAATAGAGGGTGAAGATGAAGACGCTCCTTTCTATCGGTGAATTCGAAAAGCTCCCTGAGCCGGAGCAGGGCGGCGGCTATGAGCTGGATGAAGGAGAACCTGTCTACGTGTCCCCCAATAGTCTGGAACAAGGCGTGATCATCCACCGGATTTACGCGCTGCTGGAGGAATGGGCACGGTCAAACAATCGGGGCTTAATCGCCGCCGACACTTGGATCGAGCTTGCCCCTGGCGTGGTTCGTGCCCCGGACGTCGCGTATATCCCCCGCGACCGTATTAGCAATCTGGATCCCAAGCATACTTTGAAAGTCGTTCCGGCGTTGGTTGTAGAAGTCCTTTCGGCGTATAACACGGCGCGGGAGATGAGCCGGAAAATTCAGCAGTATCGCGATGCCGGTATTGATTTGATCTGGGTGGTTGACCCGGAGAAGTGCGAGGTCGATATTTATAGCTCACTTCCCCTGAGCACCCTTCGGCAGGGCGACACCCTAAGAGACGACAAGATCCTTCCGGGCTTTTCGCTACCCCTATCTGTGGTTTTTGAGCCCATACGCTGAACGCTGGGTGAAGCCGTGACATTCCCTGCCCCGACGCGCGGTCCCCTGGACTGAGCCATGATGAGAAGTGTAGCGCGGACCTCCAAAACAGGGTCGCGCTACAATGCCTCCATTTCGATGATGAGACAGGATACAACCGATGAGCCTTGAGAACCCCGGGAACGAACTGGCGAAGGCCGCCAGCGCCTACCTGCGCTCCGCCGCGCATCAACCCGTGCTTTGGCGCGAATGGAACGGCGCCGCCTTCGCACTGGCGCAGGCGGAGGATAAGCCCATCCTGCTCGACATTGGCGCCGTGTGGTGCCACTGGTGCCACGTGATGGACCGCGAGAGCTACGAAAACGCCGAGGTGGCACGCATTATCAACGACGCGTTCATCCCCGTAAAGGTCGATCGCGACGAGCGTCCCGACATCGACGCTCGCTACCAAGTGGCGGTGAGCGCCTTGACCGGCCAGGGCGGCTGGCCGCTCACGGCCTTTCTCACCCCGGACGGCAAGCCGTTCTATGGAGGCACTTACTTCCCGCCGGACGACCGCTCCGGCCGCCCGGGCATGAAGCGCTTGCTGGAAGCCGTCGCGCACAACTACCGCACGCATCGCGACCAGATCCAGGAAAGCGCCGCGAAGATTGCCGAGGCTCTCCGCGAGGTGGATCACTTTAAGGAAGGGGAGACGGCGGCTGACGAACAGGTGGTGAAGGCGATCGTCGAAAGCATCGCCGGCATGTTCGATGCGCAGAACGGCGGGTTCGGCCACGCCCCCAAATTTCCCCACCCCAGCGCCATCGATCTGCTCCTCGAGGCTTATCTCGAGACCCGCCAGGAGTGGCTGCTGACCATGGTGACTACCACCCTCGAACATATGGGGCGGGGTGGTGTCTACGACCAGATCGGCGGCGGCTTTCACCGCTACTCGGTGGACGAGCGCTGGATCGTGCCCCACTTCGAGAAAATGTCTTACGACAACGCCGGCCTTCTGGGAAATTACTTGCGCTCCTACCAGATTACCGGCAACCCCTTCTTTCGGGAAATTGCCCTGGGAATTCTCGCTTTCCTTGAAAACGTGCTGTCGCACCCGGCGGCCGGCTTTTACTCGAGCCAGGACGCGGACATCAACCTGGACGACGACGGCGATTACTTCACTTGGACTCTGGAAGAGTTGAACGCGGTGCTCGAGGGGCCGGAGGCGCGCGTTGCCGCCCTTTACTATCACATTGAAGCGCAAGGTGAGATGCATCACAACCCCGCGAAAAACGTGCTGTTCATTGACCAACCCCTCAGCGCCATCGCCGCGCGCATGCAAATTGACGAGACACAGGTGGCGGAACTCCTGGCGAGCGCCCGGCGAAAGATGGCCGACGCCCGCGCCCGGCGGCAGACGCCCTTTATCGATAAATCGATCTATGCGAGTTGGAACGGGATGCTGATTTCCGCCCTGTTGGAGGCGTATCGAGTTCTGGGGAATGCGGGCGAGCGCGAGCGCGACCGTGGCCTGGCCACTCTCGACCTGTTGCTCACCAAAGCTTTCGACCGCGAAAAAGGCATGTACCACACCTTGGTGGATGGCGCGCCGCGCATCGAGGGCTTGCTGGAGGACCAGGTGTTCATCATTGCTGCGCTTCTCGACGCTTACGAAATCACCGGGACACGCTCCTACTTCGAGCGTGCGCTCGAGCTGATGGAAATCACCGTGCGCCGTTTCTGGGACGAGAAGGGGGGAGGATTCTTCGACACCGCTCTGCACCTGGCCGACCGCCACGGCAGCCTTACCACCCAACGCAAGCCCTTCCAGGATTCACCCACACCGGCGGCGAATGCGGTGGCCGCGCAAGTGCTCGATCGCCTGGACGTGCTTGCGGACCGCGAGGATTTCGGCGAAAAGGCGGCAGCCACGCTGGCGCTGTTTGCCCCCAAGGCGGGGCCGTACGGGTTGTTTGCGGCGACTTACGGCTTGGCGCTCCTTCATCACCTGCGCGCCCCGGTGGACGTGGTGGTGGTGGGCGGCGCCGATGACGACCGCACCCGGAGCCTTCTGCGCGCCGCTTACGACGCGCCACGCGCCGGCAAACGCGTCTTCGCCTTGGAGCCCGGCATTGTGCAATCCCGCGACCTCCCCGCCGGCCTTGCCGCCACTCTGCCGCAACTGCCTTTCGATGGCATTCCCGTGGCGCTGGTTTGCGAAGGCTCCGCCTGCCACCCTCCCGTGCAAACCCCCGCGGCCCTCCGCGAACTGCTCGCCCCTACCAAACCTGCCTGACACGGTATTTTGGAGAAACTGTAGCGCGGACCTTTTCTGTAGGTCCGCGGCTCTTCGTTGTCAATACGCGAAGAACCGATGACCTACAAAACAGGTCAGCGCTACACCACCTTGCGGTGAATATCCCGCCCATTCCACGCATTTTGTGCGTAGAATATTGTGAGGGCGGCCGCAGTACCAGCTACGCGCTGGCCTGATGACTAGCTCAGTTTGTGGATTTCGCGGATGCGGGAAGTGGTGATGACCTGCTCGAAGAGGGGATGCTTGAATACCAGATACATTCCGCGCCCGATGAAACCGGGATTGGGCGCTAACAGGCGCCCGGCGGCTATCGATCCTTCAACATCGACTTCAATGGGTTCCGGGCAGAACGTGGGATGGCCGGAAATGCGCACGTGGGTGTCGGCACCCTTGACGAGCCGGTAGCGGTGATGTTGCGTTTCGATATCCAACACAGCCCCGTCGGCGAGGGCATTCAAGTAAAAGCCCTTTTCGCTTCCAGGCTGTTGCGCTGGGAGATCGATCGCCGGATTCGGATTCGATTGAGCCATAATGAAAAACCTCCTCCCTACAGAGTCAAAACGCTTTTCCTAAGCGAGGCACGATTGTCACCAAATCGCCGGTTTTCTGCCAAGTTTCTTATTGCTATTGTTTAACGGTCCGTCCGAGGCGATTCACCGGACATATTGATGATGTAACAATTGCGAGTCTTCCGTGGATAAGTGTAAAAACGCGTTACCGGTCAACACTATGGGGACGTTACCGAATCCTACCGGTAGGGAATGGGTGACAATTTGATCGTTTTATTTGCGATTTCTGCCCCCCAGCAGGCAATTTTTCTAGACTATGGCAGTGCGCATGTTAAGTTATTGCATGGAGAATTGTGTCCTGGTGAAATCGCGCACCAGAGGAGCAAGCGAACCGGAAGGCTCCCAGGAACCCTAGAAGTTAATGAAAAACAGCAGCTTAGCGAGGAATTGGTCGAGATGCGGTGTTCTCAGCAAAAAAGTATCTCATTGAAAATAGGGAAGTTACAAGAACAATGAATAAGATCGGTGGACAGAGAAAAAGAGATGCTAAAATGAAAGTATTACGCTATGGTTTACTGAAAACAAAGGAGATAAAAAAAGGACTTGGCCAAATTCCTCTCGACCCCTAAATGTTGCAGAAAAACAAGCTACTTATCGCCGGCAGGCCTAAATGTTACTGAAACAAAAGGAGAAGGGCGTTGGGCAAGAATGAGCAATGCTGAAGTATGAATTCTCAATTAAAATGGCATCGGACACAAAATCGGTCCATCAATCCGTCGACCGAGCGCGGGGTCGCTTCTAGATGGCCCGATGATACGATGGCTCGATGATCCGATCCCGAGGGGGAATTGGTTTGACATTTTCAAGTCCCTTTTCTATTCTGTGGTGCTTCGGGTCGACCGCTCAGGACTCTCGGCAAACCCCGCAAGTTCCGCCTTGGTTCTTCCGAAGCAACCTACCTCCCAAAAAGGACAATAATTATGCCCGGTATCATTAAAGAACGACTCTTCACTCCTGGCCCCACTCCGTTGCTGATGGAAGCACAGGCGCGCACGCTGGCCGCCGCCAACGTTCACCATCGCACGGAAGCGTTCCGCAAGATCATGACGGAAACGCTCGCCTTGCTGAAGTATTACTACGACACCCAGAACGATGTGCTGATTTTTGCGAGTTCCGGCACCGGCGCCATGGAAGGCTCGGTGTCTAATCTGCTGTCGCCCGGCGAGCGCATGCTGGTGGGCACGGCCGGAAAATTCGGCGAGCGCTGGTTGGGACTGGCGCAGGCGTACGGCATTGAGGCGGTAAAGGTGGAGTCTCCCTACGGCCAGCCTGTGAACATCGACACGATGAAGCAAAAGCTCGCGAGCGACGGCCCGTTCCGCGCGGTGTTCATCCAAGCCACGGAAACTTCCACCGCCGTGATGAACGACGTGCGCGCGCTCGGCGAGGCCGTGAAGAATTATCCGGAGACTGCGCTGGTGGTGGATGCCATCACCGGGCTCGGCACCTCCGATTTGCGCATCGAGGAGTGGGGGCTCGACATCGTGATTGGCGGTTCGCAAAAAGCCGTGATGATTCCACCCGGCCTGGCCTTTGCCAGCGTCAGCGAAAAGGCCTGGGGCCTGATCGCCAAATCCAAACTGCCGCGCTTCTATTTTGACTTCGCCAAGGAGCGCAAGAACCAGGCGAAGGGCGAGACCGCTTACACTCCCGCTACGACGCTCATCATCGGTTTGCATGCGGCTCTTGAATATATTAAGAAGATCGGGCGCGAGAATCTGATCGCCAATGCCGCGCTGCTAGCGGAAGCCTCGCGCGCCGCCGCCCAGGCCTTGGGGCTGAATGTCTTTGCCGAATCTTCCCCCGCCAATGCCGCCACGGCCGTCTGTGCGCCGGCGGGCATGGATTCCGGGGCCATCGTTAAAGAATTGCGCACAAGCTTCGGCGCTATTATCGCCAATGGCCAGGGCAGCATGAAGGGCCAGATCTTCCGCCTGGCGCATCTGGGTTATTACGACATGGCGGATCTGTTCGCCGTCTTCGCCGCGCTGGAAATTGCGCTGGTGAAGTTGGGACAGGACGTGGTGCTCGGGTCGGGCGTGCGCGCCATCCAGGAAGTTTATCTGCGTCACGCAGCATGACAAAGGACTAAGGACAAACTATGAAAATTCTGGTTGCGGACAGCGTTTCGGAACGTGCCGTGGAAATTTTGCGCGAGCAGGAATCCTGGGATGTGGTCTTCCTGCCGAAGAAGACGGGAGCCAACGTCACGGAGGAAATTCGCGACGCCGACGCCCTGGTGGTGCGCAGCGCCACTAAAGTGACCTCTCAACTGCTCGCGAAGGCAGGGCGGCTGCGCGTGATCGGCCGCGCCGGCACGGGCGTCGACAATGTGGACCTTGACGCCGCCACCGAGAAAGGCGTGGTGGTGATGAACACACCGGGGGGCAACGCGCAGAGCGTGGCCGAACACACCATGGCGCTGCTGTTGGCGCTGGCCCGGCGCCTCCCCCAGGCCGATGCCTCCATGAAGCAGGGTCGATGGGAAAAGAAAAAGCTCGAGGGAATGGAATTGCGCGGGAAGACCTTGGGCTTGATTGGTCTGGGCCAAATTGGTGCGGGCGTGGCGCGCCTCGCCAAAGCTTTTGAGATGGAGATCATCGCCTACGATCCGTACGTTTCCTCCCTGTTGGCCGGCGAGTTGTCCGTGAAGCTGGTCTCGCTCGAGGAAGTGTTGAAGTTGGCGGACTTCATCAGTCTGCACGCCTCCGCCACGCCCGAGACTCACCACCTGATCAATGCCCGGACGCTGGCGCTCGCCCAGCCCGGCGTGCGCATCGTGAACTGTGCGCGCGGCGACCTGATCAATGAAGCGGATCTGCTGGCGGCGCTGGAATGCGGGCTGGTGGCCGGCGCAGGGCTCGACGTCTTCGAGGCTGAGCCGCCCAAGGATTCGAAACTCGTGAGCCACCCCAACGTCATCGCCACCCCGCATATTGCGGGCTCCACCGAAGAGGCGCAGGAAATCGTGGGCATCCGCATCGCAGAGCAAGTGCGCGATTACCTGATCTCGGGCGTGGCCCGCAATGCCGTCAACCTTCCGGCGGTTTCTCCCGAGGAATTCAAGAAGCTTGAACCCTATATTCAGCTCGGCGAAAAGCTGGGGGCGTTCCTGGCCCAGCTTGCGGGTGAAAGAATTCGTGAAGTGCGGATTAGTTACGACGGCGGATTGGCGGAACTGAACACCCACCTGGTGAAGAACGCGGTGCTCAAGGGAATCCTGACCCCCGCGCTTTCCCAGCAAGTGAACCTGATTAACGCCGGGGCCCTCGCCCAGCAGCGCGGTGTGGAAGTGGCGGAGTTGCGCAGCGCGCGGCGCGCGACATTTTCCAACTCGCTGGGCATCGGAATATACACCGAGGGTGAATCCGCAACGGGTGTGGGCATGGTGGGCGTCCAGGGTGCGCTGCGCATCATGGGACTCAACGAAATCGATATCGAAGCGCCCCTACGGGGTATCATCCTGTTTATCAATAATCAGGATGTGCCGGGTGTCATCGGCAGGGTGGGCACCATTCTCGGCGACCGCAAAATCAACATCGCCACCTTCACCCTGGGACGCAACCCGCAAACCCAGCAGGCCATCGGCTTGGTCAATGTCGACAATCAGGTGCCTGACGAGGTGCTCGAGGAAATTCGGGCCATTCCCGCCGTGCGCACCGTGCGGGTGGTGGAGATCTAAACGCTCGTGGCATGGCCATCTTGGCCATGACCTGACACGAGCGGGACGCCGGTGCCACCACACCAGCGGGCCATGCGGTTAGGGAAGGAGCGGCCACGGCACCCATGCGGGTCTGGGTTTTCAAAATCAACACCAAGCGCGGATGGAAATTTGATGAGTACTTTCGCTCGCGCACGCGCGGGGTATACGCGATGGGTGACGAAGGCTGGATCCGCAGCGCCTCAAGCCTGCGTTACCTTCGCGAAGAAGTAAAGCGCGGCGACCTCTTCCTTTGCTACGAGGCGGACCGCAAGCAGGTGGTGGGAGTGGCCAGGGCGGCCTCCGATGGCCGTGACACAGGCTTGGGTTCGCTGATCGATTTCTGCCCACCGCGCCAAGCCGTGCGCCTGGAAAATCCTCTCACGCGCAAACCGGACCTCGACCACATTCTCGCTTTCAGCCCTCATCGCGGCCGCGGCACGGTGCAAAGAATCGACGCCGATGAGTTCCGCCGCATGCGCCGCGTCATGTTACGGAAAAATCCCGGGCAAAGAGAAGCGTTGATACTGCTGTTTAAAGAAGAATAAACTGCTGTCCGTTGCCAGCGGTCCGTGGTCAGTTTTCAGGCTTCAGTAAGGACTACGAGTTGGTTCCTTTTGGGCTTTGCTGATAACTGACCAAGGACCACGGACCACGGACAACTGAATCCTCCTATGAGCCGCATCGCGAATTTCTTCAAGCTGCAAGAGCACGGGACGACCTTTCATCGCGAAATCCTGGGCGGCGTCACCACCTTCCTTGCGATGTCATACATCATCTTCGTGCAGCCGGGTGTGCTATCGGTTGCCGGAATGAATTTCCAGGCCGTGCTCACGGCCACGTGTCTCGCCGCCGCCGCTTCCACACTGCTGATGGGGCTCACAGCCAACTATCCCGTAGCGCTGGCGCCCGGCATGGGCGAAAACTTTTTCTTCGCCTACACGCTCTGTGGCGCCGTCCCTCTGGGATTCGGCCTGACCTGGCAGCAGGCGCTGGCGGCGGTGCTCCTGGCGGGGATTTTCTTCATCGCCATCACCTTGAGCGGACTGCGCGCGCAAATTGTGAACTCGATTCCCAATTCCTTGAAGTGCAGCATCGCTGCGGGAATCGGCCTGTTCATTACGTTTATCGGGCTTGAATACGGCGGGCTGGTGGTGGCTGCGCCGGGCACGCTGGTGCGCATGGGCAATTTGCGCCAACCGGTGGTGCTTGCCACCGTAGCGGGACTTCTTCTTATCGTGGTGCTGCTGAGCTTCCGTCTCCGCGGCGCGATCTTGCTCGGGATTCTCGCCAGTACCGCGATTTGCGCGCTCTTGGGTTTGGTCCATTACCAGGGACTGTTTTCGATGCAACTCCACCTGGCGCCGACATTCTGGAAGTTCGATTTGCGCGGCCTGTTGAGGGTTCCACCGGCGCGTTTGGCGGCGGCCATTTTTGTGCTCTTCTACCTGGCGCTCTTCGATACGGTGGGGACCCTGGTGGGCGTGGGGCACCAAGCGGGCTTGGTGCGCGACGGCAAGTTGCCGCGTGTGGATCGCGCCCTGTTTGCCGACGCCGTGGGGACGACCGTGGGGGCGGCCCTGGGAACATCCACGATCACCTGCTACATCGAATCGGCCGCGGGCGTTTCCGATGGCGCGCGCACCGGCCTGGCAAGCGTGGTGACTGCAATATTGCTCGCCGCTGCGCTGTTTTTCAGCCCGCTGGCGGCGATGATTGGTGGCGGGGTCAAGGTGGGCCAAGCCGTGCTTTATCCCACCCTGGCGCCGGCGCTCATCGTGGTGGGCGCGATGATGCTCAAGCCCTTGCGCGAGCTACAATGGGATGACCCCACGGAATACCTGCCGGCCTTCCTGGTGCTGGTGGGAATTCCGCTCACCTTCAGCATCGCTGATGGCATCGCCTTCGGGCTCATTTCCTATGCCATCGCCAAGCTCGCCACCGGCCGCGGGCGGGAGTGCCCTCCGCTCACTTACATCTTCGCCGCACTGTTTGTGGTGCAGTTCCTGATTGTCTAGAAGAAGGCGGAGCATAGACGTCAAAGTCAGCGTTTCACGGTGTCACACCGAGTTCTGTCAGAGGCCGTCTACACGGCTGCGTTCGCGGTGGTGTTCTGTGTGCCGCGCATCTCCTTCCAGATCTCGAGGAAAGGTTTGAGCTCCTGCATCATGGAGCGGAACTGGGGGAAGTTGAGCGACTGTGCGCCGTCGCTCTTGGCCTTTTCCGGGCAGGGATGTACTTCCACGATCAAGCCGTCGGCACCGATGGCAACGGCCGCGCGGCATAGGGCGGGCACCAGGCTTTGCCGGCCGGCGGCGTGACTGGGGTCAACGATGACCGGAAGGTGGGTCAGCTCATTCAGCACCGGCACGGCAGAAATATCGCAGGTGTTGCGCGTGGCCGTCTCGAAAGTACGGATGCCGCGCTCGCACAAGATGACGTTGGGATTGCCATGCGCCGTGATGTATTCGGCGGACATCAGCAACTCGCGGATGGTCGAGCTCATGCCGCGCTTCAGCAGCACCGGCCGGGGGCAGCGGCCGAGCGCCTTGAGCAGCGCGAAGTTCTGCATGTTGCGCGCCCCCACTTGCACGATGTCGGCGTACTCGGTGATCAGCGGAACGTCCTGCTCGCTCATAACCTCGGTGACGATGGCCAACCCCGTAGCCGCGCGCGCCTGGGCCAGCAACTTCAGGCCTTCCACCTCCATGCCCTGGAAGTCGTAGGGGGAGGTGCGGGGCTTAAAGGCGCCGCCGCGCAGAATCTTTCCGCCCACCGAAGCCACGAACTCCGCCGCTTCCATAATCTGCTTCTCGCTCTCCACCGAGCACGGTCCCGCCATGACCACGAATTGGTCGCCCCCAATGGCAACGCCGTTGATCGGTATCCGGGTGCGCTGCTGCCGGAATTCTTTGCTCACGAATTTGAAGGGCGAGGAGATCCGCACGGCGCTGGCGACGCCGGGAGCCACCTCAATCGCTTCCAGGCAGGCGGTTACGTCGCCCACTCCGATCACTCCAATCACCACGCGCTCTTCACCCTGAATGGAGTGAACCTTGTACCCAAACTCCCGGATGCGCTCGCAAACATGATCGATTTGTTCCTGGGTCGCATCCGGTTTCATGGATATGATCATGGCTCCCTTCCTCCCTCTAAACGAAAAAGCCCACTCGCGGGGAGTGGGCTGGCCTTTCAACAATGCCTTTTGGTTCAGACCAACGCCACTCTACCGGCTTGGAGCGAAGCTCCAATACCGGTAACTAAAGGATGTAAACGAGTTGGCGTAGGTTCCAAACATCGAAACGCCAGTATACTGCAACCCCGGAAGGGGCGCAAGGATTGGATTCTATGGGTTCTGTGGGGCTCCCCGCTCGCTTTTGCCACGATACTTCTGTTAAAATCCTTGGAATGCGACGATTTCCTTGGTGCCCATGAAGATCTGCCCCAATTGCCAACAAAGCTACTCCGATGGACTTGAGTTCTGTCCGCACGACGGCGCTCGGCTTGCTACCCAAGCGGCGCAAGCTGAAGTGGATCTTGCCGCCGGACTCTCCCGCCATTTCAGCATTGTCCGCCGCCTGGGTGTGGGGGGAATGGGCACGGTCTTTCTCGCTAAGCAGATCGGGGTCGGAAATCGCCTCGTGGCGCTGAAGGTTCTGAACCGCAAGCTGCTGGATGACCCTGAGTTCCTGGAGCGTTTTCAGAATGAAGCGGGTTCCACGGGGAGCATTCATCACCCGAACGTCGTCACCATTCACGAATCCGGCCAAGCCGATGACGGCACGCCATACATCGCCATGGAGTTTCTGGAAGGCGAATCCTTGCGGCAAGTGCTCAAAACGGTTGGGGCTTTACCCGTGGCGGAGTGTGCGGAAATTCTGATGCAGGTGGCGCGGGGGCTGAACGCCGCGCACAAGCTCGGCATCATTCATCGCGACCTCAAGCCTGACAACATCTTTCTCACGCGGGGCGACGAGGGCGAACTGATCGTCAAGATCGTCGATTTCGGCATCGCCAAGCTGCGCGAATCCTCCACCCACACGCTGACCGGAATGGTGCTTGGCACGCCTGCTTACATGTCAGCCGAACAAGCCGCCGGAATCCCGAGTGACGAACTCGACGCGCGCTCCGACGTCTATTCACTGGGGATTGCGGTTTACGAAATGCTGAGCGGGCGCGTGCCCTTTTATTCCACCACGCCCCTTGGTTACGTGCACAAACACATGCTGGAGGCCCCACCGCCTTTTCTTGCTGTCGACCCCGGCCTGTTCGTTGCTCCGGAAGTCGAAGCCGCGGTGATGAAGGCGCTGAAAAAGGAGCGGGAGGAACGCTACCAATCGGCCATGGAATTCGCGCGCGCCTTTGCGGCAGCCGCCCAGGCGGCCCCCACGGCGGAGGTGCGTCAGCCGCTTCCCTCAGCGAAGATCGTACCGCCGACAGCGGCGCGGGAACCCGTCGTGCCCACACCGCTACCGGCGAGCGCATCGGCCCAGGCCGACATTGCCGTTCAAACTCCGCCCCCTATTCCGCCCACAAGAATTGCAGAAGCTGCGAGCGCGCCGCCGCCAGGGAGCAACTCTGCAACCGCCGCAAGCCTCCCGCCCGCCGTCGCCAAACCACCGCATCTCCCGGCCGTGAAAGAGAGTTCAAGCCCCGTCAAGTACGTTGTCCTGGGGGTGGTTCTGCTGGCCGTTATCACGGGCGGGATTTGGTATTTCTCCCGGCGCGCGGTGTCGCCGCCACCACCCACTGTACCGAGCCAGACCTCAGACGCGGGTAAATCGCCACCTGCAACGGAAGGAACGATGGCGCCTGCCGGCATGGTATCCATCCCCGCCGCGACCTTCACGATGGGTCGCGACACTACCAGCGACCCGGAAGAGACCCCCGCTCATCCTGTCAGCGTCACGGCATTTGAATTGGATAAGAGACCCGTCACGAACGCGCGGTATGCCGAGTTTGTGAAGAGCACAACCCACGCTGCCCCAAAGGGGTGGGTGAATGGAACCGCGCCGGATGGCCAAGCTGAGTGGCCGGTCACGGACGTCTCCTGGGACGACGCGAACGCTTACTGCACCTCGAAAGGCTTGCGTCTGCCGACGGAGGCGGAGTGGGAATACGCGGCCCGCGGCACGGATGGCAGGCTTTACCCGTGGGGCAATGATTTCAGCCCGGCACTAACCAACAGCGCCGAGGCGGCGCTGGGCCACCCGGAGGAGGTGGGCGCCCATCGCGACGCCACCAGCCCGTTCGGCCTTCTCGACATGTCCGGGAATGTTTGGGAATGGACTGCGGACGATTACAAGCCTTACCCCAGCCGCCAACCCTCGTTCCAAATCCCCGCGGATGCCAAAACCATCCGTGGCGGCTCTTACCAGTCGGACAAGCTCCACGTGACCACGACGATCAGAAACCTCGACCACGCCTCCACGCGTTCCGCCACCATCGGTTTCCGCTGCGCCAAGTAGCACATGTAGCGATCCAGTGATTACAAAATGTGAATGATGAATTACCAGACGACGGCCGAGGTGTTTTTTCATAATTCATAATTCATAATTCAGAATTCAGAAAATCGTCAAGGACCGAACACCTGCCCGCCACAACGAATCCCGCTACCAGGGAACCTGTCACCCGGGGCGCCCCCGCCGCGGTTGGAAACCCTCATGACTTTGGACTTGAGGGCAAAGTAGCCGCCGCGCAGACCGCGCTTGGTCCCGCTCGTTGGCCCCGGAGGGTCTTGCGAGGGGCTACTCCGATAGTACTTCTCCTCATACCAGTCATTCACCCACTCCAACGCGTTCCCGATCACGTCGTACAACCCGAATCCGTTGGCTCGTTTCTCACCCACCGGGTGCGTCTGGCTTCCGCTGTTGACACCGTACCAGGCGACCTCGTCGAGCGGCCCATAGCGTGGCGCGGTGCTTCCCCCTCGCGCCGCATACTCCCACTCCGCTTCCGTAGGCAGTCGCCCTCCGGCCCAAGCGCAGTAGTCGTGCGCTTCATTCCAGGTTACCGTCACGATCGGCATGCTTTCATTCGCCCAACCGCTATTGAAGTCGGGAGCCGCTGGTATCTGCCGAACTGTGGCTGCGGCGAAGCGTTTGTAAGCGCCCACCGTGACCTCCGTCTGCCCAATCCAAAAACCCTTGCTGATGGTCACCGGATGCGGCGGCTTTTCAAAACTATTACAATCTTCGTCGGTGGGCGGGCAACCCATCACAAAGCTGCCCGGTGGAATCCACACGTACTTTAGACCGTCCTTCGGGTTTTCTCGTAGTGTCCCGGGCGGCGGTGGACCCGCATCCTCCAGCCGCGCCTCGATCCTGGCCTCTTGCCCAGCGGGTACGGTAATGCTCTGCCGATATTCCCTCTTGCCCGGCGCCGTTATCCGCAGCTCGTGCGAGCCAGCGGCCACGCCGGGGATAGCTAGTTGTCCCCGCGCGCCAGTTGCGCCCCGGCTGGAACCGTCGAGAAAAACCGCCGCACCCGGTGAGGTCTGGATCACCAGAGTCGCAGCAAGGTCTGCCAGGGATGCGTTGATCCTGGCCTCTTGCCCGGCCGTTACGTTAATCTTCTGCTGATAATCCTTTTTGCCACCGGCGGAAATTCGCAACTCATGCGAGCCAGCGGCCACATCGGGGACAGATAGTTTTCCCGTCGCGTCCGTCGTTCCCCGGCTGGAACCGTCGAGGAAAACTGTTGCTCCGGGCGAAGTTTGGACCACCACAGTTCCGGCAAGGTCTGCAAGCACCGCCGTGATTTTGGTCACTTGCCCCGCATTCACCATAACCTTCTGCTCATGATTCCGTTTACCGGCAAGCGATACTCGCAAGGCGTGATCTCCGGGCTTGGGATTTTCGATCACCATGCGGCCTTCCGCATTCGCCTGCCCTTTCAAGGCATCGTCCAGATAGACTCGTGCATCCGGCGAAGTCTGGATGACGATTTGCGCCGGCTTCGGCGCGGGCGGCTTGTTGGTCTGGGGTGTTACTTGGGGGAGAAGTTGGGCGTAAGCACACAGGACGTTGACCAGCGCCAACGTCAAAGCCAGCAGGGCGCAACGGCTTTTAATGTACACGGGATGGGATCCTCCGTCGCAAGGGACTCACGCGCATGTTACCACATTTCGCCTGCGAACTTGAGCAACGAGCATAGTTCAGACTTCCGCTGGCTGGCGGACCCCTGTCTTTGAGATTTCCGGTTTTCCCACTGAAGGACAGCGGACCTCAAGGACGGAGGTCCACGCTACGCTTGCTATGACCTATTTGTCGCATCGGTCAATATGACCCACCGCCCCTCAACGAGGTTGCATGGTCACTGGGTTTGGAGTACGCTTTAGGCCATCAGAACCTGCGGATAGGCACTCATGCGGAATGTCTGTTCAACTTTCGCGCTGTTTGTCGCTTTCCTCGCCACGTCCTCACTCCCTCTGGGTGCGCAGGCAAATCCGGCATTTGACCCCGGTAACCCCATTAGGAGCTTAGAACTCCTATCGATCCTGAAGAAGCAGTGGCTGATCACGGGCCAAGTCAAAGATCTCAAGGGCACTCCGGTAAGCAATGCCCGCCTCGTGGTTCAGTGTACGTCGATAGGAGTTGTCCCCACCACCCGGCTGGAAGCCGATGTCCAAGGCAAATACCGCTATGTGGTGGAGCTGGAGGCGCAGACGAACCCCACCTTGTCCGTGGTGGTTTCCGCGGAAAAGGAGGGGTTCCTTCCGGCGCGTGAAACCGCCGATTTCACCAAAATCGGCGAGACGTGGCCCATCGACCTGGTGATGCGGCCGCAACAAGCAGACACCACGGCTCTCTCGCAAGTCCAATTAGTTGCTTCCCTCGTTCGCCGCTACCACGCGGCAAGTCCCTCCGACCTCACGACTGATTCCGCCCGGCAGAGTTTTGTTCGCGCCGCCGGGTTATCGCTGGAGCCGCAGACCTCCCCTAAGGCTGTGCCCGTGCTTTCCGCACTGATCAAAAAAACCCCGCAATGCGTGGAGTGCCGAACCTTGTTGGGCTTGGCCGACCTACAGTCGGGCAGCGTGGCGAGCGCCCAGGAAGATTTCTCGCAAGCGGCGCTGGTGAAGCTCAGCCCCGCGGAAGAGCCCCGTATTGCGAATTCCTTGATTGCGCTGGGGGTCATGGCGGAATGGTCAGGCGACTGGCCCAAAGCCCTGGCCTTGTTCATGCAGGCCCTAAAGCTAGGCCCGGAGGACCCCTTGACGCTCCAGGAAGTGGGCCGAACCCTGGTCAATCAAAAGAACTGGGAAGCTGCCGACGAATACCTGCTGAAAGCCGAGAAGGCCGGCGCTCCCCCGGAAATCCGCCTATTGCGTTGCCAAGCCGCCCTGGAGGAAGGTGACGTGCAAGAGGCGGACCAGGAAATGCGCGCCTATCTGGCCGGACGCGACATCAAAAGTTTCCCGCCTCCCGTGCGCGCCCTTTACGCCCAGGTTGATACGCAGGTCGGCTTGCAGAGCTTCAGCAAAGCGAAATCTCTGGTCGATGAGCCGCTTCCTCAACTCTTGAAGGAGTGGCCCGAGCTTCAAGGCATGGAGCCCGCTGCGGATCAGAGTCAATTGAAGGCGATCCTGGAGAAAACCGGGGCCACGGTGGAGGCCTTCTTCCGGGATTTCCAAAACGCCACCTCCCGCGAACTCATCCAAGAGGAGAAGCTGGGCAAAGGTGGCAAAGTGAAGGAATCGCTGGAGCAGAAATTCCAATACCTGCTGCTCACCACGCCCTACCAGGGTGGCCTGAGCCTGGAGGAGTACCGGACGAACGCGGCCGGTGAGCGGATCAGCCA
>Ga0209039_10002398_pt1 | contig 15967 bp, 12 predicted proteins | sample BogFormECP12_OM1_FD_188238 | JGI IMG/M metagenome (GOLD analysis project Ga0209039, IMG submission 188238) | Bog forest soil microbial communities from Calvert Island, British Columbia, Canada - ECP12_OM1 (SPAdes) (version 2) | ecosystem: Environmental > Aquatic > Freshwater > Wetlands > Bog ... | reverse complement strand
TGTATGAGACCGAACGTCCGCGGCATGCATTGGCCACGGCCCAGTGCACGAGCTGAACAGGAGTTGACGATGGGCTTGCCGTTGCATCTGTCGATCAAGCTCGGCACGCATCTAGTGAAGATGAAGCTGCGCGGGGTGGAAAAGTTTCCCATGATCGTGGAGATCGAGCCGCTGTTCGCATGCAACCTCAAGTGCGTGGGCTGCGGGAAGATCCAGCATCCGGCCTCCGAGCTCAAGCGGCGCATGCCGGTGGAGCAGGCGGTGGCCGCGGTCGAGGAGTGCGGGGCGCCGATGGTGTCGCTCGCGGGCGGCGAGCCGCTGATGCACCCGCAGATCCATGAAATGGTCAACGAACTGGTCAAGCGCCGCAAGTTCGTGGTGCTGTGCACCAACGCGGTGCTGCTGCCCAGGCACCTGCACAAGTTCACGCCGTCGAAGAACTTCGCCTGGATGGTGCACATCGACGGGCTCCGCGAGCGGCACGACGAGTCGGTCAGCAAGGAAGGCGTGTTCGACCAGGCCGTCGCCGCCATCAAGCTGGCCAAGGAGGCCGGTTTCCAGGTCTACACGAACAGCACGTTCTTCAACACCGACTCGCCGCAGACCGTGATCGACGTGCTGAACTACCTCAACGACGAGCTCAAGGTCGACGGGATGGAGATCTCACCCGGCTACGCCTACGAGAAGGCCCCCGCCCAGGACAGGTTCCTCGGCGTGGAGCAGACCCGCGAACTGTTCAGCGCCGCCTTCGCCGCAGGACGGAGGAAGAAGTGGCGGCTAAACCACTCACCGCTGTTCCTGGACTTCCTCGAGGGCAAGCGGGACTTCGCGTGCACGCCTTGGGGCGTGCCCTCCTACTCGCTGTTCGGCTGGCAGCGTCCGTGCTACCTGCTGGCCGACGGCTACGCCAAGAAGTACGCCGAACTGCTCGAGACGACGGACTGGGAGAAGTTCGGCCGGGGCAAGGACCCGCGCTGCGACAACTGCATGGCACACTGCGGCTACGGGCCGAGCGCCGTGCTGGCCACCATGAGCTCGCTCCGGGAGAGCATCCGCGCCACCGTGTCCGTGTGACCGCCTAGCCTGTTATCGGCGGAATCCTCTGCGCGCGTCGCGAGGCTCGACGTTGCCGAAGCACTCGAACCACGTGCCGGGCCGCAAATCACCCATCCTGAGATACTGATTCGCGTCACCATCAGGGTCTTCGATGCCGTCGAAGCTCTCGTCGTAGAGCATCAAGACATCGTGGTCCTGGAACAGGACCTCAGAGCACATGCCCCAGTCGTAATCATCACCGTACCGAGGGAGTACGTCGTGTTCTTCGTCCTTGACACCCTCTCGGTCCTCCAGCCAATCTGGGCTGTCCTCGATGGCCAGGTGCAAGACGATCTCTTCCGCATTGGTCCGCGGGACCGGCCAGTCACCGCGAGCGAGATCGTCCGCGAGATCGTCGCAGGCCCGGGCCACCTGCCGCCGCCAGCCGGCATCCTGGTTCCAGGTGATACGGGGGAGCTTGTCGAAGAACAGCCACTCCCCCCTGTCTTCCCTCTCGACAGGTCCGCTGCCATGCTCCTCGATATCGTCGAAGGCTTGGTCGGCCATGATCTCGAGCGCCGTATGCAGCAATTCGGCCGTGCGTGGGGTGAGCTGCCAGCCCTGGCAGATCTCGCAATCCTCCCGCCCGCAGCCGCACTCGTGCACGGGAAACAACGCCGCGAAGTCCGGCCCAGGGTTGATGGAATCTCGCGTAGCCGGGGACATAGGTTAAGCCTAGTAGGGCATGAGCACGAATTTCCGAGCGACGGCAGCATCCCAGACCCGTCGGGTAAGGGCGCCGCAATGCGCCGCCCTTACCCGACGAGACCAGGCGATCACGGCATACAACCAGACACATCCTGACCGCCCGTACTGACCACTGACCTCCACTGTGTTTCCGCGGAGCGCAGCGTGCCGCTTGGTCCTTAGCCGCAGGCTTGCGGTCTGCTCAGCGGTCAGGGGCTATGCACTTCCGCTCTCGCTGAGCCACGCAGTGGTGCCGTCCCGGCCAAGCGCCGGGATGTACGGAATGACGCCCAGATCGAAGGCCTGCGCCTGAACCGGCAGCGGAAGTTCGCGGGAGTCCACGATCAGGCCGTCCACCTGGATGTACCAGATCATGGGGCTTGCCTCGATCACATCCTCGCGCAGGAACTCCGCCGAGCCCCAGGACATCTTCGTCAGGTCACGGACCTGCTTGGAGGTGCAGTATGAAGCCAGATCGTTCGTGAAGATGTCGAGGTCAGGGCGGGTGGCGAAGCGGAGGATCAGGTCCTCAAAGATGCGGAACCTGCGGGCGAGGCGGCGGGCGTCTTTCGCGGTGGCGGTGCGCCGGTAGAGGTTCGCCGTGAGCCCGGCGGTGGTGAGTGCCCGGTAGCGGGTGAGCAGGTCTTCCAGGACGGCCGGTTCCAGGGCGGGCTGGCCGGCGAGGCGGGCGGCTGCGGCGGCGTCGCGGGCCTCGATCAGCAGGGCGGCCATCCGGGAGGCCCATTCCTGCTTCTGCGGCTCGAAGCCGTAAAGCCCCTTCAGGTCGCGGAGCAGGCGGGCCCCGCACCAGGCGTGCAGGGCATCGGTGAGGTGCCCGTACCCGGCGTATCCGTCCCGCACGATGACGCCGGAGTAGCCGGGGAGGACCTGCCCGGCGTCGATCGCCTCCGCTGACCGGTCGCCGGCGTGCATATGCGTGAGGTAGGTGGTGCAGGCCAGGTGCACGTACCTGGTCCCGCCGGCGGCGCGGGCCGGCGTCTCATCGGCGTGGACCGCCGGGGCGGCCCGCAGCAGCTCGCGGACCCGGTCTATGAACCCGCTGTCCCCGATCAGCGCGGCGGCCCTGGCCCGGATCCCGGCCATCCACCCGGTGGAGGCCGTGATCCCGGCGAGCTGGCACAACAGCACCGTGGCCCGGTGAACCGGGATGTAATGGCCGCAGGTCAGGTTCGCGGCCTGCGCGCAGGCCTCCGGCCCGTAGCGGGCTCGCGCCCGGACATGCGCCGGGAGCTCGCCCTCGGTCACCGTCCCGCAGCACGGGCACTCCTTCGCCTGCGCCACGTACTGGGTGACCTTCGGCTCCGGGGGCGGCCCGATATCGGTGACCTGATGCCGCCGCGACGCCGTCACCGGCTCCCCGGCCAGCCCGCGCCGCAGCGGCGGCACGCCGCCGGCGGGCAGTCATAGCTCTCATCCGGGTCATCGAGCAGGCACATCGTCACCCCGGGATCACCCGGCTGCTTACCCGGCCGCCGCTTCCCCCGCTCCCGCAGCGACCGATCCGTGCTCCTCTTCTCCTTCTTATGCGGGCCATCCGAGGAAGGCGGGCGCGAGGACGTGGACGAGTCCTGGCGCGCCCGCCGCTCAAGCTCATCAACCCGCGCCGAAAGCCGCTCGTTCAGCGCGGTCAGACGCTCAACCTGCCCGGTCAGCTCAGCGATCAGCCGGTACGCCCCCGCGAGCCGCACCGCCAGCCCGGCGGCCGACAGCGCGGACAGCTCCTCAGCCGAGGGCAGGCCAGGAACGGCGGACACAACTGGCAATGATCACCATTCCAGCCCGCCAATCAACAACGCGCCCCGGCGTAGTAACCCCGCGGCGCCATGATCTTGTGGGCCATGATCGCCCTCGTGGCCCGGCGCCTCGCTGCGACCGCGCATTAAGATCACTCACTCAGTGAGCCAGATTGACCTGCAGCAGCGCGGCCATCGCGGCGCGCCCGTGCCGGGCGGGCGCGCCTGGCGCAGCCTAACCTGCGAGGAGGACGCCTCCACCAGCTAAAGGCCGCTGTGGCAGGCTCTCTGCTACTGAATGTGCGCTACTGAATGTGCAGATGTTTGCCGGAAAGGCGCGTTGCATGAGTGAAGACGCACCGGAGCTAACCGCGGAGCTGGTGGTGGACGGGGCCGTGCCGTCGCAGCCGGTGATCTCGCCAGATGGGTGCTGGGTTGCGTATGTCGTCGCTCCGGTCGGCCGCGGGGGAGAGCGTTGTATGTGCGCGCTCTGGGTGGCCGCTGCTGACGGCAGCTCACCGCCGTGGAAGCTGACCGCGGGTATGGCGGCAGATTCTGATCCGCGCTGGGCGCCGGATTCGGCGTCGGTGTTTTTCTTGTCAGATCGCATCGGCTCCCGTCAGCTGTACCGGGTACGGGTCGGTGGCGGGGAGGCCGAGGTCCTGACGGACTGGCGCGGCGAGATCTCTGATGCCTGGCCGCTTGCGGATGCCCGGCTGGTCGCCGTGGTGGCCACGGACGAGCCGACTGAGGAGGACAAGCGCAGGCGCGCCGAGCGCGACGACGCGTTCGTCTGGGGACAGCAGCTGCGCTGCGGCAGGCTGCGGGTGCTTGACCTAGCCACAGGCGAGCTGCGTACGGTGGACGGCCTCGGCAACCGCCACGTCGTGGAACTGGCGGCGCGGCCGGACGGGGGCGCGCTGGCGGCGATCAGCTGGGCGGGTCCGGAGAAGGATCCGCGCGTGACCACCAGCGAGTTGCATGTGGTCGATCTGGAGACAGGGACGGCCCGTGATCTGGGCCGGATCGGGACCGAGGCGCGGTCGCCGGTCTGGTGGCAGGCCGGCGGCTGCTGGCACCTGGCCTACCTCGCACGGCCCGAGCCGTTCGGCGGCGACGCCGTCTACGATGTCGCCGTCTCCGCGGCTGCCGCTGTGCATCGTGACCTGACCGCGGGCATGGCTGTCTGCCCGACGGAGCTGGCGCAGGTCGCGGACGGCCCGCCGCTGGCCCTGTTCGCGGACGGGCTCGACACCGCGATCTACCGGCTCGACCCTGACCTGCTGCGGTTCGGGTGCGTGTCCGCCCGGGACGGCCTGGCCGACTCGCTCACCGCGTGTCGTTCCGGCGAGGTGATCGCGGCGCTGGCCAGCACCTCCTATGAGCCGGTGAACGTCCATGCCGGACCGCCCGGAGGCCAGCTCATCCGGCTCAGTGACACCCGGCCCGCCCTGCGCGCGATCAGATGGGGAAGCCAAGAACGCCTGTCCTATCGGGCATCGGACGGCCTCGGCCTCGACGGCCTGCTCGTCTTGCCGCCCGGCCGCAACCGCGCGGACGGCCCGTTCCCGCTCATCACATTGGTGCACGGCGGCCCTGATGCCCGGTACGCCGACCAGTTCATGCTCGCCCCGCATCCTACGGGACAGTGGCTCGCGACCGCGGGATACGCCGTGTTCTTGCCTAACCCGCGGGGCGGGGTGGGTCATGGCCGTGATTTCGCGGCGACGGTCGCGCGCTCGGTCGGCGGCAGCGAATGGAGCGACATCATCAGCGGGATCGACCTGCTGATTGCCGAGGGGGTCGCGGACCCGGACCGGCTCGGGATCGGCGGTGCCAGCCATGGCGGGTTCATGGCCGCCTGGGCGATCGGGCAGACCGACCGGTTCAAGGCCGCCATGATGGCCGCCGGGATCAGTGACTGGGGGATGCTCGTCGCGACCGGCGAAGGGGGAACCCTAGAAGCTGAGCTCAGCGGCAGTTGCGGCTGGGAGGGCACCGGCCCGCACCCGCACGACCAAGTCAGCCCGATCTCGTTTGCGTCGAAGATCCGCACCCCGGTGCTGATCGTGAACGGCGAGGACGACACTAACGTGCCGGTCAGCCAGGCGATCTACTTCCACCGTGCGCTCAGCTGGTACGGGGCCGAGCACGAACTCGTCATCTACCCGCGTGAGGGACACGGGTTCGCGGAGCGCAATCACCAGCTCGACCTGCTCCGGCGCACGCGTGCATGGTTCGACCGGTGGCTTCGCGATGAAGCGTCCGATGGCCGAGGATCACCGGCTTGACCAGCGGGCGCCCTGCCCTGCCCTCCTCACCCAGGACTTACGGCCTCGATCCATGGCTGCGGCTGCGAACGGCCACACCTGGAAACCACCCCGACTCGAACCCGCCGGATAACAGGCAACGCCCGGCACACGTCACATCACGCCGCTGACGCTTGGTGAATAGCTACCTTGGCGACACCGAACGCCGCGCTCAGATCATCCGCGGTCGCATATGGCCCGGAGCCCTGACGGCCCCGGTGGTGACGCTTGGTCATGAGATCATCGCACCACGTGCCGCCGACATTCTGATGTGGCGCGCTTCCCTCCACTCGGGCACGCAGGTGACCGAGACGGAAGCAAGGATCGTTCGGGCTGAAGGAAATTACGGCGAGATGCGAGACGGACGGTCAGTGTGCCACAGCAGCGGGCCCGGCCCGGATCCGGCATCCACGAAAGCGTGGCGGCCAGCGGCGGCCTCGACGCTGACGACGCGGCCCGCCGGGTCTCCGGTCGTGTGGGCGAAACCGCCCGCCGCTGGATGCGCCCGCAGGTAGTCGATGGCCTCGTCGATCGTTCTCGCCGATCGGTCAGCGCGGCCATCTCGCCTCGAACGTGCTCGCCCAGCGCGCGGAACGCCTCGCGGTCCGGGCCGTTCAGCACGATCCAGCGTAGCCCGCCTAGCTTGTGCTCAGTAAGCGAGGCGTTCATGTCCTGGCTCCTGGGTCGAGGCACCGCCATGACCATCATGGCATCGCGCGGAAACGCGTCGCGGTCAGTCCTCATCAACTGGACACGCCGGAAGTTCCGGCCTGCTGGCAGGAGAACCGGTATCGTACGGTGCCGTGCTAGATGGCGAACTGGTCTTCGTGCCGAGCGAGATTCCCCGCCGGGGCGTGTTCGCGCTCTGGGGCAAGGGCTCGGGATCGGCCAAGCTGGAGCTGGTCTTCCCCGGTGGCAGATACGGCATACGCAAGCGCCTGGTCTCGGCCGATCTCATCCCGCTCGCCGAGGCTCTTCCGGCCCTGCTCGCCATCGGTCCCGACGAGCAGGCCGGGCGGCCGATGCGGCGCAGCGCCCGGGTCTGGGCGGCGGCCGCTGCCGCGGGCGTGGGCCTGGTGGCCCGCGGCCGTCTCTTGCCGACCGTTGGCGCCGATGACACGGACGTCTGGCGGGCCGGGCCGCTCGATCCGGCGGACCTCAGCTGGCTGCGTGAACTCGCTACGGTGTTCCCGCCCGCCGCGCACGCCCTGGCGGTTCCCGGCTCGCGCCCGATGCGTCTCCGCTCTCCGGATTCGCTGATCCGCGACCTGTGGGACGCGATCGCCGACACGGTCGCACGCTCGCCCGCCGCGCCGCGGACGACCACGTCGGCGGCGTTCGCCGCAGCTGAGCCGACCGGGGTCGGCGATCTCGCGGAGTGGCTCGCCGACACCACGGACGGCCTGTCGGCCGGGGCACGTCTCGGCCTGCGGATCGAGGCTGTCCCGGCCTCACCCGTGGCCGCAGACGAAGACGACCCCGTTGCGGCGGAGGCGGATCCGGCGGAAGGGCCCGAAGGGCTTGAAGGGCCCGAAGGGCTTGAAGGGCCCGAAGGGCTTGAAGGGCCCGAAGGGCTTGAAGGGCCCGAAGGGCTTGAAGGGCCCGAAGGGCTTGAAGGGGCCGCGCCGACGTTCCGGCTGGTACTGCAGCTGCGCAGCAACGCCGATCCGAGCCTGATCGTCGACGCCGCCGCGCTGTGGAGCCAGCCGGAGACGGTGCTCGCCAGGTTCGGCTCGCAGGCTGAGACGGACCTGCTGCTGGCGCTGCGGCGCGGCGCGCCGGTATGGCCCCCGTTGGCTGAGATGCTGCAACAGGCCAGCCCATCGTTCATCGACCTCGACGACGACGCGCTCACCAGCCTGCTCGGCCCGGCCGCCGAAGAGCTGTCGGGCGCCGGCATCGAGGTGCTGTGGCCGTCGAGCATGCTCGGCGACGGCGTTAAGCTGCGGGCGCTCGTCACGCCAGCGCCGGACAAGCTGACGGACGCCGGGTTCGGGCTCGACGTGCTGCTAGATTTCCGCTGGCAGCTCACGCTGGACGGCGCACTGCTCGACGCCGACGAGATCGCCGCCCTGGCCGAGGCGAAACGGCCGCTGATCAGGCTGCGGGGCCGCTGGGTAATCCTCGACCCGGCCCTGCTCGACAGGCTGCGCCGCCCGCCGCGGACGCGGATGCGCACGTCCGAGGCCCTCGGTGCCGTGCTCGCGGGCTCGGCGGAGATCGACGGCGAGACGGTCACTGTGGCCGCAGAAGGCCCGCTGGCCGACCTGGCCGCCCGGGTCACGGGCATCGCGTCCGCCCCGGCGCTCCTCGAGCCGCCGACAGGGCTCGCGGCGACGCTCCGGCCGTATCAGCAGCGCGGCCTGGCCTGGCTGGCCGGGATGTGCGACGCCGGGCTCGGCGGCTGCCTGGCCGACGACATGGGGCTCGGCAAGACGATCCAGGTGATCGCGCTGCACCTGCACCGGCGGGACATCAAAGCGGGTCCCACGCTCGTGGTGTGCCCGGCGTCGCTGCTGGGCACCTGGGAGCGCGAGATACGCCGGTTCGCGCCGGATGTCCCGGTCCGCCGGTATCACGGGGGCGGGCGGCATCTGCAGGACCTGGCCGTCGATGAGATCGTCCTGGTTACGTACGGCGTAGTGCTGCGCGACTCGGCGCGGCTCGCGGAGGTCGGCTGGGGCCTGGTCGTCGCCGACGAGGCTCAGCATGCGAAGAACCCGCTGTCGCGGACCGCGCGCGAACTGCGAGCCGTGCCCGCACCCGCCAGGATAGCGCTGACCGGAACGCCGGTGGAGAACCGGCTGTCAGACCTGTGGGCGATCCTCGACTGGACGACGCCTGGGCTGCTCGGGCACCTGGAGGCGTTCACCCGGCGGGTGGCGGTGCCGGTCGAGCGGTACCGCGACGCCGAGGCGACCGCCAGGTTCGCCGCCCTCATCCGCCCGTTCCTGCTGCGGCGCCGGAAGACCGATCCCGGCATCGCGCCGGAACTGCCGCGCAAGACCGAGACGGACTTGTTCGTACCGCTGACCGCCGAGCAGGTCACGCTGTACGAGGCGATGGTCCGCGAGACGATGGAGGCGATCGCCACCAGGCAGGGCATCGAGCGGGCCGGCCTGGTGTTCAAGCTGCTCACCGCGCTTAAGCAGATCTGCAATCATCCAGCCCAGTACCTCAAGCAACCGGGGCCGCTGGCGGGCCGGTCGGGGAAGCTGGCGGCGTTCGACGAACTGACCGACGTGATACTGGCCGGCGGCGAATCGATGCTCGTCTTCACCCAGTATGCCCAGATGGCGACGATCCTGCAGCAGCACCTGGACGCACGGGGGATCGGCTCGCTGTTCCTGCACGGCGGGGTTCCGGTGCCGCGCCGGGAGGAGATGGTGGCCCGGTTCCAGGCCGGCGAGGTACCGGTGTTCCTGCTGTCGCTGAAAGCGGGCGGCACCGGCCTGACGCTGACCCGGGCCACTCACGTGCTGCACTACGACCGCTGGTGGAACCCGGCGGTGGAGGATCAGGCGACCGACCGGGCATACCGGATCGGCCAGGACCGTCCCGTGCAGGTGCACCGGCTCATCGCCGAGGGGACGCTCGAAGACCGCATCGCTGCCCTGCTGGAGACCAAACGCGATCTTGCGGACGCGGTGATCGGCTCGGGCGAACGCTGGATCGCCGAGCTGTCCGACGCCGAGCTCACCGAACTCGTCAGCCTGCGAGCCGCGACATGAGCGACGATATGGCCGGGACAGGCGTTGAGCAGCCCGAATTCGGCCGCACCTGGTGGGGGCGGGCCTGGCTGGAGGCACTGGAGCAGCGGGCGCGGCTGGACCCCGACCGGCTGCCCCGCGGCCGGGACTACGCGCGCTCCGGAGCGGTCGGCGACCTGACACTGGCGCCGGGCGAGGCACGGGCCCGGGTACGGGGACGGAAGACCCAGCCGTATGAGGTCAGGATCCGGGTCCGGCAGTTCACCGATGACGAATGGGACCGGGTGCTCGCCGCCATCTCCGCCCGGCTCGGTCACGCGGCGGCGCTGCTTGATGGCGAACTGCCGCCCGAGATCGCCGAGGACGCGGCCAGCGCGGGCCTTGACCTGCTTCCCGGCGGTGGCGAGGTAGGACCGCGCTGCACCTGCCCGGACGACGCGGACCCGTGCAAGCATTCGGCGGCGGCCTGTTACCTGCTGACCGATGCACTGGACGCTGACCCGTTCGTCCTTTTCGTGCTACGCGGCCGGACCCGTGATCAGGTGCTGGCCGGGATCCGGGCGCGCCGTCGCGGCGCGGCACCCGGCCAGGCGGCCGGGCCGGGAGTGACACCGGCCGGCCAGGCCGGTACCGGGGTGCCTTCGGGGGTCGGCCAGCCGGTCACCGATGAGGGCGTCGACGCCAGGACGGCGTTCGGCGCGCCTTCATCGTGGGCGCCGATACCCGCCGTGCCGCTGCCGCCCCAGCGGCCCGGGAGCCCCGCGGCACTTCCGGTGGATCCGCCGCCGTGGCGTTCCGGCCTTCGCGACGACCTGCTGGAGCTAGCCGCGGATGCGGCCAGCCGGGCCTGGGAAATGGCGGTCGGCCTGTCCGCCGACGCCGGGCTGAGCCTCGACCCGGACGCCGACCTTGCTCGCCGGGCTGCCCGGGCCCTGGGCACGCCGGCGTTCACCGCACTCGCGGCGCGCTCCGGGATTCGTGAACGTGACCTCGCACGCCAGGCGCTGGCCTGGCGGCATGGCGGCATGGCCGGCCTGGAACTGCTGCGCATGGAGTGGGATCCGGTCACCGAAGATCCGGACGCCACCGAGCTGCTGAAGACGGCCCGGGCCGTGCTGCGCGCCAAGACTGGTGTCGCGGAGATCATCAAGGGCAACCGGATCACCGCAAGCCAGCTGCAGTTGCGTCTCGGCCGGGATCTGCGCTGGTATCCGTACGCGCGGTCGGGCGAGGACTGGGAGCCCAGCGGCCCGCCCGAAACCGATCCGGCCCGGGCCGTCGCAGATCTCTAGGGCACACAAGTCGCCATCGCAACGGGGTAATTTATCCCCCGCCCCAAGGTCTGCCGGTGGCACGCTCGCGAGCAGTTCGGGTCTACGCTGGTACACCGGATAACTGCCGCAGAGGGAGCGCCGCAGCAGCACGAGGGGAAGTTCCGATGAGCGTCGTCCCGGACATGGGGCTGCCGAACACGATGAGCGAGGCTGAGTATGACGCGCTCCCGGAAGGTGTGGCCCGCCGGATCGAGGTGGTTCACGGCTACGTGATCGTCTGCGAATCGCCGACACCCCAGCACCAGCAGGTAGCCCGTCGTCTGGCGAACACGTTCGAGGCCGCCCGGCCGAAGGAGCCGTGCACTCGCGTGCAGATGGAGACCGATGTAGTCCTCTGGCATGTTCCGAAGTACACGTTCCGGCGGCCCGACGTGGTGGTGTACCGCTGCAAGGAGGATCGGAACGCCAAGCCGGAAGCATCAGATGCCCTGCTGATGGTCGAGGTATCCTCGCCGTCGACCGAACGGGAAGATCTCGTAGACAAGATGGCCCAGTATGCCGCCGCCGGGATACCTGCCTACCTGGTCGTACGTATGTCCGCCGACGGCGGCATCATCGACGCCCGGGAGTTTCACCTCGATGCTGCCACCTATCAGTACCGGGTGGAAACGCTCATGGAGCACGGTGTGGTGCTGACCTACCCGTTCAAGGTTGCTGTGCCGTTTGAAGACCTAGTCGAATAGAAAGCGACCGCCCGATACGAGGGAAACCGCGCGAGCGCGGCGTTACCCGGCCATCGGGGACAATGAACCTTATGGAGGAAAACGGCGGCCGGACGGCGGACACGCCGCGGCTGCGGCGGGCCGGGCGGGTCATCGTGCTCGATCCGGACGACCGGGTGCTGTTGTTCCAGTATGACGGGCCACCCAACGGGCGGCACTGGTGCACACCGGGCGGCGGGCTGAACGACGGAGAGGACTACCTGGCCGGAGCGCGGCGGGAACTGGCCGAGGAGACCGGCTGGACCGACGTGCCGCTCGGAGCCGAGGTGTACGAATGGACGCGGACCATGGGGTACGCGGACGCGATCGTCCAGCAGCACGAGCGGTTCTTCCTGGCCCGGGTAGAGGTCGCCCGCCGCGGGTTGGGCGAGGTGGCGGACATGCACGTCTCGGACGGGATCGCCGCGTGGCACTGGTGGACGGCGGCGGAACTGGACGCCACCGACGAGGTGATCTGGCCGACTGGCCTCGCGGACCTGATCAGGGAGGCACTCAGCCGCTGAAGTCGCTCAGCCGCTGAATTGACAGGGCAGGCGCTTGATGCCGTTGACGAAGCTGGACAGCAGCCGGTCCGGCTCGCCGGCGGTGATATCGGGGACGCGGGTGAGCAGTTCGCGCAGCATGACGGTAAGCTCACGGCGGGCCAGGTGGGCGCCCAGGCAGAAGTGCGGTCCCGCCGCGCCGTAGCCGACGTGCGGGTTCGGCGAGCGGGTGATGTCGAAACGCTCGGGGTCCGCGAACACCGCCTCGTCGCGGTTCGCCGAGTAGTAGTACAGCACCACCTTGTCGCCCTTGCGGTAGGACTGCCCGTTCATGGCGTAGTCCTGGGTGAGGGTCCGCCGCATGAAGGTGACTGGTGAGGAGGAGCGGACGATCTCCTCGACCGCGCCCTCGATCCGGCCGTCGGTGTCGGCTAGGAGCAGGGTGCGCTGGTCGGGGAACTCGGTGAACAGCATCAGCGCGTGCGACAGCGCGGTGCGGGTGGTCTCGTTGCCGGCCACCACCAGCAGGATGAAGAACGAGGCGAGTTCGGCGCTGGTCAGCTGCTCGCCGTCGATGTTCGCGGTCACCAGCGCGGAAACCAGGTCCTCGGCAGGCGCGCCAGGCTGCGCCTGGGTACGGTCGGCGGCCAGTCCGGTGACGAGGTCGGCGAGTGCCTGCCCGGCACCGAGCAGCCGGGTCACCGCCTCGTCCTGGTCCTCGCTGAGGAATTCCGGGTCCGCCCCGGACAAGATGATGTTGCTGTTGGCCAGGACCATATCGTACTGGTCGCCGGGAATGCCCATCATGTCGCAGATGATCTTCAGCGGCAGTCGGGCCGCGACGTTCGGCACGAAATCGCATGGCCCGGTGACCAGCAGATCGTCGACGATCACGCTGGCCGCGCGGCGCACGTCATCCTCGAACTTGGCGATCATCCGCGGGGTGAAGGCGCGAGAGACGATCCGCCGCAGCCGGGCGTGCCTGGGGTCGTCCATGTTGATCATGGACCCGAAGTACTCGTTGAACTCGACCGGCAGGTCCGGGATGTTAGTCGCGCCCTGCCCGGAGCAGAAGACGTCGGGGTGCCGGCTCGCCTCGACCACGTCGGCATGCCGCACCAGGGCGTAGTACCCCGGGCCCTTCTCGGTGAACGGGACCTCGGGCTCGGCGAAGAACCGCGGCCGCTCCTCGGCTCGCAGTTGGGCAAAGACACCCGCCCGATCGGCGAGCGGCAGGCCCCAGAACTCGTTGGCCGACAGGTCGATCCCGTCCATCCCGGTAACAGTCATCGCCCGGCGCCTTCCACTAGAACCTGTTCCTACTTCACCATGGCACATCGGGGCCTGGCTAGGGCGGAGGCGGTCGCGGGCGTCAGCGGTCCAGCGCGCGGTTCAGGTTGACGGCCGCGCTTGATCAGGGCCAGGAGGGTGAACGCCTGCGGGAAGTTTCCCAGCGCCTCCCCCGACGCGCCGATCTGCTCGGCGTAGAGCCCGAGGTGGTTGGCGTAGGTGAGCATCTTCTCGAAGATCATCCGCGCTTCCCGGACTCGTCCGGCTGGCCGCACTCGCCGGGCCCAGTACCCTGCGGGCGGCCGGCCAGGCCTCCCCCGCCAGGCTCATCGGTTGGCGGCCAGAACCGGTGTGCGCGATCGCGGGCCATGGCCCGTACGCTGATCGTGTGGCCCGGCTCGAAGCATGCCTCGTGGACGCCTACGACACGATTGTGACCTGCGACTTCTCCGTGCTCAGGCGGGAGGTGCCGACGCTGGCCGGCATCCCGGCAGGCATCTGGGACACCGAGTACGGTCGGCTCGGGGCGTTGCTGACCGACGGGCGGATGTCGAAGACCGAAGCGTTCGGCCAGATCCTGCGGGCGGCCGGCCAGCAGGCAGATCCCGGCCTGGTCGGCGAGATGGTGCGCCGGGACGCCGAACTGCTGCTCGCGAACGCGCGCCTGTACGACGATGTGATCCCGTCCCTCTCCAGGCTCCGGTCCCGCGGCATCAAGATCGCGGTCGTCAGCAACTGCACCGAGAACACCCGCCCGTTGCTGGTGTCGCTCGGGGTGGACACGCTCGCCGACGCCCTGGTCCTGTCGTGCGAGGTGGGCGCGGCCAAGCCGGCGGCGGAGATCTTCCGGTGCGCGCTCGACCGGCTCGGGGTGGCCGCGGAGGCCGCCGTTTTCGTCGACGACCAGCCGGGCTTCTGCGCGGGCAGCGTGGCCGTGGGCATCAGCACGGTGCAGATCGTCCGGGGCGAGCTTGACGGGAAGGTGCCGGCGGCAGGCACCACGGTGGTTCGGTCGCTGCCGGAAGTCGAGGCCATGTTCCCAGGGTGATCGTGGTCGCGGACGTGGCTCGGCTCGCCGAGGAGCGCATCTTCTAGCCTTGACTGGTGGCACAATTCCAGGCATGCCTAATTGACGCTTACGGCACCATTCTGAGCTGCGACTTCAGCGCGTACCGGACTGAGCTGCCGGTGCTGGCCGGAATCCCGGCGGACGCGATGGAAGCCGAGTTCGAGCGGCTCGCGCCGGCAGTGACGGACGGACGGCTGTCCTTGTCCGAGGCTTACGCGCGGATCATGCGGGCCTGCAGCATCGAGCCCGAACCAGGCCTGGTGGTTTCGGTCGCGGACAAGAGCCGGGAACTGCTGCTCGCGAGCGCGCGCCTGTACCAGGACGTGCTGCCGTTCCTGCGGACGCTTCGGGCTCGCGGCGTCAAGACCGCGATCGTCAGCAACTGCGACGAGAACACGCGGGATCTCCTGGTCGAGCTCGGGGTGGCGGCGCTGGCCGACGCCCTGGTCCTGTCGTGTGAGGTCGGCGCCGCGAAACCGGCGCAGGCGATCTTCCACCGGGCGCTTGATCAGCTCGGCGTGGCCGCGGAGGCCGCCGTGTTCGTCGACGACCAGCCGCATTACTGCGCCGGAGCGGCGGTCTTGGGCATGAGCGCGGTGCAGATCCTGCGCGGCGAGAGTGACGGGAGGGTGGTCTGGGACGGCGAGGTGGTTCGGTCCCTGCGGGAAGTCGAGGCGATGCTCTTAGCCGCGAGGCGGTTTGATCGCGCGGGTGGCGAAGTATCCAGGCATGTACCGAACCGTGGCGCCGGCGTGATGTGGCGCCTCGATCAGATGAGTCAGGGTGAAACCGGCCGCCAGTTGGCCGCCGATCTGCTCCGTCAGCGTGTGGCTGTACTCAATCGGGCCATCGCCGTAGCCGCGCTGGCGTTCGGAGCCGGGCAGGTCCGCGGTGGAAAAGGGGATCCGGTGGCGTACGACGAACTCCTCTCTCGTATCAAGCGCCTCGACGTCGAAGATGAACAAATCCGGGTTCAGGAATCCGGTCAGCAACACGCCCGCCAGGCGCAGGACGCGGAAGCACTCCCGCCAGACCGGGGCCAGGTCCGGGCAGAACACGTTCGACACCGGGTTGAAGACGAGGTCGAAGCGGCCATTGGCGAAGGCACTCAGATCCCGCATGTCGCCGAGCACGGTCTTGATAGCCAGGCCGTCCCGGGCGGCCACCTCCTCGTCGCCGGCGAGTTGCCTGGGTGAGTTGTCGAACACGGTCACGTTCGCGCCCGCGGCGGCGAGAACCGGCCCCTGCTGCCCGCCGCCGGAGGCAAGGCAGAGCACTGCGGTCCCCGCGAGGTCGGCGGGAAACCAGTCACGGGGCACGGGCTCATGGCCGATGAGCACCACCGACCAGTCACCGGCCCGGGCCCGGGCGATGACATCGGGCCCGACCGGCTGGGTCCATTCGTTTTCCTGGTCCACCTCGCGGTCCCAGGCCGCCCGGTTATACGCGACGGGGTCAAAGTTCTCGGTCACGGCAGCGAGACTAGACCCTGGCTGCCGGGTGGAGCGCCGGGCC